>Ga0209344_10004463_pt1 | contig 12851 bp, 17 predicted proteins | sample Cruoilmetagenom6_FD_187293 | JGI IMG/M metagenome (GOLD analysis project Ga0209344, IMG submission 187293) | Oil polluted marine microbial communities from Coal Oil Point, Santa Barbara, California, USA - Santa Barbara Oil Seep Sample 6 (SPAdes)... | ecosystem: Environmental > Aquatic > Marine...
GCTACCTCACTCCCTTCGGGGAGTGAGGTAGCAGGGCCGCCATGCGGGGTACGTTCCGAGCAGCGATGCTCAGCCGAGCGGGAGAGGCTTCTTGTCGGGGTCACCGACGCCGAAGTTGACGAACTCCCATTCGTTACTTCTTAAGGGTTTTTGATGTGGTTGAGGTAGATCCTCACACTGCTGCCAAACGGAGGTGGTTCCCCGCTCAGTAGAAGAACACAACGTCCTCATCCCCGTCGTCATCCAGGTCGAGAACCCCACCTTGCATGAACTCCTTCGATGAACCGAAGTAGGCCCACTCCGAGATGTTGTGCTTCGACGAGCGAACCCCTGTTCCGGATTCCGCCCAGATCGCCGTCAGACGGAGATGACTCCCCGCCCTATGGAAGAACACGACGTCTTCGTCGGTGTCGTCATCCAAGTCAACTACATCGACTGGGAAAACGTTGTTCGACGAACCGAAGCTGGCCCATTCCCAGATGTTGTTCGTGGACGACTTCACTCCGGTACCGGTGGATCCCCAGACCGCTGCCAAGCGGAGGTGTTCACCGGCGAAGTAGAGGAAGACCACGTCATCATCTCCGTCAACGTCGAAGTCAAGTGAACCGATCGGAATGACATCCTTGTCCAGGTCGTTGACGCCGAAGTTGACAAACTCGTAAACGTTGTTCGTCGACAACTTCACTCCGGTACCCGAGGAGCCCCAGATAGCGCCCATCCGAAGATGGTTGCCAGCTCGGTAGAGGATGGTGATGTCATCGTCACCATCGTCATCCATGTCAGCGATCCCGCCGAGCTGGAATTCCTTGGTCGAGCCGAAGTTGGCCCACTCCCACACGTTGTTGGTCGAGGACTTCACACCAGTTCCGGTCGATCCCCACACTGCTGCCAGGCGGAGATGGTTCCCCGCCCGGTAGAAGCACAGGACATCGTCGGTCCCAGACGCATCAGCGTCGAAGTTGGTCGTTCCTGCGGGGAAGATCACCCGGTCGGGGTCACTCTGCAGAAAGTTTGCCCACTCCCACACGTTGTTGGTCGAGGATCGAACGCCAGTACCGGACTGCCCCCATATCGCGGCCATCCGAAGATGGTTGCCTGATGGGTACAGAAAGGTGACGTCGACATGCCCGTCTCCATCGAGGTCACTCAGACCAGTCGGGAACAAGTCCCTCGTGGAACCAAAGTTCGCCCATTCCCAGATGTTGTTCTTCGACGTCGTACCGGCTGCCGATGACCCCCAGACTGCTGCCAATCGCAGGTGATTCCCTGCTCGGTAGAGAAAGAGGATGTCGTCGTCGCCATCAGAGTCATAGTCAACCTGGAACTTCTGAATCAGTGAGAGCGGGTCGGGTGGACACCCGTCGTTCTCCGGGATTCCGACCTCGTTTGGGCACAGATCATCGATGTCGATGATCCCGTCTCCGTCAGAGTCTGGGCACCCGTTGTTGATCTCCGAACCAATGTCATTGGGGCAGAGATCTTCCGAGTCCGTGACCCCGTGGCCATCTGCGTCGGGCTGGATTGCAGCATCAAGCTCGGCCTGCGTGCAGGCCCGCTTGGTGGTGGTGCTCCAGGACTTCTTCAGAACAACCAGCAAGGCTGTGTCTCTGATCGCCTTGCTGCCAACCGATCCGTAATTGTCATTCCAGCATGCGCGCTCGAAAGCGAAGTGGATGTGTGTGAGCCCTTCGCCATCATCGTCTTGCCAGCATGGGTTGTCGATGACCTCTCCGGGGTCCAACGTGTCGCCGTCCGGCAGGGAACTGATGTCCTTGGAGTGCGTCAAGGGAGGCCAGTCGCCGAGCACGCCGAGCTTTGTGCCTGTAGCGATACTGTTGTCGCTTGTGCTGACGTCGATCGAGTCAAAGTGGAGTGCCTGCATGGAGCCCATGACCACCCCGTCTACTTTGATATCGATCTCGATCAGCTTCCCACAGTCGAACGTGTGACTGTGAGCTGCACAATCGCCGAACTCCGGCTCCGCGCAGGCAGTGTCGCTATAGTCTTGAGCGGCAGTTACGTCGCCGGTGACGACGCCGTCCGGCGAGGTCACGTTGAAGTAAACCGACTCCGGAAACTCGCAACAACTGGCGTGGAGGTCCCATCTGAAGCCACCCTAGGTCCCGTCGTGAACGGCAGGCCCGTCGGTCCCAGTATGCGTCTGACCTGGGAACGGGCCATACCATGCAACGATGGGGTCGGTCTCGCTCGCCGAAGCTGGTTGTACGCCAACTCTATTCGGCGGACTGGTACCCGGTCCGAATGCCACCAGGCTAACTGTCACGGCCAATAAGACCGCTGAAAACAAGAATAGACGCCTCATGGGCGCCTCCTTTCGATAGTATTCTGTTGGATGAGGCGCAATGAGAACAGGTGCCAATCTTTCGCCAGGTAGTCCTTCCTTTATTGTGAATGTGCTCAGAAATCCTCCCACACATTCAGACATACATATCTGAATCCTGCAAGACTATTTCTATTTATGACCAAATCTACAAACGTGATGTAATTTCTGAAAGTAGTCGGGGATTATCTCATATGAACGGAAGAATTATAGTTATCATAATTGTAGTGTTGTTGGCCGTAGGTGCAGCTGGCTTGTTCTTCTCGGAGTCCAACGAGGGTAAGACCACAACACCGTCGCAGAATGGTGACGATGTTACAACGCTCGTAGGAAACACGGCAGAATCTTTCTGCGACGGCCTTCTCGCAGGTGAGTTAAACGATGGCTGGGTCGTTGAGGAGAATGTTACTAAACGCGTTGGGCTCAGTCAGCAGAAGTGCGAGTTCCACGCGACTTCATCCGACTTTGAGATATCAGTTAGCGAAGCGACCGGATCTGAGGAAGAGATGAAAGACATCGAGCACGTCATCCAGCTTGGAGGCGTGATTGTTGAAGATCGCAATGAAGAGTTGAGGCTGGCAGATGGCAACCAACTCTCCGTCTTTAGCAGCACAAGTCCACAGAACCAGGAAGCTGGCTCTGTTCTCTAACACAGCGAGAGTCAGTGAGACACGAGCGGTGCAGTTCTATTATCACAAGTCGACCAACCCACCCTCACCCTCAGAGATCGATTCGTTACTGACGAATTTAAGCCTTGCTCGTCGGTGAGATAGCTGCGAACGCACTCCACTCAGTTCATTGGCATATAACCAATTGGCAGCATCGACTAAACCCGACTTGCCTCGATCGTACCCGCCCGAGGTCGACTGTTGTAGTATCGACCTGTTAGGTCGCCATGTTCTCGTACCGTGATGTCTGCCGCACCGGCATGGTCACCCATATCCGGGTCAGCCAGCCCAGGGTTCACTCTGTTTTGATAGATGTAGGCAAGCCTCGTTCCGTCGCCTGCCTTCGTGACCGAGGCGATTGCTGAGTCAGAAACTGATGAACTGCTTCCGCCTTCGACGGTCATCGCGATGCTGATGTGAGTCCAGGTCTGAATGATTGTGAACACCACCTCTCGCACAACAGGCCGACCCTCTTGATCGGTGTATGTGGACGTGAGCTTGCCTTCGTAGATGCCGGAGATGTCAACCACATCGCTCAAGCCAGTCTTCTGGAACAAGGGGTGCTTCCAAAGCACTCGGTCCACCAGGGCATAGACGGCGCCATACGTTGCGACAACTGATGGAGCGCTGACCAGCCACTGAGGCCAGTCAAGGGACGACGTGATTGTGACGATCAGCCACGCGAGGATCACCGCGGGCACTGCGATCGCGCCATAAATCGCAACCCTGGATCTGGAAGTGGAGTAGCTGTGCATCACAGAGCATCCCAGAGAGCGTCAACGATCGTCTGGCCTTGGTGAGCGGTAAAGCTTCCCGGATCATCGGCGAACAGGTGATGGATGCGATCACAGCTGAAGAAGCCTTGCTTCTGAGCGAACTTGAGCCACAGGATCACGTTTTTCAAGCGGTCGGAGTCGTTTGAGACGAATCGATCACTCGGCGCATTGAAGGTCATGCACTCCAGTAAGTATCCAGGTGCAATATCTCGGGCGAGGCGGGCTCGGGTACGGAGCCGCTTGATCTGTCGAACAGTCTTCTTGTAGTGGCCACCGCAGGAGAAGTTCTTGCTTTTGCCGTTTCGGATGTGCTCCTTAGGAAAGTTGACGATCCGACCGCCACGGAGTGGGTGGATCGCGATTCCCTCAATGAAATCGCGATGTACGTTTGAGTCCGCTTTGGAGTACCAGCGGTATTGAAGACAGGGAACAACGTCGGCGTCGACGTAGCCATCGCGCTTGTCGATCTTGATGCACTTATTGTGCGGATGAACTCTGGAGGAGCCGTAGTAATCGACCAGGGCTTGTGTTACATCAGTGCGCAAATCAGCCCCCGTATAGCTGGCGGCAGGGAGTTCATCGAAAGTGGCCCTAGACGTTGGGCCCAAGCGAACAACCGATCCCTCGAAGACCACTCTGCTCATCACGACAATGTCGACATCTGAGTCGGCCCGAATGTTTGTCGAGTTCGCATACGAACCCTGTAGGTAGATTTCAACATTGCGGCGGGCCTCGACTCCTTCCAGGGCCTTTCTGACTGACGCGTACGTTTTCTGTGCAGTCGCATCTGACCCTGCGGCGGTCCAGTTCGTGTGCTCTTGTTTGGTAGACGTCATGTGCGAGCCGACTCTCGATCGACAACAGCTGGCACATCAAGTATGGCCGGTCGTCTCCACGACGTCGTAGAAGCCCCCGTCAGCTTGGCGAAGTGCTCACCGTCGATTCTTCTGATCCAGTACGCCATCTCGAACCTTCTGCGCTCACGCTGCAGATTGCTTTTCATACTGATCGACGCCGGCGCTCCCACCTTGTGAATGCCAGCATGCCACGAGACCGAACACTAGTTCGATCGTGTCGTCCACTCGCAGGCTCGACTCGGCTGCGACAAGTCTATTTCCGAGACCGACAAGTTACATGGCTGTGATTCCCTTTCGCCGATCGACTACTCTTCTCGCCACGGGGAACCGACAACACGACATCCATGGCCTCAATAAGGCCGCTCATCCGAAAAGTTGCCCGGTTCACGAGGGCCTCGTTCGTCCAGTCACGATCCACATCGCGAGACGTTGTCCTCAGAGCGGCGCGAATCATCGGATGGACACGCACAACACGTTCGCTGCCAAACCTGTCGACCCTGGCGAGCGACATCTCTGTCAACACTGCTATCGCTTGGTCGACATCAGATTGCGTGAGCCAGTCTGGAGAGACACCGGTAGACGCCTCGAACACCGGAGCTAGCTCGGATACCGGGAAGTCTGCGTAGTCGCCGTGGGCGACCAGCTGGAGGATCACGCCAGCGATCATGGATTCACTAAGCGCAGCGTGGAAGGCGTCCTGGACGATCACACAGAGCCGAGACTCCGATCTCTTCCGCAGTCCTGCGCTGCGCAATGCCTCGGCCTCGTTCGTGCGGAGGCGCTGGAGATATGCATCGGCCGAGACGCCCGCACCAGCGATGTAGCGAGCGGCGTGGACGATGGCAAGTGGCAGTCCGTCCAACTCCGTGGCCAGCGAGGTGGACTCTCCTGCCGACGGAGCTGCTTGCTCGATCAGCTTCTCCGATGCTTCCGTGTCGATCGGGCCGAGCCGAATCGAGTTCCCAGGGGAGGTGTCGATGCATCTCGGGTAGCAATAAGTACGCATCCATCTCCAAACACGGGGACTGAGGCCAAGACCTCGGAATGGGTGGTCGGGTTATCGAAGATCAGGAACCAGCTGCCGTTCGCCTTGAGCAGGTGCTCCAACGAAGTGTCAGCAGACGCAGCGAGGCGGCCGATAAGAGCCTGCCGGAGGTCTTCCAGGCCCGCCGTAGCAACGACATCATCATGAGCCTCGACATTCCACACAGTGTCAAAGCGATTCTTCACCCTGTGTCCATACTCCAAGCAAACAGCCGACTTGCCTATGCCTGGAGGTCCCGTCACAACTTGAATCCTGGGTCGGCGGACGGCACTACCGCTGTCTGCGAGCAACGACTCGATTTGCTCAAGATCACCGTTTCGACCTACAAACGGACGCACCGGATGAGGCAGGCGGACGACTGCCGGACCTTCCTCGATGAAGGTGAGGAGAGAGGCAGCCACCTCCCGAAGGAGCGGGCGATACTTCTTCTTCAGGAACGTGTCAGTGCTGATAGCGAGAGCGTTCGCAGCCAGACCTTGGCGATCCCCAAGGCCCTCGAAGGGCAGCGACTCGGGGGTCAGGCCGAATAGCGCTCTCAGTGCCTTCATGGTTGGCGCTGGGTGGTCTCTATCGAGTCGAGATATCGCCCGATCTACAAGCCAGCGAATATCCGCAGTGGCGACCACGTCGGTGCCGTGCGCTTCCGAGGCGAATCTCCGAATGGTCGGTAGCCGGTCCTCGATTTCAGCGTCGGTGAGTAGCGACGTTGAAATCTTTGCGAAGGTCTGAAGCTCTTCGCCAAGCGTCTTGCGATCGGATCGTTTCGGCACTCCGCAAGTGTCCCATTCCTATTGCCGTCCTGGAAATGTACCCATTCTGGACCCTTCCAGTCGCTCCGGGAATTGGGCACGGTGTGCTCCTCACCACATTGAAGGAGCAAAGAGAATGAACGACCTGATAACCCTCGCAAGAGGCCAGCAGGGCAGTCGAGTTGGCGGTGCCCGCTCGAATTCCCCAGTTACCGCAAGGCAATTTGGGCGGGCGTTGGCACAGCTCGATCGAGATGTCGGCCTGCAGCACAGAACGATTGAGGCGCACGGCGACCTCGGTCACTCACGAGTCCACGCCCTAGCGAACGTCGGCAACTCCGCCCTTATCGCTCAGACACTACTTTCCGGCCGGGCCCGGATGCTGGTGGAGGGTGAGCCCAGTGCGATTTACGGCATCGCTCACATCTGTGAGCGGGTCACGCTCGCCCTGGGTGCGATCGTCGACGCCACCCGCACCGAGATCCTGCGATGATCGCCGTTCTGTCTCTGATTGGAGCAGTGATCTTCGTGTGGTCCATCCTCATCTACTTCGAGTTCGTCGACAGATCATGGAGGACCGGCAGGAGGTTGCCACTAGACGGCTTCATCCCTACGAGGTCGAGGCGCTTGCCCAACGGGAGATCGGGCGGATCGCTCATGCTGCGCTCGACGAGATGTTGGATGAGGTGCAACGCCAGCAGTGGAGTTCTAGCCCGTGAGCCCATCGCTTACCCAACGTCGATTCACCCTCGGGGAAAAGTCGTGATGCAGCGAGATCCGTACTCACGCACTGGGTGGACTGAGACGGTCGTCGGCTGGATATTCCTCCTCCTGATGATCGCCTTCGTCGCACAGCTTGCGGTGCACTTGCTCCGCTCCCTCATGCCCTGGCTTGGCCTTGCCGGTCTCGTTCTCATTGCTCTCTCGTATTTGCGGCGACGGCGAGAGCACTGGTGATGGGCCTGACCCCTACGCCAGCGGTTCCGGTCGGTGTTGTGGAATACGCAATCTCGTTGACCGCTGCGTCTACGCAGTGTTTCAATGTGGGAGCTGCGCAAACGCAGCAACGGTCCGAACAGCAAAGTGAAAGGAGGAACTTATGAATCAGAGCGAGCGGAGAGTCCGCATCCAGCCCGTGCGCCGAGACCAACTAGACTTGCGACGTCTGGCCAAGGCGCTGATCGAGTTGGCGACCGTCGAGACCGCCACGTCGAAGAAACCGAAGAGGAAGGGGGCCGCATGATCGCCTCAGTCTTCAGTCGCAGAGCGCCAAGGATCGAGTGGTTCAAGATCGACTTTGGTCGAGACCTAGCCCTCGACGACGTACGACGCTTGGCCCTTGGAATTCTTAGCAATAACCACCTTGGTCGAGTCGTCTTTGAAGCCGTGGCAAGGCAAGGAGCTGTTACCTACAGGGTGGGTAGCACCGCTCCTCAGATGATACTCAAGACCATCGAGTCGACGCTCCCAGGCACCATCGTGACGCCGACGAGTCGAACTCACAGTCATGTGGGTACGGCAGGTGTCTTGCGCATCAGTACCAGGAGACGCCCAATCCGAACAGATGACCCCGAGGGAACAGCTGTGCGCATCCTGACGGCAATTGGTGCAACCCAGAAGGCGACCGTCATCCACCAGGTTGTCGTCGGCCGACGGCTCCGCCCGAATGTGGTGCCAGCAAAGCTGAAGCACCTCTCCGCCGAAACATGGCCCGCCGCACTGATCGAGGCCGCGGCATTCGGGCCGTCACCGGCGAACGGTGAATCAAGGCGGGCGCTGATGGCAAAAGAGTCGCTGCCCGGAGCCAACGTCACGATCCGGGTTCTCAGCTCCGCCACGAACAGCCGATTGACGATGTCCGCTTTCGAGGCTGCCTGTCGGAGCGTTGAAGGTCCCGGTGTTCGGCTGCGCCTTCGTCGAGAGTCCTGGTCGGCGGCCATCAGTACATGACCCAGCCGCAGGCCTGTTCCGCTCAATCTCGATGAGTTGGTCACTCTGCTTGCCTGGCCCGTCGGTGATCGGACCTACCCCGGCGTCGACCGAAGCGGATCACGTCTGCTCGCTGCCCAGCAGCCTGAGCGCCATCGGCCTCGCAAGCCATCCCGGGCGTCCGATCAGGCTCGGACAGCGAGTAGACGATGCCCTTCGCCACCTTCACGTCCTCGGCCCGACTGGCGTGGGCAAGTCAACCCTGTTGCTCAACCTCATCATGCAGGACCTCAGCGAGGGCAATCCGATCGTTGTGGTCGATCCCAAGGGCGACCTTGTAGACGATGTGCTCGCCCGAACGACGGACCAGATCAGCAAGCGGGTGGTCGTCCTCGACGCAGCTCGTCGAGACTTCATCGTCGGATTCAACCCACTCGCAGTCGGCGAAGGAGAAACCGAGCTAACGGTCGACGGCATCCTCCACGTCTTCCATCGACTCCACTCTGACTCCTGGGGACCGAGGACACAGGACATTCTGCACAACTCGCTGTTGATACTGGCCGGGAGTCCACACGCCTCCATCTGTCTCATCCCTCAGCTCCTGGTCGATGCTCGGTTTCGCCGGGGAGTCCTCACCAAGGCTGAGAACATCGAAGCGGTTCGAGTCTTCTGGAGCTGGTACGACGGCCTATCAAGCGCTGAGCGGAACTCTGTCATCTCTCCGCTGATGAACAAGCTCCGACCATTCCTGCTGCGGACGTCGCTACGCACGTTGCTCGGCCAGGCTTCGCCGAGCTTCGATCCCAAGAGTGTCCTGGACGGGGAGACGGCGCTGCTCGTCCCCTTGCGAAAAGGGCTTATCGGTGCTGAGGCAGCCAATCTGCTCGGCTCACTTGTCGTCGCTCGCATCTGGCAGCTGGCACAAGCACGAAGCTCGTTGCGAGCAGAGAAACGGCGTCCAGTCTTCCTCTACCTCGATGAGTTCCAGGACTACCTACATCTGCCGACTGACATCGCCGAAGTCCTGGCTCAGTCTCGAGGCCTGGGCATGGGCATGATCCTTGCTCACCAGCACCTCGGGCAGCTCGGTCCTGCGGTTCGATCCGCCACGCTATCGAACGCCCAGAGTCAGATCCTTTTCCGGCTCGCAGCCGACGACGCCGCCACAATCGCCCGCTCCACCGGTGAGCTAGACCAGACGGACTTCACGAGTCTTCGCAGATTTGAGGTCTACGCCCGCCTGCTTGACGAGGGGTCGATGCCGCCATTCGCTTCAGCTCGAACTCAGCCGCCGCCTCCGGCAATCCGGAACCCAGAGGACCTCGGCACCGTCCTTGCTAGACGGTGGGGTCGAAGCCCAACGGAAGTGGACGACAGTCTGAAACCCGTCAAGAGCGAAGACCTCGATAGCTCCGGCGAGATCGGTCGACGAAAGCGGGGCTCGTCATGAGGAGAGTTCCGCTCTCCGTTCCGTTCGTGTCGAATCGAGATCAGCAAAGCCCGAGGTCAACCGTGCTTTCTGAGCGGTTAAGGGAGCCGACCCTCTCTACTCATGGGGTTCCCTTATGAGTACCCACCGAGTGTCCGGGCGGCAGCTCGCTCAGCGGAAAGATCGACTATCCGGGCGGGATCTGGCTGTGCTCGAAACGATCTGCAGCTACCGCCTCATATCTGGCGTGCAGATTGCCCGGTTGCATTTCGAGGGCCATGCCACGGACGATGCTGGGGCACGAGTTTGTCGCCTGGTGATGAAGCGCCTAACCGACAGAGGTCTGGTAGCCCGCCTCGATCGTCGGGTCGGCGGTATACGGGCAGGGTCATCTGGGTTCGTCTACACGATCAGCCCGGTTGGACACCGACTGCTCGGCAGCCCGATCCGCAAACGATCGACCGAACCGACCTTCGCCTTCCTCCAGCACATGCTGGCGATCGCCGAGCTAGCGACCCGCCTTCATGCTCATTGCGATGAGGAAGGCATCGAGCTGCTCGACGTCGAGCCGGAGCCAGCTGCCTGGCGGGCATTCACAGATGGCCTGATCGAGACGACCCTCAAGCCTGACCTTGCCTTGCGAACCGCCGATACCGAGTACGAGCTGATCTGGTTCATCGAGATTGACTGCGGAACCGAATCGAGGCCGACCATTCAGCGCAAGTGTCAGGTCTACGGTGCCTACTGCCGCTCGGGCATCGAGCAGCGCCGCCACGGTGTGTTCCCTCGAACTCTGTGGGTAGCGCCAGATGAGGATCGGGCACGGCAGATCCGACAGGCAATCGAAAGCGCCGACGTCCAGTCCTCGCTGTTCGCAGTCACGACGGCGGAGAAGCCGATCGACGTTCTGACCAACTTCGATGCATCGGGACACGCATGACCGCCCGGACCAGTCAACGCAGAAACCAGATTCCACGCTGCCGGAGAATCACCAAACGGAAGGGAGGGCAGCAATCACGCAACAACCTAAACAGGAGACCTCTACATATGGAAGGAATTCACGAACACCACGAACAACAAACTCAAGCTGAGCCTCGCATCTACGCCGCCTCGCTCAGCGACTACAACGACGGCCGACTTCACGGTCGATGGATCGACGCTAACCAGGAGCCCGACGACATCCAGGCCGAGATCAGCGACATGCTCGCTGAGTCACCGATGCCAGACGCAGAGGAGTGGGCGATTCACGACTACGAAGGCTTCGCATCGTTTCGCCTCTCGGAGTACGAGAGCGTCGAGGCACTGGCCCGCATCGCTCACGGAGTAGCCGAGCACGGCCCGGCCTTCGCACACTGGGTAGACCACGTCGGCACTACCGACATCGAATCGCTCGATGCATTCGAGGAGCACTACCTCGGCTACTGGGACAGCCTCTCCGACTACGCAGAGCAGCTCCTCGATGACCTTGGCGTGAACATCGACAAGCTCGTCCCCGACTGGATTAGCCCCTATGTCAGCATCGACTACGAGATGCTTGGCAACGACCTTGCGACAGATCTCTACGTCTCAGGCGGGCGAGGCGATACCCACCTCTTCCAGCCATGACTCTCACATGCCGAGCCTCACTTGAAGAACGTGTGAGGCGCCCAGACAGCGAGTCGCCAGGTTGCGTCATCGTCGCCGGGCATTCCAACGTTGCCGTCACTCGTCCAGAGCACCAGGCGGAATCGGATCTCGGAGGTCGTGTCACTAACGGTGACGAGCGATCGAATCTCCGCCGAGCTTGCCTGGTCGAAGGTGACAGCTGTCAGCTCGAAGCTCGTCAGGTTGTACTGCTCAAAGACGTCCTTCGAGAATCGGGCAGCTTGCTTTTCGGACTTCGAGCCAAGCAGCAGCGGCGGCGTGAATCGGGCAACAAGACCCCACCGTCCATGTTGCCAAGCCTCCAGGAACTCGCCTGCAAGGCGCACTACATCGACCTCCCCGAACTCGGCATCGTCGGGAGTCAACGTCGAGGCCACGAAATCCTTGCTGTGTCGTTTGTACTCGGCGTTGCGCTTCACTCTCGACCAGGTGTCGCTCCAGGACGGGTCCGGCTCCTTGGGCTTGGCTGCCTTTGTCGTGGCCGTTGCCCAGTCAGCTACCGCAAAGAGCATGTTCCAGGCCTTGGTGGCCACGACCACGTTGTCGAACTTCACGATCGCGCCGTGCATTACGCCGTGCCGATGGACCTCGAACTCGCTGTCAACTCTCTTGTAGATCGGCTTCAGGAACGTCTTGAGGGCATGGCTGAGACCAAGGTGGTGGCCGACCACGCTGTCCCAGGCAACGACGTCATCGGGATCACGAGCGTGAAGCCCCTTGCGCTCACCTGGCTGAAAGTCGCCGACGAATCCATCCATCACGGCGATCAAGTGCAGGACGCAACTATCGAACTGACCCGCCTTGTAGTGGTCGTAGGCCCGATCGATCTGATTCGAGCGTTGTCGCAGGCCTTCCTGGTTGCGAAGCCTCATCATCCAGAACTTCGTCTTGTCTTCATCTTGATACAACTCAATCAAACGCCGCTCGGCCGTCTCAGCATCATCCGTTTCATCAAGCAGCGCACGAACTTCATCCAGAGACAGCACGTCGTGGAAGATCCAGTTCCGCTCGCCAAGGCGCTCGTAGAACCGATTCACGACGTCGGCCATGTCGCTCATTTGCGCTTCGATTTCGAGGATCTTCGACCGTTCCTTCCGAGCAATGATCCGGGTGAGGAGCTTCGCTCCCTGCAGGAGCTTCTCCATCTCCAAGAACGTCGGCAGATCTCGCACGGAGCCATACGGGACGGGAGTTTGCTCTGGTGGCGAATCTGCACTCATGTCTTCCATTGTACCGAACACTCGTTCGGCAGCCCAGCGAATTTGACTGCCTGGACACGACACGTTGTCAATTCCACACTGCGCCGACGCAGCAGATCGTGCTACGATGTATGCACTGTAAGTAGGAGACACCACATGGAGCCTGAGCAAGCAAAGCGGCTCGGCAGCTACCTCCGGGACGGACGTCAGGCCA
>Ga0209344_10004464_pt1 | contig 12847 bp, 10 predicted proteins | sample Cruoilmetagenom6_FD_187293 | JGI IMG/M metagenome (GOLD analysis project Ga0209344, IMG submission 187293) | Oil polluted marine microbial communities from Coal Oil Point, Santa Barbara, California, USA - Santa Barbara Oil Seep Sample 6 (SPAdes)... | ecosystem: Environmental > Aquatic > Marine...
GTTATTTACCCTTACCTGATACCCGTGATGTAATTTTTAAAGACTCTTTTGATTGATAATTATGCTGCAACAATGTGGTCGTGAAAATTCCATTATTGTGTCATATAAATAGCATCGAAGCACCTTCCTCGACAAGATAAGACCCTTCACATAAGTCCATGCCTGTTTGACTGCTGGTTTTCAATGTAACCATTGTAAAAGGCAGCCTGCTAATTCCCAACAAAGTGTTCTTTAAAAAACCATGCCTGTTTGACGTGATTTAGACGGGTTTCTTGTATGTGTAAATAAGTCAGTTAACTAATCAGGTAAAAATATGAAAACAAAAAAACTAAATACATGCCGTCATTTATTGCTTTTAATGGGTTTGTTATTAATCAGTTTTTCGGTCATTTCTAAGGCTGATTCAGCCAATGAAAATAAAATACAACAGTTAAAATCAACCATTCAACAGGCTAAAGTATTTCCTGATGGGGTTACCACTGAAGATGATTTTATGGGAGGTGCGGTGGACATCGATGGCAACAGGGCTTTGGTTGCAGCGGCTAAACTTTCTGGCATGGGAGTGGTGTATGTTTATGACTATGTTGGTGGTGTTTGGCAGGAATCTGCTATTTTAGCGCCGAGTGGACCGCGAACAGCCGATGGCTTTGGTCGTTCTGTCAGTTTAAAGGGTAATATGGCTTTGATTGGTGCGCCCAAGGATGGCAACAATGCGGGTGCTGCTTATATATTTGAGTTAGAGGCTGGAAGTTGGGTACAGAGACAAAAGCTCACGCCTGATGATGGTGATATTGACCATAATTTTGGCTGGAGTGTCAGTTTAGGCACAGGTTTAGCTTTGATTGGGACTAAATATGGATTTACGGTGAATGAGCCTGGTGCCGCCTATTTGTTTTATTTTTATATCCCCAATGATGCCTGGCTTCAATATGCCAAATTATTTGCATTAGACGGTTTTGTTGGCAATGGATATGGTTCCTCTGTTAGTTTAACAGTTAAAAATGCCTTTGTCGGTGCCAGTAATGATGATGACAATGGCAACAGTTCAGGGGCTGTTTATGCTTATGAAAAAATAGGTACGTCTTGGGCATTTCAAAATAAGCTAATAGCCAGTGATGGTAGCAGTTTTGATTTTTTTGGACTTGACGTCAGTGGAGACGTTAATCGAGTTTTGATATCCGCCAGAAATGATGACAACAATGGCTTTTCAAATTCGGGTTCAGCTTATGTTTTTGATTATGATGGCATCAAATGGTCAGAAACGACTAAACTAACTGCTTCAGATGAATCATCCAGTGATTACTTTGGTAGCTCGGTGAGTTTAAAGGAGAATCAAGCCTTGATTGGTGCGCCCGGTGCCGCATCCAGTAACCACATAAACCCCGGTGCGGTTTATTTATTTCAACTGTCAGGCAGTTGGACAGAAATAGAACGGTTTAACGCCAGCGATGATTCGCCCAATGATGGTTTTGGTGGCGCTGTCGCCCTGGAGTCTGATAAGTTTATCGTTGGTAATTCAAATGATGATGACAATGGCAATAATGCCGGAGCTGCTTATGTTTTCGATAACGCTTCTGGCTGGCAGCAGCAAACAAAATTACTGTCATCCCTTGGGCCTCATTTAGACAGCTATGGTTCAGCGGTGAGTATTTCTGGAACCAGAGCGGTTGTTGGTGCGCCGTACAATGATAATCAAGGATATGATGCGGGGTCTGTGTATGTTTTTGACTATATGGCTGGAAGCTGGCACTTTACTCAACAGCTTTATGCTGATGATGCCAGTAGCAATGATTGGTTTGGTACAGCAGTCAGTCTATCCGGAGATCGGCTGGTGGTTGGTGCCCCGGGAGAAAATACCAAAGGCACCAATGCCGGTGCAGTCTATGTGTTTGATTTGAATGGAGGTGTTTGGAGTCAGACTGATAAAATAACAGTCGCGTCATTGAATGCCCATGATCGATTTGGCACGGCTGTCAGTTTAGATGCTGATCGAATTTTGATTGGGGCTTATGGCGTTGATTTAACGGGTATTAATTTCGGTGCTGCCTATGTGTTTGATTGGGTTGCCGGCAATTGGACTTATACAACCACATTAACGGCCAGTGATGGCACAAATTTAGATTCTTTTGCGGAAGCAGTGAGTTTGGATGGAGACCGTGCTTTGATCAGTGCTTCTCGTGATGATGATGGCGGCAAGGATTCAGGCTCGGCTTATGTGTTTGATTTAGTCAATGGCAGTTGGTTAGAAACAGATAAACTGAACGCTGGCCCGGATGCTGCCTTAGGTGCATTATTCGGAAAATCATTGTGCCTAGATAATGACACTGTCTTGATTGGCGCTTATCTTGAACAAGCTAACACTGGAGCCGTTTATGTATTTGAATATGACAGCCAAAGTAACAGTTGGAACAGGGCACAAAGACTGGTGGCAGATAACAGACATGCCGGCGACTATTTCGGGGCTTCATTAGCGATTGATAACAACATCATAATTATTGGTGCCAATGGCACTGATAACAGTGGCAGTCAATCAGGTTCGGCCTATGTTTTTCAGAAGTTCAACGGCAGTTGGCAACAAACAGAGAACATTGTTGCCAGTGATGGCTCTGCCAATCATAAATTTGGTCAGGCGGTGAGTTTATCCGCAGAACTGGCTGTTATTGGTGCACCTCACGCGGATGCCCATGGCAAAGAATCAGGGGCTGCCTATATTTTTGATATTGATATTTTACCCGTGGCCGTTGATGATTATGTTACTACCAATGAGGACACGTTATTAGAATTCTATCCAATGGCCAATGATACCGATGCGGATGGGGGTGCGAATTCAATTATAGCAATTTCATCACCAATCAATGGTCATGTGAATTTGAACGGTGCCAAGGTCAGTTATTCACCTTTGGCTAATTATTGTAATGATGGTATAAGTACCGATGATTTTACCTATACCGTCAATGGTGGGTCTACCGCGACAGTCTATGTAACTGTTCATTGTGTTGAGGAAATTCCGGTTGCTGTTGATGATGCCTTTGTTACTGATGAAGAGGTGGCTAAAAATCTGGATGTACTTGCCAATGATTATGATCCGGACAGTGCCCATAACACCATTTCAATCCAGGCCATCACCCAGCCGGCACATGGATTTGTTGAGAATCTCAGCACCAGTTTAAAATACACTCCAACAACGGATTATTGCAATGATGGAAACACCACCGATGATTTTACCTATGAACTCAATGGAGGCTGGGAAGCAACCGTTAAAATGACGGTTAATTGTGTGGATGATGCCGCCATTGCTGTAAATGATTATGTTTCAATGGATGAGGATCAAACAATTTTATTGGATGTGCTGGCAAATGATACTGATGCCGATGGAGGTCCTGCATTTACAGTGATTAATTACACCCAGCCACAATTTGGTACGGTTAGTAATGAATCAGGTCATTTGAGATACGTGCCAAACCTTAACTATTGTAATGATGGTGTAGGAATAGATAATTTTGAATACACCATTACCGGTGGCGACAGTGCCACAGTTGAAGTTACCGTTTATTGCGTGAATGACCAACCTAATTTCAGCCATTTAGGCAATATAACCACCGATTTAGTCACAGGCCACTTAATTGAAAACTGGGCGTATGATTTTGATTTTGGTGCACTCAATGAAAACTATTTTCAGGAGGTGCTGCAATTTAATCTCCAAATCGTATCTGATTCAAACGGTGTTATAGATCCATTAAGTTTAGATATATCTCTGGATGGTGATTTGACTTTCATCACAACCGGACAGGTTGGTACTGCCATTGTTGAAGTCAGTATGCAAGATGATGGTGGAACAGCCAGAGGGGGTTTAGATACATCAGAAACAAAATCTTTTACCATTACTTTTGATGATACGATTTTTATTAGTGGATTTGAAAACAACAATAATAAGCACGCAATACAAGACTATTTAGCAAAAATAGCACAAAGTAGTGCTGATTATGAGCTACCTTATTATGATCCCTACAAGAATGTCGTGGTGTTTTATCAATTTCAATTCGAATTTGACAGTGGTTTCTTTACAGATAATTCAATCCAAGCGCTGAAATCTTGGCTATCGGAAATACTTAAACTCAACCATCCCTGGGGTGATTTTGATTCAGATGGGATTGACAACGAATTCGATAACGAAATTACAATCCATTAATGTGTAAATGGTTGAAATGATCAAGGCTTAGATATTATTTCTAAACCTTTATTTGTTACCCGGATTGCTTGAAATATTTGGGTTATTGTTCAGTCGTTAAACCCGGCCCCAATTCCCAGGCATCGGCATCGATGGTGTCTTTATAGGCATGCCAAGTGGCGTGGCCAATTATAGGCAGTAGAATGATAAAGCCCAGGTAAAAAGTGGCAATACCAATCAAGGTCAGACTGACAATTAATGCACCCCAAACCAGCATGGTTAATTTATTTTTTAACACCGCATTGATCGAGGTGATAACAGCGGTGACGGTATCCACATTGCGATCCATAATCATGGGAATTGAAAAGGCGCCCATACAAAATATTACCACCGAAAACACGGCGCCCACTGCCGTACCAATGCTTAAAAATTTGATCCAACCATGAATATCCAGGCTACTCATTGATGGGAAAAAAATATGCACCATGCTTGCGGCCCGTGCCCAGACTAAAAACACGATCAAAAAAATTAAAGACAGCACCATGGCATTGCTAAAGTTTTTGTGACATTCACGGACGCATCTAAATAATTGCGGTGGCACATTGTTATCAAGTTGCCGACTCAAGGAATACAAACCGATACCAATAATGGGGCCGATAAAAAAGAAGCCGGCGGTTAAAGCAATGGCCAGCACAATGGAATGTGCCTGATAAGCGATATAGGTAATCACCACGCTAATCAACATCATCACCAAGCCATACAATAAACTTAACAGCGGTACCTGTTTAAAATCTAAATACCCCAGTTTTAGCCAGCGAAAGGGTGCGGTTATCGGGACGTGGCGACAAGGCGCAACCATCGGTCTGATGTCAATGGATTGGTTACTTTTTTGATTCATTTATTCGTCTCTTTTGTATGATTATCTTATAAATTATATCAGTTGAATCAAATGCTTGCTATGTGCTTAGTGTTCGTTCTTTTTTTAACCGGAATGTGTTTCAATCCATTTTTTAACCGCTTCAAAAGAATACTGTTGTAGTTGCCCAAAACCGGGCAGGGCTCTAATTTTCAAACGGGTGAATATCGGTGTGTGGATACCGCACAGGAATTTTGTGATATTGATGGTGGTGTTTTCTGAGCCCATGGCTGTATAGAAGTCATCTGTGAGCAGATTAAAATCAAATTGATTCAAGGGTGCCGGTTTTTGGGTGCTTTTAAAACTGACCGCACCGGATTCACAAGCCGAGCAATGGCTGCAACGCTCAGGAGCTGAATGATCACCGAAGTAATGGGCCAATGGCTGACTGAGACACTGTTCGGATTCAAATAAAGTAATCATGTTATGAATCCGGTCAATTTCAAGCGTTTCTTTGTGCTTAAATAACTGGTGAATTTTTTCTGCCAGGGTATGAACATCGATGTTGTCTTGGGTGATTGCAAAGCGTTCAACCGCTTGCTTAGCTTGCAATTCGATGTGACCCTGGTCATCCAGCCATTCCAGGGCTGTGATAACGCGGCTTCGATGGCTCTTATAGTTGGCCAACATGCCTTCGATATCCACATAAGTCCAGGTTGTCTTGGAAATACAATGCTGAAATAGGGTATGGATAAAATCACGCCGTTCACCTTCAAACAAATCAACAATACTTTGCTGATTAGTCTGCGTTTTAAAGGCATAGTCTTCAAAATAACTCAACTGAGGTCGAATAACACCCTCAAGTTCTAAATAAACCAACAGTGTTTTTAAAGGTAACACCCGGATATTTAATTCATTGGATAAAGCCGTTAGTTTGGTTTCCCAAAAAGATTCTGTCGAGTCACTTATCTGCTGTAATAATTTTACAATGGCACGTTTTTCCGGGGTATCGCCATAAACAAAGTTCTCTTGTACCTGTAAATCATCTTTGTTGGCCATGACTTCGCACAGGGCCGGTTGGTCATCGCGACCGGCACGGCCAATTTCCTGGGCATAGTTTTCAATGGATTTAGGTAAGTCATAATGAATCACCCGCCGAACATCGGCTTTATCAATGCCCATACCAAAAGCGATGGTGGCCACCACACAATTGATTTCTCCCGCCATAAATTGGTTTTGGATTTGCTCACGTGCGTCCGCTTTCATACCGGCATGATAATGCTGCGCCTGAATGCCTTGATCTTGCAAGTATTCGGCCACCGTTTCAGCGGTTTTTTGCAAAGTTACGTAAACGATGGTTGGGGCATTGGGATCGGATTTAAGTCGATTTGATAAGGCTTTAAGCCTCTCGGCGCTGGCTGTCGGGCTCATTTGTAAAAATAAGTTTTTGCGATAAAAGCCGGTCATCACCACATTGTTTTCGCTGATATTAAATTTATCGCGCATATCAGCCACCACCTTGGGGGTGGCGGTGGCGGTCAGCAACAGGCATTGTGGAATATTGAATTCTTTTTGATAGTGCGGTAATTTGAGATAATCGGGGCGAAAATTATGCCCCCATTCAGAAATACAATGGGCTTCATCCACCACCATCAGTGATATATTCATTTGCTTTAACTGGGCACGAAAACGTTCATTTTTAAAACGCTCCACCGAAATCATCAGGATTTTTAATGCGCCGTTTTTGGCCTGTTGCAGCACGTGCGCATAGTCGTCACGCGCCAGGGTATGGTCCAGGCGGGCGGCTTTAACTTGATGTTCAATGAGAAAATCCAGCTGGTCTTTCATCAAAGACAGCAAAGGTGAAACCACCAAGGTCAAAGCCGGCAAATGCACCGCCGGTAATTGGTAGCACAGGGATTTACCCGAACCGGTGGGAAAAATAGCCGCCGCTGAATCCCCCGCCAGAATGGTTTCAATAACCTGTCGTTGGCCGGCTTTGAATGCCGTGAAGTTGAAAGTTTGTTGTAATAACTGTTCCAGTTTCATCATAACGTTCCTTGTAATTGAGTAAATTTAATTATAACAGTCTTAAAAATTTATCATTATAAAAATCCTTGACCGTTAAGATTACATATGTAATCATAGGCCTGTGTTTACAAGTGTAATTGATAAATGAAACAAGATATTAGCCAGGCTGAACTGGTCATTATGAAGTTCTTATGGGATGAATCGCCTCTAACAGCGAAACAAATTAACGAGCAAGTTCAAACTCGGCATCATGAAAAGCAGTGGCGTAAAGCCACCGTTAAAACCCTTATTAATCGTTTATTAAAAAAGGGCTATATCAGCTATGAGCAACAAGGTCGACGGTATTTGTACCAACCATCCATTAAAAAAGATGATTATTTAGCAACCCAAAATGATCGTTTTCTGAATGATTTATATGAGGGCCGATTAAGTCATATGCTGGCTGCTTTCAGTAACCATGAAACACTGAGCGAAGCCGATATTAAGGACATTAAGGCCTTTATCCATAAGCTGGAGAAAGACCATGACTAATATGGTGAATGGCTTGGGTTCTGGCTTGTTACACAGTGGTTTGGTGCTACTTATGGCATTGTTACTAATCTATATAGTTCGCAAAGCACTGATTCGTTTGAATTATTCACGGATTATTATTTTGCGACTGTGGCTGGCTGTACCGGTTAGTTTATTGGTTTGTTTTGTGGCCATGAAATGGCCGGTTGGTCAGCATTATATTGAGCCGATGATATTGAGTTTTCCCGCAGAAGTGCAAGCATTATCACAGTCCGCATCATTTTATGTTGACTGGAAATTAGCTTTATTATTATTTTGGGCGGTTGTGGCCGGTTGGAAAATAGGCCGATTAATTCATCAATACCTAACAACCAAAAATACCATCCTGAAACATGCTGAGTTAATATATCTTGAGGGATATTCCAATGTATATACTTCGGATTTAGATGTATCACCCATGGCTTTTGGTTTAGTTAGACCGGTGATTGTTGTACCGCAAAAACTGTTGGGTCGATTAACAATGTCAGAATTACAGTTGGTGATATTGCATGAGTCCATTCATTGTCGTCGTGCTGATCCTTTGTGGCGTTTTGTCTTGGCTTGTCTGCACAGCATCTATTGGTTTTTCCCGGGATTTAATTTGAGTCGAGAGGCTTTCATTGAAGATCAGGAATTAGCCTGCGATGAACAAGTGATTAGTCAAAGCCAACAGTTATCAATCTACGCACAGTTATTGCTGTCACTGAATAGAAATCAACCCCGCCGAGCACCGAATGAAACCGTTTATTGCTCAGCATCTTTTAACCTGAAGGAGAGAATTATGAAATTAAATCAAGTGAGCAAGAAAAAACATCAAGCAAGTATTATCAGCTTATTTTTACTATTGGTATTTGCCATAAGTTCATGGTCGGCCATGGCGCAAGTTGTGACTGATAATGACGGTGGTATTGTACTAACACCGAGCCATCGTGCCGCACCGATGTATCCTTTCACCGCTGTTAAAGAGAAAATATCCGGCCAGGTTACGGTGGAATTTACTGTTACAAAAGATGGCCAGGTGATTAATGCACAAGCGGTGGAGTCCACACCGGCTGAGATCTTTGATAAAGCAGCTGTTAAGGCCATTGAACAATGGACCTTCGAGCCCATCGAAAAAGAAACTCAGGCACGACAAGTGATTGAGTTTGAATTAGACAAGGACTGATAACTGTCGTTAATCAGCATTGAAATTGATTAAGAGGGGGCAGTAGCATGTCTCCTCAATTTGAAATAAGTTAAATAAACAAAAATAAATAAACCATAAACTGACAAAGATTAAATTATCACTGAACTTTTAATGTTCACTTAAAGTACACCTTCCAATAGTTCTTCTCAGATCTTTAGATATTATTTTCAACCTGTATCTTTATGTTTGTAAATTGTTCCCGCATTAAATTGACTTTTGGCACCTGTTTTCTGTTGTTATTAAAAATATAATAATTGATGTAACTTTTGTGCTGATTTCTCACTATAAGTATGTAGACTCACCGCGCGAAATGAGATGTGAGCAGGCTTATTTATAAACTGTTATGAAGGAAGTAAAATGAAAAAATTAATGTATATCATGAGTTTATTGCTGTTGTCTTTAAGTGTGCAGGCAGCTAATTTTAACGAGGCGAATTGGTATCTGACCATAGATGTTGCTCAGATCAGAGACCGAATTGTGCCGTTATTACCGGATATTAAAAAAGCCCAAAAGCATTTGAAAATCGATGCGTTGGTTCCTGAGGGCGTCGGTCAGGTGACCTTATACGGTCAAAGTAACCAAGACAATGATTTGACCGCTGTATTTCACGGTCAATTTGATCAGTTCTCCATCCCCGATTATGTCTCACAATTAATGATTGCCGCCAATGAATTTGACACCCTGGCGGTGAATAGTATGAAGGCGTATAAAGGGCGGGTCATTGAGCACATTTCCTCAACCGATGATGACGATGATGTATCGATTTATGCCAGTGCCGTCAATAGCCACACGATGGTGGTCAGTTTCGATCAGGCAGAAGTTAAAAACTGGATCGATCAACGTTATTCTGATCAGGCCCTGGTGCCGGGTGGATTGGTGACGTTATTGGTTAATGTGGAATCTGCTATGGCGCATATGGGGGCCGATTTATCCGATGATCAAGGCAACTTTAAATCAACGGTATTCCAAAAAATAAACCGCATCTCAGGCAGCGTTATTGACGATGGTGCTAATTTATTGATTGAAGCGGCTTTTGGTACCCGAGATGAAGCCACGGCCAAGCAGGTCGAGCAGGTTATCAACGGTTTGGTGGCCATAAATGCGCTATCAAATCAAGCGACAGAATCGCCGGCACTGGCAACAGTTATCCAAAAGCTACGTGTCATTAATCAAGGTAAAGATTTAATTTTCAGCACTTCAATACCGTTTGATTTAGCGATTGAGGCCATGGTCGATTAATGGATGACTGAATCTGAGCTTATCAAAAAAGCCCAAAAAGGTGTCACTGGTTGTTTTTCACAGCTGGTGACACGCTATCAAGTGAGGCTGTACAGTTATTTGTTGGCGCGTTGTCACAATCCTTTTGACGCGGATGATGTGCTGCAAGAAACGTTCATCAATGCCTATCAATACCTGCATAGCTACAACCCTCAATGGGCTTTTAGTACCTGGCTATTCACCATTGCCAGGCGCTTGTTACAACAATTGAATAAAGCCTATTTTATCCCTGTTGAAGCGGTTGAATTAACAACGGATGACACCACGGCTTCTCTGGACATCGAGCAAGACAATATTTGGCGCTTAATAAAAAAACATGTCACAGCCGATTGTTATGATGCCCTGTGGTTATATTACAAGGAAGACCAGGACATTAACAATGTGGCCTTTATATTGAATAAAAGTCCATCTTGGGTGAAAACGAACTTACATCGCAGTAAAATAAAACTCAGAGAAATCTTCGAACTGCGTCATTTAATGGAAACTTTATGAACAATCCACTGATTAATCAGTTTAAACATGATGGCCGGGATTTTGATCGGCTGGCAGAAAAAAGACTTGCCCAAGGCGTCTATGATAAGCCGCTGTGGGAAAAGCAGATTGAAAAATCCAGCGGCCATCGGCCATGGTTATGGACGGTTGCTGCCAGTGTCATTTTTACGGTTGGCCTGCTTTACACTTCAATACATACCCATCAGCCGAATTCTGCCACAAATCTTCAACCAGTAAACCAAGCGCTCACCATCATGGATGAACAAATGAAAATTCCTTTACACAATGAACAACAAGCCATTATTGAAGATTTAAAAATGCTAAAAAATCGTTTTTTGTCCATTTAATCGATGAGAAACAATGACTTTTGTCGCATGTCATTGCTGCGGTTTGGGTTTATAATGATTGAGTTCCTTTCAGGTTTTAATTATGGCTGAACAAATCGATTCAAAACAACAGTCAAGCAGCCAGAGAAGTGAAGTGGTTCACGACACCGTGGTTCTGCAGCTAAAACTCATTGTCGATGGTTTCCGTGATTTACTGCTGTTGCCGGTGTGCTTGGGGGCCGGTGTGTGGGGTTTAATTCGCCATCAAAAGAATCCCGGTCGTTATCTCTATCGGGTACTCAGTTATGGTCGCTTGTCAGAAAAGTGGATTGGTTTATTCGATGAGGCCGATAAGGATATTTATGAACCGCTGGATTATCAAGATAAAAAGCTTAATGATATCCTGAAAAAAACCCAGGACGCGTTTGAGTCTAAATACATCGACCCGGCCAAAAAGGAGCAATTACTGGATAAGCTTAGCTTAGCCCTGAATGACATTAACGGTAAGCTCCAGCCCAAAGCCAATAAGAATCCCCCGGAACCACCTCAGGAGTGAGTTCGTTCAACTAGTTCAAAACACCACACTAACGGATATTCAGCAAATTATCCCAGCGGGTGGTGAATTCTTTGGATTTGCGTTCTGATTTCATCACCCACTGTTCACCAAAGCCTTCGCGGGCACTTCTTAATTTACCTTTGCCAAAGCGTTCATTGATGTCGTCCAGCGTGTCCATGAGTTGACTGTTTTTCGGACTGCTGATATCGGGGCAGAATAAACTGGTTTGCACTGCGCCTTTGTCGGATAAGTTGGTGAGCATAATACCGGCTTTCTTATACAAGTAGCCCGGTTTGTATATTTTTTTCAGGGCATGACTGGCGGCGGTTAAAAAATGACCGGTGAAATCACTGGCCTGGGGCAGCTGGATGGTGATGGATTTTGAATATTGGCGGTCGTTTTGGCAAAAGCGGTTGGTTTTAATAAACACAGTTAAACATTGGGCCACCGATTCCTGTTGCCGCAGGCTGACACAGGCGCGGGTGACATGATAGGCCACGGCTTGTTTGATTAAGTCGAAATCAGACGATTTATTGGCAAAAGAGCGGGTGCAAATCAGCTGTTTTTTCTTATCAGGATCAGCGTCAAAATCAATACAGGAAACCCCACGCAGTTCTAAAATGGTGCGTTCCATCACCACCGAAAAACGTTTGCGCATGGTTTTAATGTCGGCATTTCGGAGTTCTAAGGCGGTGTCAATGCCCATCTGGCGCAGTTGTTCGGACAGTCGCCGACCGACACCCCATATTTCATTAACCGGCAGGTGTTCCAGGGCTTGTTTAATAAAGTACTCATGGGATAAATTTAGGACGCTGCCATCGACATTAAGTTTTTTGGCGTAATGGTTGGCAATCTTGGCCAGGGTTTTAGACGGCGCCAGACCGACACACACCGGCAAACCCAGCCATTGCTGGATTTGTTTGACCATCTTTTGACAATGGCGGGTGAGGTTAATGTGCTCAAAACCCTGAAACCGAATAAACAGCTCATCAATGCTATACACTTCGGTTTGGTCGCTGTATTGTTCGACGATATCCGCCACCCGCTGTGACATATCACCATAAAGCACATAGTTGGAGGAAAAAACCGCGATGTTATGCTGATCAACCAAATCCTGAATCTGATGTAAAGGTGCACCCATTTTGATGCCCAGGTTTTTCACTTCATTGGACCGTGCCACGGCACAGCCGTCATTGTTAGATAACACAATAACCGGCCTGTTTTCCAGCGCCGGATTAAACACCCGTTCGCAGGAGACATAGAAATTATTGACATCGCAGAGGGCAATCATGGCTTTGATTTTAGGTTTATTGTTCTCAAAATTTGCGAACCACCGCGGTGACCACGCCCCAAATACGCATATCCACTTCACCGCTTAAGGTAATGGGCTGATACTCTGGATTGT
>Ga0209344_10004467_pt1 | contig 12845 bp, 6 predicted proteins | sample Cruoilmetagenom6_FD_187293 | JGI IMG/M metagenome (GOLD analysis project Ga0209344, IMG submission 187293) | Oil polluted marine microbial communities from Coal Oil Point, Santa Barbara, California, USA - Santa Barbara Oil Seep Sample 6 (SPAdes)... | ecosystem: Environmental > Aquatic > Marine >...
GATTCCGCACCCTGCCCTATTATCGGCGTGGTTCATCCGGAAGAATGAGGATGAAGATCTCGCGCGTGTTTCACACCATCCTCGTGATCGCGGCCGCCACGGCGGTGTCAGCGACCGACACCATCAGACTCCATGGCGGAGCGGAGATCACCGGCGAGATCGTCTTCCGAAAGGCGGACACCCTCATAGTCGATCTCGGCTACCGCGTTCTCGAGATTCCCGCCGCCGAGGTCGAGAGCATTGTCGATTCGGCTGAGGCCGATCAGGCCGTCGCCGACACACCCGATCTCTATCGCCTCGAGACCGGTCGCTCGGAAGTCAGCGTCAAGGAAAACATCGACCGTTGTGGCGAAGCGGTGGTCCAGGTCCGTACTCCGACGGGTCTCGGGTCCGGCTTTGTCATCCACCCATCAGGCTACGTCGTCACCAACCAGCATGTGATCGCCGGCGAGCACAAGATCTCGGTCACCCTCTTTCGCCAGTCGGAGCACGAACTCGAGCAGATCCACTTCAAGAATGTCCGAATCGTCGCGCTGGACCCGGTGAATGACCTTGCCCTGCTCAAGGTCGAGGACGGCGGAGATTACAGTTTCGCCACCGTCCCCCTGGGTTCGTACGACCAACTGCGCCAGGGTCAGCCGGTCTTCGCGGTGGGTTCTCCCCTCGGTCTTGACCGCACGGTTTCGGAGGGGATCATCAGCCTGACGAATCGACTCATCGACGGCCGGCTCCTGATCCAGACGACCACCGAGGTCAATCCGGGGAACTCCGGAGGACCACTCTTCAATCTCCGCGGTGAGGTCATCGGAATCAACGATCTCAAGCTCATCGGTCTCGGACTTGAAGGACTGAGTTTTGCCATCCAGGTCGGCACCCTCAAGGACTTTCTTCGCAACCGTGACGCCTTCGCCTTCGACCCCCGACACCCAAACGCGGGTTTCCGATACCTCAGCCCACCACGCCGCGACAACGGCGCTGACACAAAGAAAGACCAACCATGAAAGCCAATCACCGCCTCGCGTTCTTCGCCGCCATTGTTCTGATAGCGGGCATCGGCCAGGCGGCGGTGGATGACCTTATCGACATCGTCCCCGAGGGCGCGCCCATGGTGGCCTATGTTGCGGATGTCCAGGGTTCCATGACTCAGTGGGAAAGCTCGCCTATGGGGCGGCTCTGGGAGGATCCCCAGGTCCGGACATTCTTCGCTCCCTTTCGCGACGAGCTCGAGATCAGCAACTGGGACGAGATTGTTCGACGGGAGACCGGTCACGACATCGACGAGATCAAGGCCATGTTCACCGGTGATCTGGTCATCTTCATCGAAGACTTCAGTTTTTCGCTCGACGAAGACGTCGAGGACGTCGACATCAAGATAGCGATGGCCATTGCAGTGGGCGAGAACGCCGAAGAGATCGAACGCATGATCCTCGAACATGAGCAGAAGACTGCCGACGAGGCGGCCAACGAACCCGGCGAGGATGGGACCGAGATCAGATACGAAACCCGGGAGTTCCGGGGTATCGACCTGCATATGGAGAGCACCTACGAAAACGACGAACTCACCCTGGAAGCCGGCTGGGCGGTTGTCGAGGGCGTCTGGGCGGAGGCAACGCCTGTTGAGACTCTCGAACGCGTGGTGGCGGGCATCCTCGATGGCGGTCTCGAGAACACGGTTCGCTCGGGTGCGAACTATGAAACCGTCAGTCAACACACCCGCCATGCCAACAGTTGGTTCTTCGTGGACATGGATCCGTGGATGCCGGCTGTGCGCGCTCTGGTCGACGAAGGTCTGAGCGCCGCCGCGGAGGCCGGCAGCCCCTTCCCGGTTGACCCACAAGCGCTGATCGACTCCCTCGGGATCGAGGCCATGCAGGCCTTTTTCGCGATCCTCGAGTTCGATGAAGAGACCATGCTCATGAAGTTCGGCGCGACCTACACCGAGGACAAGGGGTTGATCAAGATCCTCGCCTCTGGTTCCGGCGAGGCGCCTCGCGCAACCTACATTCCCCTCGACAGCGACACATTCAGCACAGGCACCTACGATTTTGCCGACGCCTGGTCGGCGCTTGTGGGCATCTTCAACGGTGTCAACCCGGCCCTGATGGGCTTTGCGTCCATGCAACTCGAATCCAGCCTGCAGGAGGCGGGGATCGAACTCGATCTCAAACGGGATTTGCTGGACAACCTCACCGGTGAGATAGCCACGGTTCAGAACATGGGCGGGCTCACGGGAGAAAGCCTGATCGATGCCAAGCTCGAACAGGACCAGGTCTTCATTCTCGGCATCCAGCAGCGCGAAGCCCTGGAGAACGTCATCGAAGGCATCAAGACCCTTGTCGGACAGGGTTCAGAATTCTTCAGTCAACGCGAATTCGAGGACCACACCATCTTCACTCTCGATCTGCCCCAGGCCGAAGGTGAAGCTCCCGGCGAGCAGACCGCCTACGTTGTCACCGATGAGTTCTTCATCATCTCCGTCGGCTCGGCGGAGACGCTCGAGAAGATTCTGCTCAAGATGGAGTCCGGCGGCAAATCGGTCTGGAAGCTGCCCAAGGTTCGTCGGGCTGTCGGTCTCCTGCCTGACGGAGCGACATCCATCCAGTACCAAGATGTGGCTGCCGTCGGCGATCTTCTCTTCCACGGAATCGTTCTCTTCGACGGCTTCGATACGACCGAGGATGGCGAGGAATTTCGGATCTGCGACTCGACCGCGATCCCCGATCCCGGCACGGTCGGGAAGTACATCGAGTCGGCCGTCAACGGCGCATGGAAGGACGACAGTGAGCTGTTGATCCGGGTCTATGTTCTTCCGGCCGACTAGCATGACTTTCGGTAAGAGACGGCGGTCAAGCCGCATCCCGCTGTTGATCGGGCTCACGCTCATCGGAGCCACCGCGACCCCGGCCCTCGAACTCGGCGGTCCGGAGATCCTCAAGATCGGCTGGAGTTCCGGTTCGCTGGCTACAGGCGACATCGACGGCGATGGTCGGAACGACCTCGCCATCATCAACAACGATCGGGCCCGCATCGAGCTTCTGCTCCAGCGGAAACCCGGATCAATCGACGGCAGGACTCGCCCGGTCGGACTCGATCGTTGGCAACCCGTGCTCGAAGACGCCCGCTTCGATCGACTCAACGTCCCGACCGGCGGCCGGATGTACGCCCTCGCCGTGGGCGATCTCGATGGAGATGGCCGGATCGATCTCGCCTTCACAGGCACACCCGACGACCTCAGCGTTCGCTATCAGGACGGCGACGGAGGGTTCGATCGGATGCGAACCTTCGACATCTCCGAACCCGCGGGTCTGCGCGGGACCGTGGTCGCCGACGATCTCGATGGAGATGGCCGCACCGATCTTGCGATCCTGACAAAGACCGAGCTCGTCCTGTTTCACCAGGCTGCCGATGGAGAACTCGAAGGGCCCGAGTCCACGCGCCTGACGGACGGGTGTTTCGCCATCGACATCCGAGATGTCGACGGCGACGGTCGGGTCGACATCTCCTATCAGGTTTCCGGCACCACCGACAGCTTCCGGGTTCGTTACGGCCTCCAAGGATCGGGATTCGGCCCCGAAATCTCCTACCGCATGACCCCAACCCGAGGGGTGGTTCGACCGATTCCGTCCACCACCTCAATCGGAAGTGATTTTGTTCGTATCCAGGCAGAGACCGGACTCCTCGAGCGTCTGGCCTTCACCGAGCCCGAACCGGGAAAGACGCCTCTGACCAACTCGCGCGCACGAGTCTTTGCCTTCCCCACAGATGGCAAGTCGCCGGCCGCGTCCACCGTCGCCGATCTCGACGGAAACGGTCTCCTCGATCTCGCGGTGGCCGATCCCCGTGGCGCCCGGATCTGGATCCTCTTGCAGACCTCACCCGGTGTATTTGCCTCCGCAGATGAGTTCCCCTCCCTCGCGGGGATCCAATCCCTGATCGCCGTCGATCGCGACGGAGACGGCCGAGATGAGCTGGTCATGGCCAGCCCCAAGGAACGATCCCTCGCGTGGACTCGTTTGTCCGAATCAGGCACCCTCCAGTTGCCCGTGATGATCCCCAGCAAGGGCAAACCCCAGAGCGTCGCGGCTGCTGACTTTGATGGCGACGGCCGCCTCGATCTCGCCTACGCATCGGCGGAGAAGCGAGACCGTTGGGTCTTCATGCTTCCGGGCAGCACGGAATGGACCGAACACGAAGAGATCCCTATCAACGAGTTGGAGGCGGACCCCGAAGCGCTGAGGGTGGTGAATCTCAACGGCGACGACCACCCGGATCTCGTCCTTCTCTCCAAACACGAGGGGATGCGCCTGCTTGTCCGGACTGATGTTGACGGGTTCCGCGAGATCGAGCAGCAGACCGGACTCGGCCGATCGCTCGCGACCGATGTAGAACCATCGAGATTCTCGACCGGAGACATCGATGGCGACGGCGTTGACGAGATGATCATCGCCACATCGGGCTTCGCACGGGCCCTGCGTCTCGACGCCGACGACAACCTCGAGGTCGTTGCTCAGTTCAACGCGCGATCGGGTGAGGTGGAGGTCGCCGCGGCGACCGTCACCGGTGACGGCGCCTCTCGAGACCGTAACGTGGTCCTCGTGGAGAGTGCCAACGACCAGCTCCACGTTCTGACCCGACGCCGTGCAGGTGTCTGGCGTTTCACCGAGAGCCTCGATCTGCCCTCCATCGATCTGATCGAGGCGCGATCCATCGATCTCGATGGTTCGGGGACCCAGGATCTCGCCCTCTTCGGCGCCGATCGCTTTGTCTGGCTTCCGGTGGGCGTCCAAGACAGGGTCCTCACCCCGACCTCGTCCTGGGAGTGCGATCTTCAGGGCGTCGCCTACCAACTCCTCGCGACCGGCGATCTCGATGCGGACGGTGTCAATGAAGTGATCGCGATGGATACCCGTGACTCGCACGTTCTCGAGATCCTGCGCCCCGAAAAGGCCAAACGGTGGCGGAGCCTGCTTCACTTCACCGTCTTCGAGGTGGATCCGCACTACGAGGGCCAGCGGGGTTCCGTCAAACAACCGCGCGAGATCGTCATCGCCGACCTCACGGACGACGGTCTCGATGATCTCGTACTCGTGACACACGACCGGGTCCTGCTCTACCCGCAGGTCGCACCGGGCACCCCGTAATAGAAGCCCCCCCGGGACACTGGAACGCTGGAGGCGTCCCGACAGCCCACCACATCCTCGAAATAGCGCAAACTCGGTGCCTGGCTCTCTTTTCGCCGCGAAACGGTGGCACCGCTCCCATCGCGTCCAGAGCAACACGCCCCCTGAGATCCGGACTCGCTTGTGACCCAGCTCACGGCGCCTCGATCGCCTTCGCAGTACATTAAATACAGGACGCACCCATGAATCTCCTCCTTCGAAAGGGCCTCTCGCACAGAGGCCCATTTTTTTGACCCAGCCACACGATCGGCCGATGACCGGGGCGTGCCGTCCTGCAGCGCGATTCCGATATGGTTTACTCATCGCGGTTTCCCGTGAGTGCCCCCCTTGACAATGATCGGCATCGAGTTTCAACCAACCGGGTGGCTCGAGGAGCCGAACATTGATCAAGGACGGCACGTCCGGTCAAGGCCAATCCCGCGTGCTCTTGAAGGAACGCGAGTAAGGCGCTCACCGGGGCGTTCCGGGTTTGACATTGTGCAGCCACCGGCCTTCCGGCAGCGCGTCACGATCCACACAATGGCGCTGCCGGGCAACCCTCGCGGCAAAACGTTCCGGTGCGGCTGTCCCGGCTTCAAAGGAGGCCGCCGGCGCGCGAGAAGCGTGGTCGCAGATCTTCCCGCTTCCACCGCGCGACCACGCTGCTCGGGCGACGCTGGGTCGCCGGGACGCCATCGGCGTCTCGGCGGACCAGATGGCCGGTGTTCCAGGACGCCGGACCGTACCCGTGACCGCAACCCCGGCTTCCCGGGGCTCCGGCCTTCTGGGCCGCCCCCGGGCGGCCCAGCGTCGCACCACCGGCGTGGTCGCGAGAGAGGTGATTGGAGGACTGCGACCACGCCGATGGAGCGCCGACGGCCTGCCTCGTCACTTGGAGAGCCGCACCGGAAGGTTCTACCGCGGGGGTTGCCCGGCAGCGCCATTGTGCAGAGCGGGCCGCGCAGCCGGTGGGACCTCTCGAAGCACAATAGCGTGCCCGGCACGCCCCGGTGAGCGGTGTTTCCCGAGTGATCGGCGCCGGACCCGCTATCCTCTACTCAAACGCGTAAAGATGACGGAGTCTCCCATGCCCAACGAAACCGCACGAGATCGCAAGACCCCCTTCTCGAGGAGGATCTTCGCCAACCGCACCCTGAATCTGCGGTCGATCAAGGCCATCGGCTATGACATGGACTACACCTTGGTCCACTACCGTGTCGGGATGTGGGAAGAACGCGCCTATGCGCGGATGCAGGACCTCCTTGCCTCGGATGGTTGGCCCGTCGATCACCTCCGGTTCGACACTGATTCGGTAATCCGCGGCCTCATCATCGATTCCGAGCTCGGCAACGTCGTCAAGGCCAATCGATTCGGCTATGTCATGCGGGCCGCCCACGGCACCCGGATGATGGAGTTCGACGAGCAGAGAACGATCTACCGCCAAACGCAGGTCGATCTGTCCGATCCGCGTTTTATCTTCCTCAACACCCTGTTCTCACTCTCGGAGACCTGTCTCTATTCACAGCTCGTCGATCTCTTTGATCAAGGGAAACTCCCGGCGATCCACGGTTATGAGGACCTCTATCGTCAGGTCCGGGCGGCCATGGACGAAGCCCATGTCGAAGGGACTCTCAAGACCGAGATCGCCGCCGACCCCGGCCGCTTCATCGACCTCGATCCCGACGCCGCTCTGGCTCTGCTTGATCAGAAGCGATCCGGAAAACGACTCATGCTGATTTCCAACGCCGAGTGGGAGTACGCTCGCGAGATCATGTCCTTCGCCTTCGACGGCTTCCTCGAGGACGGGATGACATGGCGGGATCTCTTCGATCTGGTGATCGTCGGTGCCAGGAAACCGGCATTCTTCAGCAGCGGGCTGCCCCTCTTCCGGGTCGTCGATGAAGACCAGGGACTGCTGGAGCCTGTCCCCGGACCGATCCCGGGCCCCGGGATCTACCTCGGCGGTGATGCCACCCGGGTCGAAGAATCACTCGGCCTCTCCGGGTCACAGATTCTCTATGTCGGTGACCACGTCTTCGCCGATGTTCGGATGTCCAAGGCGAGCCTGCGGTGGAGGACGGCGCTCATTCTCCGCGAGCTCGAAGAGGAGCTCCAGGCCATCGAGACCATCGGTCCCACCGAGGAGGAACTGTCGCGTCTGATGGGGGCCAAGGAAGCCCTCGAGCGGCGCCACCGCCGCGCCCGGCTCGAACTCCAGCGCCTCACGCGCGACTACGGCGGAGGCAGCGATCGCACGTCGATCGAGATTCAGGCCGAGGTCGATGAGGTCTGGGCACAGATGGAGGATCTTGACCGGCGGATCGGTCCTCTCGCCAAACGGACCGCCGAAGCCTTCAGCTCCCGCTGGGGGACACCCCTGCGTTCGGGCTATGACATCAGCCACCTCGCCCGACAGATCGAGCGGTCGGCCGATATCTACACCTCACGCGTCTCGAACTTCCTCTTCGCGACGCCGTACGCGTATCTCAGAGCAAAGCGCGGATCGATGCCGCACGACTAGGGGGTTAGAAAGTGAGGAAGTTAGAAGGTCAGCGCTCGCTACGCTCGCTGTGAGAAGGCCCATCGCAACAGGGAACCAAGCGCCCTCACGCTGGAAGCGTCTCCACCTTCTCACTTTCTAACCTTCTAACTTCCTCACACCTAGCGTCTTACGTCTGACGTCAACCCGGCTGCCTCGTGTTTTCGAAGATCTCGTGGCGTAAGTGGCTAACCTTCTAACCTTCTAACTTCCTGACTTCCTGACTTCCTCACAAAAAAAGGCCCGCGCCGAAGCGCGGGCCTTTGAGTGAGTGATTCGGTGTCTTAGAACTCGATCCGGAAACCGACTTCGTACCGCCGCGGAAGCCGGTATGAGAGCGGATCGCCGATCGGCACCGGTTCGCCATCGGCGTCGTCGATGAAGGCTTCGGAGTTGAAGGTCAGGTCAAGCTCGCGGTCAAAGACGTTGTAGACCGTGCCGACGATGGTCAGGTCGACCTTCTTGAGGCTCCAGGTCTTGGAGGCCTGGAGATCGAGCTGCCAGGTCGACTTGGTCTCGTACTCGCCCCGATGGGAGAGGAAGATGTCGGTAGTCCCGAGGAACGCGCCGTCCGGAGTGGTGCAGTAGCTCAAGACGTCCTCGTAGCTGATCCCGAGTTCATCGAAGAGCGGGTCGTTGGGATCCGCACCGTTGAGGTTGTTGCAGCTCGAGAAGATCGTCTGGTGCCCGGCCGACGAGAAGAACCCGTCGAAACCGACAGTCCAGTTGTGCGGGAACAGATAGTAACCGTTGAGTTTGATGCGGTGCTCACGGTGATCCGGGAGGTAGCCCTCACGGCGGAAGAAGTGAACCGGGTAGAAGTCCGCCAGCGCCGTCGCGTAGGTCTGCGCGGGACCGTTGGCGGTGTTGCCCTCGGACTCGGAGTAGGTGTAGCTACCGAGCAGGTGGAGGCGGTCCTGCCGGGTTTCGGCCTGCAGGATGATGCCCTCATAATCCCGATAGAAGGTCGGCATGTTGGTGATCATGTAGTAATTGCAGTCGCTGGCCGTGGTCCAGGTGGACTGGTCATCGAGATTCGGATAGTCGCTGCCGTCCCACGCCCACGTGTTGTTGGCGCAGGTATCCTCGATGATCTCCTTGGTCTGCTTGTTGATATAGGTGATCTCGATGGAGGTTTCGCGGGCGATCTGGGTCTCAAAGGCGAGGATGAACTCATCGGCGTACGGCGCCTCGAGGTGACCCACACCGGCCTGGTCCAGGGTCTGGGCGGGCTCGTAGATATCCGCCTGACCGAGGTTGTCGAAGAGCACGTACTCGAAGCCCTCGGCGTTGGTCCAATAGATCGGATCTCCGAAGGAGGCCGGAAAGTCTTCCGGCGAGCAACGCAGACCACGGGTCAGGTTGCAGTAGTACTCCATGATGCCGTAGTCGTGATAGATCGTGTCCACACCCGAAGCGAAGCTCGGGATCGAGAGCGCCGTCGGATCCATGAAACGACCACCGGATACGCGTAGCACGTACTTGGAGTTGCCGGCGATGTCCCAAGCAAGGCCCAATCGCGGCTGCCAGCGGTCCATATCGGCGATCTGCTCGCCAGTGTGATTCGAAAGCGTGGTCTTGTCCCACCGGAGGCCGGGCTTCACTGTGAGGTTGGGGTGTGGCCGCCATGCATCCTGGGCGAAGAAGGTAAGAATGTCGCCGAACGAGTTTTCCCAATCACGGCTCAGATCAACGGGCTCCTTGAGGGTGACGTAGCGGTTGAAGAACCCGTCGCCATTGAGATCCTGGAAATCGTAAGAACTCGAGGAACCATCTGTGACGTCCCGGATGAATCCGTCACCATTGTAGAAACTCGAGATGTTGAACTCCATGTCGGAGTACTCGGCACCGACCTTGATTTCGTGCGATCCGACGGCCCGATCGACGAAGAAGGTTGTGTTCAAGCGAATCTCGTTGCGGTACCGCCGATTGAGCGAAGAGAAACCATAGTTGTGATAGTCGAAGGGTTCGACGTTGTCCTCTTCGAGCCGGTGGCCACTCATGATCGAGTTTCCGTCATCGGCCTCGACATCGATGTCATTGGCGAAGATGCCAATCGAGGCGTTGAGCAGGACCGACTCGGAAAGAACCGAGTTCAACTCGGCCTGCCAGATATCGGAACCCTGGAACTGGACGTTCCTCGCTGTCGGATCGACGAATTGACTCGAGTTGGTCCCGAAAATATCGGCCGGCGCACCCGAGTACTTGATCACCGCGCGGTGGCTGTCGGCGATCTGCCAGGTCAACTTTCCGATGTAGTTGGTCCCCTCCCACTCGCGCGGGAAGAGAGCATCCTGATCCTGGCGAGAGGTGTCCGTCTTCTCGAGCGAAGCGAAGAACCACAGCTTGTCCCTGAGGATGGGTCCGCCCAGGGTGCCGGACAGACTCTGGTAAAGCGAGTCCTGGTCGTCACGGTTCCAGTGGTCGCCGTTCTCGGTCATGTTCTGGTTGCGGTAGCGGATGTCGAACGAACCGGAGAACTCGTTACCGCCGGACTTGGTCACCAGGTTGACGATACCACCCGTGGCCTGGCCGAATTCGGCCTCGAAACCACCGGTCTGGAAGTTCATCTCCTGAATGGCGTCGTAGTTGAAGTTTGTTCCGAAGGTCCCGGTCACCGGGTCGGTGGTGTTGAGCCCGTCGATGAGGAACGAGTTGTCACCGTTGGAACCACCGAAGACGCTGGCGTTGCCACTGCCGGCGACACCAGCAGCCTGACCGATCATGCTCAGGTAGTCACGGTTGGCCGAACCAACCGCGGCCTTCTGGAGATAGTCCTCGTCGAAGGTGACTGAGGTGTTGACCTGGGCGGTGTTGACCACCGGCACCCGGGCAGTGACCTCGATTTCGCCACCGAACTGCTCCGGCACCATGTTGAAGATGATCTGCGCGGTGCGATCGAGGTTCACCTGAACCTGGCCCGACGCGGGTTTGAACCCGACAAGGGTGGCTTCAACGGTGTAGACACCAACCGGCAACAGGTTGAAGACAAAACGACCATTCTCATCCGCAATGGCGATTTGAGGGCCGCCGATGAGCTTCTCCGAGGAGATCTGAACCGTCACCCCCGGCATCGCCAAACCGTCGTTGTCGTAAACCTCGCCCGCAAGGCGACTGGTCGTCGCAGCATATGCCGCTCCGGCCGAAACCAGTGCAACAAGGCACATCACCGAGATCACTCGTCTGAACATACTCACCTCCTGAGAAAATAACCGCCCGACTGCGAGCGACAGAAAAATAGGCTGAGGAGCCTTTTGTGGATTTAAAACCACCGTCGCATCATCGAATTTCCCGCTGCGAATGTCAACTCTCGTCATCACCCATGCGGGAGAGCCTGTCATGCCTACGGAGCTTCTCGGCACCGATGATCAAATCAACGCCCCACTCCCTCCAGCCTCCTTTCCCTCACTTGATTCTAACGGCATCAGCTGCACATTTCGAGCCAGGAATCGTTCTCACCGTCAACTTTTACAAATCGAGGTCACAACCGCTCTAACAAATAGACTTAGACGTCATCGAGCAAGGTGCGGCAATTCCCTTGGATGCATGGATTGACACGCCTGGATCAACACGATGAACGGATTTCCAGACAGCTGTCCGGTTTTCAGGTGCGTTCTGATCGGGTGTTACACTCCCCCGGCTCGATTCTGACCCCTGCCCACCCACCGAGGAAGACCACCGGAATGACCAAGATTGCGACCGTCAGCTATCTCAACGCCCTCCCCCTCATCGCCGGGCTCGATAACGAGCGCGACATCACCCTCTCCCGAAAGGTCCCCAGCAAACTCCTCGCCACCCTTGAGGATCAGGATGCCGATCTGGCTCTCTGTCCGGTCATCGATTTCCAGACCTCGAGCACGGCGCTCGAGATCGTTCCATCCGGAGCAATCGGCTGCAACGGAGCCGCCCTCACCGTCAAACTCTTCAGCCGTCTGCCGATTTCGCAGCTGCAGAGAATCGTGGTCGATGGTGAGAGCCACACATCGGTGGCGCTTCTCCAGATCGTGCTTTACGAGATGTTCCAGCGACGACCGACCCTCGTGGCCGCCACTCTCGCCACCGAGAACGCGAACGCCGAGGCCCTGTTGCTCATCGGGGACAAGGTCATTCACTCACCCCCCGATCCGTCCGTCTATCCCCACCAGCTGGATCTCGGAGACGCATGGAAGAAGATCTCCGGAACGCCGTTTGTCTTCGCGACCTGGATGACACGATCAGGCAACGACCTCGGTGGTGTTCCGAACCTCCTCAGCAGCATTCGCAACGACAACCGTGCCCGACTTCCCGAGCTTGCCGCCCAGAACGCGGCAGCCAACGGCTGGCCCGAAGACCTTGCAGTCACCTATCTCAGTCAGAAGCTTCGATACGAGCTCGATCAACCCGAACTCGCCGGGATCGAAGAGTTCTGGCGACGCTGCCACGAGCTTGGAGTCATCGACGAATTGAGGCCCATGCGGTTGTACGGACCTAAGTCGTGAGTCGTAAGTCGTGAGTCGTAAGTCGTGAGTCGTGAGTTGTTCCGTTGACGTGGCTTCCCGGAGCACCGGCCTTCTGGACCGTATGGTAGGGGCGGGCGTCCCGCCTGACGTAGGGTGGGGCTGGCCCCACCTTCAGAGTCGCAGCAGGACAAATCGCTTACCCGAGAGATCGTGGGACGCGCTGGCGCGCGGGGGATGTTCCGCGATACCCGGCGTCCTGGGGCTCCGGCCTTCTGGTCCGCCGAGACGCCGATGGCTCGTCCCGGTAACCCAGCGTCGCCCGATCAGCGTGGTCGCGTGGTGGAAGCGGGAAGATCTGCGACCACGCTGATCGGGCGCCGGCGGCCTCCTCCCAACCGGTACAGCCGCACCGGGACCTTCTGCCGCGGGGGTTGCCCGGCATGACATTGTGCGGGGCGTGACGCGTTGCCGGTGGGCCGGTGCCGGCACAATGTCAAGCCCGGCACGCCCCGGTGGAGGCGCGATTTCCGCGTACTCAAGTGCGGTCCTGCTTCCATGTCACCCTGAGCGAACGAGTCCGCGAGTGAGTCGAATGGGTCTCCCGAGGGTGCGTGGGTCGCTCCAACCTTCCGCGAGACGATGTCGGCTGGAGCGCTCTCCCAACCTTCTGGAGATTCTTCGACTCGCTACGCTCCTCAGAATGACAAG
>Ga0209344_10004469_pt1 | contig 12842 bp, 12 predicted proteins | sample Cruoilmetagenom6_FD_187293 | JGI IMG/M metagenome (GOLD analysis project Ga0209344, IMG submission 187293) | Oil polluted marine microbial communities from Coal Oil Point, Santa Barbara, California, USA - Santa Barbara Oil Seep Sample 6 (SPAdes)... | ecosystem: Environmental > Aquatic > Marine...
GGCAGCAAGATCTCAGACGTTCGTCTTTCTGCGGGTTGAAACGGCGCCGTAACATTGAAACTTTAAGCTTCTGAAAATTATCGGGAATTCAATCGCACAACTGCGGTTTTTCCAGACTGGCCGCAGCACCAGGTAACGCCAATGCGTCGGGCAGCAACCAGATCACATGATCTTTGGCCACGCAGCAGACTGCGAAGGGCCCAATAAGATAGATCAGCTTATTTTGAGCGGCCTGGCCGGGATGATTACCTTGCCGCATTCGTGCGTTTCGAAACTTTGGTCAGGGCACTACGCGTATCTACCGGGTGGGGAGACGTTGATATTGGCGCCAACTGATGGGGTGACGGCAATTACGATGACAAACGGACAGGGTATGACACATTCGTTTTCGGTGGCCGAAGATGTTGTTCGCGGTTTATTTGGCTAAAGTGCGTGTACGAAAAGCCTGATAAATTTGCCCGGAGGTTTCAAGGAAGCTGTCTGCGCGGGCTTCGGATTGTTTCACGAAATCCCACGCGGCTTCGGTTGAGCCCAACCAATCTGTGGCACAATCGATATTGCCTTTGTCATCCATCCATTTGGTGACGGTACCATGCTCCAGTTCGGGGTGAAACTGTAACCCCCATGCGTTGTCATCGACGCGGACGGCCTGAATGTCGCATCCTGCCGAGCGGGCCAGAACGCAAGTGTTGTCTGGCAACGCATCCGCTTCGACGCCGTGCCAATGCATCGCTGGAAAATGGTCGGGCAGGGCGGCCAACAAAGGATCGTCTGCTGCGAGACGTGTTACATCCGAAACTGCAATTTCGGGTGTTTGCATGGAGCGGCAAGTGCCCCCCATCGCCTCGACCAGCAATTGGTGCCCCAAGCATATCCCCAAAAATGGCTTGCCGGTTGTGACCCAGTTTCGAATGGCGGTTTTTTCCGGGGCGAGCCATGGATATGCGTCTTCTTCCCAGACATCCATTGGGCCGCCCATGACGATAAGAGCGTCAAAATCTGCACCGTCCGGGATTGGACCGCCATCACAAAGGCGGACGATATGTACCGTGTCTCCGGCCGCCGACGCGTGGCGTGAAAAGGCGGCAGGGGGTTCGCCGGGCGTGTTTTGAAAGGCCAGAAGACGCATCAGTTTTCCAGGTAAACCTCAAGGCTGTCATCAAGAGCGTCTTTCCATGGTGTGTGATGTTTGGGGGCCATGGTGCCGGTGATGACGGATTGATAACCGTTGTCGCGGAAGGTCATGATATTTGCCTTCTTGTGGCCTTTCCACGCTTTGAACGCCTTACAGGCCCCTTCGACGTCAAAGGATGGGTAGTCGGTTTCGTCAATCAGTTCTTTGACATACCCGCCCTGATACCAGATCGCATCGTAGTCATCTTCGCCTGCGTCCTCGCGTGCGACGCGGTCAGTGATGTCTGCGTCCATCGTTGCTCGGTCAGGCAGGGCAATCCGCCCCATGATGACATCACGCACCCACCAGGCTTGGGCATCAAACATGTTGAAGGTGAACCATTGGTCCTGCATGCCAATATAGAACAAGTCCGATTCATGCACATACGCCACACCTTTGTAGAGATCCGCCGTGGCCAGCCGGTTAGCGGTCTTGAGGCGCAGATCGTCGGGCAGGAACGGGAAGTGGTGTTTGTATCCGGTGCACAGGATAACCGCGTCCACATCGCGTGTTGTGCCGTCTTTGAAATGCGCAGTGTTGCCGTCAACGTGAGTCAGCAGGGGAACCTCGGCCCAGTTGTCGGGCCAATCATATCCCATGGCCGCGGTGCGGTGGCTGACGGTGATCGATTTCGCACCGTATTTCCAGCATTGCGATCCGATGTCTTCGGCCGAATAGCTGGTGCCGACGATCAGGATATCCTTATCTTTGAATTCCATGGCGTCGCGGAAATCATGGGCGTGCAGAACGCGGCCTTTGAAGGTTTCAAATCCCGCGAAATAGGGCACGTTCGGCGTGCTAAAGTGGCCCGAGCAGACGATCACATGGTCGAATTCTTCGGTGTAGGTGTGGTCATTTGGCAGGTTGCAAACCGTGACTGTGAATGTGTCACCGGTTTTTTCGACCCAACGCACGGCAGTTTCAAACCTGATCCAATCGCGGACGTTTGTTTTGTTTACGCGGCCTTCGATGTAATCAAACAGAACGGCGCGGGGTGGGTAGGACGCGATTTGTTTACCGAAGTGTTCTTCGAAGGAATAATCAGCGAATTCAAGACCTTCTTTGGGGCCGTTCGACCAAAGATAGCGGTACATGGACCCGTGAACAGGTTCGCCGTATTCATCAAGTCCGGTGCGCCATGTATAGTTCCAGAGGCCGCCCCAGTTTGATTGTTTTTCAAAACATACAATTTCGGGAATGTCTGCGCCTTGTTTTTGAGCAGACTGAAATGCGCGCATTTGTGCAAGGCCTGACGGGCCTGCACCAATAACTGCAATACGTTTTGTCATCGAATTCCCCTATGCGTTGTACAGTCGTGCTTTCGGCCCCAAGAGGGGCCGAAAGGTGTCTTATGCTTAGGCGAAGGCGCGCTTAGATGTCGAGCGTGTTTTCCTTTTCCCAAGCCGAGAAATGGGTGCAGTAATCATTCCATTCCTGATGTTTCATTTTCAGGTAGGCGGCAGAGAACTCATCACCCATTGCAGCTTTCAATCCCTTATCTTTGTCGTATTCGCGCAAAGCATCAAGCATATTCAGCGGTAACTTTGGTGCACCTCTTACCTTGTGGCCATCAGCGTACATGTCGATGTCATGCCGCTTGCCGGGATCGGCTTTGCTGTGAATGCCGGAAAGCCCGGCGGCAATGATGATGGCCTGAAGCAAATAAGGGTTGGCAGCGCCGTCAGGCAGGCGCAGTTCGAAACGACCGGGGCCGGGGACGCGGACCATGTGTGTCCGGTTGTTACCGGTCCAAGTGACCGTATTCGGGGCCCATGTCGCGCCGGAAATTGTACGCGGCGCGTTGATGCGTTTGTAGCTGTTCACAGTTGGGTTGGTGATGGCCGCCAATGCGCTGGCGTGTTTCATGATGCCGCCGAGGAAGTGTTTGCCACGTTCGGAAAGGCCGACTTCGCCGGTTTGGCCGTCGCCTTCACCTGCAAAAACGTTGACTTTGGACTGTGCGCCGGGTGCATCCCAGACCGAGATGTGCGCATGGCATCCATTGCCCGTCAGACCTTCGATCGGTTTTGGCATGAACGTTGCGCGGTAGCCGTGTTTTTCCGCAACGGTTTTGGTCATGAATTTGAAGAAGCTGTGTTTGTCAGCCGTGGAAAGCGCATCGTCGAAGTCCCAGTTCATTTCCCACTGGCCATTCGCGTCCTCGTGGTCGTTCTGGTAGGGGTTCCAGCCCATTTCCAACATGTAATCGCTGATTTCGCGGATCACATCGAGGCGACGCATGAAAGCTTGTTGGTCATAGCACGGCTTGGCTGCGGTGTCGTATTCGTCGCTGATCTGATCGCCTGCCGGGGTCAGCAAGAAAAATTCGGCTTCGATGCCGGTTTTGACGTGCATACCTTCTGCAGCGGCCTCGGCAATTAGTCGGCGCAGAACATTGCGTGGCGCTTGGGCGACGTCTTCGCCTTCCATCACACAGTTGCCGGGCACCCATGCGATTTCTTTGTTCCACGGAAGAATGATCACTGCCTCAGGGTCTGGCACAGCAAGCATGTCAGGGTGGGCCGGTGTCAGGTCCAGCCACGTGGCGAAGCCGGCAAATCCTGCACCGTCTTCCTGCATGTCAGCGATGGCGCGTGCAGGCACCAGTTTGGCGCGTTGCCCGCCAAACAAGTCCGTGAAGGAGATCATGAAGTATTTGACGCCATTTTCTTCGGCGAATTTTGCGAGATCGGTAGTCATTTGAGTGTTCCCTGTCGTCTTTTATTCATTCAAAGGGCGCGTGCCAGTGATGGCCGCGCCCCGTTTATCAGTAACCAGTGTTCGGCTTGCCGGGGTACCAGTCGGTTCCCGCAAGCGGCACTTTGGCCATGGCGGCGGCTTCCATCGTCAATGCCACCAAATCCTCGGGTTCGAGGTTGTGCAAGTGATTTTTGCCGCAGGCACGTGCAATAGTTTGGGCTTCCAGCGTCATAACCTTGAGGTAGTTCTTCAACCGACGCCCACCTTCGATGGGATCAAAGCGTTTCATCAGCTCGGGGTCTTGCGTGGTGATACCAGCAGGATCCTGACCTTCGTGCCAATCGTCGTAAGCCCCTGCAGTGGTGCCCAGTGCATTGTATTCGGCCTCCCACTTGGGGTCGTTGTCGCCAAGCGCGATCAGTGCCGCGGTACCAATAGCAACCGCATCTGCACCAAGTGCCATAGCTTTTGCAACATCCGCACCTGTACGGATACCACCCGACAGGATCAGTTGAACCTTGCGGTGCATGCCGAGGTCCTGAAGGGCCTGTACGGCAGGGCGCACGATGGCGAGTGTTGGTTGGCCGACGTGTTCGATGAAAACATCCTGCGTAGCGGCGGTGCCGCCTTGCATGCCGTCCAGAACCACGGCGTCAGCGCCGGCTTTGATGGCCAGTGTCGTGTCATAGTAGGGGCGGGCGCCCGCAACTTTGACGTAAATTGGCACTTTCCAGCCGGTGATTTCACGCAGCTCAAGAATTTTGATTTCCAGATCATCTGGTCCCGTCCAATCGGGATGGCGACAGGCCGAACGTTGGTCGATACCTTTGGGTAGATTGCGCATTTCTGCGACCCGGTCCGAGATTTTTTGACCCAACAACATGCCGCCGCCACCGGGTTTGGCCCCTTGGCCAACCACGATTTCGATGGCATCCGCCTTGCGCAAATCGTTCGGGTTCATGCCGTAACGGGATGGCAGGTACTGATAAACCAGTTTAGATGAGTGCCCGCGTTCTTCCGGCGTCATGCCGCCGTCACCGGTGGTTGTGGACGTGCCTGCCGCATCCGCACCGCGACCAAGCGCTTCTTTCGCGGGGCCGGAAAGCGCGCCAAACGACATGCCGGCGATTGTGATCGGGATGTCGAGTTCGATCGGGTTTTTCGCGTGCAAGCCACCTATGGTTACGGAAGTCTCGCATTTTTCACGGTACCCTTCGAGCGGATAACGCGAGATGGACGCGCCCATAAACAGCAGGTCGTCAAATGACGGAACTTTGCGTTTCGCGCCACCACCACGAATATCGTAGATGCCGGTGGCGGCTGCGCGGCGAATGTCACTGTTTACGTCTTGCGTGAACGTTGCGGACTGTCGCGGCGTTGTGTGGGGGATACCCTTGGGATCATGTGTGTTCATTTTTGGGTGTCCTTAATACGCGCCGGCGTTGTCGACGTCGAAGTTGTAAAGGTTTCGAGCAGAGCCATAGCGGGTGAATTCCTCGGGCTTGGCATCTGAGCCTGCTTCGGCCAGAAGATCCTTGAGAATTTCAATATGCTCCGCGCGCATTTCTTTTTTCTCGCAATCGGCACCAAGGCTTTTGACTGTGCCGCGAACGAAAAAGCGGGCCTCGTAACAGCTGTCACCCAATGCGTCGCCTGCATCACCGCAGACCACAAGGTTGCCGGACTGGGCCATAAAGGCGCTCATGTGTCCGATATTGCCGTGCACAACGATGTTGATACCCTTCATCGAAATGCCACACCGGGATGAGGCGTTTCCTTTGATGACAAGCAACCCGCCGTGGCCGGTGGCCCCGGCGTATTGGCTTGCGTCACCTTCGATGACAACCTTGCCGCTCAACATGTTTTCGGCGACGCCGGGGCCAGCGGAACCGTGAATGTTGACAGTGGCTTGTTGGTTCATACCGGCGCAATAGTAGCCCGTAGATCCCTTGACGGTCACCTCAATTGGCGCGTCCAGACCGCAGGCGATGGCGTGGCTGCCTTTTGCGTTTACGATTTCCCATTGGGTCTGGTTGGTTGTGTCAGCCTGTGCATGAAGAGTGGCGTTCATTTCGCGCAGGCCAACGGCCTCTAAATCAATTTTCTGCATTCAAGCGGCTTTCTCTGAGCTGGTTGGGGCGGCGTTGTGGCTCCAGAAGTAGACAGTTGCCGGTTCTGGTTCCCACACGCGGGCGTCTTCGATACCAGGCAAGTTGACCAAGGCGCGGTATTCTGAGCCGAAGGCCACATATTGATCGGTTTCTGCCATCACAGCCGGTTTGCAGGCAATCGGGTCGCGTACAACGCCAAAGCCATCTTTGGTGCCGACGAGGAACGTGAAGAACCCGTCGAGGTCATCAAGGCTGCTTTCCAGCGCTTCGCCCAAGGTGGCGCCATTCTGCATTTGCCATGTCAGGTAAGCAGCGCCAACTTCGGTGTCGTTTTCGGTTTCGATGTGGATGCCTTCACGGCGCAATTTACGGCGCAGAGAGTTGTGATTGGACAGCGATCCGTTGTGGACCAGACATTGATCATCACCCGTGTTGAAGGGGTGAGCACCCATTGTTGTTACAGCGGATTCTGTTGCCATTCGCGTGTGGCCGATACCGTGGCTACCGCTCATTTTTTCGATATTAAATTGCTCTGCCACATCTTTGGGCAGTCCAACTTCTTTATAAATTTCAAGGCTGTCACCACGGCTCATGATCCGAACCGAGGGCCGTATTGCTTTCAATGCGGTGCGAGCTACAGCTGCTGTTCCGTTTGGAACAGTAAGAACCGCATGGGTGCTTGCGACAGAGATTTCCACCTTGCCCCCAAGGGCTGAGGAAAGATCCGCATCCAAACCGGCAAAATCTGTATCCGGCGTATCCGATTGCACGGTCAATTTTGCACTTCCGTTTGTTTCAGAGCCGTAAATCGCGATCCCGGCTGAGTCCGGCCCACGGTCGGTCATAGTGACCAGCATATCCGTCAACATTTCCCCTAATTTGGGTTCCAGTGACTTGTCTTTAATAAATAGTCCGACGATCCCGCACATGGACGTGCTCCTCTTAAGTGTTGTTGAGTCGGAGGCTAGCATCAATTGAATGGATGCTCAACTGAGAAGAAACTTTTATTCCTAAGAATAATCAAGGCGCGCGAGTTTTCGCGCGCCTTGAATTGGCATTTGGTGGTTAGTAACGTTCCATTACCTTGGCGACTTTGTCTTTGTCGCCCATTTTACGCGCCTCCTCGAGGTGGGCTGATTCGCGCACGTATTGAATGCGGTGCCACATGATCCAGAAGATCACGCCGAGAACGACCATAATCACCTCGGAGCCCTGAAAAGGATAGACCGGACCAACTTCGGCCAGATCTACAGCCCAGCTATCATAACCAATCGTAGACATTGTCGTTTCTCCTTATTTCGCTGCCAAGGCAGCTTTGTCGGCTGCGATGATTTCGGATTTCGCATCTTCGTAGGCATGATGCTCTGCGTAATCGAGGCCCATCAGTTCAACCTCTTCCGGGATACGTAGGACACCCATTGCGGATTGAATTTTCGCCAATCCCCAACCTGGCAACCAGCCAAGCAGACCAAACATAATCACAGCACCGATTGTCTGACCGATTGGATTGATTGTTGCATAGCCTTCATATGGTGACGATGGAGCGCCCCACAGAAGGAACCCAGCAATAATCAGGCCTACAACACCGGCATAACCGTGAACCGCAACTGCGCCAACCGCATCGTCCAGCTTGAACTTACGCTCAACCCAGTAGTGCAGGTTATAGACGATAACGACACCAACGGCGGCAACAAGCATTGCCTGAATTGGGTGATAGAGGTCGTTACCAGCCGAGGCTGTGATGATCCCGGCGAGACCGCCAGAGAACGTCCAGAACGCATCGCCTTTGGACACCACATAGGCCGCCATCAGACCACCTGAAAGTGACATCAGGAAGTTAAAGGTGATTGCAGACAGTGATGTTGGTGCGAGATAGATGTTTGTCGCGGTCCAGGTTGTACCCACGATCTGACCGTCGATAACTTCTGGTGCGATGACCGGAACGTTACAAGCGGCGTAGAAGCCCCAGAAACCGGTGTAGATCAGGAAAATCCCGATTGTCAGCATCCATGGATTGTGTGGTGGGATGTCGCGTGGCGTACCGTCCGCGGCAAATTTTCCCAGACGTGGGCCAAGCACCATGATCACACCAAGAGCATAACCACCGGCGATTGCGTGGATAACACCGGATGCATATGCGTCGTGGTAGCCAAGTACCTTGACCATCCAGCCGTCCCAATGCCAACCCCAAGCCGCATCAATGATCCACCAGACCGAACCGATCATGACTGCGTGCAGCCACAAAGCGGAGGACCGGATACGTTCGATCACCGAACCCGAAACGATCGAGGCCGCTGTCCATGAGAACAATAGGAACGCCGCCCAGAACACGCCTGTGATGCGATCCTGTAGGTTGGTCCCCATGTTTTCAGACCAAGGTGTAAAGGACGCACCCGCTGCGGTGTCGATACCGCCCATACCAGGGAAGGCATTTGGGAAGGCCCAGTAGATCCACCAGCCAAAGAAGAAGAACGTAACTGTGACCAATGGAATGATCATAACGTTCTTCATTAGGGTGTGCATATGGTTACGACGCCGGCTTGCGCCAACCTCGTACATACAGAACCCTACGTGAATTAAAAACATGAATACTACGGTTACCCAGTAGTAAAATTCGGTGAATATGGTGGTTAGCGCGTTTAGATTACCATCCAATTTTCCGTCTCCCTAGTTGTGTGGACGAGGCGTTTGTTGCCTCTCAGTAATATTTTTTTCATTTAGTATTGCTTTTATTTGTGTGATTCTGTCAAACTAGAATTTGAGAATTATATTTTGCCCCGGCTAAGCGGGGCCATCAGGGAGAGAACAATGGCTATACTTTGGAGAAATTCGGTACTGGCGCATCGGCATGCGGAAATCGGTGGCGAGCTGGAAGATTGGAACGGAATGGGGACGGCGTGGTTTTACGACAATACGCCGGAACGCGCGAAGGCCGACTACGAAGCGATTCGCACCAAAGCCGGGTTGATGGATGTATCTGGATTGAAAAAAGTCCACGTTGTGGGCCAGGACGCCGCTCACGTAATCGACCGCGTTACAACGCGTAACGTCGAAAAGATTGCGCCGGGTCGGTCAACCTATGCCTCGATTCTGAACGACGAAGGTAAGTTTATTGACGATTGCATCATCTATCACCTCGCAGTGAACACATGGATGGTTGTACACGGCACCGGCACCGGCATGGAGCAATTGACCAGCGTCGCTGCGGGCAAAAATTGTTCCGTATTGTTTGATGACGACCTGCACGACATGTCATTGCAGGGTCCTGTATCGGTTGACCTTTTGGCAGAAGAAATCGCCGGAATTCGCGACTTGGCCTATTTTGGAATTATCCAAACGCGCCTTTATGGCCGCGATGTTATGATTTCGCGTACAGGTTACACTGGCGAGCGTGGCTATGAAATTTTCTGCCGCGGTAAAGATGCGACGCATCTGTGGGACAGCATTCTGGCCGCAGGCGAATCACGTGGTGTACGCCCCGTACAGTTCAGCACACTCGATCTGTTGCGGGTTGAAAGCTACTTGTTGTTTTATCCAGGTGACAATTCGGAAACATATCCGTTTGACGATGAGCCTTGCGGTGACACGCTGTGGGAGCTTGGATTGGAGTTCACTGTTTCACCGGGAAAAATCGGATTTATCGGTGCGGAAAACCATTATGCCGCAGAAGGTAAAGAGCGTTTCAAGATTTACGGTGTGAAGCTTGAGGGTACGATACCAGCCGATGAAGGCGCGGATTTGTTGCAGGACGGCGAAAAAGTCGGTGTTGTTACCTTTGGTATGCACTCCGAAGTCAACAATCATAACGTTGGAATCGCGCGGATGCCGGTTGCTGCGGCCGTGCAGGGTACCAGCCTTACAGTCAGAAATGCAGATGGAACGGAAATTGCGGCTATCGCACACGAGATGCCGTTCTATGATGAGGATAAATCAATCCGCACCGCCAAGGGGTAAGAATGTCCAAGTTTAATTTCCCGGAAAGCATCAAAAGCCGACCCGTCTATGGCTCGTTAGAGTCGCGCGCCGGGTCGGCGCATCTTTTCATCGCAGACGCCCACGGGGCCGAGGCCATTCTGGAAGTCGCAACCCCGGAGATGATGAAACAATCGCACATCATCTATATCCCCAAGGGAGAGGGGTTTTCCGACAAGCTACGTGGGTTGAAACCTGCGCAGTTTTACGAAGGCCCGTCTTACGAGGCATCGCTTCAACGCATTCGCAAGACATTTGAAGATGCGAAAATGGGATTGCAGGTCTATCTGTCAGGCACCGAAGGGTTGATGGGGCAGGCGCAGAATGAAGCCGTGCAGGCGGGTATACCGCATACCGCGATACAGACGGAACACCGTGGTTCTGTAGCGCGACGCATGCAATGTGTGCATTGCAAGGGTGTCACGGAAGACGTGGAAACCGATCCGTTTGTCTGTGCGCATTGTGGATTAAACCTGTTTGTGCGGGATCACTATTCGCGCAGACTGGCCGCTTATCAGGGGGTCTGCATCGATGCAGAAGACCCGGGTAATGTACCACCGCAAAAGGGGATTTACGAATGAGTGGAGCCGAGAAAATTGCCGTGACGGTCACGGATATTGTTCCGCTGAACGATCTTGTGACGCGCTTTAAGTTCGAGCGAACGGATGGCGGGCTGATGCCGACGTTTTCCGGTGGGGCGCACACGGTTGTGGAAATGCAGGACGGCGACATCACCCGTCTGAATCCGTATTCGTTGATGTCTGACCCGATGGATCAAACGGCCTATACCATATCGGTGCGTCGTGATGACGAAGGGCGCGGTGGATCATTGTTCATGCATAACAATGTTAAGACCGGCGACGAAATGGTGATCAGCTATCCGGTGAACCTGTTCAGTCTGGATTTGCGGGCGCGCAAGCATTTGTTTTTGGCAGGTGGCATCGGGATCACCCCGTTTATGGCGCAGATCAAACAGCTGGAACGGTTCAACGGAAATTGGGAACTACATTATGCCTGCCGAACAGAGGCATTGGGGTCCTATGTTGATGAGTTAACCAGCAAACACCCCAACGAAGCGCACATTTATTACGACGATCAGAAACAGCTGATAGATCTCAAGAATCTGTTGGATGGGCAGCCATTGGGCACGCATGTGTATGTATGTGGTCCCAAAGGTATGATCGATTGGGTGCGCAAAACGGCCGAAGCTGAAGGTTGGCCACGTGAGGGAATTCATTATGAAGAATTCCTTGCACCACAACCGGGTAAACCATTTGAAGTCAAATTGGCCGTGTCCAACAAGGTCATTCAGGTGGGCGAGCACGAAAGCCTTCTGGAAGCGATTGAACGGGCAGGGGTGGATGCACCGTACCTGTGCCGTGGTGGCGCTTGCGGACAATGCGAAACACAAGTGATCGATTATTCCGGCAATTTCATCCACCGGGATCATTGGCTGGATGATGATGAACACAACAGCGGGGAAAAGATCATGCCCTGCGTGAGCCGCTTTGAAGGCAAAACACTGGTATTGGACCGCTGATATGACCATTCAATTCAACGACGAAACTTTCCGCGACGATTATTCGTTCCATAACTCTGAATGGGCGATCAATCGTTTTCCGTTTCCGTTCCACGAAGACAGCTACATGTATTCGGTTAATATGGAACAGCACAAAGGTGGCCCGTCCGGGTCAATCTACGAAAACCGGTTTGATGTGGACGAGCATTACGTCAGTGAAATGCGCGATCGCGCGATGGTGTTGGCGGACGATCCTTTGCGGTGCCAATCGTTGCCGCATATGACGTTGGCCGGGTGGGACCTTTTGGAACTTATCATGGTGTCCAAGTCCGAGGATTACCCCGATCTGTTTGAACTGCATCGCGATGGTGACAAATGGCGCTGGGTGAACAAACCCATGGGCATCGACGACAGCTTTACTTTCTTAGACGAAACCACGTTGCCCTATGGGCCTATGGAATACATCACACGCCAGGCGCAAGGTGATTTTGCCGTGTTGGATCAACGTGACGATAATCTTTGGATGGACGCCGGGATGATCACAACACAGGCCGATTGGTCTTTGGATTTTGATATCGGGATGAACTTTTTTGAATGGCATGCGCCGGTGCCGCTGGCCCACGAAAAAGGGATATTTATCCGGGCGTTGAAGTTCTTGCTGAATATACAACAGGGGTCACCGGCCAGACGTCTAAATTGGACGATGACGGTTAATCCGCTGTTGGATACAAGCCCGGAAAACTATCACAAATGGGGTGTTCAAAAGACCGAACTCACGCCGGAAAACCTTGGTTCGAAGCAACATTTGCGGGTTGAATTGCAAACGTTTTTCCGTTTGCCACGCTCCAACGCGTTGGTGTTCCCGATCCGGTGTTACTTGTGTAGCTTTCAAGATCTGATGAAAATGCCCAAATGGGGCCGCAGATTGCACCGGGTTATCCGTGATCTGCCGGAAGAACTGGCGACTTATAAAGGGTTCATCGACAATCGCCCGATGATGTTGGATTATCTGTCGAAATTCGATGACGGTTTGCCAACTTCTCCGGGAATTTGGCCTGACAAGGAAACCGAACCCCCGCTTCAGGTTGGCAGCTAAACACAATTACCATGTTATTCAGCCTTCCCGAAACGCGCGGTTAAAGTAATCTGTTAGCGGTTTCAGGACATAAGATAAGGGTGTGCGTGGTCCTGTGCGCAAAAACGCATCGACCGGCATGCCGGGAACCAATGTGACGTTGGTCAATGCCAATACGGCATCGGCGTCCGGGGTCACTTCGGTCCGGTAATACCGCGCCCCGGTTGCGTCATCCATGAAGGTATCAGCCGATATTTTGGTCACGATACCAGGAATGACCGGGGTGGTGCG
>Ga0209344_10004470_pt1 | contig 12838 bp, 14 predicted proteins | sample Cruoilmetagenom6_FD_187293 | JGI IMG/M metagenome (GOLD analysis project Ga0209344, IMG submission 187293) | Oil polluted marine microbial communities from Coal Oil Point, Santa Barbara, California, USA - Santa Barbara Oil Seep Sample 6 (SPAdes)... | ecosystem: Environmental > Aquatic > Marine...
TTTTATATGATTTCGTCCACCGTTTGGAGATCGTGGCTCCAGCTAAATTGATGATAACTGAAACACCGTCGAAGGCCTTTTCGTCTATCTCATCCTTTGCAGGATTCCATAAATAGCCTTTATAATTATTTTTATTTTCTATTTTTTCCGGTCTGGTCGTTAGATAATGTACTCCAATATTCGCTTCATGGCACTTACGCACCACTTCACTACCTATTAAACCAGTCGCTCCGGCAATTAAAATTCTCATGCTATTTTTATCTTAAATTTACGGCTTAAATCATCCTTTCACAAGGACATTAACGGAAGATTAGTAATTGGTTGGTGTTGTACGCGTGTAGCTCGAAACGCGAGGATGGATGCCACGAATTAAACCTTGAAGGTTTAATTCTTTGTAGCCCGCAACATGTAGCTTCGCTGAATGTCGCGAATGTAACCTTGAAGGTTTAACTCTTTGTAGCCCGCAACATGTAGCTTCGCTGAATGTCGCGAATGTAACCTTGAAGGTTTAACTCTTTTTAGCCCGCAACATGTAGCTTCGCTGAATGTCGCGAATGTAACCTTGAAGGTTTAACTCTTTGTAGCCCGCAACATTTCTCTTTTGCCAGGAGGGCCAGGAAGGCGCTCCACTTTAAACCCTACGGCCTGCATAGCTCTGCGAACACTCCCTTTGGCGGCATAGGTAACTAACACCCCGCCTTGTTTCAAAGCAGCATACATACGTAAAAAGACAGCTTCGGTCCAAAGTTCAGGTTGTACGCGTGCACCAAAAGCGTCAAAATAAATAAGGTTGTAGGTATTTTCTTCGGAAATTTCCGAAAAGAACTGTTTCCGCTTCCGAAGATGGAAAAAAGGACTGAGTTGCACCTTTTCTTCCCACGCTACGGTATGCATTTTTGTTAAAAGTTTTGAAGTGATCTGTAGTTCTGAAGTATAATTGAGTTGTTCAACTTCCGCAGCAGAAATAGGATATGCCTCAACACCCGTATAATCAATCTGCCAGGCATTTTTCAGGGCCTCTTGTTGCGTCAATAGCGCATTAAGACCCGTTCCAAAGCCTATTTCTAATATAGAAATTTGGTTGCGTTCTGTTTCAGAAAAAAAATAATGTAAACCCGTTTGGATAAAAACGTGTTTCGCCTCAGCAATAGCACCATGTTTTGAGTGATATTGTTCATCCCACTCTGGCAAATGTATGGTTACAGAACCATCACCAGTCGTTAGGAATTCGCGTTTCACAGTGCTATTCTTCAGGAATGAGCACTCCGTTTGAAAGAACAGACAATGTTCTTTTAGGCTCTGTAATTGCAGCAACCTCATCTGCCGACTTACCTGCGTCTTCAGCGTAATGGCGTTGTTCATCAACACTCATCTCCTGAACAAAGGCAACACCTTCTACAATAATTTCTTTACCAGCAATATCTTTAGGCATAAAGAAAGCATAATCCTTAAATTTAACCATTGCTTCTTCTTGATCCATATCCATACGCATCCAGCATCCTTTACTCTGACAAACCTCTAGTACCTTTGTAGTGAACTTAACAGGAACGGTATCACCCGATTTTAGCGTACTGAATTTTTCTTTAATTTCTTCTTTGGAAAGTACTTTTTCATCAGAGATCTTATCTCCAAAAGATTGATAATTCATAGCAATCTCTTGAGAATCAACTGGGGTTGCACTCTCTTTTGTTTTATTGTTACAAGCAACGATCAAAATCGACAAGAGCAACAGAAAAGATATCTTCTTCATAGTATGTTATTGACTAATATATAGTGTTTTAATATACTGCAATTTTAATAAATTTTTGCCATTTTTTAGCATTAAAATTTTGAGTATTTTTGCGAAATATTAAATCAAGTAAATCAGACACATGACAGAGACAAAAATAATCATAGAAAAGGCAAGTAAATCAAGAGTAGGTGATGTAGATTTTGACAATCTTTCCTTTGGAAGTGTGTTCTCTGACCATATGTTTGAGTGTGACTACAAAGATGGCGCATGGCAAAACCCAACCATTAAGCCATATGGCATGCTTACCATTTCTCCCGGCGCTAAAGTTTTTCATTACGGCCAAGCCGTTTTTGAAGGAATGAAAGCATTTAAAGATGACGCTGGCGATGTGTTTCTTTTTCGTCCAGAAGAGAATTTTTTACGTATTAACAAATCGTCTAAACGAATGGCGATTCCTGAATTTCCAAAAGAGATTTTTTTAGAAGCGCTCACCACGATCGTTGATATGGATCGCGATTGGGTACGACCTGGATTTGGTAATTCGCTTTATATTAGACCTTTTGTAATGGCTACTCAAGTAGGTGTTTCTGCTTCTCCCTCTAATGAATATAAATTCATGATTCTTCTGTCACCAGCTCAGGCGTATTACACAGGAGACGTACGCGTTATGATTGCTGAAAAATACAGTCGCTCCGCTGATGGAGGTGTTGGTGCAGCCAAGGCAGCAGGAAATTATGGCGCCCAATTCTATCCAACCAATCTCGCTAAAGAGAAAGGTTTTCAACAAGTGGTTTGGACCGACTCTAACGAGCATAAGTATTTGGAAGAAGCAGGTACAATGAATGTTTTCTTCCGAATCAATGACACGCTTATTACGGCTCCAACAAGTGACCGTATCCTTGATGGTGTTACTCGTAAAAGCGTATTAAAGCTTGCTGAAAAAGCAGGAATTAAAATCGACATACGAAAATTAACAGTTACTGAATTAGTTGAAGCTTCAAAAGACGGTTCGCTTAAAGAAATATTTGGTAGCGGAACCGCAGCCGTAATTAGTCCGGTAAGTGCCTTTAGCTACAAAGATGTTGTTTACGACCTTGAAAAGCCCGCTGACAGCTATTCAACGCGCTTTAAGAAAGAATTAATGGACATTCAATACAACGCCGCAGAAGATCCATTTGGCTGGCGAGTTAAAGTTTAGTTCTCTGTAATACAAACGATTAGACGCTAAGAATCTAAAATCTCCTGAATATTTGGTTTGAAGTAATTTGGTCCTTTTAAGACTTTCCCATCTTCACGATAGATTGGTTTACCATCGGCACCTAACTTGCTCATATTGCTTCGTTGAATTTCATTGAACACTTCTTCAATTTTATGCTGCATGCCGTGTTCAATGATGGTTCCACACAAGATATACAACATATCTCCTAGTGCATCGGCTACCTCTATAAGATCATTATTATTTGCAGCTTCTAGATACTCTTCGTTTTCCTCGCGCATTAATTCGTAACGCAGAAGATTTTTCTTAATATCCAATTGTGCCGTGGGCTCATCGTTAATCCCTAAACCAAATGCTGTGTGAAATTCGTGAACTGCTGCTATCTTATTTTTCATTCGTGTGATTTATTTAATATTCAAAGCTATCGTTTACCTCTAATTTGACCAAAGGAATTACGTATTTTTGCATTTTATATTTTAAACTATGTTTACTACCAACCAACTCATCTTCGCACTATTTTTTGTGGTTGCCTTTGTTGCGATCACCATATACAGTTACCGTAAGGACAAAAAACGAGATAAAGGCTATTTTAAAGGAAGCTTCTGGATTTTGGTAGGTTTCTTAGTTTTTGTAGGGTTACTTATAGCGGTAAAGGTCTATCTAAAGGGCTAATTACTTTAAGCACCCCAATTATATTTACCTCCCAATTAATTTGCTTTCCAATCATATAGGCACTACATTTATTTGATAGACAGCCATTAATCATTACCATTCCAAAGCGCACCACCATGTATAGTTGATTAATATACCCTGTAATGGGTATGGTTGCACTCTTAATTTACCATTATTTTTACTGAAACTAAATTATAACATTATGAAAGCATTAATTAAGATACTATCAATATTACTGGTTACATTTCTATTTACATCTTGTGATTGTTCAGACTGTGAAACAAAGCTAAAAACCGCCGAAACTCAATTACAAAAACATTTAGACACAAATAGACAAACGGCAAATAACGAGGAGCAAGCAAAATTCTGCATTTTCGGCTCTTCAGAAGCGAACTATGGTAGTGACTTAAAGAGCATCCGAAAAATTACATTGCCGTATTCAGATTTTGATATAGACGGAGATGGAACAAGAGACATCTTGGTAATACAACAAAAAGAAACGATTTATCTAGGATCTGTAACATCAAAAGGAGCTAAAAAACATGTTATTCTCGAGGTGGTGCACCATGGCAACTCGAATTTTAAAGGCCCCATGCATCAAGGATTTAAGACTTATGACCATGCGCAAATGGATGACTTTTCAACAAAAATACCAGCAAATTCTTATACGAATAAGGAAAATATTTGGCTCATTACACTTCACGACGAAGACTATCCTTTTCCCAATAATCCAAATAGACAGGCTCAGGTACACAAAGCTATTATGGATATGCTTACAGCATGTGATTTAGAATCAGGTATAGCAGAATGTCCAACATGTATTACCGAAATTCAATCAAAAATAGACAAAATCTTATATGATGATAATACCATATCAAAAACGCGACCTGGCACCATTGGTGGCGGTGTTATTCCTCCGAGATAGCCAATGAATGTATTGAAAAAATTATTGCTACTTCTAACCTTTGTTATAGGTTCGCAATCTTTTGCGCAAGATCCTGTGCTAGATTCACTTTTGAGCAATTATCAGTTCGAAAAGGCGAAAACATATGCTTTTGAATTACATGCTTCAGAAAACATTAAAATCTTATCACAGGTAAAGATATTCTCGGCATTAAAAGAAATGGATTCGGCGTACTACTATATTAAACACGTAGACACTACAAGCCTGAACACCTATAATAAAGCAGTGTATTATTATTATTTCGCTGAATCTGAAAATGCCAGAAATCATGAAGATGTGGCGCTTCCTTTATATTCGAAAGCACAACATCTATTCTATTCATTGGATGAATTGGAACGCGCTAACGAGATTAATTTCGACATCTATACAACCATTCAATCGCAAAAACATTATACCTATCCTAAACAGCACTACTTAGATCTATATGAAACAACAGCTTTAGATAACGGCTTTGCAAAACAAGTCATCACAGCAAGTCTTGCAAGAGCACAACAATACTTTTCAATTGAAAAACAGGATTCAGCGTATTATTACTTTTATCGTGCAAAACAATACGCAGCGCGAAGTAATGACCTGCTCGTAAACTCTCGGATTCCTAGTATTTTAAGCGTGTATCATGCTGAAGTAACAAATCAACCAGATTCTGCTTCCTTTTATATTCAAAAGGAAGCAGCGATGCTTCAAAAAGCGCCCATAAATTACCGCCTACCGTACAATCTTATCAATCAAGCCAATGTTGCAAGGAAACAAGGCGACATCTCAAAGGCAATTAAACTTTTACACCAAGCTGACTCCATTCCGCATAGTCTCTACCGCAAAAATGTAAAGATCATTATTTACGACCTTCTAATGAATGATTACGAAGCTCTTGGAAATACATCGGAAGCACTTCGGTATTCAAAACTAAACATGCAATATCGCGACAGTGTCAATGTAGCCGCTCAAAATGCAAATATTACCCAGTTCCAGGCTGGTGAAAAAGAAAAGCAAAATTTACTACTGCAAAATGAGGTTGCTAAAAAGAAACAACAACAACGGCTTTTGTGGATTGGAAGTATCCTCGCCATCATTATTGGTTCCATAATCGCGATCTTACTTCAGAAGAACACCAAACGAAAACAACGCATCGCCGAACAACAAAGAGAAATTGAAATCCAAAAAACTGAGAAAATACTCCGTAATCAAGAACTCACCACCATTGATGCTATGCTAGAAGGCCAAGAAAAAGAACGACAGCGCCTCGCCTCCGATCTTCACGACAGTGTAGGTGCAACCCTATCGGCTGCCAAACTGCAATTTGACCACCTAGCAAAAAATAAATCAAAACTCAATGAGCTGGATGAAATGTTTACAAAAACGGGGAAATTACTAGACGATGCCTATACCGAGGTGCGATCTATGGCGCATAGTAAGAATAGCGGAGTTTTAGCCAAAAACGGACTATTACCAGCAGTTCAAAAACTAGCCAAAAATGCTTCAGGCACAGCAAAACTCCAAATAGATGTTCAGGATTTTGGTTTGGACGACCGACTGGAAAATTCATTAGAGATCACAGTTTTTCGTATCATTCAAGAACTCGTAACCAATATTATCAAGCATGCGAATGCTTCCGAAGCAAGTATTTCGATCACCCAACATGAGGACTCTTTGAATATTATTATTGAAGATAATGGCTCGGGATTTGACCACAAACAAAACGTAATGAACGACAACGGCATGGGGCTCGACAGTATTGAGCGACGTGTTGAACATTTGGAAGGAAGCATGGAAGTTGATTCTTCCGAAGGAAACGGAACCACCATTGTAATTGATATACCAATATGATAACTGTAGCAATCGCTGAAGATCATCAAAGCCTCGTGGACGGCATTGATCTATTGTTGAAATATGAAGACGACATCTCGATCATTGGGAAGGCCAATGATGGAGAAAAACTGATCGAAATAGTACGGCTAAAGCAGCCCAAAGTGATATTGACCGATATTAAAATGCCAAAAATCGATGGTATTGCAGCCGCTAGGATCATTAAAAAAGAATTTCCCCACATCAAGATCATCGCTTTTAGCATGTTTGATCAAGAAGAGGCCGTTCGGCAGATGCATGCTGCTGGTGCTTCCGGATATCTTCTGAAAAACTCACCTTTAGAACAAGTACTTACGGCCATTCGGGAAGTAGCCATGGGCAATACATTTTTCGATAAAGCCATTGACATTTCTTTTCTTTCTGAAGAAGTAAAAACCTCAGAAAGAAAATTGATTCTCTCCAAAAGTGAACGTGCCATTTTAGCACTCATTGGCGAAGGAAAAACCTCGAGTGAGATCGCCGCTGTGCGCTTTACATCAGTTTCTACAGTAGAAAAACATCGCAAAAATATGATTCGGAAATTAGGGCTTTCTGGGAAGGGCGAATTATTGCGTTATGCACTCGAAAAGAAGTACGATTTTTAACTACACCACGTTTTCAACAAAACAAGACCTATCCTTTCAATCAATATACCCTTCATAGGGTATTTCCTTGAGCCACTTCAAGATGTACTTTGGCTCCATGGATTTTCATCATGAAATTATAAATCTACTCCATCTGGCAGAAGCCGATCAATGGCGCATTGATGAGGCCGAAACATTGCAAGTACTGAAGGCAATTCAGAAAGTATCTTCCTGCAAATTATTATTAAACAAAGCCATATTTCTATTTTTAATTGCCGAAAATACGTCTGCTCAAATGCCCTCTTTAAGCGACCGAGAACGACAAATATTCAACCTCATTGGTTGCGAATTCAAGTCTCGTGAGATCGCTTCTATTCTCAATATTAGCGAAGCTACAGTAAGCACACACCGAAAAAATATCATAAAAAAGTTGAAAATAACTGGTTCGAGACAACTTCAGCTGCTTGCGTATAGCGAGGTTCAGCAAGCATTCCAAAGAACCAAAAAATGAGTCGTATGAAATATTGTATATGTATCTACCTCGGAATCGTCATGGGATTATTTTCCGTAGAAACGACAGCCCAAGAAAGTATTAAACCGCTACGCATTGGGGTGCGCCTTGGAACACCCAACGTCATTACTATGAATGCCGAATATGTCACGCCACTTCTAGACAATAGGGTATCGGCCGCAGTCGATTTTATGCCTTTATCGTATACGTATGATGATGTAAGTATTGCTTATACCAACTTTGAAATTGGCAGTAATATTTATATGAATCCCACGGGAAAAGGCTTGTACGCAGGTATCTCCTATTTTTCTTTTCATGGAGAGGGTGACTATCCCGAAGTAGATTTTGAAAATTCAGTAGAAGACGGAACCGGAATCATTGATTTTACGACAGTAAATCTCAAGCTTGGAGCAAAATTAGGACGCACCTTCTATTTTAGAATTGAAATTGGATATGGTTTCGGGAAATTACCTGATACGATCCTTATAGAAAGTAACAGCTCCAACGAAACTACCATCGAAGAAATTGGCGAAATACCTGGCATTGCCAATAGCGGCCTACCTGTATTCAATATTGGCTTTGGTTTTGGCTTTCTTTAAATCTACCCAATAATGGGTATTTTCTAGCACTACCATACAAGGTAGATTTGCTTGTATAAAGAGTAAACAAAAAAACTAACACCTTAAATCAAACATTATGAAACATTTATTACTGCTTCTTGCATTTAGTGTAGCCATACCAAATTTTGCGGCTGATTCGATTTCCGAAAAATTGACTGAGACATTTGTAGGCAAGAAAAAAGTACAACTTGGAATTTCTGAAAGCGATGCTGAGATCTACATCAATGGTAAATTAATAGGAAAAGGGACGACCGAAGTATTAGTTCCTAAAGACGACTGTGTTACGGTAATTGCTAAGAAAATTGGTTTTTTGGTAGAGAAGATCGAATTCTGTAATAAAAAAGGAATGACTACGCCTCCTAAGACCTATTTTGTTGAAATGAAGCGTGATGACGCCTATGACGCATCCATTCAAACCGATATTGCCAATATCGATATTGAGCTAAAAGTAAATGAAATGGACAAAGACCGCGCCTGGAAACTCATCAATCAGATCGTGTTATCATATATCGATGTTATTGAAATGACCGACAAAGAGACTGGTTATTTACGTACCGCTTGGTCGTTAAAGTCGTTTACACAGAACACCATTAGAACCCGAATGATAATAAAAGAGGCAAACTCAGATCCATTGACTTTTAAAGTAAAACTTGTAAGTGAGGAATCCAATTTACCGCTTACCAGTGTAAAAAGCGATGAATTGTATAAAGAGTGGGATCGTGTTCTTCGTTCATACAGTGACGTCATTGGCGAATTTCAAGCCCGTTTAAAATAAGGCTATTACTAACTAACCTTCAGCCTCAAAACCAATTGGCTTTGAGGCTTTTTATTATTCCGAAGCCACAAATAAATACCCTCCATTGGGTATTTACTGTAAGAAAATTTCGAAATACTTTTACACCATAACTAAAATTAAATTATATCATGAAAAGAATTATTTTACTTGCTATTGCGTTCAGTACGGTTCTTGTAAGTTGTAAAAAAGACGACAACGGAAAGAGCGATGATGATAGCGGATTTGATGGATCTATCCAAGACATCGAAGATTTTTACAGCAGCGACATCGTTGATGCGCTTGACAATCTTGATTTTGACATCAATACAGGGAATAACCCTCCAAACATTGAAGGCGTCTATTTTGTATCTCCTTCCATCCTACAAGCGAGCTCGGTTCCCGGCGACACGCCAGGTATTCAGTTTCCAGACATTACAATGAATTTTAGCAATCAAGACAGCGACAATCTAACAATCGATTTTACGGGTGACTCAGGTCCAGAAGTATACGACGGTGATGGTTCTTTTATTTCTGGAGATAATAATAGATTTTCTGTATTCCTTATTATCAATGTTACCAGCGGCGGTCAAACGGCTGAAACAACGTTTGCCATCTCAGGTCAACTAGGTGATGACGGAATTGAAAATGTACAAGTTGCTGTTCTTATGCTTGATGACAACGGTGATCCAGGCGATTACTTTATTGAAAATAATACCGGTCGTGTTCTCTATGATGAAGATGGTTTTTCACCAGAGATCTAAACATTAATCACCCATAAGTGGGAATTACTAACCTTGGTTCTAAAAAAAAAACAGGAACCACAAATACATTCATTATTATGAAAAAAGTTATACTAACAATGGCTTTCATTTTTACAGTGTTTCAGTTCGCTCAAGCACAGGAATTAACCTTCGGTGTTAAAGGAGGAGTTAACTTCGCCTCTTTGGGTGGCGATGTAGAATCTGACGCCAAAGGAAAAATCGGACTTCATCTTGGAGGTCTTGCTGAATACATGCTTTCAGATGAATTTGGTATTCAAGGAGAATTACTCTATTCTGCCTTAGGTGGTAAGTACGAAGAAAGTGAAGAAGGTGTTTCATTTGAAGGAAAAACAAAACTTACTTACTTGAGCTTGCCAGTAATGGGTAAGTATTATGTTACAGACGAAATTGCTTTAGAAGCCGGACCCCAGTTTAGTTTCCTTCTTTCTGCGGAAGAAGAATTTACTGCCGAATTTGATGGCGAAACAGAATCTGAGACAGAAGATATTAAAGAATTCACAAATAGCCTTGATCTTGGATTTGGGATCGGTGGTTCTTATAATACAGAAGGCGGACTCTTTTTCGGACTTCGCTATGTTTTAGGTCTTTCAAATATCTATAAAGATACTGATGACTTTTCTGTACAGAACAACGTACTTCAGGTTTCTGCTGGATATAAGTTCAACTAATTAATTTTACCGAAAGGCTTCTTTTCTAATATTTGGAAATGAAGCCTTTTTTCTTCAAAAACACGTCAAAACTGAACCAATATGAAGCTTCTTAAACCTTTTTATTGCCTAACACTACTTCTACTCTGCAGCTCACAAGTGAGCGCTCAAAATTTTGACGGGCTCGTAGATGCCTTAAATAATGAACTCGAGAAAGTGATTAGTGGCAAATATGAATACAACCAAAAGGCTACCATGACACAGCCCGGTGTCATTCAACTATCTATTGTTGAAACTACAATTAAAGACGGCAAAAGCAAAGAAAGTAGTTATGAGTTTAATCTTGCTGATATAGATGAAAACACTGTAAAAACAATTACCAACAAAGACTTAATACAAGTTCAGTTGTTGTCTACAAAAAAACAAGATCTTTTAAAATGCACAGAGGATCGCGAGAAAATATCCTACAAAAATGAACTTTTCGTCTATGCAGCTAACATAGACAATGCACGTGCTCTAGAAGATCGATTTAAAGCACTAATTCCAGTAGCACAGGAAATCACTGAAAAAAGGCTCTCCCTAACTACGTATGAAGATCATATGCAATGGATCGTTACCAATGTGAGTGATGTGAATCTCATAAAAACTCAGTTTGCACAAAAAGTATCTCTTATTGAAACCTATCCTGGCAAAATGGCTATTGCAATTACTGAGAATAGTGGAAAAACATCCAAAAGCGACACTTATGAATTTAATGTAATGACCATCAATCCAAATTCAATTCTCTTTAAGATTAGCGGGGAAGAATTTAGCATCGCATTAGAAACGCGTCGCAAATTGAAAACGATAAAACATTTTAAAGAAGGTGTGCAGGAAAACTATATCAGTGATTTTGAAATAGCTTGCGAAAGCGTAGAAACCGCTCGAGACCTTCAGAAAGTACTCAAATCGCTAATTCAGCTATCACAAGAGGCTTTTGACCGTACGGTAAAAAAACCTGAGACCATTTCCGAAGCCATTGAAACACTAAACGTTCATACTAAAAAAGTCACCGTAAACGAAACAACGATCAATCAACTTCTTAAAGGTGATTGCGTGGTTGCATTTACCCAAAATAACGTGTCAGCCAAGGGAATTTCAGGACAAGAATATGTTTTCAATTTTAAAGACCTTAACAAAAATGCAGTACAGTACGAGACCAAAGGCAAGTTTGTACTCGTAAATATTGCTACCAATGGTGGATCGAATTTTATCAAACATACCGAAGACAACGAGCAAAAGAACTACACCGATAGTTTTACCATCTACGTTCCTGAAATTGAAGATGCAATTACAGTTCAAAAAGCAATGGAAACGATCATTGAACTATGTAATTCAGAAAAAGATACCTATACAGAAGGCGATAAAGCGACCTTAGTAACTCGCTTACAGGAACAGATCAAAAAAGTAGATTTAAACGACAAATCCTATGAACAAGTGTTTACTGCGGAAGACGATCATAACTCCATTGTCTTTAAACAAATTGAAGTCACAAGCAAGTCGAGCGAAGAACGCACCTACGATTTTAACCTAAGCGACATCAATCCTGCAAGCATTAAAATGGAAACTTCAGGAAAGAATGTTACCATTGTTGCGAACACCTACTACTTAGAGAAGATCATTCAGTATTACGAAGACGGCGAGATCGAGAATTACCAAAATGAGATTGAAATTCAGGCGGGTACCATCGAGAATGCACGGACCATTACAACCTTGTTTAAGAAGGTTTCCGGTAAAGAATAAATACCCAATACTGGATATCTTTCCATTATGAAGAAACGTTGAGTTCAACACTAATCTAATAAAAAATTATCATGAAAAAGTATTTTATTTTATTCCTTTTTAGCATGGCCATCCTTTCAGCTTGCAGTAAAGACGACAACAAGAAAAAAGGGAAAACAGATCCAAATACATTTAGTATAAACGGAACGGAATACGATATAGATACTAACCTTGGTATTTACTTCGAGTCTTTAGGTACTTCAGGGGATAATTTATATAATTTTCAAGTAGGTGGAGTCTCAAAAGACAATTACAATATAGGCTTTGGCATATGTTGGAAAAATACCGTAGATGAGGTAGCTGGAGATTTTATGAAGGCCATAGCGTTTGAAGAGGCTGGCTGGAGATTTGAATGTTCCAACATAGATTTATCAGCAAACGAAGTTGAGAGTATCGCAACTGGACTGCTCAAAGTAACACTTATAAATGGCACGACGTACCGCATAGAATTTGACGGAACTACAGATGGCGGAAGTACACTGACCGTGTTCTTAGAGCATCCTATCGTAGAGATTAGTGACTAAGCTAAAATACCCTGCAACGGGTATATCACTAGTTACTTCAAAAGAATACATTGTAGTTGTATTCTGAAAAGATACAACAAGGCTATTTGAATAAGCCAAAAAAATAAATGTTCTTGTTTCGTGTTTTTTTGTTTAAAAAAACCTCCTT
>Ga0209344_10004471_pt1 | contig 12834 bp, 22 predicted proteins | sample Cruoilmetagenom6_FD_187293 | JGI IMG/M metagenome (GOLD analysis project Ga0209344, IMG submission 187293) | Oil polluted marine microbial communities from Coal Oil Point, Santa Barbara, California, USA - Santa Barbara Oil Seep Sample 6 (SPAdes)... | ecosystem: Environmental > Aquatic > Marine...
AGCAAAAATAATCAGTGAAATACCATTACCAATGCCACGGGCAGTAATCTGCTCACCAAGCCACATCAGGAATACAGTACCGCCGGTCAAAGTGATAACCGCACTAATTCTAAAGAACATACCCGGTTCAACAACAATATTGCCCTGCGCTTCAAGGCCAGCAGAAATACCATAAGCCTGTAATGCCGCCAATAACACCGTTCCATAACGGGTATATTGGTTCATTTTCTTGCGGCCCTGTTCACCCTCTTTTTTAAGTTGGGCAAGATGTGGCGACACCGTAGTCATCAATTGAATGATAATCGACGCCGAAATGTAAGGCATAATATTAAGGGCGAATATAGCCATACGGCCAAGTGCACCACCACCAAGTGAGTTGATCCAACCCAAAATACCTGAAGATTGTTGTTGCACCATCTGTGACAAAGCCACAGCGTCAATGCCCGGCATGGGTATAAAAGTACCAAGCCGGTAAACAATCAGCGCACCCAGTGTAAACCAGATGCGCTTCTTTAGTTCTTCTGCTTTGCCCAGCGAAGAAAAATTAATATTGGCGGCGAGTTGTTCAGCAGCTGATGCCATTGCCCGGTCCTTTAAGTCTTATAAGCCGACCTGATTATAAAGCCGGTTTTTAAAATCACCTTTTCAGGTTTACCCTATATGGGCTGATTCAGCAAAAAGGCAACCCGACTTTTGTCTCAACTGCCTTTAAGAGGCAGATTCGTCAGGTGTTACGATTTCGATGATGCTAATTTTACCACCTGCTTTTTCAACAGCTTCAAGTGCTGATTTGGAAGCATGATTGATTTCAAAATTAACTTTTGACTTCAATTCACCCTTGCCCAGCAGCCGAACACCATCACGCTCTTTACCGATAAGACCGGCAGCAATCAGGCTTTCTGCATTCACAGGTTTTTTAGCATCTAATTTCTTGGAAGCAATTGCATCTTCAATTTGACCAAGATTAATCACATTCCAGTCTTTGGCATTTGGGTTGTTAAAACCGCGTTTTGGCAAACGACGGTAGATAGGCATTTGACCGCCTTCAAAACCCTTAATAGCAACACCTGAACGCGACTTTTGTCCTTTAACACCACGACCAGCCGTTTTGCCAACGCCTGAGCCAATTCCGCGCCCTACACGTTTGCGTGGCTTACGGGCACCGTCATTATCTGATATCTCATTAAGTCTCATGGACTTCGCGCTCACTTATCGTTCTAAAAATTAAAATCAGGATTCATCTACAACAGTAACCAGGTGGGCCACTTTTTTGATCATACCGCGAACTTGCGGTGTGTCTTTCAAAGTCCGGCGGCGATGCATTTTGTTCAGGCCAAGCCCAACCAGAGTTGCACGCTGATCAGCCGGGCGACGAATTGCACTACCTGTCTGTTCAACAGTTACCGTACCTGGAGTACCAATAGTTTCTTTAGCCATCTCGATATCCTCAAATCTCTATGAAGCTCTTAAGCTTCTTCACTACTGGCAGCAGTGCGGCGGCGAGCAGATATTTCACTTACCTTTTTGCCACGCCGTGCAGCAACAGCCCGTGGGCTGGTTTCATGTTGCAGCGCATCAAAAGTCGCACGTACCATGTTATACGGGTTGGAAGATCCGATAGACTTGGCAACAACGTCCTGCATACCCAGTGTTTCAAAAATCGCCCGCATTGGGCCACCAGCAATAATTCCAGTACCTGGAGGGGCTGAACGAAGCACAACTTTACCAGCTCCGTGACGACCTTTAACATCATGATGCAATGTACGACCTTCGCGCAATGGCACCCGGATCATTTCACGTTTTGCTGCTTCAGTGGCTTTGCGAATAGCTTCAGGTACTTCACGTGCCTTACCATGTCCAAAACCTGTTCTGCCCTTTTGGTCACCAACGACAACCAGTGCGGCAAAACCGAACCGGCGACCGCCCTTAACAACTTTGGCAACGCGATTGATGTGGACCAGACGGTCTACAAATTCGCTATCTTTATCGTCGCGATCCCGATTACTCATTGGTTCATCACCTGTTTTTTCATAATCATATTCATTCTATTAAAAGCTCAAGCCGTTTTCACGTGCCGCATCAGCCAATGCTTTAACCCGGCCATGATAAATATATGGTCCACGATCAAACACAACTTCTTTGATACCAGCTTTAGCTGCTCGTTCAGCAACTGTTTTGCCAATAACCGTAGCAGCATCAACATCTGCACCAGTTTTGAGCGATTTTTTCAAATCGGCCTCAAGGCTTGATGCTGCAGCCAATGTCACACCGTTAACATCATCAATAACTTGCGCATAAATATTCTTTGACGAACGAAAAACAGAAAGGCGTGGCCGACCTGCAACGTTGTTCTTTTTAAGCGTCCGGCGTACCCGCGATTTGCGGCGTTCCATGAGCTTTGTATTTCCAGCCATAACTTAATCGTCCTTCGATAAAGTCTCTTATTAAAGAGCCTATTTCTTCTTGCCTTCCTTCCGGAAGATATATTCACCAGCGTATTTAATACCTTTGCCTTTATAAGGCTCAGGCTTACGCCATTCACGAATTTCAGCTGCAACTTGACCAACTTGTTGTTTGTCGATGCCGCTGACTACAATTTCTGTCGGCTTGGGCGTTACGATGCTGATACCTTCGGGAATGTCATAAACTACATCATGACTATAACCAAGGTTAAGCTTCAAGCCCTTGCCCTGAACTGCCGCACGATAACCAACACCGTTAATTTCAAGTGTTTTTGTGAACCCGTCAGTAACACCGGTAATCAGGTTGGCAACTAGTGTCCGCGACATACCCCAGGCAGAACGCGACGCCTTGGATTTACTCCGCGGCTTAATAACAATCGAACCATCCTCAAGCGCAACCGAAACAATTGGCACAAGAGAAGCTTGCAATTCGCCTTTAGGGCCTTTTATGCTGACCGTTTGGCCTTCAATGTTCGCCGTAACACCTTGCGGCACCGGAACTGGTTTTTTCCCAATACGTGACATGGGTTTTCCTTATCTTGCGGTCTTTAGAATTAAAAGACTGTACAAATTACTTCGCCACCAACATTTTCATCGCGAGCTGTTGAATCCGACATCACACCCTTGGGGGTAGAAAGAATCGAAATCCCCAGACCGTTATAAACGGTTGGCAAATTATCAACAGGTGAATATACCCGCCGACCTGGTGTTGAAACACGTTTGATTTCCCGTATTACCGGATCACCATCATAATATTTCAACTCTATCTCAAGGTCAGACTTTCCGCCGTCATAATCAACCTTGGCATAACCGCGAATAAAGCCTTCAGCTTGCAGAACATCAAGAATTCTCGCCCGAAAACGTGAAGCTGGTGCACTGACCTTGCTTTTACCGCGCATCTGCGCATTTCTGATACGGGTGAGCATATCACCGACTGGATCTGTCGTACTCATCTGCCGTTACTCCTCAAATCTTTCAATATCATCTTACCAGCTCGACTTGGTCATGCCTGGAATTAAACCCTGAGATGCCAGCTCGCGCAATGCAATCCGTGACATTCTCAACTTGCGATAATAAGCCCGCGGCCGCCCGGAAACTTCACAGCGGTTACGTACCCGCGTCTTGGAAGAATTACGTGGTAATGCCGCCAGTTTCAGCTGGGCATTAAAACGGTCTTCCATAGACAGACTTTGGTCCATGGTCATCGCTTTAAGCTCTGCACGCTTAGCCGCATATTTTGCGGTCAATGCCTTGCGTTTGTTATTATTCAAAATCGCGCTATTTTTCGCCATCTTGATATGCCTTTCAAACTAATATTCTGCTTAAGCAGCTTTTTGCTGTTTATCGCGGAACGGGAAATTAAATCCATCGAGCAATGCCCGGGCTTCTTCATTGGTATTTGCCGTTGTACAAACAGCTATGTCAAAACCCCAAACACGATCAATTTTATCGTAATCAATTTCAGGGAACACAATGTGTTCAGTGATACCCATGGCAAAGTTACCACGACCATCAAAACTTTTGGCATTCAGGCCGCGAAAGTCACGAACCCGTGGCAATGCAACGGTAATCAGACGGTCAATGAATTCATACATGCGAGCACCACGGAGTGTAACCTTGGTTCCGATGTCCATTTCTTCACGCAGCTTGTAGGTCGCAATTGACTTCCGTGCCTTTGTGGTGACAGGTTGTTGACCGGCAATTTTACTCAATTCGGCAACAGCCTGCTTTACCAGCTTGGAATCACCTACAGCATCACCAACACCCATGTTCAGTACAACTTTTTCAAGTTTTGGGATCTGCATTGGGTTTGTGTAACCGAACTTTTCAGTAAGCTCTTTACGCACAACTTCTTCATAATGCGTTTTAAGCCGTGGTATGTAATTATCAACCATCGATAACCTCACCGGAGCGTTTGGCAAAACGTACCTTGCTCCCATCCTTGTTAATTTTAAAACCAACACGTGTTGGTTTGTTATCTTTAGGGTCAAGGTGCGCCAGATTGGAGATGCTGATTGGCATTTCCTTGGGCACGATGCCACCTTCCTGCTGAGCAGATTGTTTCGTATGCCGTTTGGCAACATTCACACCCTGAACAACAGCTTTGTTTGCTGTAGGATCAACTGACAAAACACTACCTGATTTGCCTTTATCCTTACCAGTGACAACAGTTACGCGATCACCTTTTCTGATTTTCAATTTAACCGACATTATAACACCTCCGGTGCAAGTGAGACGATTTTCATGTGGTTTTTGGCACGAAGTTCACGAGGAACAGGGCCAAAAATACGGGTGCCAACAGGTTCACCCTGCTGATTAACCAGTACTGCTGCATTGCGGTCAAAGCGGATAACAGAACCATCACGGCGCTGAATATCTTTTGCTGTGCGAACAACAACTGCCCGCATAACAGTACCTTTTTTAACCTTGCCGCGCGGAATAGCATCCTTGATCGAAACGACAATAATGTCGCCAACCCTTGCATATCTGCGTTTCGAACCGCCAAGAACTTTGATGCACTGCACACGGCGGGCACCAGAGTTGTCTGCGACGTCGAGATTTGTTTCCACCTGTATCATGGCAAAATCCGTATTCTTTTTATCGCTAACCGGACACAAAAGCCCAGTTATTGTTTCTCAAAGGGCTTGTAAAAACCCCACTTGTATTCTTGCCTGTACTCAGGCCGTTGACTGGCCTAGTCGACTTTTTCCAAAAACGCCCATGTCTTGTTCTTAGACATTGGCCGACATTCTTGAATTCGTACCACATCACCCGCTTTGGCTGAATTAGCCTCATCATGGGCCTGATACTTTTTCGTACGACGCACAGTTTTCTTCATAACCGGATGTGTAAAGCGCCGCTCAACATTGACAACAATCGTTTTGTCATTCTTGTCACTTACGACCACACCTTGCAAAATGCGTTTAGGCATTGGACTTAAACTCCATTATCACTTGGCCGCAGCTTGACTGGTCCGCATGGTTTGCGCGGTTTTAATCTGCGCAACTCCACGACGAATCTGACGAACGCGTGCTGTATTTTCAATATTTCCGCTCGCTGCTTGAAAGCGCAGATTAAACTGCTCTTTCTTCAACTCAATCAACTTGTCCTGTAGCTGATCATCGGTCATTTGTTCAACGTCTTTGGCTTTCATTGCCTTAAACCTCTATTCGATCTTTATTCACCAAGGCGCGTAACAAAACGCGTCTTGATAGGTAATTTAGCAGCAGCAAGACGCAAGGCTTCCTGAGCAGTTTCGCGATCAACACCGTCAATCTCAAACATAATCCGGCCAGGTTTCACCCGTGCGGCCCAATATTCTGGTGTACCCTTACCTTTACCCATCCGAACTTCGGTAGGTTTTTTAGATACAGGCACATCAGGAAATATTCTGATCCATACACGACCGGCCCTTTTCATGGCCCGAGTCATTGCCCGGCGAGCAGCCTCGATCTGGCGAGACGTAATCCGTTCCGGTTCAACAGCTTTCAGTCCAAAAGTACCGAAGTTCAAGCTGGTACCACCTTTGGCAACACCGTGAATACGGCCTTTGTGCTGTTTGCGAAATTTTGTGCGCTTTGGCTGCAGCATTTCTCTATTTCCTGGTTCCTAAGTCCGAAACAATTAGTTCCGGCGATTATCTCTTTTTCCACCACGACCGGCAGGACGTCCACCCACTTGGGCTTCTTTCAGGCGTCTTTCCTGAGCCATTGGATCATGCTCAAGAATCTCACCTTTAAATATCCACACCTTAATGCCGATGATGCCATAAGCTGTCAAAGCTTCTGTCGTACCATAGTCAATATCGGCCCGCAGTGTATGAAGCGGCACGCGACCTTCGCGATACCATTCAACCCGGGCAATTTCTGCGCCGCCAAGACGACCACCAGCTGTAATACGAATACCGCCGGCTCCCATCCGCATGGCAGATTGCACTGAACGCTTCATGGCCCGACGGAACGCAACACGGCGCTCAAGTTGTTGGGCAATGTTCTCAGCAACCAGATTGGCATCAAGCTCAGGCTTGCGGACCTCAACGATATTCAAATGAACATCAGCATCGGTCTTTTTCATAATTTGCTGACGCAGCTTTTCAATATCCGCACCCTTTTTACCAATCACAACACCGGGGCGAGCTGAATAAATCGTTACCCGACATTTTCTGTGTGGGCGCTCGATAATAATCCGCGAGATACCGGCTTGCTTAAGTTGCTTTTGAAGAAATGAACGAATGTTCAGGTCTTCGTGAAGCAATTTGCCATATTCGGCACCATCAGCATACCAGCGACTATCCCAGGTCCGGTTTACACCGAGCCGCATTCCGATTGGATTTACTTTTTGTCCCATCAGGCTGCTTCCTCAACTTCTTTAACGATAATCGTTAACTGACTGAAAAACTTCTCGATTTTGCCAACCCGGCCACGAGCCCGTGGCTGCCAGCGTTTCATTACCAAGTTTTTACCAACATAGGCTTCTTTAACAACCAGAGCATTGATATCAAGATCATGGTTGTTTTCAGCATTGGCAATGGCAGTTTCCAAAGTTTTCTTAACATCCTGTGCAATACGTTTGCGTGAGAATGTCAGATCAGCCAAAGCTGTCTCAACTTTTTTGCCACGAATACGTGTGGCAACCATATTCAATTTGTTAGGCGAAATGCGAATAAGCCGAGTCACTGCCTTGGCTTCATTATCCGCAAGATCCCGTTTGCGTGATTTCTTGCTCATCGTTTTGCCTTCTTATCAGCACCATGGCCGTAATATGTCCGAGTTGGAGAAAACTCACCGAGTTTATGACCAACCATATCCTCTGAAATAGTCACTGGCACATGCTTGTGGCCATTGTGAACAGCAAAGGTCAATCCTACAAATTGCGGCAGGATCATTGAGCGACGTGACCAGGTCTTGATCGCCTGATTACGACCCGACTCACGAGTTGCATCAACTTTCTTCAATAGATACCCGTCAACGAACGGGCCTTTTTTCAATGAACGTGCCATTGTGAACTTACCTTCTTATCTCTTCTTGCGCTTGTGACGTGAACGCACGATCAATTTATCAGTTGCTTTATTCGAGCGTGTTTTCTTACCCTTAGTCGGCTTGCCCCAAGGGGTCACAGGGTGACGTCCACCTGATGTACGACCTTCACCACCACCATGTGGGTGATCAATCGGGTTCATAACAACACCGCGAACACTCGGTCGACGACCAAGCCAGCGATTACGACCAGCTTTACCAAGGTTAGTATTGGAATGATCCGAATTGGATACTGAACCAATCGTTGCCATGCACTCGGCGCGTACCATACGGGTTTCACCTGAACGTAACCGCAATAAAGCATAGCCCTGATCACGACCGATATATTGAACATAAGTACCGGCTGAACGAGCAATCTGCCCACCCTTGCCTTCTTTAAGTTCAACATTGTGAACAATTGTCCCTATTGGGATTGAACGCAAAGGCATTGCATTGCCTGGTTTCACGTCAACCTTTTGACCGGAAATTACTTTATCACCAGCACCCAAACGCTGAGGTGCCAGAATATAGGCCAACTCACCATCATCATATTTAATCAATGCGATAAAGGCGGTCCGGTTCGGATCATATTCAAGACGTTCAACAGTCGCTGAAATATCGTGCTTGGTCCGTTTGAAATCAATCATCCGGTAGGTCCGTTTATGGCCACCACCACGATTAAACGCAGTTACCCGACCATTGTTATTACGACCACCCGATTTGCTCAAACCCTCAGTAAGGGTTTTAACCGGTTTGCCTTTCCATAAGCCAGACCGGTCAACTGTTACCAGTTGCCGCAAACTTGGCGTTCTAGGTCTATACTTTTTAAGTGCCATAATTAGCGCCTCAGTCTTTCAATCGTTAAAGGCCCGTAGTCACATCAATTGAGTGACCATCTTTAAGAGTAATAATCGCTTTTTTGACATCATTCTGATGTCCGACAACTCCTTTGAACCGTTTAACCTTACCTTTACGAACCATTGTGTTGACTGCTTTGACTTCTACGCCAAACAAGCCTTCAACGGCCGCTTTGATTTGTGGTTTTGATGCTGATTTTGCAACATTGAAAACCACTTGGTTATTGTCCGAAGCCATCGTTGATTTCTCGGTAATTACCGGAGAAACGATAGTGTCGTAATATTTTTCTTTGCTCATTTGAACCGCGCCTCCAGCGCTTCAATCGCCGCTTTGGTCAGAACCAATTTGTGACGACGCAAAATATCATAAGTGTTAATACCCTGCACTGGCAGGACATCAATATTCATAATATTCCGTGATGCCTTGGCGAAATTGTCATTAACTTCAGCACCATCAATAATCAGCGCATTATCTAGCCCTAATTTGTTGAGCGTTGCTTGCAGATCTTTGGTTTTAGCTGATTTGAAATCAACATTATCAAGCACAATCAACTCAGATGACTTGGCTTTGCTAGACAAAGCATGCAACAGAGCAAGCGCCCGTAATTTTTTAGGCATACCAATCGCATGACTGCGAACTCTTGGACCAAAAGCCTTAGCACCACCAATAAAGATACCTGCCCGTTTTGAACCATGTCGAGCACCGCCACCACCTTTTTGGTTGCCAAGTTTGGCACCGGTGCGGGCAATCTCGCCACGAGTTTTGGTTTTATGGTTACCAGACTGCCGTTTAGCAAGTTGATAGTTCACCATCCGGTGCAAAATATCTGCGCGAGGCTCAAGTCCGAACAGATCATCAGAAAGATCAACTGTTCCAGCTTTTTTAGCCTCAAGTGTTTGGACGTCAGTTTTCATCGCTCAAACCCTTATTCGCTGGCCGCTGCTTCAGCAGCTTGTTCAGCTACCGGCGCATCAGCCTTGTTATTATCATTACCACCACGAACAGCACCGGGAAGCGGAGCATTTTCAGGCAGTTTTTTCTTAATGGCATCGCGCAACATCACCCAGCCACCTTTGGAGCCAGGTACCGCGCCACGAACCAGAACCAGACCGCGATCTTCATCGGTGCTGACAACCTCAAGGTTCTGAGTAGTAATACGACGATCACCCATGTGACCAGCCATCTTTTTACCCTTAAAAACCTTACCAGGATCTTGACATTGACCAGTTGAACCATGCGAACGGTGTGAAATAGATACACCGTGCGTAGCTCTCAAGCCGCCAAAGTTCCAGCGTTTCATAGCACCGGCGAAACCTTTACCGATCGAAGTTGCCGTCGCATCAACGAATTGACCTGCAACAAAGTGGTTTGCGGTAATTTCCGCCCCTACTTCGATAAGGTTTTCTTCGCTCACCCGAAATTCGGCGAGTTTACGCTTTGGTTCCACGTTTGCCGCGGCAAAGTGGCCACGATCTGCCTTGGTGATGTTTTTCACCTTGGCCGTACCAACACCTAATTGCAGTGCGACATATCCGTTTTTTTCAACAGTTTTTTGGGCAACAACTTGACAATTGTCAACTTTCAAAACTGTAACGGGAATGTGGTTACCATCATCGGTAAACACCCTCGTCATGCCAACTTTCTGCGCGATGACACCTGAACGCATCACTCAGACTCCTCAAATACGCTCAACTAGAGCTTAATCTCAACATCAACACCAGCAGCGAGGTCGAGCTTCATCAAAGCATCGACTGTTTGCGGTGTAGGATCAATAATATCCAGCAGACGGCGATGCGTACGCATCTCGAACTGCTCGCGCGATTTCTTGTTCACATGAGGTGAACGGTTTACACAGAATTTTTCAATCTGTGTTGGAAGTGGCACGGGGCCACTTACATTTGCGCCAGTCCGCTTGGCAGTGTTAACAATTTCGGCCGCTGACGTGTCAAGAACACGGTGATCAAAGGCCTTTAACCTGATGCGGATGTTTTGCTTTTGCATCTAATCGATCCATTAAATGGTACGCCCGCATAAACGGGCGCCCGTTTTTCCTCAGTTACTCAATAATTGCTGCAACCACGCCGGCGCCGACTGTGCGGCCACCTTCGCGAATAGCAAAACGCAATTTGTCTTCCATGGCAATCGGTGTGATCAGTTCAACTTCGAATGTCACATTATCGCCAGGCATTACCATTTCTGTGCCTTCAGGAAGCGTTACCGCACCAGTCACGTCCGTTGTACGGAAGTAAAATTGTGGGCGATAGTTTTTAAAGAACGGTGTATGACGACCGCCTTCTTCCTTAGTCAGAATATAGGCTTCTGCCTTAAATTTTGTGTGTGGCTTAACAGAACCAGGTGCACAAAGAACTTGTCCACGCTCAACATCTTCACGATTAATACCGCGAAGCAGTGCGCCAATGTTGTCGCCAGCTTGACCACTGTCAAGCAACTTGCGGAACATTTCAACACCGGTACAAACTGTTTTCTGTGTATCACGAATGCCGATGATTTCAATTTCATCACCAACATTAACAACACCACGTTCAACACGGCCGGTCACAACAGTACCACGACCTGAAATTGAGAACACATCCTCAATAGGCATCAGGAATGGTTGATCAATAGCACGTTCTGGCTGAGGGATATATTCATCAACAGCTTTCATCAGCTCAACAATTGAGTTCTTGCCGATTTCATCATCACGACCTTCAAGGGCTGCCAGTGCAGAACCTTTGACAATCGGAATGTCATCGCCAGGAAATTCGTACGAGTCAAGCAACTCACGGATTTCCATCTCAACCAGTTCAATCAATTCTTCATCATCAACCTGATCAACTTTGTTCAGGTAAACGACAAGCGCTGGAACACCAACCTGACGGGCCAGCAAAATGTGCTCGCGTGTCTGAGGCATTGGGCCGTCAGCAGCATTCACAACCAGAATAGCTCCATCCATTTGAGCCGCACCAGTGATCATGTTTTTCACATAGTCAGCGTGACCTGGGCAATCAACGTGAGCATAATGACGGTTTTCAGTCTCATACTCAACGTGAGCCGTTGAAATCGTAATACCACGGGCCTTTTCTTCAGGCGCCTTGTCAATTTCATCAAATGCAGTCGCAGTACCACCTTGTGCTTCAGCCATTACCTTGGTAATCGCAGCCGTCAAAGTCGTCTTACCGTGATCAACGTGACCAATCGTGCCAACATTGCAATGCGGTTTGGAACGATCAAACTTTTCCTTACCCATAACCTTTTCTCCAATTCTTAACTAGAAACCTACAAGACCACGAAATTGAACATATTTTCAGGTTTTGGAGCGGGTGAAGGGAATCGAACCCTCGTCTTCAGCTTGGAAGGCTGTGGCTCTACCATTGAGCTACACCCGCAATTCAAAACTACTTCCTGAAAACGCCCCTTTAACAAAGGTTTATATAAAAACTCAAAACTTAATTCGCACCGAAACACTTTTAAGAATGGTGGAGAGAGCTGGATTCGAACCAGCGTACACATAGTGATCAGATTTACAGTCTGACGCCTTTAACCACTCGGCCATCTCTCCAATTTCGCAAAGCGAATCTCTTAAAAATTGGTACGAATTTCCACAACAAAATAAGCCCGGCAAACTAAGCCGAGCTGATTTGAAGGGCTTTATGCGTCTACTTGCCTGTTCTGTCAACCAGATTCCTGACAGAAAAACACTATTCTCTAAGTTTTTATTTCAGAATTTTAGCCACAAGGGCTCACAACCTGATATTAAAGCTACTTAACAATCCCTGCAAACAAATTTAAAAGCACAAATATTCAGCAGATGCACCAGCCCAAAAACCCAAAAAATTGGCAAAATTCAGCCAAACCCCGGCATAACAACAAACCTCGCCCAAAACCTGAAACCGATCTTGTCTACGGCTTGCACTCGGTTATGGCAGCCCTTGATAATTCGAACCGCCATTTCAAGGAAATTTTTGCTACCAAAAATGCTGTTATTAAACTGCAATCACGGTTAACTTCCCGCAAGCTTTCCCCACAGGTTGTTTTGCCCCGCGATCTTGATAAATTATGCGGTCCTGATTCTGTTCATCAGGGCGTCGTGGCAAAATTGAAACCCCTACCCCAACCCGACCTGGACGAGCTTGAAGCACAAGGCATCGTCGTTCTGCTTGACCAAGTCACCGACCCACATAATGTCGGAGCAATTCTGCGCTCGTGTGCTGCCTTTAATGTTCAGGCCCTTATCACAACAGAGCGCAACTCTCCGCAAGGCTCAGCCATATTAGGTAAAACAGCATCCGGTGGCTGCGAATATGTCCCGATCATTGAAGTCACCAATTTGTCACAAGCCATGGATCAGTTGAAAAAGCAAAATTTTACCATGATTGGCCTGGACAGCGAGGCCGAAAACGCCATAGGTGAGCTTACTATACCCGCTCCCTTGGCTCTGGTCCTGGGTGCCGAAGGCAAAGGCCTGCGCCACAAAACCCGCCAGAACTGTGATATCATGG
>Ga0209344_10004472_pt1 | contig 12833 bp, 15 predicted proteins | sample Cruoilmetagenom6_FD_187293 | JGI IMG/M metagenome (GOLD analysis project Ga0209344, IMG submission 187293) | Oil polluted marine microbial communities from Coal Oil Point, Santa Barbara, California, USA - Santa Barbara Oil Seep Sample 6 (SPAdes)... | ecosystem: Environmental > Aquatic > Marine...
GATTTAATAAAATATGATACTGAATATGCTAGTTTCGCTAGTAATTATAACAATTCAGGAACTGCTTATGCCACTGGAATAGACTTGTTTTGGAGAGATAATAAAAGTATTAAAAATTTAGATTATTGGGTAAGCTATAGCTTTCTAGATAGTGAAAGAGAATACAAAAACTATCCAATACAAGCAACTCCAAATTTTGTAAACACGCATAACCTTTCGGTTGTAACAAAATACTGGATTGAAAATTGGAAAAGTCAGGTTGGAATGAGCTATAGTTTTGCTTCAGGAAGAAGTTATACAAATCCAAATGAAACAGGTTTTTTAAATCAGAAAACTAAATCTTATAACAGTATGAGTTTAAATTGGGCTTATTTAATTAGTCAACAAAAAATACTATATCTATCTGTAAATAATGTTTTAGGGATTAAAAATATCAATGGATATCAATATGCAGATGTACCAGATAGTAACGGGAATTATGCTAGTAGAACGTTAAGACCAGCAGCAGATCAGTTCTTTTTTGTTGGATTCTTTTGGACAATTAGCGAAAAAGGAACAGATAATCAGCTAGACAACCTGTAAATATCTTGATTTATTTAAGTGAAGCTGGAACATGACGAATGTCATAGTTATTTGACGATTAGTGTCTTAATTTTAAGATACAAAATTGTATCGTCATGGAACCAAAAAAAAACCCAAACATTGCAGTAGGAAGAAATAGTAGTATTTATTTCGCAATAGGATTAAATGTTATGTTACTTGCTACTTGGCTCTCCTTTGAGTATAAAACGTTTGAAAACACAGATGTATTATTAGAAAGTCTTAATCTAGTTGAGGAGTTTGAAGAAGAAATTCCTATAACAGATTTAAATATGCCTCCACCACCTCCACCACCTCCTGTATTATCTTCTCCTGAAACAATAACTATAGTAGAGGATACTAAAGAGATTGAAGAAACAGTTATCGAAAGTACAGAAACAGATCAAGACGAAAAAATTGAGCCTATTGTAGAGGTTAGTGATGTGGAAGTTGAGGATGTAGAGGAAGATGTGTCTGTGCCATTTTCAGTTGTTGAGAAAGTTCCAATTTTTCCTGGATGTTTAGGGAGTTCAAACGATGATTTAAAAGCATGTTTTAGTAAAAAAATAAACGACCATATTGTAAAGAATTTTAAATATCCACAGGCAGCTTTAGAGCTAGGGATATATGGGAAAGTGTACGTTCTTTTTACTATTGATAGAGATGGTTATGTTGCTAATATTAAATCTCGTGGGCCAGATAAAATGCTGGAAAAAGAAGCAGAACGTATTATAGGTTTGTTGCCACAAATGAAACCTGGTTTGCAACGTGGTAACCCTGTATCAGTTCCATATAGCATTCCAATTAATTTTCAAATTCAGAATTAATCTTGAATGATTAATTCCTGCAGTAATAAGCTAAAACACTTTCAAATTAAATATGAAAGTGTTTTTTTTAGGAAACTTTTTAATACAATTCAGTAATAAAATTTAACAGTTCGAGGAAACTCTTTTTAATTGTTGTATAATTAGGAAGATATTTGTTTCAACATTAAAACTAAATAAATGAGTTACTTAAAATTTTTTATCACTTGTGTTGTAATTTTAATAGCTACAAACTTACAAGCACAAACTAATTACGAAAAAGGTATGGAGAAAGCCTTTGATTTATGGAAAGCTAATCCTATAGAAGCATCACAATTATTTGAACGAATTGCAGCAGCAGAACCAGACAATTGGCTACCTCCATATTATGCTGCTGAAACTTTAATATTGGATGGATTTACTAAACTAAGCGATAAAAGTGTATTAGAAGCACAATTAAAACAAGCTCAAGTTTTTTTGAATGATGCTACAGCAATTTCAAAAGACAATCCAGAAATATTGGTTATGCAAGCCTTATTACATACGGTTTATGTAGCTAGCGATGGAGCTACCTATGGAATGACTTTATCTGGAAAAATAATGACTTTGTATAATCAAGCCGAAAAATTGGCGCCAAATAACCCAAGAGTGATTTTAAATAAAGCTGATTGGGAAATAGGTGGAGCTCGATATTTTGGTCAGGATACGCAACCATTTTGCAAAGATGTAGAAAGAGCATTAGAACTTTTTGCTACTTTTAAGTCAGAAATAAAATATTACCCTTCTTGGGGAAAAGAACGTGCTGAAGAAATTTTAAAAGATTGTAAATAAATATCATGAGTGGAAATACTAAAAATATCTTAATCACTTTTGGCATTGGCTGTATAGTCTTTGTAATTGGCAATGCTATTTTTAATGGTTTTGAATTTGAAAGTGTAAATGAATTTCTAATACATTTTTCATTCTATCAGTTATATGCATTTGTTCTAGGATATTCTAACATGTATTTTTTCGATTATTTAGAAAAATACCCTTGGAAAGACAATGATAGTATTAAGCGAATTATTTTTGGGATTGTAGGTTCTATCGTTATTACTCTAATTGGGCTGTTTTTATTAAGAATGTTGACAGCTGTTTTTTATGGAGATAAAACGTTTGAAGAATTTATAGTTAACGAATCATATAGAAATTACACATTTGGATTGTGGATTACACTTTCAATTGTTATTACGTTTCATGCCATTTATTTCTTTAAAAAGAATCAAGAAAAAAAGGTCAAAGAGTCTCAGATAGTTGCACAAACACAAACGGCTAAGTTTGATGCTTTAAAAAATCAATTAGATCCTCATTTCTTGTTTAATAGTCTAAACGTATTGACTAGTTTAATTGAAGAAAACCCCGAAAATGCTCAAAAATTTACAACGTCATTATCTAAAGTGTATCGTTATGTTTTAGAACAAAAAAACAAAGATTTAGTGTCTGTAGACGAAGAACTTAAATTCGCTAAAACTTATATGTCTTTATTAAAAATGAGATTTGAAGACAGTATCGTTTTCGATATTCCAGAACAAGCGTCAAATCCAGATAGTAAAGTAGTTCCGTTATCACTCCAGTTGTTGTTAGAAAACGCTGTGAAACATAATATGGTAACAGAAAGCAAACCATTGCATATTAAAATTTATGAATTTAATGGAAATTTAGTAGTAGAGAATAATTTACAACCAAAACAGATAGTTAAAAAAAGTAGTGGCGTAGGATTAAGCAATATAATGGAGCGCTACCAACTTTTAACAGATAGAAAAGTAAACATCAATCATCAAGCAAGCCGTTTTGCAGTCGCAATACCAATGCTTACAAAACAAATATCAATTATGGAATCAGATTATACAATTAACAAAGAAGAGGCTTACTACAAGGCTAAAAAACGTGTAGAAGAAATAAAAGGGTTTTATGGTAACATCATATCATATTGTGTGGTCATACCATTTTTAATTTTCATCAATTACAGAACTTCATGGAATTTCCAATGGTTTTGGTTTCCAATGTTAGGTTGGGGAATGGGAATAGTCTTTCATGCTTTTGGTGTTTTTGGATATGGTAAAAACTGGGAAGAGCGTAAAATTCAAGAAATTTTAGACAAAGAAAATCAACGTAAAAACTGGAACTAATGGAATCAAACTACGATGAGCAAAAGCGAATAGATCGTGCTAAAAAACGTGTTAAAAGAATTAAAGGGTTTTATTCTCATGCATTAGTTTATATAGTTATTAATATAATGATTATTATAATTAATGTTCAGGATTTAGAACCAGGAGAAAGTTATTTTCAATATAAAAATTTCTTCACCTTATTTTTCTGGGGAATAGGACTTGCAGTCCATGGATTATCAGTTTTTTTACCAGATTTTATATTGGGTCAAAACTGGGAAGAGAAAAAAATTAAAGAAATTATGGAACGTGATAAAAAACATTGGAATTAATATGGAGCAAGATTCTTACAGAAGATTACAAGTCTTAAAAGCAGAGGAAAAAGTTAAAAAAATTAAAGGGTTTTACTTTCATTTATTTATATATTTAATTGTTAATCTGGTTTGGTTTTTAGCTTTACTAGTTATGGGTGAAATGTCAAGTTATTCTAGATTTGGATTTTGGGGCAAGGGATATGGGCAATTATCTATGGCGTTTTTTTGGGGAATTGGGCTATTTATTCATTGGTTATTGATTTCTATCAAAAACATTTCAATTTCTAAACACTGGGAAGAACGCAAGATCAAAGAACTTCTTGAAAAGGATAAACAACGCTGGGAATAGTATTAAAACAACCATTTTAAATAATAGTAAAAATGAATGTAATTATTATTGAAGACGAAAAGCCATCTGCAAGACGTTTACAGAGAATGCTTGATAAAATAGGTGTTCAAGCAGAAACTATGTTGCATTCTGTAGAGGAGTCTGTAGCTTGGTTTCAAGAAAATGAACATCCAGATTTAATATTTTTAGATATTCAGTTAAGTGATGGTCTCTCGTTTGAAATATTCGATTTAGTAGATGTCAAATCTTCAATCATATTTACTACAGCTTACGATGAGTATGCACTTCAAGCATTTAAGCTTAATAGTGTCGACTATCTATTAAAGCCAATAGATCCAGAAGAAATGGAGCTAGCAGTAAATAAGTTTAATACAAATCATCATAAAAATCAGCCAATAACATTAAATTTTGATGAAATTAAAAGCTTACTAGTATCTCCAGATAAAGAATATAAAAAGCGTTTTTCAGTAAAAGTTGGACAGCATTTAAAACTTATCACTATTAATGAAATAGAATGTATTTATAGTGAAAATAAAGGGACTTATTTACACACAAAAGAAGGAAGAAATTATTTAATAGATTTAACCTTAGAGCAATTAGAAAATGAACTAGATCCAGATTTATTTTTTAGAGTAAATAGAACCTTCTACGTTAATATAAAAGCTATAAAAGACATGGTTAGCTACACAAATTCGCGTTTGCAAATTAAACTACAATCATATAAAGAACAAGATGTTATTGTTGCTAGAGAAAGAGTTAAAGACTTTAAAAACTGGTTAGAATAAATCTATTAATCTTCAATCCTATTATCATCAAATGAAGAAGGTAATAGTTTTGGTATAAACTTAACAACTAATGGTAATAATAAGGCACCTCCTGGAAGCATAAAAATAGCCAGGCTAGGTATAGATTTAAAAATATCCAACAATTGGGTTTGAACCTTTTTCTGCTCGTCCTCATTTAAATCTCTAACAGTCGATTTAGATAATAACACCATTAATTCCTTACTCTCTAAAAGCTCTTTTTGTAAGCGTTTACTATTTCTTGAAATTAGTTTACTAACCATTTTACTTGAGTTGGAGTAAAATGTTTTAACAATGTTTTGCGAACTTAATAAGGCAATCTTGTCTTTGTTATTATTGTAAAAGGTCTCGATAAAACTAATGGAATTGTCAACACGCTCTTGTTCTAAATTAAGTTGTTCACCAAGCTTTAGAAGTAGTTTTTTTTCACTAGAATCAATTTTTAAATCTCCCCAAGTTGCCATACTGGCAATATCCATAATATAAAATTTTTCTAAATCGGTATTTATAAATTCTAGAGCTTCTTGAAAAGTTAGTGTTTTATGAGATTTGTATCTTATGGATTGCTCAACTAGTTTTATTAAACTGTTATCATATTCGGTTTTTTTGCTTTTAGAATTTAAAACTTCGCTAACAATACTTTCAATAGCAGACTCTAAATGCTGAATATGTTTTTCTGAGATTTCTTGAGTTTGTAAAAAAGCTTTGTATGCAAGAATATCTGTAAAAAGTAACGCGTTTGTAATAAAATAATTGAAACTTCTATCAATCAAGTTATCATCAATTTGTATGCGCTTATGAATAATTTTCTCTAATAAGGAAGCAGATTTTTTTTCACCTAAGATTTCAGAAAAAATAGAGGTGGAGTAGGCATTTATTTCAATATAAAAATTGATGACACTTTCAATAAAACCTTCGTCTGAAGTTCTATTTTCTTCATAAATATATTTTAAGGAAAGTAAAAAATTCACCTTACAAATCTCTTCTTCAGTAAATCCAAACGTATCAAGGTAGTTATTTACAACCTTAATATTACTTCCATATATAAACCCACTTTCCCTTAATGAATCGTAAAACGTATTATAGTCCGTTTGATTCCAAATAGGAGTTGTACTTAATTCTTTGAGTAGCTTTTTTATCCAGCCACTTGCCGATGGATTCATGGTGTGAATTTTTCTTCGGTGTAAAGATAAATTTTATATCTAAAATCAACTAATAGTTCAATATGTAAAAAAAATATAAAACCGACCTCTACTTTTTTTCGTAGGTATGCTTGAGAGACAATTATTAATTAACAAAAAACTCACTATTATGAAAAAAATGAAAGTATTATTAGGAATTAGTGCCTTAGCAGTTGCTGGTTTCTTTATGGTAGCAGCAGATCATATCGATGCTCCTGCTGTACAAGGTGGCACAAGCGATATCACAGATTTTTACGCCTTTCAGGCAAGCAGTTCAGACAATGTTGTATTTGTTGCAAATGTTCAAGGCTTATTAAGTCCTCAAGCAACTTCAGATACCAGCTTCGATGAAAATGTATTGATTGAATTTAATATTGACACTACTGGCGACAATATTGAAAATTTGGTTATTCAAGCCATTCCAAGAGATGGAAAGATGTACTTCTTTGGACCTACAAGTCCTGGAACGACTGGATTGAATAGTTCTATAGAAACAACAGGAGCTATGTCTATGGTAGATATTACACCTTACGGATCTGATGCCATTATTAAAACCAGTAATGGATTGAAAATTTTTGCTGGTCCTAGAGACGATCCATTCTTTATGGATTTTGCGCAATATGGCGAAATACTTGCTGGAAATGCAACTGGATTCAATAATCCAGGTTCAGACACTTTCGCAGGAACAAACGTCATGTCTATTGTTGTAGAAGTACCAAAAAGTTTCTTAGGTAGTTCTGGAACTGTAAATACTTGGGTAGAATCTAAAAGAAAACAATAATAAATTTAAAAAACTAGAATTATGAAAACTCTATTAAATATAAAAAACATCGTTGCAGTCTTAATGATTTCTGCTTTAGCATTTAATTGTTCAAACGACGACGATATGAATACGGTAACTCCACCAATGAATACAGAACCAGACTTTTCTGGACTTTATGTACAACAAGATCAAATGGGTAGACCAGCTGTAAACACTGTTTTTGTGTCTTCGGCAAGTAAAGATATGTTTAATGTTACGCCTCCTTCGCAACAAAATGCAGCGTTTCAAAGCATGTTTCAAGCCAATTTAATGGCTTTAAGTCCTGCTTACGCAAATCCTGGTGATACAAATGCTCTTGGATTAGATGCTGCAACTTTTACAGGTTTATTAGCTACAGATGTATTAAATCTGTCTTTAGATGGAACCACTACGTTTTATGATGGAACCAATGTGTTAACTGGTCGTGCTTTAGCAGACGATGTTATTACAGTTGAATTACTACTAATTTTTGGTGGGGAAGATTTTTCTGAAAATCCGACACTTTCAAACGATAATGTAGATGCAAACGATAAACCTTTTTTAGCCTCGTTTCCTTATTTAGCTTCGGCTTGGTAAATACAAACATAGCATCAATATGTAGTTACCATATTGATGCTTATTCTTAAATCTTTTGAATAACCTAAAGCAAGATTTTACTACCATATCTATTAATTAGCCTAAATGTTGTGAACAAACAATTTATTAATTAAATACAATTTATTATGAAAAAAATGAAACAAATTTTTGGAATCAGTTTGCTATTAGCTGCTGGTGTATTCATTATCGCAGCAGATCATATTGATGCTCCCGAAGTAGCTGGAGGTGCAAGCGATATTACAGACTTCTATGTTTTTCAGGCTAAAAACCCAGAGAATATGGTGTTTGTAGCAAACCTTCAAGGGCTTTTAAGTCCTGGAGCAACAGCTAATGCTAGTTTTGACGAAGATGTCATGATTGAATTTAACATTGATACTAATGGAGATAATGTTGAAGATTTAGTAATTCAAGCCGTTAGAAAAGATGATAAAATGAACTTTATTGGGCCAGTTGCACCTTCGCAAACAGGTTTAGTAAGTACACTTGAAGCATCGAATTTTGGTAATGATGTATCTAAAGTGGACATAACTCCTTATGGCTCGCCAGCAATTATTGAAACTTCCAGAGATGGAATGTCAATTTTTGCAGGACCAAGAGATGATCCGTTTTTTATGGACTTTGCACAATATAGTGCCATTATTAGTGGTAATGCCACTGGATTTAATAATCCTGGAGCAGACACTTTTGCTGGTACAAATGTTTTATCTGTAGTTGTTGAAGTACCTAAATCCATGATTGGTGGTACAGGTACAATAAATACTTGGGTAGAATCTAAAAGAAAACAATAATCCTAAAAACGAAAAATCATGAAAATTTATAATATAAAACTAGTCGCATTATCTGCAATTATTGCAGTTATGGCATTCAGCTGTAGCGACAACGAACAATTTGATAATCAGAATGATGATGAAGCTCTTAGAAAAGGCAGTCCATTTAAAGCCACCTATTTACAGGAAGACCAAATGGGAAGACCTGCCGTAAATACTGTTTTTGTTAGCTCAGCTAGTAAAGATATGTTTAATACAACTATTCCTTCAGAGCAAAATGCGTTGTTTCAATCTATGTTTCAATCTAATTTAATGGCATTAAGTCCAGCTTATGCCAATCCTGGAGACACAAATGCATTAGGTTTAGATGCTGCAACCTTTACAGGTTTATTAGCAACAGATGTATTAAATGTGTCATTAGATGGTGTAACAACATTCTTTGATGGAACTAATATTCTTACAGGAAGAGCATTAACAGACGATGTTATTACTGTAGAATTGATTTTGATTTTTGGTGGTGAAACTGGATTGACAAGTCCGGAATATCCAACTTTATCGAACGATAACGTTGATGCTAACGATAAAGCATTTTTAAGTGGATTCCCATATCTTGCCTCACCTTGGTAAGATATGCTCTCAATCAGGGCATACACCATGTGTGCTCTGATTTTTTAACAAAACAAACAAAAAAACAACAACAAAATGAAAACGCTTCACAAACTTATACCAATGGTTTTATTACTACTGTTTTTAACCAGTTGTCATACAAACCAAAATAATATTACAGATTTAAAGGATTATAATTTATATCTAGAAACAAATGAGAGCGAGTCTTTGCAAAAAGCGACTAAGGAACTTAATTTTTGGAAAGAAAAGCTAGAAGAAGAATCGAGTCAGTTTCCTTATTTAGCAAAAATTGCATCGGCTCAATCTCAAATGTTTCATGTAACTGGAAATATCGATCATTTAATTCAAGCCGAAGAAAGTTTGATACAAGTTAATGAACGTACCAATTATAATCAGTCTGGTTATTTACGTTCTTTAGCCAGAAATTATATTTCGCAACATAGGTTTAAGGAATCTTTAGAACTTTTGAAGAAAGCCGAAACAAATGGAGACAATTTAAAAGGCACCCAAAAAATGCTTTTTGATGTGTATCTAGAATTAGGAAATTACGATTTAGCCAAAGACTATCTCTATAAAATAAAAAATATTGGCGATTTCGATTATTTAATCCGTTTATCAAAGTGGAGCGATCATCAAGGAGATTTGCAAGCAGCCATTAAATATATGGAGCAAGCTATGGCAATTTCAGAATCTTCTAATGTGGCTGGTTCTATGCAATGGACGTACACTAATATAGCCGATTATTATGGTCACGATGGTCAAATTGAAAAGTCTTACAACTACTATTTAAAAGCCTTAGCATTAAACCCAGACGATGCCTATGCTAAAAAGGGTGTTGCTTGGATTGTATATTCTTATGAAAAAAATCCTGAAGAAGCCCTTCGTATTTTAAATAGTATTTCTGAAAATAATCAGTCTCCAGATTATTATTTGTTTAAAGCTGAAATAGCTGAATATCAAAATAATCTTGAAGAAAAAGAAGACAACCTAAACCAATATTTTAAAGCCGTTGCTAATACGAATTATGGCAACATGTACAATAAATACAATGCTATATTATATGCCGAAGAATTGCAAAAACTAGATGAAGCGCTACAAATTTCACACACTGAAATTAAAAACAGACCAACACCACAATCTTACGATTTGTTGGCTTGGACATATTATAATAAAGGAAACTATGTTAATGCTTTATTAATTGCAGAAGAGCATGTTGCAAATAAAACCTTCGAGCCTGAAGCCTTATTTCATTTAGCTAAAATTTATAAAGCTAATGGAAAATTGGTTGAAGCACAAGACATAAAAAAAGACCTATTAGAAAGTACTTTCGAGCTTGGACCTGTTATGGAAAGAGAGATCCAAAAAATATAATGTCTAAAAATTGAATTAGTTAAAATCAACCTAAAACATATTTTTAATTGAAAAAATACATATTGAGGGATTTGCTAGTGTTTTTTGTTGGTTTTTTTGAAAACGTCAAGTTTGTTTAAGCTTGGCGTTTTTTTTTGAGTAAAAGCGTAAATTTATGTTTAGATATGGTTTTATTTTAAATATTTTTAATGGTCACGTATGACAATCAATTGGGGTTTAAAGTTACTGATTTTCGGTTAAGCACCGACTTTAGTAATTCCGAGAGGATTCGCACGTAGTCGAATCAGTCGTAATTGCGCTTATACATTGTTGCCACAAATTTTTTATTTAGTTGCATATTCGAGTATTTGTTTTGATAAACTAAGTAAAAAATCAGTAGTCCAATTTTTATTATATCCGAATGTTTTATCAGTATCTATTGGCACTCCTAATTCTGCTAATATTGCTGGAATAAAGCTCTGTATTTTTACATCAACTTTTATTCCGTCCACATAATAAAATTCCGTCACTTTTTTTGCGTCATATTTTTCAAATCCTTGGCTAATTTCGGTAAACCTTATTAGTTGAATAATTTCATTTTTAAAATAATATTCTGTTTTTAGTTTGAGCTTGCTACTTGGAAATTGACTTTCCGCTTCTATTTTGTACTCGTATCGGTTTGTTTTTACAAGGATGCTGTCTAAGTCAAATTCATTTTTTGAAAAATTTTTTCCCAAATCATTATCTGTGTAATAGGATTTTAGTTTAATATTTCGCAAAGTCAAACTATCAGCTTGGGAAAATCCAGGTGTAAAGTTTAATGATAATAATATAAAGATTATTCTAATTCTCATTGTTTTCTTAAATGTGTTACAACTCGTTATGTAAGTATATAAATACATCATATCCTTCATATTTATTGATGAAATTGTAATTAAAATTTAAGACGCCTCTACAATCCCAAGCGTATATAGTTGCTCAAGAGTAGGAGATTCGCTTCCTCCAGCTGGTTCTAGAGTAATCCCAAAGGCTTGAGAAGCATTGGCATTTTCTATGGTAAAAAGTTTGTTTTCGTCTGAACTAAAATCATCGATGGTTCCAAGACTGGTTGGCGTTAGAGGATTTAATGTTAAAGACCAAACTTGATACACTTTTCCTTGTGGTGGTTCTGGTAAACCTTGCACATCTAAAACTACAGTATTGGTTTTTTTATCCCAAAACACTTTAGCATAAGAGTCTGGAGACACAGCTTGTCCAGCAAGTGACACAGCAATAATATCTTTGTCTCTTAAGAAAGTGATTAATTGTTTAGATTCGGTTAAATCATTACTGTATTTTTCAATGGTAACTTCTAAAAGTTCCTTGTCTGTTTCAACAGTTTGGATCTGTTCTTTTAAGTTATTATTCTCGTTTATAAACCAAAATAAGCCTAATCCAACAACAAGTGCAGCTGCCCAACCAACATAACTAAACCAATTTGTTCCTGGTTTGTGTAATGGTCTAACAGGAGTTTCTTTATTTAAACCTAATTTTTCTTTTACAGCTTTAAAAAGATGCTTGGTATCTGTTGGAGATACTGCTGCTGTTAATGTTACTATGGTAGATTCTATTTTTATAACTTCGTCTAGGACTTCAGGATGTTTTAATAATAGCGCATAGATTTCCTGATTTTCTTTTTCAGAAAGTGATCCTGCAACATACAGTTCTAAAATTCCAGATGCTATGTATTCTTTAATATCCATACTAAACTTCGAGCATCAATCTTAGCTCGTTTATACAATTTCTATTTCTTGTTTTTATAGTTCCAATTGGCATTTCTAAAGTTTCTGAAGCTTCTTTTTGTGTATAACCTTTAAAATATAAAAGCTCAATAACTTCAATACACTTCTTTTTAAGTTTGCCAACAAAATTTTTAATACCAATGGCATCAGTTTTGTCGTCCAAACTATCATGGTCCTGTATAATATCTACGAAATAATCTGAGTTGAGGTTTTTACCTGAGTTTTTAAAGCTCTTAGAACGAATTTTATCGATAGCTGCATTTCGAGATATGTTTATAAGCCAAGTAAAAAATCGACCCTTTTTAGATGAATAACTATCTGCATTGTGCCAAGCTTTAATAAAAACTTCCTGCATCACATCTTGTGCAATGGTATCGTCTCTCACAATATTATATATAACACCATGCATACTTTCGCTATACATATTATATAAGCTTTCAAAAGCTTTTTCGTCTTTATCTTGAAATTTAGAAACAAGTTGTTCTAACTGCATATAGTTTTTTAATAGGTTTCTAAATTACTGATTTAAATTTTAAGACCATAGATTAATCAGTTTTTATTTATGGAACTTTTATAAAACCGACTTCTAATTTTTTTCGTAAGTAAGTTGAAGAGATAATATAGCAAGGAATTTCTAAAATTAATAGCTTAAGTGTTAAAAAGCTGTTAACTATAATATAAGAATTTATATGTCGTATTATTTTTACAAGTTAACCAATAATTAACCAATTTT
>Ga0209344_10004474_pt1 | contig 12829 bp, 8 predicted proteins | sample Cruoilmetagenom6_FD_187293 | JGI IMG/M metagenome (GOLD analysis project Ga0209344, IMG submission 187293) | Oil polluted marine microbial communities from Coal Oil Point, Santa Barbara, California, USA - Santa Barbara Oil Seep Sample 6 (SPAdes)... | ecosystem: Environmental > Aquatic > Marine >...
GCTGGTGCTGGAGCGGCTTGGTCTTGCCGATCTCGAGCGGTTGGCGCAACGCGCCGAGGCCGAACTGGACCGCGCCCTGCCGCTGGACGGCCCGGCGCGCGAGGCGCTGCTGGAAATGGCCGATGGCGACGGGCGCGCGCTTCTGAACCTGATCGAACAGGTCGCCGCGTGGAAGGTCGAAGGCAAGCTCGACGCGCAGGGGCTCGGCGTGCGGCTGATGCGGCGGGCGGCCAAATACGACAAGTCGGGTGACGAGCATTTCAACCTGATCTCCGCGCTGCACAAATCGGTGCGCGGATCGGATCCGGATGCCGCGCTCTACTGGCTGGCACGGATGCTGACCGGCGGTGAGGACCCGCGATACCTGGCGCGGCGCATCACCCGGATGGCGATCGAGGATATCGGCCTGGCCGATCCTCAGGCCCAGAACGTTTGCCTGCATGCCTGGGAAATCTACGAGCGCCTTGGCAGTCCCGAGGGCGAACTGGCGCTGGCGCAGGCGGTCACCTATCTGGCGCTCGCTCCTAAATCCAACGCCGTCTACGCCGCCTACAAGGCCGCCATGCGCGAGGCAAAGAAGACCGGAAGCGCACCGCCGCCCAAGCATATCCTGAACGCGCCCACCGGCCTCATGAAGGACCAGGGCTATGGCGAAGGCTATGCCTATGACCACGATGCCGAAGACGGGTTCTCAGGGCAGAACTACTTCCCCGAAGGGGTCAAACGCCCGGTCCTGTACCAGCCTGTCGAGCGCGGATTCGAGCGCGAATTGAAGAAGCGCCTGGATTACTTTGCCCGCCTGCGCGCGCGTCGTGATTCTGACTGAACTCGCAGCGAGGCCGCGCAACGCTGCGGTGCAGAACGTCGTTTTCAGAACAGTTCACGCGCGCCTTCGTGTGTGCTGTCAGGCGCATTTGGCCGCTTAAGGGGGCTATCTATCTGTCAAGATTAAAAAATCGGGCAAGTTTCCACGTAAAAGCTGGATGATAGCGGAATTTCGTGTTTTGCTGGAACTATGTCGTTTTTAGGCTACTTGCCTGAACGTATGAAGGGGAAGCTTTGAAAGATGTCGTTTTCGGGCGACTCCATAACGAACAAAATAAAATCCACGGGGAGAAAACATGAAAAACGTCAACGATCAGATTCTGATGGACCGGCTAGCGGAGGCGGCCCGCGAAGGCCGCATTTCGCGCCGTTCCTTCATGAATTATTCGATGGCCGCGGGGCTCAGCGCCTCTGCCGCCACAGGGCTATGGACCAGCAAGGCGCAGGCCGCGCCCAGCATGGGCGGCACCTTCCGCCTTGGTGCGCATGACGGCAATACTTCCGACACCCACGACCCGGGCACCTATCTGAGTTTCTCGATGATCCAGGTGGCGCATACCTTCCGCAGCTACCTGACCCTGATCGAACCCGACGGGTCGCTTGGCCCGGACGTGGCGACCGAATGGTCGGCGACGCCCGATGCCAAGGAATGGACCTTCAAGCTGAACGACAAGGCCACCTTCCACAGCGGCCGCAAGGTCACCGCCAATGACGTGATCGCCTCGCTCAACCATCACCGCGGTGAAGAGTCGACCTCGGCGGCCAAGGCGCTGGTGGCGGATGTCATGGACATCACCGACAACGGCGACGGGTCGATCATGATCGAGCTCGCGTCGGGCAATGCCGATCTGCCCTGGCTTCTGACCGATTATCACCTTGCGATCTGCCCGGCCAACGAGGACGGCAGCATCGACTGGAAAACGGGCGACGGTTGTGGCCCCTACAAGCTGACCAATGCCGAATTCGGTGTCGGCTACAATTTCGTGCGCCATGACGACTGGCACCTCGAGGGCGCCTATTTCGACGAGGTGGTCATTACCGTCCTCAACGACCCGAATGCGCGCCAGACGGCACTTGTCACCGGCGACGTGGACGCGATCACGCAGCTTGAGCTCAAGACGCTCACGCTGTTGCAGCGCGATCCCAATATCGAGATCGACAACGTGCCCTCCGCCGCGGCGATCACGATGCCGATGTTCTGCGACCAGGCGCCGTTCGACAATCCCGATGTGCGCAACGCGCTGAAAATGTCGATGAACCGGCAGGAGATCATCGACAAGATCGCCTTTGGCACCGCCACGATGGGTAATGATTTCCACCATTCCCCCGCGATGCCCTATTGGCCCGAAAACATCCCGCAGCGCGAATACGATCCCGAGCAGGCGAAATCGCTGCTCAAGAAGGCGGGTGCCGAAGGGCTCTCGACCGAGATCAAGGTCGCCGACTCGGTGTTCTCGGGCGCGGTCGACATGTGCGTGCTTTATGCCGAACACGCCAAGGAGGCGGGCATCGACATCCGCGTGAACCGCGTCCCGAGCGACGGTTACTATTCGGATGTCTGGCTCAAGGAACCCTGGTGCGTCGTCCAGTGGGGCGCGCGTCCCACCCCGGACGTGATGTATTCGCTCGCCTACAAGAGCGATGCCGCATGGAACGAAAGCCATTGGCAGAACGAACGGTTCAACGAACTGCTGCTTCAGGCCAAGGCCGAACTGGACAACGACCGCCGCGCTGAGATGTATGCCGAAATGGCAACGCTGGCGCGCGATGATGGCGGCACGCTCATTCCGATGTTCCCGAACTTCGTTTATGCGCGCCGCAAGAACGTGCAGCACGGGCCTGACCTGGCTCCGAGCTGGCAGATGGATGGCGCGCGCGCCTGCAGCCGCTGGTGGTTCGAAAGCTGAACAAGACGACCGACCCGGCGCATCGCGCCGGGTCTTTCACTGCCTGGACCGGCACAGATTCATAAAAAATACCGCGTTCAGGCCAACAGCCTTCCAAGGCATGGTCCATGGGAAAGGTCCGTGCCGGGGGCAAAAGAAAAATTGATCGGCTGGCCGCCGTGACGCTTACTGGAATTACCGCGGCCAGAACGACAGCAGGAGGGACAGATGGGTGACATTCTAGGACTGATAGCCAAACGGCTCGGTCTCGGACTTATTATTTTGCTGGTTATTTCGGCAATCATCTTCTTCATGGTCGAACTTCTGCCCGGCGACATCGCGCAAGCGGTGCTTGGCCAGGGGGCGACCGAAGAGAACCTTGCCGCGCTGCGCAAGGAGATGGGTCTCGATCAACCGGCGATCATCCGATACCTGGATTGGCTCGGAGGTGCTGTCACCTTCGACTTCGGCAATTCCATCGTCACCGGGTCGCGCGTCTCCGCGATCATCGGTGAGCGGTTCAGAAATACGCTTTTCCTCGCCACATACGCCGCCGCGATCGCGGTGCCTCTGGCGATCGTTCTCGGTGTCGTGGTCGCGTTGCTGCGCAACACGGTCTTCGACCGGGTGGCAAACGTTCTCACCCTGACGTCGATCTCGTCGCCCGAGTTCTTCCTCGGTTACATCCTGATCCTCTATTTCTCGGTCAACTGGGGCATGTTCCCCGCTATCGCGAGCCTGAGCCAGGACATGTCGTTCGGGGAACTGCTTTACCGCACCTTCCTGCCGGCTCTGACGCTGGTGCTGGTGGTGACGGCCCACATGATGCGGATGACACGGGCCGCAATCATCAACCTCCTCGCCTCGCCCTATATCGAGATGGCGCGGCTCAAGGGCACACCGCCCTGGAAGGTGATCGTCAGGCATGCCCTGCCGAACGCCTGGGCGCCGATCATCAACGTGGTGGCATTGAACCTTGCCTATCTCATCACCGGCGTGGTGCTGGTCGAGGTGGTGTTCGTCTATCCCGGTATTGGCCAGGCCCTGGTTGATAACGTGTCCAAACGGGACTTCCCCGTCGTTCAGGCCTGCTGCCTGATTTTCGCCGCGACCTTCATCCTGCTCAATCTTGCGGCGGATGTGGGCGCAATCCTGACAAACCCGCGTTTGCGGCATCCGAAGTAAGGGGAGGGTGGAACAATGAGCTACTTCGTTTTCGGCTTTTACGCCCTTCTTCTCACGGCGTCCTGCCTTGCGGCCTATTTCAACAAGCGCACCTGGTTCCTGACGATCTTCGCCTTCACGCTGGTGTCGTTCGTTCTGGGCATCGTGGGGGGCACCTCGGTGCTTCGGAACGTGGCGGCCCTTGCCGGGCTGCTGGCGCTGGCGGCAATGGTCTCCTACGCCTTTCGCGAGTTCCTGATCGCCATTGCGTCGAACAACATGGCCAAGGAGTTGCGCACCGCGCCTCTGACCGCGGCCTTCGGCCTGTTCGTGATCTTCACCTATGCGATCGCGGGCATCTTCGCACCCTGGATCGCGCCGCATGGCGAGGCCGAGGTGATCGCGACGGCCTTTGCGCCGCCGGATGAAACCATGTTGCTGGGCGCGGACCAACTGGGCCGCGACATCTTCAGCCGGATCATCTATGGCACGCGCAACACGGTGTCGCTGGCGCTTTCGGGCACCTTGATGGCGTTCATCCTCGGTGCGCTGGCGGGCTTGCTTGCGGCGACGACAGGGGGCTGGTTCGACCAGATGCTCGGCCGGATCTCGGATGTGATCATGTCGATCCCGGCGCTGATCTTCGCGCTGCTCATGCTGTCGATCTTTGGCGGGGCGCTGGCCACGGATACCACCAGTTTCGCACTGCTATTCGTCTTTGCGATGGTCACCGGCCTTCTGGTCGTGGTCGCGCGGGCGGAACGCAGCATCATGAGCTGGGTGATCGGCCTCGCGGTCCTCGTGGCCGCGGCGGCGGGCTTTTCGATCGGGATGCTGGTTCTCTTCAACCCGTCCGAAGTGATCCTGATCATGGTGGTCGGCGTCATCTACGCGCCGCGGGTCTTCCGCCTGACGCGGGCGGTCGCGGGCAACGTCGTGGTGATGGACTATATCGAAGCGGCCAAGCTGCGGGGCGAGGGCAAGTGGTATCTCATCCGCCGCGAAATCCTGCCCAACTCCACGGCCCCGCTCGTGGCCGAATTCGGGCTGGAGTTCTGCTTCGTGTTCCTTCTGGTCGCGGGCCTGTCCTTCCTCGGCCTCGGGATTCAGCCACCCACGGCGGACTGGGGCTCGATGGTGCGTGAGAACGCGACGCTCATCTCGTTCGGTGACATCACCCCGCTGATACCGGCAGCGGCGATCGCGCTGTTGACCGTTGCGGTCAATTTCGTGGTCGACTGGATGCTGCACCGGTCCTCCGGTCTGAAGGAGCAATAATCATGGTCAAATCAAAAGATGTCCTGCTCGAGATCAGGGATCTCCAGATCCAGGGCTATTCCGATGAGCAATGGGTCGACATCATCAAGGGTGTCGACCTGACCCTCCACCGCGGCGAGGTTCTGGGCCTGATCGGCGAATCCGGCGCGGGCAAATCGACCATCGGTGCCGCTGCCATGGGCTATGCCCGCGACGGTACGCGCATTTCGGGCGGGTCGATCGAGTTCGACGGGATGGAACTGACCACCGCCACCGAAGCCGAACGCCGCAGCCTGCGCGGCTCGCGGATCGCCTATGTGGCGCAATCGGCGGCGGCCTCCTTCAACCCGGCGCACAAGATCATCGACCAGCACACCGAGGCGCCGCTTCAGTATCGCCTCAAGAAGCGGCTCGAGGCGCAGGAGGACGCGATCGAGCTCTACAACCGGCTGCGCCTTCCCAACCCCGAGGAGATCGGCTTTCGCTATCCTCACCAGGTGTCGGGCGGCCAGTTGCAGCGCGCGATGACCGCGATGGCCATGTCATGCCGTCCGGATCTGATCATCTTCGACGAACCCACGACCGCGCTTGACGTGACCACCCAGATCGAGGTGCTGGCGGCGATCCGCGATATCGTGGATCAGTTCAACACCGCCGCGATCTACATCACCCACGACCTTGCGGTGGTCGCGCAGATGGCCGACACGATCAAGGTCCTGCTCAAGGGCGAAGAGGTCGAGGAAGCCTCCACCAAGGAGATGCTCGACAATCCCAAGGAGGACTACACCAAGAGCCTCTGGGCGGTGCGCAGCCTCAAGCGTGAGCAGAAATCCCGCCCCGAAGGGGCCACGCCGCTCATTTCGGTCAGGAATGTCGATGCGGCCTATACCGGCGGGGTCAAGGTGCTGGATGATGTCAGCTTCGACATCCACGAGGGCATGACCGTCGCCGTTGTTGGTGAATCGGGTTCGGGTAAATCGACCACCGCGCGCGTCATCACCGGGCTGTTGCCGCCGATGGAAGGCGAGGTCCTGTTCAAGGGCGAACCCTTCCCGCCGGATTATCACAACCGCACCAAGGAACAGCTCAGGCAGTGCCAGATGATCTACCAGATGGCCGATACCGCGCTCAATCCCAAGGTGAAGATCGCCGAGATCATCGGCCGCCCGGCGCAGTTCTATCACGGGCTCAAGGGCACCGCGCTCAAGAACCGTGTCGATGAACTGCTCGACCTGATCGAGCTGGAGCCCTCGCAGTATTACAACCGCTTCCCACCCGAGCTTTCGGGCGGGCAGAAACAGCGGATCGGGATCGCGCGCGCCCTGGCGGCGGACCCGACCTTCATCATCTGCGACGAGGTCACTTCGGCGCTCGATCAGCTGGTGGCCGAAGGCATTCTGAAACTGCTGAACCGTCTCCAGAAAGAGCTGAACCTGGCCTATATGTTCATCACCCATGACCTCGCGACCGTGCGCGCCATCGCCGACGAGGTGGTGGTCATGCAGCATGGCAAGGTGGTCGAGCAGGGGCCAAAGGAAGAGATGTTCACGCCTCCGCACCATCCCTATACCGACCTGTTGCTCAGTTCGGTGCCCGAGATGGACCCCGACTGGCTGACCACCCTTCTCGAGGAGCGCGGCGTTGACAATATCGGCGATGCGGCCTCGGCGCGGATCGACCCGGACGATCCTCGCGTCAGCAAGTGATCGGTTCGCAATGAAAAACGGCGGATGGCCTCGCACCATCCGCCGTCACTATTTCTTGGATATGCGACCGGGCCTTGATCGTGCTGCCCGGAAGATGCTGCCCTGGATCAGGTGATGGACATCGCTGTCAGCACCATCGTCGCAACGATAACGCCATAGACGATGAAGACCGCCGGCCAGGAAGCACTGTGCATACGCAATTCGCGGTTAAGTTCATCGCGTGTCATGATGGCCTCCTGAGGTTCGAGGTTGCGGTTTGGCGGGCGTCAGAGCGACCGTATTCCGCACATAATTGAAAATTCCAATCGCGCAATCCCAAATCATCGAAAAAGCAATGAAATTCCTGCAATGCTGCCCGGACCGCACAGCATAGCTCGCCGCAGGTCTTGGCCCTTCGGGATTAAATCGTTTTGAAACAGTGTCTTGCGCGGGTCGCCCTAATGTGGATCAGGACGGCCCCTGAAGCGGCATGACCTTCAATTCGCCATCCTGTCGCGCCTTCATCGCCTGCGCCGCGGCATGTGCTCCGGCGGCAGTGGTGAAATACGGAATCTTGTCATAGAGCGCGACCGAGCGAATCTCGCGGCTGTCCTCGACCGCCTGCGCGCCTTCGGTGGTGTTCATCACCAGCGCGATCTGCCCGTTCTTGAGCATGTCCACGATGTTCGGACGCCCCTCATAGACCTTGTTGACCACCTCGCAGGCGATCTTGTGCTCGTCGAGGAAACCGGCGGTGCCGCGCGTCGCGATCAGCGTGAAGCCAAGCTCGACCAGCAATTGCGCCGTCTCGACCAGTTGCGGGGTTTTGTCCGAATCCTTGATCGAAAAGAACACCGTGCCGCCCTCGGGCAGATCGGCGCCCGCACCCATCTGCGCCTTGAGGAAGGCGCGCGGGAAGGACACGTCCCAGCCCATCACCTCGCCCGTCGAACGCATCTCGGGGCCAAGAATCGTATCGACACCGGGGAAGCGCGCGAAGGGCATCACCGCCTCCTTGACCGAGAACCACGGCATCGCCGGATCGGCCAGTGTCATCTGGTCGGCCATCGGCAGGGTGCCGGGTTTGGTGTCGGCCGGGTAGGGGCCGCGATAGGGGAAATTCGACAGCGGTTCACCCGCCATCAGCCGTGCAGCAATCGAGGCAATGGCCGAATCCGTGGCCTTGGCGACGAAGGGCACCGTGCGGCTGGCGCGCGGGTTCACCTCGATCAGGTAGATATCCTCGCCCTTGACCGCGAATTGCACATTCATCAGCCCGCAGACATTAAGGCCCTTGGCCAATGCCTTGGTCTGACGGTGAATTTCGGCAATCGTCTCCTCGCTCAGCGAATAGGGCGGCAGCGAACAGGCACTGTCGCCCGAATGTACCCCGGCCTCTTCGATATGCTGCATGATCCCGGCAACATGCACCGCCTCGCCATCGCAAAGCGCGTCCACGTCGCATTCGATCGCGCCCGACAGGTAGCCATCCAGCAGCACGGGGCTTTTGCCCGACACCACCACCGCCTCGGCGATGTAGCGTTCCAGATGCGCCATGTCGCGCACGATCTCCATCGCGCGTCCGCCCAGCACATAGGACGGGCGGATCACCAGCGGAAAGCCGATGCTCTCGGCGATTTCAAGGGCTTCGGCGTCGGAATGCGCGATGCCGTTCTTGGGCTGCTTCAGCTTGAGCTGGTTGACCAGCGCCTGGAACCGCTCGCGGTCCTCGGCCAGGTCGATCATGTCGGGCGAAGTGCCCAGGATCGGAATGCCCTCGGCCTCGAGCGCATTGGCCAGCTTCAGCGGTGTCTGCCCGCCGAACTGCACGATCACGCCGTGCAACGTGCCGTTTTCCTGCTCGATGCGCAGGATCTCCATCACGTGCTCGAATGTCAGCGGCTCGAAATAGAGGCGATCCGAGGTGTCGTAATCGGTCGAGACCGTCTCGGGGTTGCAGTTGATCATGATGGTCTCGTAACCCGCGTCGCTCAGCGCGAAACAGGCGTGACAGCAGCAGTAATCGAACTCGATCCCCTGGCCGATCCGGTTGGGGCCGCCGCCCAGGATGACCACTTTCTTGCGGTCGCTCGGGCGCGCCTCGCACTCGACCTCGCCCATCATCGGGGCCTCGTAGGTGGAATACATATAGGGCGTCTGTGCCTCGAACTCGGCGGCGCAGGTGTCGATCCGCTTGAACACGGCGGTCACGCCCTCGGCCACGCGGCGGCGGCGTATATCGGCTTCGGTGAACCCGGTCAGCATCGCCAGCCGCGCATCGGTGAAGCCCAGCATCTTGAGCGCGCGCAAACCGGCCGCATCCTGCGGCAGGCCATCGGCACGAACCTGTTCCTCGGCATCCACGATCTCGCGGATACGCGCCAGGAACCAGGGGTCATAGGCCGTGGCGGCCTGGATCTCGTCGTCGCTCAGCCCGTGGCGCATGGCCTGGGCGATGGTCCGCAGGCGGTCCGGGGTCTGGCGGCTCAGCGCCTTCACTACGGCGGCCTTGTCCGGTGCGCCCTCGATCTCGATCTCGTCGAAACCGCACAGTCCGGTTTCCATCGAGGACAGCGCCTTTTGCAGCGACTCGTGGATCGTGCGTCCGATCGCCATCGCCTCGCCCACCGATTTCATCGCCGTGGTCAGGGTCGGCTCGGAGCCGGGGAACTTCTCAAAGGCGAAGCGCGGGATCTTGGTCACGACATAGTCGATGGTCGGCTCGAAGCTGGCGGGCGTGACCTTGGTGATGTCATTGTCCAGCTCATCCAGCGTATAGCCGACAGCCAGCTTGGCCGCGATCTTGGCAATCGGGAAACCCGTCGCCTTCGATGCCAGCGCCGAAGAGCGCGATACCCGCGGGTTCATCTCGATCACGACCATCCGGCCGCTTTCGGGGTCGATGGCCCATTGCACGTTCGACCCGCCCGTTTCGACACCGATCTCGCGCAGCACGGCGATGCTGCCGTTGCGCATGATCTGGTATTCCTTGTCGGTCAGGGTCAGGGCCGGCGCGACGGTGATCGAATCGCCCGTATGCACGCCCATCGGGTCGATGTTCTCGATCGCGCAGACGATGATCGCGTTATCCGCCTTGTCGCGCACGACCTCCATCTCGAACTCTTTCCAGCCCAGCAGGGATTCGTCGATCAGGATCTGGCTGACGGGCGAGGCATCCAGCCCCGATTTGCAGATCCGCTCGTAATCGTCGCGGTTATAGGCCACGCCGCCGCCGGTGCCGCCCAGCGTATAGGCGGGCCGGATGATCGCCGGCAGGCCGACCGTTTCGATCGCCGCCATCGCCTCGTCGAGCGTGTTGGCGATGGTCGCCGCCGGGTTCTCGATGCCCAGCCGGTCCATCGCCTCGCGGAACAGCTTGCGATCCTCGGCCATCTCGATGGCCTCGCGGTTGGCGCCGATCAACTCGACGCCGAATTTCTCGAGCACACCCATATCGGCCACCGCCAGCGCGGTATTCAGCCCGGTCTGTCCGCCCATCGTGGGCAACAGCGCGTCGGGGCGTTCCTTTTCGATGATCTTGGCGACGATCTCGGGGGTGATCGGCTCGATGTAGGTGGCATCGGCCAGCCCCGGATCGGTCATGATCGTCGCCGGGTTCGAGTTGACCAGGATCACCCGATACCCCTCCTCGCGCAGCGCCTTGCAGGCCTGCGCACCGGAATAATCGAACTCGCAGGCTTGGCCGATAATGATGGGGCCCGCCCCGATGATCATGATGGACGAGATGTCGGTTCTTTTCGGCATGGTGATCCCCGGGCAGCTGATCGGGCGCAGACATTGCTGCCCGCGCGCAAATTGTTGGCGGTTATATCCATCATACGCAGGCTTGCAAGGGGGATCGCAAAACCGGGGCCAATGGCCGCTTTTGAGGGTGTCAAACGGGCGCTCAGGCTTTAGACACCACCCACCACGGCAAAGGCAGGGGGCATCCGTTGCAGATTCGCTTCGATCATGGACCCGGTGGCAGCGCCGCCGCTTTCGCGGCCCCTCGGCGGATCATCAGCGCGTCGCATCCCGATGAGGTGCCCGATGCAATGGCCGCGCTTGACGTTGCGCGCGCAGATGGCGCCTGGCTTGCCGGTTTCGCCAGTTATGAACTGGGCTATGCCCTGGAACCGCGCCTCGCGCGGCTCATGCCCGAATCCCGCCGCCTGCCGCTCCTGCATTTCGGGGTCTACGACGCGCCCGCCGCCGCGCCGCCCCTGACGCCCGCGCCTGCCGGGCTTTCCGACATGCGCCCGCTCTGGTCCGAGGCCGAGTACGCCGCGGCCTTTCAGGTCGTGCATGACTATATCTGCGCGGGGGATATCTATCAGGCCAACCTGACCTTTCCCCTGACCATGCGGACCGGCGCGCACCCCGAGGCGCTCTACGCCGCGCTTTGCGGGGTGCAGCCGGTGCGCTATGGCGCGCTCATCGACGCGGACGATCTGCCCGCGATCCTGTCGCGCTCGCCCGAGCTGTTCTTTCGCACCGATGCCGATGGCGGTATCGAAACCCGCCCGATGAAGGGCACACAGCCGCGCAGCGACGACCCCGCCGAGGATGTGCATCGCAAGATGTTCCTGGCCACCGACGAAAAGAATCGTGCCGAGAACCTGATGATCGTCGATCTGCTGCGCAACGATATCAGCCGAATCTGCACCCCCGGCAGTGTGCGGGTACCGGAACTCTTCAAGGTGGAAAGCTACGAGACCGTCCACCAGATGACCTCGCTTGTGACCGGACGGATGCAATCGGGGCGGGGCCTTTCCGATATCTTCCATGCGCTGTTTCCCTGTGGCTCGATCACCGGCGCGCCCAAGCTGCGCGCGATGGAGATCCTTGCCGCGCTCGAACCCGGCGCGCGCGAGATCTATTGCGGCACCATCGGCTGGGCCGCACCGGACGGAAGCTCGGAGTTCAACGTGGCGATCCGGACGCTGCTGGTCGAGAATGGGCAGGTGACGCTCAATGTGGGCGGCGGGGTCGTTTATGACAGCACCGCCGAATCCGAATACGAGGAGGCGCTATGGAAGGCCCGCTTCGCCCGCCGCCTGCCGATGACTTCCGGCTGATCGAAACGATGCTCTGGACGCCTGATAAGGGTGTCCACCGCCGCGCCCGCCACCTTGCGCGGCTTGCGCGCAGCGCGGCACGGCTGGGGATCGCGCCACGCGGCGTGGAACGCGCGCTTGATGGCGTCAGGGGCGACGCACCCCAACGCCTGCGCCTGACCGTTGCACGCGACGGGCAGGCGGAGCTCGCCGCCTGTCCGTTCACACCGCTCCCGCCTGATCCTGTCTGGCGCCTGGGGCTGGCGACGGCTCGGCTCTCCTCCGCCGATCCCTGGCTTGGGCTGAAGACCACCGAGCGCGCGCTATACGATTGCATGCGTGCCGACATGCCCGATGATATCGACGAGCTGCTCTTCCTCAATGAACGCGACGAGCTTTGCGAGGGCACGATCACCAACCTGTTCGTCGATCCCGGAGCCGGGGTGTTGCTGACGCCGCCGCTTTCCTCGGGCGTCCTGCCCGGCATCCTGCGCGAAGAACTGCTCGCCAGCGGGCGCGCACGGCAAGCTGTGCTGCGTCCGGGCGATCTGCGCGCGCCCGCAGCGGTATTCCTGGGCAATTCCCTGCGCGGACTGATCGCCGCGCGGCTCTGCTAAGCGTCACTCCGCGGCGTGGCGCATCCCGGCGTCATCGCCATCGTAAAGATAGTCGCGCGTCAGCGGCACGGCCTCCTGTCTTGGCGAAAGCTGGAACTGGAACACCACCTGCCGGTTCAGCCTGAAGGTCAGCTCGCACGCCACCAGGTAATAGCGCCACATCCGGCAGAACCGCTCGTCATATAGCGCGCGGGCCTTGTCGATATTGGCCATGAAACGATCATGCCAGTGTTTCAGGGTCATGGCGTAATGCAGCCGCCATATCTCGATATCGGTCGTGAATAGGTCCTGTTTCTCGATCGACTTCGTGACCTCGGACAGGGCCGGAACATAACCGC
>Ga0209344_10004475_pt1 | contig 12828 bp, 10 predicted proteins | sample Cruoilmetagenom6_FD_187293 | JGI IMG/M metagenome (GOLD analysis project Ga0209344, IMG submission 187293) | Oil polluted marine microbial communities from Coal Oil Point, Santa Barbara, California, USA - Santa Barbara Oil Seep Sample 6 (SPAdes)... | ecosystem: Environmental > Aquatic > Marine...
TTTTGTAGTGAGGCGTTGCGATCGGCAGCAGATTGCCTGTCAGGAGTTTTCCGAGCGAGAGATTGGGACTCGGTGCGTGTCAGGAAAAAACGTTTCGCGGGATGATGGCCATACTTGAGATTGGCTGCTGATGGTGCAGAGGATGCTGTGCCCGGCTCTGGCATTGCCGGCTTTGTGTCTGTCTCGAGGAAAGGTGTGTCGGTGACAGGTTCTTCCAAGACGGATTCTGTCAGGGAAAACTGCTCGACGGAGATCTTGTCAATCGCATGCTCTTGCGGGACAGGCTTCTGAGAGGACAGCCGTTGCGCGAGGATTTCTTGGAGACCGGCTTCTTCGAGGGCGGATTCCTGCAAAGCGTATTCTTCGAATATTGCTGCCGGGTGTTGTTCTGCCGGGTGTGGCACGGTTTCTGGCTGTGTTGGGTGTAGCGGAAAATGAGTTGGGGGTGCGGAGGAATCTGGAACTGGTGCTGTGGGACAAGGGATTTCGATGGTCACCGCGAAGATTTCTCGTGTGAAGAAACCAAATATTCCGTCTTTGCGTACGCGTTCTGCGGAGATAATCTGTGCGTGTTCTCCGTATTGTCGTTGGATTTTCGCAAGGACCTCTTCGAGATCAGGTCCTTCAAACCGTCGCTGTGTCAACGATGTTCACCACCCCGAGCGTTTCGACATTGAGCTGTTCTCCAAGTTCGGCATAGGAGAGCACAGGCATGGTTGGTGCTGTGTCGTGTGTCATGCGGCGTAAGGCTGGGCGAATTTGCGGGGAGCACAACAGCACCGGACTTTCTCCTGCGTGCAGGGCCATGTCTATGTGCCGGGCGATTTCGACGACTACTTGCTCTGCGAAATGGGGGTCGACAGCGAGCACGGATCCTTCGTCAGATTGGCGGAGCGACTGCAGCAGCTGATGTTCGACAAGAGGGTCGAGCATCAGGACCGGCAGGCGCCCATCGAGTGAACAGGGCGCGGAGATTGCCGGTCCGAGGGCATGGCGGGCCGCTTCAACGAGGGCTTCTGTGTCTTTTGTGAGGCGGGCTTTTTCGGAGACCGATTCGAAGATGCGCACGAGATCACAAATGCCAACTCCTTCGCGCAGGAGGCCTTGCAGCACCGCTTGAATCTCGCCCAGAGAAAGTAAGGCGGGTGTGATTTCGTCGATGACGACAGGGTTGGTTTTGCGGACGAGTTCCACGAGCATTTGCACGTCTTGCCGTCCGAGCAAGTCTGCCGCGTGTTTTCTCACTACTTCTGCGAGGTGAGTGGTGATGACGGACGCCCGGTCGATTACGGTATTCCCCAACATTTCTGCTTGATCTTTCATGCTGACGGGTACCCAGCGGGCGTCAAGGCCAAAGACCGGGTCTTTTGCCGGTGCGCCAGGAAGCGTGTTGATGTCGTCACCGATCACGAGAACATGACCCGACGGCGCTTCTCCTTTTGCGGTCTCCACACCATTGACGCGAATCGCGTAGCTGTTTTGCTTGAGGTCGAGGTTGTCGCGAGTGCGCACAAGTGGAATGACGACGCCAAGTTCTGTTGCGATCTTGCGGCGCAGTGACCGAACCCTGTCCAAAAGATCCCCTCCCCGGCTTGGGTCAACGAGGTCGATAAGGTCGAACGACACCTGTAGTTCGAGCGGGTCGACTTTCACGCTGTCGGCGATGGCTTCGGGCGAATCGGGGTCGGGTTCCTCCTCTGCTCCCTCCAATGAGATGAGTTCTTCTTCTATCGTTTCCTGGTCAGGCTTGTTTCCTGCCGCGGCAAGGACCATGCCTCCCACGATGGCAAAAGGGAGAATGGGCAGTCCTGGCATGAGCGCAAGCAGACAAAGGGCGCCGCCTGCGATGCGCAGGGACGTGCGTTGCCGGGCAAACTGCGTGAGCATGGCTGACCCAAGATCGTGTGTGGCTGAGGTGCGGGTCACGATGATGCCCGAAGACGTCGAGAGGAGGAGCGCTGGAATCTGGGATACGAGACCGTCACCTACCGTGAGAAGTGAATAGGTGTTGATTGCCTCTCCGATGCTCATGCCCTGTTGCAGCACCCCTACGGCAAAACCCCCGAACAAGTTGATCAAGGTGATGAGCATGGAAGCAATCGTGTCGCCCTTGACGAACTTCGAGGCGCCGTCCATTGCCCCATAAAAGTCCGCGGCATTTGTGATTTCTGCTCTACGTTCTCGTGCTTCTTTTTCGGAGATGAGGCCGGTATTGAGGTCGGCGTCAATTGCCATTTGTTTTCCTGGCATGGCGTCGAGCGTGAAGCGTGCCGCGACTTCCGCCACGCGGCCCGACCCGTTCGTGATCACCATGAACTGGATCGCCACAAGGATCAAAAAGACGACGAGGCCGACAACAAGAGAACCGCCGATCACCATGTTGCCGAAGGCATTGATGACTTTGCCCGCGTATCCGCTCGTGAGCACAAGGCGGGTGGAGCCGATATTGAGGGCAAGGCGAAAGATGGTGAGAACGAGCAGAAGGGCGGGGAAGATGGAGAATTCAACGGGCCGGTGCACGCGCATCGAAACCAAAAGCACGGTAATGGCGACGGCGAGGTTGAAGACAATAAAGATGTCGAGTAGGGCAGGTGGCACCGGGACCACCATGAGAAGGACGACCCCAACAAGCCCTATTGGTATTACTAATTGCCCCCACTGGTTGGGTTTCACGGCACCGTGTGACTTTCGCGCGCCTTCTCCCTGGAATCCTGACAGTGGCAGTCCGTGCCCCGTCTTCTGCCTGCGTGTCTTTTTACAGAAGCACGCGCAACATGTTCTTCTCCTTGCATCGGTCTTTGCAGCGGCAGGTTAAAGGTGAAGGATGAACTATCAGGGCAATGGCCCGTTTTGCCGGTGTGGGTGGCTGCTGTGTGCTTCTGCGGGATTGTCGCTGGGTTGACAGGGTGGAGCAGCAAGCGTGTGCGGCATTTTCCGCGCAATACTGGTATTTCTGGAAGCGGGCTGCACAAAGCAGCGCGCTGGCAGTGGGATGACGTGCCCTCGCCCGTTTGTTGTGGGCAAGGGGGCCGGAGGGGGTGCCTTGTGCCGTTCCCCTCCGGCGAGAACGGCACAGGCCGCTCTTCTTTTGTGGAATTACGAGAAGGCTGTTCTGCCCTGGCTGATCACGATGTCGCCGTTTTGTGTTTCGGTGGTGAAGATGGCTTCATTGCCGTCGACCCACATTTTTACGGTGAGGGTGTCGCCGGGCATGACCGGCTTGGCGAAACGGGCCTCCATCAGCTTGAAGCGGGAGGGGTCAGAGTCGCAAAGGGTGTGCAGGAGCGCCCGGCCAGTGAAGCCATAGGTGCAGAGTCCGTGCAGGATAGGCCTTTCAAAACCGCCCATTTTTGCGAACTCGGGGTCGGAGTGGAGTGGGTTTCTGTCTCCCGAAAGACGGTAGATCAAGGTTTGGTCGCGGCGGGTCTCATAGGTGACAACCTCGTCAGGCTCACGCGATGGCGGCTCGTTGCGTGGGCCGGATGGGCCACGCTCTCCGCCCCATCCGCCTTCTCCACGAATGAAGAGGGAAGAGCGTGTGGTAAACATGGGCTCTTTCGACTTTGCGTCGACGGAGAGCGCTTCTGTTTCGACGACCGCGCCCTTGCCCTTGTCCCAAATGCCAGTGATCTTTGATGTGGTGGAGACGCGTCCATCCACCGGGAGTGGCTGGTGTAATTCGATTGCTTGTTCGCCGTGCACAAGCATGGCGAAGTTGAAGGTGCCGATCTTGGTGATGCCCCCCATACCACCCATGCCTGCGATGACCCCAAAGGTGGGGAGCACCTGCTGATCGACGTTCATGCTGTTTTCGGTCGTGAATTCCAGTTCAAAACCGGTCGGGTCGGTGACCCCGGCGCCAACTCCGAGCGCGTAGAGAAGGCAGTCTTTCGAGTCCCATGAGGACTCGGCAGGTCCGGATTCCGTGCCGACAGCGTCAGGATTAATAGGCATTCTTTGCTACTCCTTTGGTTTGCGGGCAGCTTCCGAGCAGCCATTTGTCGGCGCGCCGTCCTCCGGCATCGGCCAAGCTGCAGCTTTCCCCCGTCCACACACAATAGAACCAAGATAGGACGCAGCATCGACTCGAACCTTCTTCCGCTGGAGAAGAACGGTTTTTTCTTGGTCTCTTGTCCCAGGTTTTTTCCTCGTAAGGCTCTTTTCTTTGGGCTTTTTCGCCTGGGATGAAGACTTCTGTTGCAAAAGGCCCCGTCTTTCATTTTCGGGGGAGCGTTTGGGGTAGCCATGGGGGTGTTGAGGGCGTGTCTGCGGGGTGCGTGTCCGGCGCGCAGGGTAGCGCTGGATGAGATGTTGTTCTTGTTCTCGGTTTTTGGTACGAAAGAGGTCAGTCAGCGTGGCAGGGGGAAATGTCAGATGCGGTGATGCGGGAAGCAGGTGTGGGTGAGACCTGAAAAAGGGACAGTATCGAAAGATATGACGGTACTGGTGCGGTAAATATAGAATGAGAATGTGAAGGCAATTGTATTGTTTTTTCTAGCGTGCTCAGTTTGTGCAGGGTTCGGTATTCGCTTTTCCAGCCCTGCAAAGGGGGTACGATCGTGAGAACGGAGAAACATGAGATCTCAGAGGGCCCGCTTTCTTTTTTACTGCCTGACGGTTCCTGTCATTGTAACTGCCATGACCGTTGGTGGGCATGCTGTTCGTGCTGCAGAGTCTGACGCTGCAACCTGTCGTGGCCGCGCCGCCACCATTGTTGGCACATCTGCCAATGACACGCTTCAGGGTACAAATGGCGCTGATGTCATTCTGGGTTTTGCAGGCAATGACACGATTCGTGGTTTGGGTGGTGAGGATCTCATATGTGGCGGGAGCGGGAATGACGTCATCCATGGGGGAAACGATGACGACTTGATAATCGGCGAGGGTGGCCGTGACCGGATTTTCGGCGAGAATGGCCATGATACCCTTGAGGGGAGTCGTGGAGACGACTGGCTCGATGGTGGCAATGGGGACGACGTTATTTACAGCGGGGACGGCAATGACACCCTGTACGGTGGCGATGGGGAAGACCGGATTGCAGGTGGTGACGGCAACGACCGCATTGATGGCGGGAATAGGGTTGACGAGATCAGAGGTGGCAACGGCCATGACAGGATCTGGGGCGGAACCTATAGCGACACCATCGATGGTGGTTTCGGGAATGACTGGATCGATGGGGGAAGCGGCCACGATTCCATCGTAGGTGGGTATGGCAATGACGAACTTTGGGGTGCCGGCGACAATGACATCCTTGATGGTGGAGAAGGACAGGATCGCGTTGAGGGCGGACACGGGCACGACACTCTGCGTGGTGGCACTGGCCAGGATCGTCTTGAGGGCAGGAATGGCGATGACCGGCTTGAGGGCGGCGATGGGGATGACACCCTAAACGGCGGAAACGGTCACGACGTCCTGAGCGGTGGTCATGGTCAGGACATCCTTTCGGGTGGTTCTGGTGACGACCGTCTTTACGGCGGAGACGGCTATGACCGTATCAAAGGCGATGATGGTCGTGACCGGCTTTACGGCGGGGGGCACAACGACCAGCTCGATGGCGGTAATGGCGACGACCGGCTTTACGGCGGGGGGCACAACGACCGGCTTTACGGTGGTAACGGCAACGACCGGCTCGATGGCGGTAACGGCAACGACCGGCTCGATGGCGGTAACGGCAACGACGGACTCGACGGCGGTGCAGGCCGTGACACCTGCTTGAACGGCGGGGCTGCGCAAATTAATTGCGAACAGTAAGAGAGCGTTGCGGGAAAGACCCGGCGTGCTGTGGTCTTTCCCGGTCTCGTGCACTGTTTTCCGGCGGGAGACATAATGCCGTGTTCGAGGCAGACGGCGTGGGGTCGTTCCAGAGCCGAACGGGCGGAGTGTGGACGCCCGCGGCTTTGCCATGTGCCCGCAGAGAGAAGACAAAAGCAAGAAGGCGAGCGATAGCCTCGTATAGCTCAATCGGAATCTCCTCTCCCAGCGCCGCGTTTGCATAAAGCGCGCGGGCAAGGGGAGGCTCTTCGATAACGGGGATGCGATGTTCGAGTGCTGTTTCGCGGATGCGCCGGGCAAGATAATCGGTGCCCTTCGCTACAGTTCTCGGTGCCTCCCCTTCCTCGGGACGGTAGAGCAGTGCTACGGCATAGTGAGAAGGGTTCGTTACGACCACATCAGCGGTCGTTGCGGCAGCCAGCATGCGCATCCCAGAAATTTCTGCCATTTTGCTGCGGATTCTCCCCTTTACTGTGGGGTCCCCCTCCATCTGTTTCATCTCGTCGCGGATCTCTGTCTTCGTCATGCGCAGCCGTTGCAGGGCTTGTCGTTTGCTCACGGCAAGGTCGACGGCGGCAAGAAGAATACCGAGAAGTGCAACATTACGGACGAGCAGGACGAGGTGTTTTCCGACAATCGCGACGATTGTTGGGATTTCCATGCCGCCTGTCTGCGTGAGGAGCGGGATCACCGCGCTCATCTGCAGAAAAACGAGCACACCGAGAATAAGGACTTTGAGGAGGTCCCGCCCTCCTTTCCATAATTGGCCTGGAGAAATCAGGCGTTTTGCTCCCTGCAAAGGGTTGAGAGAAGAAAACTTCGGTCGTAGCTGGTGTGTGCTCGGGTGCCACCCTGTCTGAAAGAAACTGGAAGCGGCTCCTGCTCCCGCGACAGCCAGCATGAGTGGTGCGACCATCACGAGAGACATCATGATCGAGTGACCGAAGAGACTCATGATTTGCCGCTCATCAGGAGCGGCAATGGCTTGGTTTACATCGAAGATGAGTTCCGAGAGAAAACTCCCTATGCGGCGCATGATGAACGGCGCGAGGAAGGTGGCAAGGAGAAGCTGCACCCAGATCGCGACCTCCTGCGATTTTCCTGTCTCGCCCTTTTTTTGCGCCTCTTTCAGACGTTTCGCTGTGGGTTTTTCGGTTTTACTGTGCTTGTCCTGCTGTGGCATGGGTTCTTCTGCTGTGTGTGGGCGGGGGCGGGAGAGACTGGGCGAAGGGCGTTCGGGTTTTCCCGAAGCTGCGTGAGCTGGGAAGCGGGCGCGAAAAACCGGGTCCGTGTGTGTGTGTGGAGTGAGCCGTCATCTCGGTCGTGTCTTTGTCGTCTGCAAAGACTGGGTGTTTGTCGTCTACAGAGACTGCGTCTTTGTGTTGTCCGTGGAGACTCTGTGTTCTTTGTGTCGTGTCTTGAGGCTGTGTCTTTGTGACCTTATGGGATGTGACCTTATGGAGTGAGCAGGCGAGCGACTGTGGCGCTGTTTTCTGCGATTTGTATGATGAGGTTTTTCACTGCCGGTACAAGCAGAGGAAGTGCTGATCCGAGGAGAAAGAAAGTGAAAAGGATCTTGGCGGGAAGGCCCACGGTAAAAATGTTGAGTTGTTGGGCAGCGCGGGTTAAAACGCCCAGGCCAACTTCGGCGAGGAGCAGCGGCCCGAGGATGGGGACGGCTATTCCCACTGCTATCTGAAAGAACTGGGCGAATTCTTTCGTGGCAAGCTGGGCGAGGTCGCCGACATTTCCGCTTGTTGTGGGTCCCAGGGTAAAAGAAGAGAGAAAGCTCTGTATGAGTAGAATGTGGCCATCTACTGCGAACAATAGGGTGACTGCGGTCAATTGATAGAAACGGGAGATCACTGCCCCCTGCGTGTTCGAGAGAGGGTCAAAAGTTTGGGCAAGAGCAAGGCCGCTTGCCATGTCAATGATGCTCCCTGCCGCTTGTACGGCATGAAACAACATAGCGCCTATGAGTCCCATTGCCGCTCCGATGATCGCTTGCTGTGTCACCATGAGCGCGAGCGGAATGATCTCCGAGGGAAAAGGCGGGGACGAAAGCGAGGGTGCGACCACAAGCGCGAGTCCGGCCGCGAGGCCTGCTTTTGCGCGCATGGGGAGCGCTGAAATATGGAAAGGCGGCATGATCATGAGCCAGGCAACCGCGCGCGAGAATGCCAGCAGAAACGCGAGAAAGGTGTCCAAGGGCAGCGCGATCTCCATATCACCCCGCTCCCACGAGGGCTGGTATCTGCAAAAAGAGCTCAGTGGTTGAGTTCACCAGTTCTCGCAGCATCCAGTTGCCCCCCACGAGAAGCACGAAGCCTACTGCCGCGAGTTTTGGGACAAACGTCAGGGTGAACTCCTGAATCTGCGTGACAGATTGCAGAATGGAAATTGCGAGACCGACTCCCATACTGGCAATGAGGAGAGGGGCGGAAAGCTTCGTCATGAGCACAATGGCGGGCAGGGCGATTTCGAGGATCTCGATGTCGTTCACGGACTGTCCTTTTTTCCTGTGACTGTGACTGTGGCTGTTCGTGCTGTTGTTTTTTCTCCGGGACAATTTCCAAGGAACCGGAAGAGGAATTGGAACGGGAAGGGAAACCGGAAGGCTGCTTGCCTTTTGCGGACGACAGGAGCGATCCTGGGATTCATGTTCGAAAGCTCATGACAAGGGATTTCACGAGTAAGGCCCAGCCGTCCACGAGGACGAAGAGCATGAGCTTGAAGGGCATCGAAACAAGAATGGGCGGCAGCATCATCATTCCCATTGACATCAAAGTCGAGGCCACCAAGATGTCGACCACGAGAAAGGGAATAAAAACCACAAAACCAATGGTGAATCCTGTTTTCAGCTCAGACAGCACAAAAGCGGGGATGAGTTCTGTCAGGCTGATGTCATCCGTACTTTCGGGGGTTTTGCCGTTGGCAGTCGTGAAGAGGGCGAGCTCACTGCGGCGGGTCTGTGCCAGCATGAACTTCCGAATAGGATGCTGCGCGGTCTCCAAGGCATCCGTTTGCGAAAGTGTTCCCGCCAAATAGGGTTGCAGTGCTGTTTGGTTGATCTCACTGAAGGTGGGACCCATGACAAACATGGAGAGAAAGAGCGCAAGTCCGGTCAGCACTTGGCTTGGGGGAACGGTCTGCAGGCCCATCGCCTGACGGATCAAAGAGATCACGATCACGATGCGTGTGAAGCTCGTCATCATAATCATGATTGAAGGTGCCAAAGACAGCACGGTGAGAAGCACGAGCAGCGTGACTGTCTGGCTGGGGTCGGCGTTCGGGTCTCCTCCCACATGAATACCGACAAAGGGAGATGTTTCTTCTTTGTCTCCCGCCTCCTTTTCACTTTCTCTTCCTCCTGGCATTGTGGGCGCAATGCCAGGAGGGATTTGGCTTGGGGCAAGCGTGGGGAAGGTGCCAAGTGCCTGAACCGTGTGGAAGGAGGAGCCTTGCGGCGATGGCGCAAGATTCCGGGTTGCAGGCAAACCTGTGGAGACGGCCATTGCGGGAGATGAGAAGAGCACGATACTGCTCAGGAGGAGCAGAGTGCACAGCAGTGCCTTCTCGACCTGGGTACGTGAAAACAGAGGATGACAGTTCGACATGCAGGTTTCCGCTTTGTCATTTGAGAGAAGAACCGGCCTGCGTTTTTATCCTCGCCGCACGGTTTTTTCCCGCAGCCCATTGAGGGCAGTCTTCCATGTCGAACCTGCGCGCCAGGATGTGCCTGTGCGTGGAGGGAGAAGCGCCGTCCCGGTGGTGCTTCTTTTCTGCGTGATGGTATCTCGTTGTTTTACTTCCTCGTTATGGAGACCGGAGGTGTCGAGGCTTGCGTCGAGACCTGTGTCGAGGGCGGAGTTGCTGGAAGAGCAGTCAATTTCTGCGAGCAAATGCACTGATTGTTCGGTCACACCGAGTACGAGCCCCCTGTCCCGTACCCTGACCACTGTGACCATTGTGTTGCGGTTGAAACGGCAGTTGCCGATGACTTGCACAGGCTCCCGGGGCAGGCTTCCCTGCCGGCCGGGAACGCCGCGTTTTCGCATGTAGGCAGAGAGGCCCCAGAGCACAATAAAAATCAGGCAAAGTGCGAATATTGTGCGGGCGGTGAGCAAGAGAAGATTTGTGTCGTTCATGTCTCACCCCGATGTGTCCATCGCTTGGATCGGCACATTGGTGCCGATAATCTCCGAGATGCGAATCGCAAATTCTTCGTCGATCACGACGACTTCCCCACGGGCGATGAGCGTGCCATTGACGAGTAGGTCGATGGGAGAGCTTGCTGAGCGGTTCAGCTCCACCAGGTCACCAGGTGAGAGTTCGAGGATTTCTCCAATTGGCAGGCGCGTGCGGCCAAGTTCCGCAGTCACCTGCATTTCTACGGCGCTGAGTAGGTCGATAGGGTGTTGGGCACGTGTCTTTTTTTCGCTGGAAAGATGGTCGAATTCCGTGTGTTCGAGGGCGAATTCTTCGCGTTTTTCTTCTGTGATCTTCTCTGGTGTAAGGCTGTCCTCTGCTTCGATTTTGGCCTTGGTATCTTCTTCTGACTCTGTGTCGGTTTCTACTGGTGGTGGCTCGTTCAGGTTTTCGGGAAAGGGCAGTTCGATGTTTTTGCCACCGAAGACAGTGGCGATGGTGGCGACATGGTCGTCCCCGTCGAATAGCTCGATTGAAGAAAACGACAAGTCGCTGTCGATGCTGGCGAATGCCTGTTTTGGGTCGAACTCGTAGGGAGTTTCAGCCACAATCTCGGTTTGGATGATGGTGCTGATCGAGGTGATTGCCTCAGAGAAAACAGGGATGAGCGTCGTTGCGTAATCCGGGCTTGGTCTTTCTGCTTGTTCGAGAACGGTTTTTGCGAGATCTTGTGATAACGCGAGGACGATGAGTCCCGATACGTCTCCAGATAACCCTGAACATGCTCCCTGACAATTGTCACCAGGGAGCAGAGTGAGCCAAGGTTCCTCTCGGCCTGCGACTTCAGTGGCGTTCAAGAGTTCTTGCACAGGAAGCGATAAGGACACTGCGGCAGCGGCATCGATCAGAGCAGCCCGGATCTCCTCTGGTTTCGGGACCTGGATGCTCATTTGTCGTTTTCTCCCCCTGTTTTCTCTGGTAGCCAGGCGTCTCCTACGACTTGCACTGCAACTTTTTTGCCTTTACGGCCTCCGACGACATAGCAGCATGGGATGTCGTCAACGACGAGAGTGAGCGGATGGTGTATGGAGTGACCGAGCGTGAGTAAATCGCCTGGACGAATGGAGTAAATGTCTTTGGCCGAGAGGGAGACACTGTTGAATTGGGCAGATACTTGGACGTCTGGCTCGCGCATGCGGTCTCTGAGATGACGCTTTGCTTCCTCTATGTCGGTTGTGTTGGTTTCTGCAAATGTTTTCTGCGAAATATGGGATTCGAGTGCCGGCTGCAAAAGAGTAAATGGAATACAGAGCGTCGGTTTTTCTTGTTCAAAGCCGATCTGTACTTCATAGGTGATAATGATTGCCATATCGGACCCTGCGCAGATTTGGGCAAATTGAGGATTGGATTCGACTGAGATGACACGAGGCTGCAGGCCGCTGATCAGTTGTTCAAAAGCATAAGGAAGCTCTTCGAGACAGCGTTGAATGAGGTCGTTCATCAATGCGCTCTCGAGATCAGAAAGCGCACGTGGTGGCTGTGACTCTGTTCCTGCTCCGCCAAGCAGCCGTTCAATGGCCGCCAGGCCGACTGGGATTGGAAAATGAAACAGGGCGGCCCCGTTCAAAGGCTGCATTGCGATAATCGCCATAAATGTTGGGTTTGGGATTGTCGCGATGAATTCTGAGTAACTTGCCTGTTCCACAGATTCCAGACTGATCTGACAAGAAGTCCGCAACCGTGTAGAGAGCACAGTCGAAAAATGGCGACACCAGGTTTCATTGATCAGCTCAAGGATGCGCACATGTTCGCGACGGAATTTGATTGGTCGCCGGAAATCAAACCGTTGGGCAGTGACCGTCTTTTTGCCCTGTTTTTTGCGGCCAGTGACCTTTTTTGATTTTGATCGGGAGGGTGCCATACGCATGGACCATCGGCATGCTTTCCGTGTTCATTGAATGTCTCCTAGGCCGATCGCCCCTGTTTCTGGTCCTTCCTTCTAGTCCTTCCTTCTGCCCCTTTCTCAATCACACGATTTTTGTGTCCGCATGTGCTTGGCGTGTCCACTGCCAGAGGCTCTTTTTTACCTTTTGTGGGTCGCTCAGTGTGTTGCCGGCAAAGTCTCACTCTGGTGTGTTGCGGGCAAAGCCTGTGTCACTGTGTGGAACCCTCACGAGATGCGTTCCCGGGATGTTTGTGGCGGGTATGCCGCAGGCGCAGGGGTAGATGACGTGAGAGACAGAAAAGTTCTCTCCGGTGCGCGTGGTGGTGTTTTTCGCTTTGGCGACCAGCTTGCGCGAAGAGGTGGGTGCTTAGGTTCTTACTACCCAAGTACTGGCGATTTTGTCGTGCCGGCCTTGTCGTTGTGAGTCCCATATCATCAAGAGGTATAGAGATATCCAGGGAATGGGGGTGGGGAGCATCAGGATGGGAAAAATGCTGCGGAGAAAGGCGCTTCCCCATGTTGGATGCAGTGCGGTTTTAGAGCTGATCACGCGGATTTGCATGATTTTTTTGATAAGAGATAACAAGGCGTAAAAGATCAGGTAATGAAATAGTGAGAGGTAACAGGTCGGATTTTCTGTATTGTCGTATTCTGCTTTATTGTCAGGACTGTTGAATTCGCAGTTTGTCTCGATGTCCTCCATGATGGGGTGAGGAAACGACAGACGTAAGAACGGACGCTACGAAAAAGCACCCAATTGTATCGATACACCAGCCGACAAAGCGTCGACCGGGAGAGTCGAAGCACTGTGGACTGTTCCCTGATGCTGGTCCTCCTCCGCTCGTGACTCCCTGTTGTGGTGGTATCAGGGTGGCGTTGTGGTGGGTATCCGGGGTTTTGTTGATCAGTATTCATAGTCCGCGCTGAAGAGGGAAGAGTCCAGAAAGTAGTTTCTTTTATAA
>Ga0209344_10004476_pt1 | contig 12825 bp, 11 predicted proteins | sample Cruoilmetagenom6_FD_187293 | JGI IMG/M metagenome (GOLD analysis project Ga0209344, IMG submission 187293) | Oil polluted marine microbial communities from Coal Oil Point, Santa Barbara, California, USA - Santa Barbara Oil Seep Sample 6 (SPAdes)... | ecosystem: Environmental > Aquatic > Marine...
GTTCGGGCCTACTCGAGGGTTCGGTGGGGCAGGCTCTCGATCTTGCTGGCCGAGGAGATGGTGATGTAGTCGAGCTTGCGCTGGAGTTCCCGGATGGTGGAGGCGCCGCCATAGGTCAGCCCGGATCGCAGACCGCCGATGATGTCGGCGATGATCCGATCCTCGTTCTCGTTGTACGCCACCTGGGTGCTGACCCCTTCGGCGGTCTTCCACTCCGCAACACCGCCGTGGAAGTCGTCCTGCACCTCTTTGCTCGCCATGCCGCGATAACTCTTCACCTTGCGCACATTGCCGTTGTCGTCGGTGGTCTCAACGACCGGCCCCGGTGTGGGTCCGGTGCCGGCCAACATGCTGCCGACCATGACAAAGTCCGCGCCGAAGGCGAGCGCTTTGACGATGTCGCCGGGGGTGCGGATCCCACCGTCCGCCACGATCGATCGATCCACCCGGGCGCTGTGTCTGATGGCCGTCAGGTTGGGGATGCCGAAGCCGGTCTTGATCCGGGTTGTGCACACCGAGCCTCCGCCGATCCCGACCTTGATGATGTCGGCCTTGCACGACGCAAGATAATCGGCCCCCGCGTAGGTGGCGACGTTGCCGGCCATGATGCACGATTCTTTGCCGAGAATCTTGCGGATCCGCTTCAAGGTTTTTCCGACATAGCGGGCGTGGGCGTGCGCGACATCCACGCAGAAGTAGTCCGCCCCCGCATCGCGCAGCGCTTCGGTGCGCTCCAGATCCTCGTCGGTGCAGCCGATGGAGACGAAGGCAGGGCTCTCGCACCTCTTGAACATCCGGATGTTCTCTTCGATGGTCAAGAAGCGATGGAGGACGCCGATGCCGCCCTTTTTCCCGATGTAGTTCGCCATCTCAGATTCGGTGATGGTGTCCATGTTGGAGCTCATGATCGGCAGATCCAGGTGGAGTTTTCCCGATTTGTCGGTGACCGAGATGTCCACCACCCTTCTGGATTCCCAGTGGTTGTAGGACGGCACCAGAAGAACATCGTCATAGGTGATCGCATCAGTCATATCGGTTTCTCCTTCCGGAATGGGCCGCGGTCAGTCGGATCTGCAGCCAAAGCGTCTCGAGGCCATGCCGTACAAAACGTCTGGGATCATACTCCACCCCGGTCGACCGCCATGCTTCCCGGATGCTCACGTCTCGACATCGACCCCTCTGTCCGCTACCCAGGAGTAGAGCACGGGAAGAACCAGCAGCGTGAGCAGCGTCGTTGTGAAGACACCGCCGATGACCACTGTGGCGAGGGGCCGTTGGACCTCGGCGCCGACGCCGGTCGAAACGGCCATCGGCAGAAAACCGACGGCATCGGTGATCGCTGTCGCCAGGACCGGTCGGAGACGTTGTTTCGACGCCGTGATCACGGCTTCGTGGAGACCGGCGCCTTCGCTCTTGAAGGACCTGATCGCGGAGACAAGGACCTGGCCGTTGAGGACCGCAATTCCGGACAACGCGATGAAGCCCACCGCCGCGCTGACGCTGAACGGCATCTCCCGCAACCACAGGGCAAGCACGCCCCCGATTGCCGCAAACGGGATCGCGGTGGCGATGAGCATGACGTCGCGCAGGTTCCTGAGGCTGAGGTACAGCAGGAGGAGGACGAGGGTGAGCGTCACGGGAACCACAATGGCGAAGCGGAGCTTCGACCGCTGAAGATTCTCGAACTGACCGCCCCACTCGATCACATAGCCCTCGGGAAGATCGACCTCGGTTGCGAGGCGCGTTCGAGCCTCATCCACGAATGACGCGATGTCGCGGTCGCGGACGTTGCATTGGACCTTGATGAGCCGACGTCCCCACTCCCGGTTGATGGTCGCGGGTCCCTCGGTCTCCTCGAGCGTAGCCAGGGTCCGAAGTGAGAGGAGCGGTCCGTCGATCGACGGGATGGTCGTGTCGGCAAGCGCGCCGACGTCGGTCCTCAGCTCGTCGGGGAGCCGGACGACGAGCGGGAAGCGCCGCTGGCCCTCGATGATTTCGCCGACCCGGCGGACGCCCACCGCCTCGATGAAGTCGAGCACGTCGCGGCCGGGGATACCGTGGCGGGCCAGCCGGTCCTGATCGAGCCGGATCTCGAGGGTCGGTTGGCCGGTGATCTGATCCCCCGCGACATCGGCCGCGCCGTCGATGGTGAGCAACGTCTCCTGGACCCGGTCGCTGAGGCGCCGAAGCTCCTCGAGATCATCGCCGATGATCTTGATCCCGACATCCGAACGGATGCCCGAGACCATTTCGTTCAGCCGCATCTCGATGGGTTGGGTGAAGACCATGTTGACGGCGGGGAGATCGTCGAGCACCTCCTGCATGACTGCGACGAGCTCGGTCTGTGATCGTGCCCGCCGCCAATCCTGCCTCGGGTTCAGCGCGATGAAGATGTCGGTGAGCTCGATGCCCATTGGGTCCGTCGCGACCTCGGCGGTGCCGATGCGGCTCCAGACGTGGCGAATCTCATCAGGAAACTCGGCCAGCAGGAGCTGCTCGATGCGGGTGTTGGAGGCGGCCGCCTCGTCGATGGAGACTCCGGCGAGGCGGATGGTGTTGATGACGATCGACCCCTCGGTGAGTCTGGGAATGAACTCGCCGCCGAGCCCGCCGGCGACGATGGCGGTGACGAGGAACAGAACCCCCAAACCCAGGACGACCCACTTTCGGTGATCGAGCGCGGAGGCGAGAACACGGTCAAACCCTCGCTGAAGGAACTCGATGAGCCGGCTCTCGCGCTCCCGCGCCCGTCGGGGGAGGACGTAGTACGAGAGGATGGGGGTGAGCGTGATGGCGACCACGAGGGCGCCGAGCATTGCGAAGATGAAGGTCCACGCCATGGGCCGAAACATCTTGCCCTCGATGCCTTGGAGGGTGAGGACCGGGATGAAGACGACGAGGATGATGCCCATCCCGAAGACCACAGGACGGGCGACTTCCTTGGTGGACTCGATGATGCTCTGAAGACGCTCACCGGCGGTCAGTGGCCGTCCGAGTTTGTGTTGTCTCGCGGCAAGCGAGCGCATGTTGCTTTCGGTCACCACAACGGAGCCGTCGACGATGATGCCGAAGTCGATCGCGCCGAGGCTGAGGAGACTCGCGGCGATGGCCAGCTCGTACATCCCGAGGATTGCGAAGACCATGGCCAGGGGGATCGCCGCAGCGACGATCAGACCGGCCCGGAGCCTGCCGAGCAGGAGAAACAGCACCAGGATGACCAGAACAGCCCCGGCAACGAGGTTGTGGGTGACGGTATCGAGCACCGATCGAACAAGCTCCGACCGGTCGTAGACGGTGGTGAGCACCACGTCGTCGGGGAGCGAGCTGCGGATCGCATCGAGCCGTTCGCGGAGCTTCTCGGTCAGAGCCTTGCTGTTTTCGCCCATCAGCATGAAGCCGAGGCCGAGGACGACCTCGCCGGTCCCCTGGGCGGTGACCGCGCCGCGCCGGATCTCGTGGCCGAGGGCAACCTCGGCCACATCCCGGATCAGCACCGGGGTTCCCTCGCTCGCCTTGAGGACGATGCTTCCGATCTCGTCGAGAGTGTTGACGCGGCCAACGCCGTGCACCAACAGCGACTCGCCCGCCCGGATGATCTGGCCGCCGCCGACGTTTGAGTTGTTCCGGGCCAGCGCGTCGAAGACCTGACCGATGGAGAGGTTGTAGCGGATGAGCGAGTCGGGGTCGACGATGACGTGGTACTGCCGCTCGAAGCCGCCCCAGGAGTTGATCTCGGCGACCCCGGCGATCTTCCGGAGTTCCGGTTTGACCACCCAGTCGTGCAGGGTGCGGATCTCGTCGAGACCGCGGTTGGGGTCGGTGGAACTCAGTGTGTAGTGGAAGATCTCACCGAGTCCCGTGGAGATCGGACCGAGGGTCGGGGGGTCGATGCCCGGTGGCAGCGACACGCCGGATACCCGCTCCATGATCAGCTGTCTGGCGTTATAGATCGAGGTTTCGTCGTCAAAGGTTGCGACGATCTGGGCAAAGCCGAACTTCGAGATCGAACGCACGTTGTCGAGACCTGGGAGACCCGAGATGGCGAGTTCCAGCGGCAGGGTGAGCTGCTGCTCGATCTCGATGGGGTTGAGGGCGGGATCGACCGCGTTGACCTGCACCTGAACCGGAGTCGTGTCCGGGAATGCATCCACCGCGGTGTGGAGCATCCGCCAGACGCCCAGCGAGACGCAGAGGATGAAGCCGACGATGACGATGAGTCGGTTTCGAAAGACGAGATCAATGATGCGATCGAGCATGACCGGGCCCGCCTAGTGGTCCACGCAACCGGCGCCGAGCCTGGACTTGAGGAGCTCGGATTTCAGGGTGAAACTGTGGGCGACGACGATCTCATCAGCGGGATCGAGACCCGCGGAGATGGCGACCATCCGACCCGAGGAACCTCCGATGGTGATCTTGCGCAGCTCGAAGAGATCATCGGCCAGGCGGGCGAAGACAAAGGGTTGCTCGTCGACGTACTGCACCGCGTCGCCCGGCACCCAGAGAGTGGTCTCGCCCGCAAGCCTCCGTGCACCGATGCTGGCTCGGCCGAACATGTCATGTCGCAGCTGTCGGTCGGGGTTGGCGACCTCGGCCCGGGCCGTGACCATCCGGGTCTCGGCGTCGATGCTCGAGCCCACCCAGGTGATGCGTCCGCGCGCCTCGAGCCCGGGTTGGAGATCAAAGGTCGCGACCACCTCCTGGCCCGTCGATATCTGGGACACGTCGCGCTCGGGGATCGACAGCTCCAACCACATGGTCTCCAGGCGCGCGACCCGGAACAGGGACTGACCGGGTTCCACCGACTCACCGACCACGGCGTGGCGGTCGACGATGGTCCCGTCGAGTGGTGCGACCACATCCAGGTCGGATGACGGCGAGCCCGTCTCTTCGAGACGACGGAGGGCGCCTTCGCCGACGCCGTGATCGAGCAGCAGCTGGCGGGCGGCGGCAGTTCGGCTCTTGGCGACCTCGTGTTCGGCCTCGGCATGGTCGAGATCCTGCTGGGCGGAGATCCGCTGCTCCACCAGGCCCTGCTGCCGGGTCAGGATGGCGAGGTGGAGCTTCTCGTCGGCGCGGGCGGAGATGTAGGCGCTCTTGATCTCGGCGATCTCGGGCGAGCTCAGGGTCGCCAGAAGGTCGCCGCGCGATACAGTCTGGCCGACGTCGGCGTTGACCTGGCGCAGCACGCCGGCGGCGAGCGGGGTGACCCGCGCATAGTGGTTCTCGTCCCAGGTCACCCGGGTCAGGAAGGCCCGGTCCGAACGGCCGGCCTCGACGACGGGCGTCGCGGTCGCGACACCCGCCAGCGACGCCGATCGTGCCGACTCGAACCTGATCTTGAGTCCCGAGCCCGGTTCGAGACCAGAGGCCAGATCGGGGTGACAGATCCCGCACTCGCTCTCCGGCAGGTCGTGCTCCACGCAATAGAGACCGTCGGTCACGGGCGCCTTTGCCGTTGCGGCCGCCCGCAGCTCGGGGTGGCACAAGAAGCACTCGTCCTCGTACAGGCTGTGCTCGCCGCACCAGAGCCGGTCCGGGTCTTCGATTTCCGGGTGGCAGAGAAAGCAGCGGTCCTCGTAGCGGTCGTGCTCCGTGCACCACAGATGTCCGGGGTCCCGCAGACCCGAGTCGCAGATGAAGCATGTGGTCGCCGGAAGATCGTGGCGGGCGCAACGCCCAGTCTGAGCCTCGAGGCCCGCTGAAGAGGCGGACGCTGTTACCGAGTCCGCTGAGCCCGGAGAGTCGCTGCCGCAGCCCCAAGCCAATGGCAGCACCAACAGGACCGTCGTGAGTTTTTCGAGAGAATTCATCGGTGGTCTCCACACAACTGAAAGCCGTCTTCGAGTGGCCGGACCGCAGGTGGTCCGGCCGGGAATGGTTCAGCGGTGCGAAGGCCTAGGTCAGCAGGACGACCGAGGAGAGGAGCGCCTGGGTAAGTCGGTGACCGTGATCGGGCCGGACGGGCCGGTCCACCTCGGAGCCGGTGACGCCAGTGAGCGGCATTGTCCGATCCCTGCTGTAGATGGCCATCGATTGAAGATGCAACCTATCGTTCTTGAGCGGGTGCACTCGCATCGGTATGTCCACGCAGTCGTTACAGGATGTGCTTTCCAACCCCCACTCCGACGCGACTGCGCGGTTGTCGGGGTTCTCCGCGGAGCAACACGAACAGACCGCAGCCTCGATCTCCACCTGCCCGTCGGGGCAGACGCAGGCAATCGCAGCGACGGACGGACCGGCAGCGCCCATGACGAGCAGAGCGGTCAACACAAAGGCCGTTGCGGCGGATGGACGGTGTGGTCGTTTCATCAGCTCGATTCTTCGCGGACACAAGCGGTCCGCGTACAGGGAACACAATCGCACAACCCGGGAGAAAGGTGGTCCATTCCGCATCAAAACCTGCCGATCGTTCTACCGACTCGAATCCCGCGCCTGCACATCGGCGACATCCTTGTAGCAGTCGGGTGCGTAGCGGTTGGCCTCTGATGGGTCGTGATTGGGGTACCAGACCTGGGCGAAGAAGGGGTTGTGGCTCGCCTCTTGATCGTAGTCCCAACCGATCTTGTGCGGTGAACATTCGGGGCACCAGTGACCACCCTTGAGCACCGTATTGGCTGTCATTACGAACTCGTGGCCACGCCAGCAGCGCCAGTTCAGTTTGTGCCCGAGATCGCCCTCATCCATTGCCTGCGACAGGCATTCGCCCCCGCGATAACGTGCAGCCTGTTGCATGCTGGCTAAACTGAGTTGCCCTGACGGTTGTGACTCGTCATAGCCGTGGTCGAGTTGCTGGTATTCGTTGAAGTCGGATTGCCTGATGTTGTCCCAATGGGGAGGGATGGCCTCCCAACTCTCGAGGTCCTTGAAGAAAGCCGAGATGCGTCCGGGCAGTCGGTGCTTCAGCCAGTATTGTGTGCTGTCGGGGCTGTTGCACGCCAGGGGTGTCATCATCCAGCGGCGGATCGCCGCTTTTGCAAATCTCGTCGACATCAACTGCCGGATCGGAGTCTTGCGCGGCGCGGTGACGAACCAGGGTGAGCCGTCGATGATCGATTGGATCCACGCGTCCAGATCCATGCGCTGAAAATCCAGGTAGTCGTTGAGCACTCCCGAATCCTCAAACCAGTGGCAGTGGAAATTCCTCAGGGCGAACCAGTTGCGTTCCATGAAGTCCTGCGGTTGGTCCATGCCGAGGGCACCGTAGACCCGAGTCATCAGTTCCAGGTAGGTCACCCGTGTGCCTGCGCCACCACCGATATTGTAGAAGCGGCGCCAGAACTCGTCCGGGATGTTGTCCTCGCAGGCATTGGCCAGCAGGCGGCCCGAATCGGCCGCAGTACAGAATTCGATACAGGTATCGAGTGGCTGGTGAAACATGATCGGATCCATCAGGGCCATGGTGTCCGGCACGGCGATGAATGTCTGGCGGCAGCTGACCCACTGGCGGAGACCGGACTCTGCGACGACACGCTCGGCGTCGATCTTGCTGCAGGCATAGGCATCGAAAATGCTCGGTTTCAGCGGGTCGCCTGTCCGCCCGACATGGATGGGGTAGAGGCGGTCGCCGGTCATCGCGACCGACCCGATACTCACCAGCCTGACGGCATCGGGGTCGGGCTGTGCCCTGATCGCCCGCACGATATTCTCGATCGAGCCGACGTTGACAGCCCGTGCCGCCGCGGGATTGTGATCGGCTGCGGGCGAAATGAGTGCCGCCGGGTGCAACACGATGTCTGCGCCATCGACGCACCGCAACACGTCTTCGTAGCAGGTCAGGTCGCCCCATACGATGCGAAGACCCGGTTCTTTTGCAAACACGCGCATCTTTTCTTTGTCTGCGGCCAGGGGCAGGACCAGGGCAACAATGTCGAAGCGATCCCGCCGCTCCATCAGTTCCCTCAAGCCCGCGCCCCCCATGGAGCCGGAAGCCCCTGTGATGAAGACTGTCTTCTTACTCATACTTCAATGACCCTGCTTCACGGGAAACGCGTTCCCGCCGATTGTGTCTGCACACTACTGTAATGGAATGCTGCGGACTCAGAACTTCCCGTTCTCGTTGTGCCACTGGTCGCGAGGTGGGATGGTTTCGATTGTGTCCCAGTGCTCGGCGATCTTGCCATCGGCGACGCGAAAGAGATCGTAGAACGAGCTGTGGTTGCCGGCGAGGCTGCCCTCGCTCACCGCCAGCACGAAGTCGCCTTCGCCGAGGATCCGGTGGATGCGGTCGTACTTCATGACGATTCCCTGCTTGGCGAACTCCTCCAGCGCGGCGCCGAGGCCGGAGAGCCCGTCGCCGATCAGCGGATTGTGCTGGGTGTAGGTGTCGCCGTCGAAGTACCCCGTCAGCTTGTCCATACGTCCGTTGACGAGGATGTCGTCGACAAAGGCGCGCACGAGCTCTTTGTTTTCATGGGTTTTGTCGTGATCGGACGGCTCGGTCGGGCCGTCGGTCATTGTGTGACCGCTCGGGTTGGGTTCGCCGGGCTTCGCCTGAAGGTTGTCCCAGTGTTCGACCACTAAGTCCTCCTCGAATCGGAAAATCTCGAATCCGATCTTTGAGGTGGCGAAGTCGTACTCGGTGTGGGCGAATATGTACTCACCATCCTCGAAGGCACGCACGATGTTGACGTGGGGCGATGTCTTGGAAAGCCGCTTGAAGAGCGCGGCCAATCCCTCACCCCCTTCGTGGGTCTCAGGGTTGTGTTGGATGTACTTGTCGGGGTTGACGACTGCCACCGGAGCCGAGTCACCGGTTTCGATGCTTTTCAAAAGGTCTCGAATCTGCTGTTTCCGTGTCGTCGTGCTCATGGCGATTCTCCTTGATTTGATCTGGACGGCTTGGGTCTTCACCCGTCGACCTCTACTTACATCGAAAGAACTCAGCGGCGTCGACGGCTGTATGACCTCGGCAGACGTTTTTCCACCGGCAGGTGAACGGGGGCGGTAGCCGAAAGGGCGCAAATGAGCGACCGGCCGGTCACTCGAGCTTGAGGAGGTACTCCGCGATAGCGTGCAGGTCGTCCTCGGGCAGCATGGCGAGGTTCATCTGGATGTCGGCCATGCCGCCGCTCGAAAGCTTGTCGTATCCGAAGGTCTCCCCGAACTGCAGCGCCAGGACGAGGTCAGAGACGCCCGAGTATCGACCGCGGCCTTCCATGTCGAGGAGACCCGGTACCGTTCCTTCGCCACGTGGGTGCGGGCCACCGGCCATCGGCCGGCTCTGGTCGGGAATCATCAGCGCATTGCGGGGGGTGTGGCATTCCCCGCAGTGGCCGGGCCCATTCACCAGGTAGGCGCCACGGTTCCATGTCTCGCTTCCCTCAGGGCTCGGACGAAACACCTCTCGCCCCGGGGCGAGCCGTTTCCACAGCCCAACCCCCCGGCGGGCGAGGCCCGGCAGCGGAATGTCAGGAGTGCGCGGCTGCGAACGAACGGCTTCGAGCGACTGCAGGTAGGCCCAGAGGTCGAGCACATCCCCCACCGGCATGATGCGGTAGGAGGTGTAGGGAAAGGCGGGGAAGTAGTGCCGGCCGTCGGGCGAGACCCCGCGGGTCATGGCGTCGACGAACTGCTCCGCCGTCCATTTCCCGAGACCTGTCTCGGGGTCGGGGGTGAGGTTCCCGGGCCAGAAAGTGCCAACCGGTGTTTCGAACGGAACGTCCCCTATTGGAAGCCCCGTGATCCCCACCGTGTCCGATGCCTTGTGGCACGAGATGCACCCGCCGGCGTGATAAAGCACCTCGCCTCTGGACGGGTCCGGGTCGTGGGCCGGAAGCGCACGACCGCTCGGACGGGCAGCCGTCAGGACGACAAACAGAATGACCGCCGTTGCCGCGGAGATCCCCAGTGCCGCCGCCAGAGGTTTGGCTCGAAAGAACACCCTCAGTCTTTAGGCAGGCGGTACAGATCGTGGCAGCTCTTGCAGCCGAACCCTAGCTTGCCGAGGGCGGGTCCAAGGGCCTCGGCCTCCGTCACCGACTGTAGGTCTACGGCAGCCTGGTGGGAGCTCGACATGAGCTTGTCGAACTGCGCGCGATCAGTCCATATCTCCGGTTTGGCCCAGGTTTGGGCCTCGCCTTCGCCGCTGCCCTCGGGAAACATCTTCTCGGCCATCTCGAGGTGGCCGGCAAGCTTGGCGGCGTTGGCCCGGACCACCTCGGCGTCGAAGGGCTGTTCCTTCTTTGCGATGGCGGCAATGGCCATCAGGGCGTCACGAACGCCTTCCATCTCTTTCTGTCGCTCTTTGATGGCCTCGGTGGCTGTCATCGCTCCCGCCGAAATCGTGATCACGATCGTCGCCGCAACCGCACCCAGGATACGAGTCCTTTTTGCAATCATTGTGATGTGCCTCCTCGGTTCATGGAACCGTCACGGTGCGTTGACGATTCCCAATCGCCGGGTGGCGAGTCAGCGGTCAGGCGGTGACCAGGCTCTGAAACAGACCTTCCCGGATCCAAGTTCGGAACCAGCGGAAGACCTTGGCCTGCCGGCGGGCCGAGTCGCTGCCGGCCATGGCTTCGGCGAGGGCGTCGCCGAGCGGGACGCCGTGGATGAGATCGCGCAGCAGATCGAACTCGGCCCGACTGAGTTCGAGCCGCATCACCGAGTAGTCGCGCCGGTAGACGGCGACTCGACTCGGTCGCTTGGTGGGTTTCGGACACGGTCGTTCATGGTGGAAGGCGTTGAGGTGGGGAACGACCACGTGCTCGAGTGAAAGCAGGCGCAGCGCTGCGACTGGCTCGAGGCGGACGGTCTCCCATGTCTCGGGCGGCACCGCCTCGAGATCTTCGCCCGAGAGAACGGGGGATTGGAGCTCGTCAAAGACCTCGGTCATGGTGAGTTCGAGCCGGGCGAGATCCGTGAGGAATCCGCCAAGGGACCAGTCGGGCCGATCAAGGAGAAACCGGGGCAAGTGATCGCCGAGCCGGTTGAGGGTGTAGCTCCGCGACGGGTAGCGAACGACATAGTCGCGCACCAGTTCGTCAAAGACCTCGGCCCCGAGAAAGTGCTTGATCACCGGATAGTCCGCGGCGATGGCCTCCTCCATCCGCATCAGATACATCCCGTGATAGACCCCCACGCGTTCGGCAGGGGACAGCGAGTGCGACGGCAGGATTACTTCGCCGAGCCGGTCGGCGGGGATTTCGCTCTCTGCCGCCGGTGAGGCAACGGCATCGTCGATGGTGCCCTGGTGGACAACCACCTCGTGCATCCACCGTTGGAGGTTGGCGAGATCGGGTTGTTCAGGCGACATTCGCCACCTCCTGCCGCCTCCACCCATCGGCCTTGAGGACTTCCTCGTGGACCACATCAAAGGTGGGGATGTCTGCGTCCCACTCGAGGAGGGGGGCACGCAGCCCGATGGTACGGATGGTATGGCCAAAGAGTTCCCAGACCGGATCAACCACGTGATCCGAGTGGGTGTCGATGATGTGGGTTCCCTTGTGGGTGTGACCGGCCAGATGGTACTGACAGACCCGATCGGCCGGGATGGCGTCGATATAGCTCACCGGGTCGTAGCCGTGGTTGAAAGCCGAGACATAAACGTTGTTGACATCGAAGAGCAGGCCGCAGTCGGCATCGCCGGCGAGCCGTGAGACGAATTCCCACTCGGTCATGTCGGACGCCGCGAACTCGAGATAGGTGGAGGGGTTTTCCAGCACCAGTGGACGCTCGAGATAGTCCTGAATGGTTTTGACGCGGGCCACCGAGTGGGCCAGGCTCTCCTCGGTGTAGGGCAGCGGCAGGAGATCGTGGGTGTTGCGGCCCAGAACCCCGGTCCAACAGATGTGGTCCGAAACCCACAGCGCCCCGGTCCGCTCGGCGAGAGCCTTGAGCTTCGCCAGATATTCGAAGTTCAGGGGGTCGGTGGAGCCGATGGACATGGAGACGCCGTGCATCACCACTGGGTAGCGCTCGGTGATCTGGTCGAGGACGTGGAGCGGCCGTCCACCGGTGTCGAGATAGTTCTCGGAGAGAATCTCGAAAAAACCGATCTCCGGCCGCTGCGACAGGATGTGGGCGTAATGGGTGCCCCGCAACCCGATTCCGAGCCCGAGGTCGTCAAAGCCCCAGCGGTTCTTGGTCATGCTCTCCCCTTTGTTTCGCGGTTGCGTTTGGCTTTCCATCGAGCTGACCGTCCTGACAGGACGGCCCGCGCGATGGATGCGGGCCCCGAGAATTCTCGAGGCCCGCATCTGGGGTTGTTTCTCAGTTGTCTTCGTCGTGCTGCACCGGAACCGCACAGCCGCCTTTGCCCTTGCACGAGTTCTTGGCCGCACACCCGTTGTCGCCGGATTCGCACCCGCCGAGGCCCTTACAGTCGTTCTGGCCTTTGCACGTGTGCTTGGCATCCTCGGAGGCGCAGCCGCCCTTGCCCTTGCAAGAGTTCTTGCCGGCACAGTTGTTGTCACCGGAGGCGCAGTTGCCCTGGCCCTTGCACGCGTTCATCCCCTTGCAGGCATGACGGTCGGAGTTCTCCGCTTTCTCACCGGATTTGGAGCCGCAGCCGTCCTTTCCGCCACAGCTGTTCTGGCTGACACCGTGGCCGGTGGTGGCCGCGGTGCTGACAGCGGGGGTCATGGCGCCAACACCGGCGATCATCCCTGCCATGGCGGCGTTTACGAGAAGTCTCTTCATATTCGGTTTCATGCTCTCGTCTCCTTTCGAGTCGGTCGGAACCCGGTTGGTCGTCGATTTTCGGAACTGAGTCTTTGTCGCAGTCGTTGTCTGTGGGTGGTATGCCGGGCGGTCCAAGAGATTTTCATGTGTGTCGATATTCGGGTGGTGAATCCACAGGGTGTTGGCTCGGAATCAGGCCTTTTC
>Ga0209344_10004478_pt1 | contig 12822 bp, 13 predicted proteins | sample Cruoilmetagenom6_FD_187293 | JGI IMG/M metagenome (GOLD analysis project Ga0209344, IMG submission 187293) | Oil polluted marine microbial communities from Coal Oil Point, Santa Barbara, California, USA - Santa Barbara Oil Seep Sample 6 (SPAdes)... | ecosystem: Environmental > Aquatic > Marine...
CACGACGCACCATCTGGTGATCAACCGCAACCACATATTGGTTGGCGGCATCAAACCCCATTACTATTGCCTGCCGGTGGCAAAACGCGAAAGCCACCGCCTGGCCCTGCGTGCAGCGGCCACTTCCGGCGATCCGCGATATTTCCTTGGTACAGACAGCGCCCCGCATACCGACCCGCTGAAAGAAAATGCCTGTGGATGTGCAGGTTGCTTTAGCGCAACCAACACAATGTCCATTCTGGCAGAGATATTTGAAACCGAAGGCGCACTACCCCTTCTGGAGGCCTTTACTTCGTTGAATGGCCCTGCATTTTATCAGCTCCCCCCCAACGCAGAAACGATGACGCTGACCAGGGGTGATCCGGTGATCTATCCGGGAAAAATTGAAACGGGTGAGGGATCAGTCACAGTGTTTGATCCCGGCTTCCCCTTACACTGGCACGCAAAGGTGAACTGATGATCCCGTCTTCTTACCCCGCAAAAGATGAAATTGCGCGACTAACCGCGCGGATGCTCCTGGAAATCAAGGCCGTAGATTTTAACGCCAAAGATCCCTTTACGCTGGCCTCTGGCCTGCAATCACCTACCTATGTGGATTGTCGCAAGCTGATTTCATACCCGCGCATTCGGTCAACACTTATGGATTTCATGACCGTCACCGTGATGCGCGATGCGGGGTTTGAAGCGTTTGACAATATTGCAGGGGGGGAAACCGCTGGAATCCCCTTTGCCGCACTGGTTGCTGAACGGCTGGCCCTGCCCATGACCTATGTGCGTAAAAAACCCAAAGGTTATGGGCGCAATGCGCGCATCGAAGGTGCAATGACCGAAGACCAGCGCGTGCTGTTAGTCGAAGATCTGACCACCGATGGTGGTTCTAAACTATCCTTCGTTGACGCGATCCGCGAAACCGGCGCCTCATGCGGGCACACGGCAGTAATCTTTTATTACGATATCTTCCCCGGCACCGTGAAGTTGCTGGCAGATCACGGGGTTCAGTTGCACCATTTATGCACATGGTGGGACGTTCTTGCCGAGGCGAAATCATCCTCTGCATTTGATACCGCCACGCTTAAAGAAGTTAAAAAATTCCTTCGCGCACCGCGCGACTGGCAAGAAGCGCACACCAAAGCGTGACGATTCGAATTAGACAACAAATGTTCCCCCTACTCTCCCTAGGTGTTTAACAAGTATCGCGAATTCATCTGCGAAAAAAATCTTGGCCAGTTTCTATATGTCGACACTCATATGTGGTATACCACAACATACGCACCTAAAATCCAAAAACACAGGTATCAAAACTATCCACAGAAATATACAATTTGCCTGCCCTGCAGCCGGGCGTTTAACACAGGTTTGGGGCAGTGATCGGGACATAAAATGAATGAAGTTAGAGCTATTCAGGACGTACAAGCCGAAAGTCCTGAAAGCAGTGGCGCATTGCCCCATAATATTGAGGCTGAACAACAGCTTCTGGGCGCGATCCTGACCAACAATGATATCTACGACCGGATCGCATCCGTTGTGGGCCCGCAACATTTCCATGATCCTGTGCATTCAAGAATCTATGAAATTGCCGCTTCCCGTATCGCAAAAAACGCTCTGGCGTCGCCTGTTACCCTCAAGGCGTTTATGGAAGATGATGAAGGTCTGAAAGAACTCGGCGGCCCGGCCTATCTTGCAAAACTGGCTGGCGCTTCGATTTCTTCCTTTGCAGCACGCGACTATGCGCAGATGCTTTATGATCTGTCGATCCGACGCGAATTGATTGGTTTGGGTCGCGATATATCGGACAAAGCAGGGCGCGTTGAAATATCCAGCGAACCCAAAGAACAGATCGTTGAAGCCGAACAAGCGCTATATAAGCTGGGCGAAGCAGGCCAGTCCCAAACCGGGTTTCAGTCCTTCCTTAAGGCCGTCACAGATGCTGTGAATGTTGCCAATGCCGCATACCAGCGTGAAGGCGGCCTGTCAGGCATTTCAACCGGTCTTACAGATATGGACAAGAAACTCGGCGGCTTGCACCCGTCAGACCTGCTGATCCTAGCAGGCCGCCCATCCATGGGAAAAACCTCACTTGCAACTAATATCGCGTTTAATGTTGCTAAAACATATAAAAAGGGCGCGCGCCAAGATGGCACAGAAGGCGCTATTGACGGCGGTGTTGTCGGATTTTTCAGCCTTGAGATGAGCGCCGAGCAACTTGCAGCGCGGATCCTGTCAGAAGCATCCGAAGTGCCAAGTGAACAAATCCGTCGCGGCGACATGACCGAGGGCGAATTTCGCCGATTTGTGGATGCAGCCAAGCAACTGGAAGCTTGCCCGCTTTACATCGATGATACCCCTGCGCTGCCAATTTCACAGCTTGCAGCCCGTGCCCGCCGCTTGAAACGAACTCACGGGCTTGATCTGTTGATCATCGACTACCTACAACTGGTGCGCCCGGCCAGCGCTAAAGACAGCCGTGTCAACGAAGTTTCTGAAATCACACAAGGCTTAAAAGCGATCGCCAAGGAACTTGAAATTCCGGTTGTTGCGCTGTCGCAATTATCCCGACAGGTGGAAAACCGGGAAGACAAGCGCCCACAGCTGTCTGACCTGCGCGAATCCGGTTCCATTGAACAAGACGCCGACGTGGTGATGTTTGTGTTTCGCGAAGAATATTACAAAGAACGCGAAAAACCCGGCGATCACGAATTGGAAAAAATGGCGAACTGGCAGGCTGAAATGGAAGCACTGCATGGAAAGGCCGAAGTTATCATCGGCAAGCAACGCCACGGCCCTATCGGATCAGTCGATCTGTCATTCGAGGGTCGCTTTACCCGGTTTGGCAATCTTGTGAAGCCCTGGCAACATACCACTAAAGATACAGAATTTTGAAAATCCGCTGACTGATCGAGTGTTACGACACCAGCCACACCATTTGATTGACAATCGCGCAATATGCCTCCGGCGGGGATATTTGTGGAAAATCGAAGGCTTCTTCTGTTTAAATCAATCCCCGCCGGAGGCCAAAATATCACGTGACACCCCAGGTGTCTCAATTCCCCTTGCACCGGATGATCCACCCCGGCAAAACACGCCTCATGAGTAACGCAACACTGTCCATTGATCTTGCAGCGCTTGGTGCAAACTGGCGCGCCTTGAACCGGAAATCGGAACAAGAGGTTGAAACCGCTGCCGTGGTCAAGGCTGACGGCTATGGGTTGGGGGCGACACGTGTTGCCAAAGCATTGGTACGGACCGGTGTTCGGAACTTTTTTGTTGCCAATGCGCAAGAAGGTGCAAATCTGCGTCAGGGCATTGGCCCCAACCCCCGGATCAGTCTGTTTTCAGGTCACATGTCAGGGGACACCGACATGATCCACGATTTGGAATTGACCCCGATGATAAACTCGGTTTCACAACTGACGCGCCATTTGGAAGCATTGCCAGGTCATGCATTTGGCATTCAGCTTGATACAGGAATGAACCGGTTGGGATTGGAACCTGCCGAATGGGACGCACTGCAAGGTATTGTGATGTCAGCGGCCCCTACGCTGATCATGTCACATCTGGCCTGCGCTGATGAACCGGACCATCCGATGAATGCCCACCAACTGGCTATCTTTCGCGAAATGACAGATGGATTGCAGGTTGCGCGATCACTGGCAGCAACGGGCGGCATATTGCTTGGTCCAGACTATCATTTTGATCTGACACGGCCTGGCATCGGCCTTTACGGTGGGATGCCCTTCGCTGAGGCAACATCTGTTGCAAGGCTTGAATTACCTGTCATTCAGACACGTGAACTGGAGGCAGGTGAAACGGTTGGTTATTCCAATAGCTGGACTGCTGAGAAACCAACTCGCATCGCGACGCTTGCCTGCGGATATGCTGATGGTTTGCTACGCACGTTAGGTGGAAAAGCTACTTTGTATAGCGGGAATATCCCATGCGCCCTTGTTGGCCGGGTTTCAATGGATCTGATAACTGTTGATGTCACCCATCTGAAGGACATTCCAAAATCTCTTGATATATTGTGTGATCAGCAAAGCGTTGACGATCTTGCACAATCCGCCGGTACAATCGGCTATGAAATTCTGACATCACTGGGTGCCCGCTATATCCGTCGTTATTCCGGAGACGGCCAATGATCCGAATTCTCGCGCATATAGGATCTTCAGTTTTGGGAATTCTGGCTACGATCGGACGGGTCGCACTATATGCCATTGAAGCGGTATCGCATATTATCCGGCCTCCTTTTTATATCAAGGAATTCGCCCAGGCACTTCTTTATATTGGATATTTCAGCTTTCCTGTTGTGGGCCTTACGGCCTTGTTCACCGGTGGCGCCTTAGCCCTGCAGATCTATGCCGGTGGCGCGCGTTTCAATGCCGAAGCCGTGGTGCCATCCATCGTGGCCATCGGGATGGTGCGCGAACTTGGCCCGGTTCTGGGCGGGTTGATGGTGGCCGGGCGCGTAGCGGCTTCGGTGGCTGCAGAAATCGGCACCATGAAAGTTACCGAACAGATTGACGCGCTGGTCACCCTGTCGACCCACCCGATGAAATACCTGACAGTACCACGGGTGCTGGCAGCAACGCTGGCTATGCCGGTGCTGGTGGGTGTAGGTGATGTGATCGGGATCATGGGCGGTTACCTGGTCGGTGTCACCCGTTTGGAATTCAACGCGGCAACTTATCTGCATAACACAATCGATTTCCTTGAAAGCTGGGATGTGGTTTCCGGCCTTATTAAAGCCAGTGTATTTGGGTTCATCGTAGCAATGATGGGGTGTTATCACGGGATGAATTCTGGCCGGGGGGCGCAAGGTGTCGGGCGGGCCACTACGAACGCCGTTGTTTCAGCTTCGGTGTTGATCCTTGCGTCAAATTATATCCTGACAGAATTGTTTTTCTCAGCATGATAGAACTTAAAGATATTCATAAGGCTTTTGGAACCAACAAGGTGTTGCGCGGCGTCAACCTGACAATACCCAAGGGCGAAAGCATGGTGATCATCGGTGGTTCCGGCACCGGTAAATCCATATGCCTTAAATGTATACTTGGCCTTATTCACCCGGACAAAGGCACGATATTGCTGGACGGTTCCGATGTGGCCACGGCTGAACGTGATGCGTTCCTGGCCCGGTTCGGGATGTTGTTTCAGGGGGGGGCACTATTTGATTCGCTGACAGTCTGGCAAAATGTTGCCTTTCGCCTGCTGCGCGGCTTGTTGAAACGCCCCAAGGCTGAGGCCCGCGAGATTGCCATTGAAAAACTGCGCCGCGTCGGACTGAAACCCGAAGTCGCCGATATGTTCCCTGCCGAATTATCTGGTGGCATGCAAAAACGGGTCGGTCTTGCACGTGCAATCGCCGCTGAACCTGAGATTATCTTTTTTGACGAACCCACCACCGGGCTTGACCCGATTATGGCCGGCGTCATCAACGAACTGATCCGCGAAATCGTATCTGAAATGGGTGCCACCGCAATGACCATTACCCATGACATGTCGTCAGTGCGTGCCATCGCCGACAAGATTGCAATGCTGCATGATGGCGTTATCCAATGGACCGGGCCTGTAGAAGATATGGATCAAAGCGGCGATCCTTATCTCGATCAGTTCATTCACGGGCGCGCGGATGGTCCTATTGAAGCGGTTCGCTAGCAAAATCCGGCTATAATTAATTGGTTAAAGAATAAAGTATTTGGAGATCATAATAGTAACAGAGCCAGACTGCGGCTTACTATTATACGCTACCACCCCCTACTCCTTAGCAAGCAACGCCGTTTTTGATTTTGCCCAATGGGCGACAAATCTGGTTTGGATTCTACAACCATGAATTTTGACCGGGTCACCTTTTTCAGGTAGTATCAGGTTAGAGGTGTAGGGGGAGTTTTGGTGTTTTCGCTGCTCGCGCCCGTAGGGTTGTTCCTGATTTTTCTTATGCCACCGTTTCTAATGGTAGTGGCAATTGCCCGGCTGCAAAAACGCATGGGCTGGACCAGAAAAACGCATGGTATGGCCGCTGCGACCACTTCGGTATTTATTGCAGCCGTGACAAATTCGATAATTGTTGCCACCAACCTGCCTGAAATTTATGCGGCGCAGATTAATTTCACATGGCCCATTATCGTCGGTTTGTTGATATCATGGTGCAGCATCTGGGTTCGGCTTATGGTTCCACTACTCCACAAACGCCGCCGTCGCAGCGCCCGGTAATCATCTAATAAATTCACCACTTGGACGGGTTGAAAGGCTCGTGTATGTCAGCGCAATGATGCTACGTTATGCAAATCTTGCGCTTCTTATCCTGTTCCCGATCGCATGGTTTGCACCACTGCTGCGCGCCGGGTTGCTGCCGCTGTTCAGCCTGTCGGAAATCTCCGTTGTCACCGGACTGCAGGCGCTTTGGCAAACGGATATTTTTCTGGCGCTGATCGTGACAATATTTGCGCTGTTTGCGCCTTATCTGAAAACCATCGGCCTGGCATTAGTGCATTTTCGCCTTGCCAGTCCACGTATCCTGCCGACGCTTCATATTCTTGGAAAACTGGCTATGGCCGATGTGTTTCTGATCGCACTTTATATTGTGTTGACCAAAGGTATCGGGCTGGGGCGGGTAGAAACTGCCTGGGGATTGTATCTATTTACCGGCTGTATTCTGGCCTCGCTAATGATTTCGATAATATCAGCGCGAAAATGAACCTGTTTCAGCCGGATCCAGATGCGCGCGGTTCTGCAGGTACCCTGCGGCAAGAACACCTTGCAGCTTTCGTGGCGTTTGTTACTGGTTAGACAATGGCAAAAACACCTTCATTCACCTGTTCCGCCTGCGGCGCGATCCACACCAAATGGTCCGGGCGCTGCGATGATTGTGGCGAATGGAATTCCATTGTCGAAGAAGCACCGCTTTCTACCGGCCCGGCCAGCAAAAGCCTCGGTTCCAAACGAGGATCCCCGGTCAGATTGTCAGATCTGTCGTCAAACGAAACACCACCCCCACGCACCAAATCAGGCATTGCTGAATTTGATCGGGTTCTGGGTGGCGGGTTGGTTCCATCCTCGGCCATTCTCGTTGGTGGTGATCCCGGTATCGGAAAATCGACCCTGTTGTTGCAAGCCGCCGCCAGCTTTGCGCGTGCAGGACTAAAGGCTATTTATGTTTCGGGCGAAGAAGCCCCCGCACAGGTGCGAATGCGTGCGCAGCGCCTTGGACTGACCGACGCACCGGTGAAACTGGCCGCTGAAACCAACCTGCGCGACATTCTGACGACACTGGAAAACGAAAAACCCGACATTGCGATCATCGATTCGATCCAAACCATGTGGGCAGACAATGTTGCCAGCGCACCGGGGTCGGTTTCTCAGGTTCGATCAGCAGCCCACGAACTGACCAGTTTTGCCAAACGCCGCGGCATGGCTGTGGTCCTGGTTGGGCATGTCACCAAGGAAGGCCAGATCGCCGGACCACGGGTTGTGGAACACATGGTCGATACAGTGCTGTATTTCGAAGGCGAACGGGGACATCAGTTCCGCATCCTGCGCGCCGTTAAAAACCGTTTTGGTCCGGCAGACGAAATCGGCGTGTTTGAAATGACAGGCACCGGTCTGTCGCAGGTGACCAACCCTTCCGCCCTGTTCCTGTCTGAACGCGATAAACCTTCGTCTGGGTCGGTCGTCTTTGCTGGAATTGAAGGGACGCGCCCGGTTCTGGTGGAATTCCAGGCGCTGGTCACGGCGACCCCGCACAGCCAGCCCAGACGCACAGTTGTCGGGTGGGATGGCAGCAGGCTTGCGATGATATTGGCGGTACTGGAATCGCGCTGCGGCATTCCGTTTGGCAGCCTTGACGTATACCTGAACGTCGCAGGTGGGTTAAAAGTAAGCGAACCGGCGGCTGATCTGGCTGTTGCGGCGGCGCTACTTTCCGCCAGAGAAGACGTTGCATTGCCTGCGGACACTGTGGTTTTTGGTGAAATTAGCCTATCAGGTGCACTGCGACCTGTCGGACAAACAGAAAACCGCCTTAAAGAAGCCCGAAAACTGGGCTTTTCTGGCGCTATTGCACCGACTAGAAGCAAAATGGGTTCCGATGAAGGACTTGGCGTGCGCCAGATGTCCGACCTGACGAACTTTGTAGGCGAGATATTCGGCGCGGGTTAACACGCGCGATTGAGGAGAAGAGCATGGAAGGTTTCACAATTGTCGACGGCGGCGTTGCGCTGGTCATCGTTATATCGGCTATTCTGGCCTATTCGCGCGGTTTTGTACGCGAAGCGATGTCTATCGCGGGTTGGATCGTCGCCGCTGTACTGGCATATATGTTTGCGCCAAAGGTTGAACCTCTGGTGCGCGAAATTCCGGTTTTGGGTGATTTCCTTGGGGATAGCTGTGAACTGGCCATCATCGCCGCATTTGCGGTTGTTTTCGCATTGGCGCTGGTTGTTGTATCAATATTCGCGCCGTTGTTTTCCTCGGCCGTTCAACGTTCTGCCCTTGGCGGACTTGATCAGGGGCTGGGTTTTCTGTTTGGCGTCCTTCGCGGTGTGTTGTTGGTTGCGGTTGCTCTGGTCGTCTATGACCGCGCAATCACCGGTGAAGCCATTCCAATGGTGGATGATAGTCGGACCGCCAAAATATTCGCCAGCGCACAGGATTCTTTAAACGATTCTATCCCCGAGGATGCACCCGGTTGGATCGTGGCACGTTATGAGGCATTGGTCGGCAGCTGCGGCACCCCGCAATAAACAGCATACCCAACATTGATACCGTCGGGTTTGTGACCACCAGTTCGCTAATAATAGCTTCTTAGAATGCAAGGCGGGATAAGATTCTTATCCCCCCTTCATTCATTTGGGCAGTGTTCTTAGTACAGTTCATAGGATCAGAAAAACCTGAATGCGCATTCTTTGCATCATTGTGGCCAGCGCAACTGCATGTCTGCTTGCCGCGGGTCCAGCGCTGGCAAGTCGCCACGTGAACGATATGGTTCACAACGGAAAGTTCAAAGGCGCCACGGGCGCTCATGGATGCCCGCGCTGAACTGGAACAATATTATTCTCTGATCCTGCGCAAGGATGACACTTCGCAGATTACGTTTAAATACAGACCGCTTTACCTGTTAAGAAATGAGAAAAATCGGCGGTGACGGGATTGGCGCTGTCTGGAATCTGTCGCCACCCTAAACCACTTGTTAGGGCAATTGGCTGATTGTGCGAGTCTTTGGTGACAGCAGGTGCACAACCGATTAAGAGGGATGCAACCACACCAATGGGATTCGGAGCCGCTGCCAGCAATGCTTGAAATGCCCCCAAGCCACCCTTTCGACGATGACAAGCTAAAAGAAGAATGCGGCGTATTTGGCGTTGTCGGAGTTAGTGACGCCGCCAATTTTGTCGCCCTTGGCCTACACGCCCTGCAACATCGAGGACAGGAAGCCGGCGGGATTGTCACCCATGACCCGCAAGCCGGGTTCAATTCGGCCCACAGATTTGGCTACGTTCGCGATAACTTCACCAAAGCCAGCACAATGGAAACCCTGCCCGGCCCTATCGGGATCGGGCATGTGCGCTATTCCACCACCGGCACCAAAGGCAACACCCAGATCCGGGACGTGCAGCCATTCTTTGGCGAATTTTCCATGGGCGGTGCGGCCATTGCCCATAACGGCAACATTACCAACGCCACTGCTCTACGTCGCGAACTTATTGATCGCGGTTCTATTTTTCAAAGTTCCTCTGACAGCGAATGCATCATTCATCTGATGGCGCGATCCTTGCAAACCAATATCCCAGAGCGAATGAAAGATGCACTACGCCGGGTAGAAGGAGCGTTTTCGGTTGTAGCCATGACCCGCACCAAACTGATCGGCGTGCGCGATCCGCTTGGGGTCCGCCCGCTGGTGCTGGGACAGATCGGCGACGGCTTTGTATTGTCTTCTGAAACCTGTGCGCTGGATATCATTGGTGCGGATTTTCTTCGCGAAATCGAACCCGGTGAAATGGTGGTGATCTCTTCTGAAAATGGCGTGCAGTCATATCATCCGTTTGAACGGGCCAAATCCCGATTCTGCATCTTTGAATATGTCTATTTTTCACGCCCAGACAGCATTCTTGGCGGCCGTTCCGTTTATGAAAATCGCCGCCAGATTGGTGTGGAACTGGCCCGCGAAGCACCGGTTGACGCTGATCTGGTTTGCCCCGTTCCCGATAGCGGCACACCTGCGGCGATCGGTTTTTCCCAAGAAAGTGGTATCCCGTTTGCGCTAGGGATCGTACGCAACCAATATGTCGGGCGCACCTTTATTGAACCTTCCGAACAGATCCGCAACATGGGTGTGCGCCTGAAACTAAACGTCAACCGGTCGCTGATCAAAGGCAAACGGGTGATACTGGTTGATGACAGCGTTGTGCGCGGGACAACCAGCATGAAGATTAAGCAGATGATCCTGGATGCAGGTGCTGCCGAGGTCCATTTTCGCATTGCATCCCCCCCCACGGCCTGGCCATGTTTTTATGGCGTCGACACACCAAACCGGGAAAAACTGCTGGCCAGCAACATGTCCGAAGAACAGATGCGCGACCATATCGGCGTTGACAGCTTGAAATTCATTTCACTTAATGGTCTTTATCGCGCTGTTGGTCAGTCCAAGGGCCGTGACGCGCAATCCCCACACTATTGTGACGCTTGCTTTTCAGGGGAATATCCGGTTGTTCCAGCTGATATGATAGAAAATGGTTTCGCTATAAAAACTGCCGCTGAGTAGCCGCGAACACCAATAGAATGCCACACCTTCGGTGCGATTTTTGTTTTCGTATCCTCCGGATACTAGATGTGCCTTCGGCAAGAGTATTTATGCAAAGAAAAAGTATAGCGCATCTTTTTCCCTAAATATCCCCGCGCGGAGCGTAAAACGCACGAAGTGCAAAATATAATGCGCGCACCGCGCGCGCGGTTTTAGTTCGCCAAGTAAGATTTCAGTAACCTGCTATCAAGCACGCCCTTGACGGCGACCGCAAACATCCTCAAACCGCACCCCATGACAGATCAGAAAATTGCCCTAGTTACAGGTGCGTCGCGTGGCCTTGGTGCGGCCTTTGCCCAGGTACTGGCGGGCGATCATCATATTGTTGCAGTAGCGCGCACGACCGGCGCACTTGAAGAACTAGATGATCGTATTCAGGCTGCGGGCGGTCAGGCGACACTGGCACCGATGGATATCGGAAATACTGATGCAATGGCCCATCTGTGCCGTTCGCTTTATGATCGCTGGGGTCATGCTGATATCTGGGTTCATACGGCGATCCATGCCGCGCCGCTTTGTCCTGCCCCGCACTTGGATCCAAACGACTGGGACAAATCGGTTGAACTGAACATCACTGCCACCGGAAAACTGATACCGATGATCGAGCCATTGCTGCGCGCAGCACCTGCCGGACAAGCTTTGTTTTTCAACGATTCACATGTGGGCAAAAAGTTTTTCGGGGCCTATGGCGCAAGTAAAGCTGCGCAAGTTGCACTAGCCTATAGCTGGCAGCGTGAAAACATCAACATTGGGCCTGGTGTCCATATTCTGGAACCCAGACCGATGGCAACCGCAACGCGTGCGCGGTTCTTTCCCGGGGAAAATCGCACTCTTTTGTCGTCGCCGATGGATGAAGCTAAGCGATTGATGGCGCTGGTTCAGCGCTGAGCCCCCATCACCTGCAAATCGATCTGTCTCAATTGCACACATAGAAATTATCACTTTCCGCAAAAATCCGCGTGGACACTGTAAGGGTTGGGTTTACCCCAACCCAACCTGTCTTTAGTGAAGGTTTCAAACAGACAGATCGGCTATTCAGATGCGAATTCTTATCACCAACGACGACGGCATCAACGCACCGGGATTAAAGGTTATGCATTCCATCGCAACCGAAATAGCCGGCCCTGATGGTGAGGTTTGGACCGTGGCACCGGCATTTGAACAATCAGGTGTTGGACATTGCATCAGCTACACACATCCAACCCTTATCGCCAAACTAGATGAACGCCGCTTTGCCGCCGAAGGATCACCTGCGGATTGTGTTCTTGCGGGTCTTTATGAAGTAATGCCCCAGCGCCCCGACCTGGTTTTATCCGGTATAAACCGGGGCAATAATGCGGCTGAAAACACCCTCTATTCCGGGACAATCGGCGCCGCAATTGAGGCAGCCTTGCAAGGGCTGCCAGCGATTGCATTGTCGCAATTCATCGGGCCGCACAATGCTGAATTACCAGACCCGTTTGAAATAGCAGCACGCACCGGTGCCGCTACAGTACGCGCCATTCTGGACAAAGGGTTGTGGGATAATGAAGATTACCGACTATTTTATAACGTGAATTTTCCACCAATCCCTGCAGATCAGGCGAAGGGGCATCGCGTTGTTGCGCAAGGGTATCGCAAAGAAACTTTCATGGCGGTTCAGCCACATCATTCCCCCTCCGGAAGGAAATTTCTCTGGATCAAGAGTGGGCCACAACAATTGCCGACCGGACCGGGCACAGATGTGACTGCAAATCTGGATGGCTATACCTCGATCACTCCGATGCGGTGCGATCTGACGGCCCACGAAATTATTGCAGACCTGAAGGAAAAGCTGGAGTGAACCAGAACGCCATCAAAGGATTGCACCTGTGAGCAGCGAAGCCGAACGCAAAATGCAGTTCCTCTTCGCCCTACGATCTAAGGGTGTTACCGACAAACGCACCCTGGAAGCGATGGAAAAAATTGATCGCGGGCCATTCGTTCGGGGTATTTTTGCAGAACGAGCCTATGAAGACATGCCGCTGCCGATTGCCTGCGGTCAGACAATC
>Ga0209344_10004480_pt1 | contig 12820 bp, 12 predicted proteins | sample Cruoilmetagenom6_FD_187293 | JGI IMG/M metagenome (GOLD analysis project Ga0209344, IMG submission 187293) | Oil polluted marine microbial communities from Coal Oil Point, Santa Barbara, California, USA - Santa Barbara Oil Seep Sample 6 (SPAdes)... | ecosystem: Environmental > Aquatic > Marine...
TGTCTGGAGTCGAGTTGTCTTCGGTCACTGTGTCACTTTACCCACCCATACGGTGCTTGTGGGGTTGGCGGAACCCACAAGTTTGAGGCCAGAATCATTGAGGAAAGCTGAGGAGGCGCTCAGCATCTACGCTGAAAGCATGCAACTTCCCCTGAGTACCGCAGTAGTACCGGCTCTCGAATACCTTGAGGAGGTCGGCTCGACCAATCAAGAACTGCTTGCACGCCAGACCCGCGGTGAGGCCAACGACCTCACAGCCGTCGTCACGACGCGTCAGTCAGCGGGCCGCGGTCGACTCGGACGCGAGTGGATCGCTCCCGCAGGCAAAACTTTTGCCGTGTCAGTGTTGCTGGCGCCCGCTGGAGCATCAATCGAATCGCTCGCGTGGATGCCGCTCATCGGTGGCTTAGCGATGGCTCGTGCGGTGCGAACTTTCGTCAACGATCGCGAAGTGACTCTCAAGTGGCCGAACGATGTACACATTGAGGGCGCAAAGGTATCCGGCCTGCTGTCTGAGCTGGTCTCGGACGGTGCGGGAGTAGTCGTTGGGGCAGGGCTCAACCTCACTATCGAGCGCGAAGAATTGCCGACGCCCGTCGCCACGTCGCTAGTGCTCGAAGGCGCAACGCCTCAACTCGACGAGGCCTTGAGCGCCTATTTGCGTGAACTGACCGCGCTGTATTCTCAGTTCGTCAGGGGCGGCCTCGACCCGGCGCGCAGCGGAATTCTCGACGCCGTACGCTCCGGCTGTGGCACTGTCGGCCGTCGCGTGCGCGTCGAACTGCCCGGTGGTGCCCAGATGTTCGGCACTGCCGAGACGATCGACGATGCGGGACAACTTGTCGTCAAGGACGATGCGAACGGTGCCTTGCAGCACGTCGCGGCCGGCGACGTCACTCACCTGCGGTATGAATGAGCTATGCCAAATGAGACCGTGAGTGTTCAGCGGGAGGCGATTGTTGCACGCCTTCGCTCTCATGCGCGCGCTCTGATATTTCCGGGGCTGGTGCTGATCGCGACCGCCGGAGCGCTCGGCTATTTCGTGGGCAGTTTCGCCGAAGACTGGCAAAATCTCGCTGCGTTGACGGTGGGTCTCGTCGTGATTGTTGTGGCGTGGTTCTTGCCATTCTTCAGCTGGTTGGCAAAGAACTACACGATCACGACTCGTCGAGTAGTGCTCTCGCGCGGCATCTTTGTCCGAGTTCGCCAAGAACTCCTGCACAGTCGCGGTTACGACGTCACGGTGCGTCAATCGTGGCTTCAGCGGCTCTTCGGCAGCGGCGATCTCTTGATCAATGCGGGGCATGACTATCCCGTGATTCTTCACGACATTCCTGCCGTGACGATTACGCAAGCAGCCCTGCACGATCTGATGGAAAACAACCAAAACCTGGTCTCCATGCGTCGTCAGCGAGACGAATCACATCCGTCTGACGAGACCACCGCGTGGGGAACCCGGTAGCAGCATCCATTCCCGTCACTCGCTGTCAACTCTGATCAGATAGGGTGCGCATCGTGAAGATCTCAGTAGTTGGTTGTGGATACCTTGGTGCCGTGCACGCGTCCTCCCTCGCGAAGCTCGGCCATGATGTTGTCGGAATCGATATCGACGAAGCAAAGGTCGCTCTCCTCTCGGCGGGGCAGCCTCCGTTTTACGAGCCAGGGCTACCAGAACTGTTGACCGAAACCCTTGCGGCTGGTTCGCTGCGCTTTAGCACCGATATGGCGGATGCCCGTGAGGCGACCGTGCACTTTATCGCGGTAGGAACCCCTCAGCAGGAGGGGTCGAACGCCGCCGATTTGAGCTTCGTCGAGGCGGCATTCGAGGCAATCGTTCCTCAGCTCTCACCCGGTGATGTCGTCGTGGGCAAATCGACAGTTCCGGTGGGCACTGCCGAGCGCCTCGCTGCCGGAATCGAAGCCTCTAGTGCCCGACTCGCGTGGAATCCGGAGTTTTTGCGCGAAGGCTACGCAGTAAAAGACACGATTAGCCCAGATCGACTCGTCTACGGAGTACGACCCGGCGACGAGCACTCCGTCGCAATGCTCGACGAGGTTTACGCTTCGGTACTCGAACAGGACATTCCCCGAGTCATTACTGACTTCGCGACGTCTGAACTCGTCAAGGTCGCCGCCAACGCATTTCTCGCGACGAAGATTTCCTTTATTAACGCGATGGCAGAGGTTGCCGAAGTTACGGGAGCCGACGTTACGCAACTCGCCGACGCCATCGGCTACGACAAGCGAATCGGGCGCCGTTTCTTAAACGCTGGTCTCGGATTCGGCGGCGGCTGCCTTCCGAAAGACATCCGCGGTTTCATGGCTCGTGCGTCAGAACTTGGTGCGGGAGACGCGCTCAGCTTTCTCGGCGAAGTGGACGCGATCAATCTTCGTCGGCGTGAGCGCATGGTCGACCTCTGCCGCGAAGTGCTCGGGGGAACCATCGAGGGCGCACGAATAGCGGTGCTCGGTCTGGCATTTAAACCAGACTCCGACGATGTGCGCGATTCACCCGCGCTCGACGTCGCTGCACGCCTGGCAGAACTTGGCGCTCATGTTCGCGCGACCGACCCTCAAGCGATCGAGACATCCCGGCGGCTCCGACCAGGACTCGACTATGTCGAGACGCCCGCAGAAGCCGCGCAAGACGCAGACGTGATACTCGTGCTGACCGAATGGCGCGAGTATCGCGAAATTGACCCGCACACACTCGATTCAGTCGTTTCGGTGCGCGCGATCCTCGACGGGAGAAACTGCCTGGACCCGGTGCAGTGGCGTGAAGCCGGCTGGACCTACCGCGCGCTCGGTCGCCCTTAGCGCGGCGCTGAGCGGAGCATCCGCTGCATTGCTCATTCTGCGGTGAGGGCTAAACACCCACCACCGGTAGAGCGAGAACCTGAAGAGCGCGCCAAGGCCGAGCCCTACGACGTTCGTCGCGATGTTATCGGCCAGCAGTGACGTGAAACCTAAGAGGTAGTGCGAAACCCAGAGGCAGAGTAATCCGATGCCCATTCCCGCGACGCTCACTATCGCGAATTCGACACCTTCGCGGGCAGCGCCGCGGCGACCCGTCGTGGCGAAAGTCCAGCGTCGATTGCCCACCCAGTTGGCGCCGATTGCCAGAGTCGTTGAAATCACTTTCGCAAGAACGGGGCCCTCGTGCAGCATCTCGGGTGAGAGAATTGTGAGCCGCAACAGATTGAATACTGCGACATCAATAACGAGACCGCCGAGACCAACCACGCCGAAACGTAGGAACTGGCCGAGCAGCTTTCGCATGTGATCTCCGCAGTAGACAAGAATGGGGCAGGGCGGTTGGAAGTCTAACCCGCCATCGCAGGCCCGAAACTGGGCATCATCCTAGATAGTGCAGGAGTCAGCAATGCCACCGATCGTGGGCGTAATTGGCGGAGGCCAGTTGGCCAGAATGATGATTCCGCGTGCCATTGAGCTTGGGTTTGAGATTCGAGTTCTTGCCGAAAATACCGGAATGTCGGCCGCGCTTGCCGCAACTGCGGTAGGCGATTACACGGATGCAGCGACAGTTCTCGAGTTCGCCCGCGACGTCGACGTCATCACTTTCGATCACGAGCACGTACCTCAGAATGTGCTGGCTCAACTCGTCGATGCTGGTGTCGCCGTCCACCCGGGACCCGCACCCCTTGCTATCGCTCAAGACAAGATCCTTATGCGTCAAGAACTGAGCGCCCTCGGACTGCCTGTTCCAGCGTGGGCAAGCGTGGGCAACGCTGCAGAACTCGAAGAGTTCCTGGAGGCTCACGGTGGGAAGGTTATCGTCAAAACTCCTCGTGGGGGCTATGACGGCAAGGGCGTGCGAGTCGTGTCTGACTCAAGCGAGGTTGCCGATTGGTTTGCTTCCGGCGCGCCATTGCTTGCGGAAGAGTTGGTCGCGTTTACGCGCGAACTTGCCCAACTGGCGGCTCGCAACCCCCGTGGCGATGTAGCGCTATGGCCACTCGTGGAATCTCTGCAGCAAGACGGCGTGTGTGCAGAAGTAATTGCGCCAGCCCCCGCGCTCACCGAAGCTTTGAGCGAGTCAGCAGCGCAGATCGCTCGTACCGTTGCCGAAAAACTCCATGTCACCGGAGTGTTGGCGGTCGAACTTTTCGAAACTACCGACGGTCGCTTGCTCATCAACGAACTTGCCATGCGCCCCCACAACAGTGGGCACTGGACGATGGATGGCGCGGTCACGAGCCAGTTCGAACAACACTTGCGTGCTGTACTCGACCTTCCACTCGGCTCGACCGCCGCGCGCTCGCCGTGGACGGTCATGATCAACGTTCTCGGCGGCCCAGCGACTGGCACCATCGCTGAACGCTATCCGCAGGCATTGGCTAACCAACCGACGGCCAAGTTTCATGAATATGGCAAGGCTCCGCGCCCCGGACGCAAGGTCGGTCACGTCAATGTGAGCGGGGACGACCTTGACGATGTCGTGTACCGCGCGCGTGCCGCAGCAGCAATTCTGAAGGATTGAGACCTAGCATGGGTTCCGTGACTCAACCGCAAGTAGCCGTCGTAATGGGATCCGACTCTGACTGGAACGTCATGATCGAGGCATCCGCCGCGCTCAAAGACTTCGGTATTGAGCACGAAGTCAACGTGGTCTCTGCCCATCGCAGTGCTGAGAAGATGATCGCGTTCGGCAAGGAAGCGGCAGGTCGCGGCATCCGTGTGATTATTGCTGGCGCTGGTGGAGCCGCTCATCTTCCAGGCATGTTGGCCTCGGTCACAACGCTGCCGGTTATCGGCGTGCCGGTTCCGCTCTCTCGACTCGATGGCATGGATTCGCTTCTGTCGATCGTTCAAATGCCCGCAGGCATCCCTGTGGCAACCGTCTCAATCGGTGGTGCTCGCAACGCCGGAATCTTGGCCACTCGCATCCTCGCTTCGGGTGATGCGACACTCACCGAGAAGCTTGCGCAGTACGCGAATCAACTCGAAGCGCTTGTCGACGACAAAAACGCCGCACTGAACGCGAGCCTGTGAGCGCAGCAAGTTCCATTCGTCAACCGGCCGACCGCACGCCGGAAACCATGACGAAGCGAGCATGGTGGCTGCTCGGGTTCAACATCCTGATCCCTGGCTCGGCGCAGTTGCTTGCAGGCAATCGCAAACTCGGGCGCTTCGGGGTCTCAGCGAGTTTCGTTTTCGTTCTTCTCGTTGCGGTTGCGATCATGCTCTCTGTCGCTGCACCGACCGCGCTCCTGACAATCGGTAGTAGCACGATCGGGCTCTGGGCAATCGCCGTCATCCTCGGCTTCTACGCCGTGCTGTGGATCGTGCTGACCTTCAACGCCTGGCACGTGGCCAACCTGCCAAGCGTGACACCGAACGGTCGCGCCCTTGTTGCTGGCTTCAGCGCAATTGTGCTCGTCGCGGTAGCGGGGACTGCCGGATACGGAGCCTACGTTGCCACGACGGCAAACAATTTCCTCAGCGATGTATTCATCGCGGCCCCGACCAAGGAACCCATTGACGGGCGCTACAACATCTTGCTTCTGGGCGGCGATGCCGGTGCTGACAGAGATGGACTGCGCCCCGACAGCATCACTGTGGCGAGCATCGATGCTGAAACGGGAGCGGCCGTGCTTATCGGTCTGCCACGCAACATGGAGGGCACACCCTTCTCCGAGGGCTCTCCCTTGGCCGAGAAATATCCCGACGGCTATGGAATCGACGGCTGTGACGTTGACGTGTGCCTTCTCAATTCGATCTATACCGAAGTCGAGCTGAACACCCCGGAGCTCTACCCTGACGCAGTAGCGAATGGCAGTACGCCCGGCATTGAAGCGATGCGGGATGCGGTCGAGGGAATCACGGGATTGAGCATCCAGTATTACGCCCTCATCGATATGCAGGGCTTCTCAGACTTGATCGACTCTCTTGGCGGCGTCACTATCAACGTGCAGAATGCTGTTCCGATTCACGCGGACGCTGAGTTTACGATCGTTGCAGAATGGATCGAACCCGGGGTTCAAGTGATGGATGGCTATCACGCGCTCTGGTACGCCCGTTCACGCCACGACACGACCGACTACGATCGCATGGCTCGCCAGCGCGAACTCCAACAGGCAGTGGTCGAGCAGTTCACTCCCGCTAACGTGCTGACCAAGTTTCAAGCGATAGCCTCGGCTAGTTCCAAAGTAGTGACGACAGACATTCCGCAGGGCAGCTTGCCGTACTTTGTCGCACTCGCATCAAAGACGCGAACCCTCGCCATCGGTGACCTTGAGCTTGTTCCCGCCAATGACGTAGACCCCGCCAACCCAGATTTCGCCTATGTACGCGAACTCGTGGCCGACGCGACCGCACCCATTGTCATAGAGGAAGACACCGAGTAGAACGCCCTGACGGGGGCAATCTCCGTGCAGAAGGTATGGCCCTAGCTAACGTCGCCGACGCAGTTTTCACGACACGTGATCGGCGCAATTGCCACCACTAGGTCGACGTACAGGTTGCGCAAGGCGCGGTACCGTTCGCCTTAAAGGTCGGCGTGGAGCTGCCAAACCTTCTCGGCAGAGGTGCGCCAGTTGAAGGCACGAGCCCGATCCTGACCAGAGTAGAAGAGTCGCTCGGCGAGCACGGCGTCATCCAAAACGCGTCGGATGCCGTCAGCCAGCGCCTCGGCGTACTCTTCACGAGGTTCACGCTCGACGACGATTCCGGCGTCAGCAGCCAGCTCGAGCAACGCCGGAGCATCCGAATGCACGACAGGAAGACCGAAAGACAGCGCTTCGAGCACCGGCATCCCGAAACCGACATCGAGGTTTGGATAGACGAATGCCGCGGCATGATCGAAGGCGACAGCGAGATCATCGTTACTGAGCGTGCCCATGCAACGCACGCGTTCCGCTGCGATGCCCTCGGCCTCAACAAAGTCGCGAACAGCGTCGTTGTCAGCTTCGGGGCCAACGAGGAGGAGGGCGACGTCGTCGTCAAGCTCTTTGAGCGCTCGGATGAGGGAGTCGATCCCTCGGTGCGGGTCAAGCCCGCCGATGGCCAGAAGGAATCGCTCAGGGAGTGTGAGCTCGGCGGCACGTTCGTCGACATTCGCCGGAACGCGCAGACTTGAGCTTGCCGCGCCGCTGATCACGCGAACGCGGTCGCCAAAATTCGCGATGTCCTCAAGTTGCAGGGCGACGGTATGGCTGGGGACTACGACGGCGTCCGCATACTTCTCGGCGCGTTTCAGCATCGCCCGACTCCAGCTTGCCTGCCGGCTCCCGAGAGATTCGGGGCGCGACCACGCGACTGTGTCGTGCACCGTGACAACGATCTGTTCGCCGCGATTGAGCCGATCGTGACGCTTCAGCGGTGCGAGGAGGCTCGTCGCGTGCAACATTCCACGACCGGGAACGCTCGTAAAGCCGTGCTGCCACGACGCTCGAAGTTCACGTCGACTGAGCGCGCTCTTATGCAAGTAATTAAGATTAGGCAGCCGCTCAGCAATAAGTTCGTACTCGGGCTCGGTGGAAGCTGCGACAAACGCCTCGACGAAGCAGTTCGTCGGTGCGGTGACGATAAGCTCCCTCGTCAGTTCCTCCGAGTAGCGGGCGACGCTGCCGGGAGTGGGGGAGAGCATCTCATCAATGATGACGCGGAGAGTGGTCATTCGGCAGTCAACGCTCCTGATTCAAAGGCGGCTTCGAGAGCCTGCTTCCAATCACGCATCGGATCGATCCCCGCCTCGAGCCACGCGTGGTGACCGAGTACAGAAAAGCTCGGTCGCGGAGCCGGCCGCTGAAAAGCTGAACTGTCGGTCGGCTTGACCCTATCAGGATCGAGCCCAGCGAGAACGAAAACGGCCTGCGCCAGATCGAACCACGACGCTTGCCCTGAGTTGGTGCCATGGAAGATGCCCGCGGGGGTGCCAGCATCGACGAGCGCGACGAGCTGGGAGGCCAAATCGCCGGTCCACGTCGGTTGACCTCGTTGGTCATTCACTACCTCAAGCGTGTCCCGGTCAGCGGCCAGTTTCAGCATCGTGCGAGGAAAGTTTCCGCCGTTCTTGCCATATAACCAGGCTGTACGCACGATTGTCGTGCGGCCGGGATTGTGCTCAAGCGCGAGCACCTCGCCCGCTGCTTTCGTGCGCCCGTAGGCAGAAACGGGATGGCGAGGAGCATCCTCGGCATAGGGCTCAGTCGCCGTACCGTCGAACACATAGTCGGTCGACAATTGCACGAGGCGTGCACCGTGTTGTGCCGCGGCCAGGGCTAAGTTGTGCGGGCCAACCGCGTTGATTAGGCGGGCGTTGTCTTCGTCGGTTTCAGCGTCATCCACCCGCGTGTATGCGGAAGCGTTGATGATGACATCGAAGCCTCTCAGCGTTTCGACCGCGGCAGCACCCTCGGTCACGTCGAGTTCGGAGCGAGTGAATCCCACAGCGTCGCGGTCGCTGAGGGCATGCATGAGGTCGGTGCCAAGCATGCCGCCGGCGCCAACAACTGCAATTCGGGTCACAAGGCGGCCTTGTCCTTGAGGGGCTCCCACCATTGGCGGTTATCGCGGTACCACTGAACCACGTCAGCAAGCCCTGACTCGAAGGGAACCTGAGGTTCGTAGCCAAGCTCAGATTGGATCTTGGAGATGTCGACGCTGTACCGCAGGTCGTGACCGAGTCGGTCCTCAACGCGGTCAACAGAGGACCAGTCGGTGCCGGTGTGATCGAGCAACAGCTGTGTGAGTTCCTTATTGGTGAGCTCGGTGCCGCCACCGATGTTGTAGATTTCGCCGGCGCGGCCGCCAGTGACAACGAGTGCGATGCCGCGGCAGTGGTCGTCAACGTGCAACCAGTCGCGTACGTTGTTGCCTTCGCCATAGAGCGGAACGTGCTTGCCATCGATCAAGTTGGTGACGAACAGCGGGATGAGCTTTTCGGGAAAGTGATACGGACCGTAATTGTTGGAGCAGCGTGTGATCGACACATTGAGGCCGTGGGTGCGAAAGTAGCTTCGGGCGAGCAGATCGCTGCCAGCCTTTGACGCGGAGTAGGGCGAGTTGGGTTCGAGCGGGCGAAGTTCGTCCCACGAACCTTCGTCAATCGAGCCATATACCTCGTCGGTAGAGACGTGCACAAAGCGGGGCGTCTGTGCCCGCAGAGCGGCGTCGAGCAGGCGTTGAGTGCCCATCACGTTGGTTTCGACAAAGGCGCTGGCATCGCGCACTGAACGGTCAACGTGGGATTCAGCGGCGAAGTGAACGATCGCGTCGATGCCAACCAGAAGGCGATCGAGAAGCTCTGAATCCCGGATGTCGCCTTCGACGAAGGTGAAACGCGGCGACTCCGTCACAGGAGCAAGGTTCTCTAGATTTCCGGAATACGTCAGTGCGTCGAGCACGACAACATCTGCACCTTCAAGCCCAGGATAGGTGCCTTCGATTGTGCGCCGTACGAAATTCGAGCCGATAAAGCCGGCTCCGCCGGTCACGAGAAGTTTCATGAAGGGTTCCTATCAGTCTGGGGAGAAATGCTGCTGGGCGCACTCGTTGAGCCAGCGGGAGAAAACTCGGAAGCAAGAGTTCTTTTGAGCGCCTCATGCAAGCTATAAGTGGGCGTGTAGCCCGATTCACGCAAACGATCGGTATTCACTGTCGTGTCGGCCGCGAATTTGCGGATGCGGACCGCGCTAATTGGAAAAGTACGTCGAGTCACTTTAGCCGCAGCATCAAACACGTAGCCAGCGGCTATCCCCAGCCCGAGCGGCAGGCGAAGCTTGCTGGCGGTGTGCACGTTCATCTCTTGCCGAAGGATGGAAATTAGTTCCTTCGTCGCAAGGTCGGGCTTATCGGCGAAGTTGCGGATTTCAACTCCCGCGGGAGCCTCGAGACGGCTCGCAAGGTAGCCGACAATGTTTCCAACGTACGACATTGACTTCTTGTTTTCGCCCTTGCCGACCATGATGAATCGGCCAGAAGAGACTTGCTTGGCGAGGTTGTAGACGTTGCCACGATTGCCCTCACCGAAGACGACTGACGGGCGCACAATGACCAGTGATCGTGCCGGATCCGCTTGAGCCCACGCATTAAAAACACCCTCGGCTGCCAACTTCGAACGGCCGTACTCGTTGAAGGGCTCTGGCACGGAATCTTCAGCGGCATCGTTCTTGTCGAGGCCGTAGAGCGCGACGGTGCTCGTAAAGACAATCCTGCCGATGTTGTTAGCTTCCGCCGCGGCGACGAGGGCGCGAGCGCCACCGACATTCACCTCGGTGTACAGGCTGAGCGGAGTGACATCGTCGCGGTGTTCCGCAGCGAGATTGACGATCGCGTCATGACCGACACTTGCCGAGGTCAGTTCCTCTGCCGAGCGCACGTCGCCCGTCACGGACTGCTCGGGGAACCGAGGAGAGATGCGGCGATCAAAATTGGTGAACTCGTGGCCCTGCTCGTGCAAGGTGTCGAGAAGACGGGTGCCGATAAAGCCACTTCCGCCGACGACGAGAATTTTCATACTGTTGCCTTCTCTGTTTGCGACAGGATGTGTATTCACCACACACCGGAAACGATCAGTAGCGCAATTATCCACTGATCTCTTGGGCGCCGCCTGAGTTGTGACGCGCGCCGAGCCAACGCCCATCGAGCGCGGATATTTCGCCGCTCTACTAGCTGGCTCATGAGTTCGAGTTCGGGGCGGCGCGAGTCGTCTGCGACGCTCAGTGCAATACGTGCCAATAGTCTGGCTTGGCCGCGGTGCCATTGCTCGCGCACGAGAGACAAACGCGTCACTGCCGAACGTGCGCCGACATTGGCTCCCATAACGTTCGCGTCGTGTTGACGGTAGTCAACCGTCGAAACCGAATCGATGTGCCAATTCCAGCCGTGAGCTCGGGCAAGCACGTAAAGCAACCAGTCGTGATACTGAGGAGGCTCGGCCGCCTCAGGCGAATTGAGGTAGTCGCGGGCCAACGCAATGAGACGATTCGACATCAAGAAGGTCGAGCCGGGGCCGGGGCTCTCCAGTAGGTAGTCGAATCGTCGTTGGGGAAAGTCCTTCTTGACGAGGCTGCGCTCGCCGGTCGCGGTGAACGACGTCACGTTAGAGGAGACACCATCTACGCCCAGCTTCTGGCTCAGTCGCACATGAGAGTGAAGTTTGGTCTCAACCCAGATGTCGTCTTGGTCGCAAAACGCATAGAAATCCCGGTCCGCGGGCACGAGTTGTAGCAAACGGTAAAAATTTGCGGCGGCACTCCCCGAAGCCCCGTCGCTGGCGATCACCGTCAATCGGGGTTCTGACACTGCGCGCTCCGCCAGCCACTCGGCTGTGCCATCCGTTGATGCGTCATCACGGGCAAAGACTTCTACCTCGACGCCCACTTGGCGCAGCACGCTATCGAGCTGTTCCGGCAGCCAACGCCGACCATTGTGGGTCGCCAACAGAACGGCGACGCGGGGGAGCACCCCAGAAGTGTGATCAGCAGGCATAACTCCACAATGATAGTTGGCTCGGCGCTGCGCAATGCTGCGCGCAGTGCAGCCTAGGCTGGAGCAATGAGCGTGTCGGAGTCTGCCCCCACTGTCTCGGTGGCATTGTGCACCCACAATGGTGCTGCCTACATTGAAGATCAACTCATCAGCATTCTCGAACAAGTCCCTGCGCCGCGACAGCTCGTTGTCTCGGATGATGCCTCAATCGACGACACGATCGCCCGCGTGCGCGAGGTTGCCGGTCGCTATCCCGCAGTTCAGCTCACGGTATTCGAAAACGCACCGCCGCTGGGAGTAACGAAGAACTTTGAGCAGGCCATTAGGGCTTGCACTGGCGAACTGGTGGCTTTGAGCGACCAGGATGACGTCTGGCATTCCGGACGCCTGGCACTCTTCATCGCTCGCTTTGCAGCCGGGCCCGAAGTTGCGCTCATCCACAGCGACGCGCGATTGGTTGACGGCAGCGGCGCTCCGCTCGGTCACAGCTTGAGCGACGCTCTCGGCGTGCGTAGTGGCGAAGTGGCGAGCATCCATGCGGGGGACGCATTCTCTGTATTACTTCGCCGGAATCTCGTTACGGGGGCCTGCACGGTGTTCCGTCAGAGCGTGGTTGAGTTCGCCGCGCCTTTTCCCCCGAGCTGGGTTCACGATGAATGGCTGGGACTCGTGGCGGCAGCCGTGGCGACAACGGACTTTATTGAAGAACCCACAATCGACTACCGGCAGCATGGGGCTAACCAGATCGGCGCAACCAAGCTGACTCTCGGCGGAAAAATAGGGCGAATGATGGAACCGCGACGAGCTCGAAACGCTCGACTCGAAGCGAATATGACCGTGCTCGTCGACAAGCTGCAGCGCCTCGGTTCGAGAGTGAGCGAGGAGAAAGTTCATCGTGCGCTGGCGAAACTCGAGCACGAGCGCATGCGCAACGCTCTGCCGGAGGGCCGATTGAAGCGCGTGCCCTCGGTCACTCGTGCCCTGCTCGCTGGCCGTTACGGTCGCTACTCGCGCGGCCCGCTCGATGCTGTGAGAGACGTACTTCAGCCCGTCGACTGACGCTCTGAGCATCTGGACCGCCCCTCAAGGCTTGCCGGGTAGGATTCTGGGTGTGCAAATACGTGAACTATCGGTGCCTGATTCCTACGAAATCACCCCCAAACAATTCGCTGACGACCGCGGCGTTTTCTTGGAGTGGTACCGCTTCGACAAACTCGAAGAGGTAGTAGGGCACCCGCTCGACCTTCGACAGGCCAATACTTCGGTGTCTAAGCGCGGCGTCGTTCGCGGCATCCACTATGCGGATGTCCCTCCCGGGCAGGGCAAATACGTCACGGTCACGCACGGCCGCGGCATCGACTTCGTG
>Ga0209344_10004481_pt1 | contig 12820 bp, 10 predicted proteins | sample Cruoilmetagenom6_FD_187293 | JGI IMG/M metagenome (GOLD analysis project Ga0209344, IMG submission 187293) | Oil polluted marine microbial communities from Coal Oil Point, Santa Barbara, California, USA - Santa Barbara Oil Seep Sample 6 (SPAdes)... | ecosystem: Environmental > Aquatic > Marine...
AACTAATTTGTTTACTTCTCTGGTGATTGTAGATCTTGATCTTTTGAGCTGTTTAGCGATATAAGCTTTGGATCTATTTTCGTTTAAAAGAGTCTCAATTTGGATTCTTTCTTTTAAGGTAAGTCGTTTATGCTTTTTTACTTCCATTATAACAAATCTATAATTTTAGATTTGTTGCGTTAAGTTATTGAATAGAGCATGTTCTGGTTTTAATTGTGCCTAACGTGTTCGTGTATGGTTGGTTGCGTTGGCAAGAACTAAGTTAATAAAAGAAACCGAACCAGTAGAAAATTCCGCAGGAATTTTCCGAGTAAGCAACCACCACAGCAATTAATTATACACGTTGTTAGGCACTGTTTTTTAGATTTCTAGCTTATAATTTTTCTGTTTGCTCATATGTTTTTCATGATGTCTTTTGTTTTGGTAATTTGATATGTGTGATAACCAGTTTGAGTAGTGCTATTATTCTCAATTTTTTATACTCAAACTGGTCTAATTAATTAACAAATTACACTATTATTTAATGTTGTTTTTCTTTAAAAATTTCAAAATATAGTTTGAGATTTCATCACCTTTTTCTTCTAAGGCAAAATGGCCTGTATCTAATAAATGGAACTCTAAATTCTTTAAATCTCTTTTATATGGATGAGCACCATCTGCAGGAAAAATATAATCGTTCTTTCCCCAAACAATTAGAGTAGGAGGTTGGTGGTCTCTAAAATACTGTTGCCATGCTGGATATAAAGGCACATTTGTTCTGTAATCGTAAAACATTGCTAATTGTATATCGTTGTTTTCTGGACGAGTTAGATGTTGTAAATCAATATGCCAGTTATCTGGACTAATTTTTTCGGCATCTTGTACTCCATGAGTGTATTGCCATTTTAATCCATCAGGTGAATGAAATCCCTCTAAAGGTTTTCCGTTTTCTACTGTGTAATCATTCCAGTATTTTTTAATAGGAATCCAGAAATCTTTTAAACCTTCATCATATGCGTTTCCGTTTTGAATGATTAGAGATTCAACACGCTCTGGGTATTTAGCAGCAATTCTGAAACCAATTGGAGCTCCATAATCCATTAAATAAATGCTATACTTTTTAACATTCTTCTTTTCTAAAAAGCCTTCAACAATTTTTGACATATTATCAAAAGTATAGTCAAAATCCTTAATTAGTGGCTGATCACTTCTTCCAAAACCTGGATAATCAGGAGCTAATACGTGATATTGAACAGACAAGTCTGTTATTAAATTACGAAACATATGAGACGATGTTGGGTAACCGTGTAATAATAAAATTGTTGGTTTACTTGTATCTCCTGCTTCACGATAAAAAATGTCTACGCCGTTCACTTCTATACTTTTATGGAGTGTTTTTTGAAGAGTTTTGTCTGCTTTAGTTTCTTTAGCCTCAACGTTTGTTTTGGTAAATGAGACTAAGCTTAATGTTAGTATAGCTAAAATTGCAATACTGAATACTGATTTTAAAATTTGTGTTTTCATAATTTAATTTGTTTAATGTTTTAATAGTTTTTTTGTTTTAATTAAATAAGATAATCTTATCTAAATCGTCTTTTTGAGTTCCAATTATCACTCTTTGATTTGTTTTGATTTTTCATTTTTGATAATTTTTAATTATTTAAATTTTCTTTCTGTTTCTTCTATATCTATTTCATTAGCACTCATATCTCTAAATCTCATGAGTCCTTCAGGATCAAACTCCCAATGTTCATTTCCATGTGTTCTTTTCCATTGACCTGTTTCTGCATCTTGCCATTCATATTCAAAACGAACTGAGATTCTATTGTCTGTAAATGACCATAAGTACTTTTTTAATTTGTAGTTTAATTCTTTTCCCCATTTTACGGTCAAAAATTCTACTATAGACTTTCTTCCTGAAAAGAAGTTTCCTCTATTTCTCCATTGTGAATCTATTGTGTATGCCTTAGATACTCTTTCTGGATTTTTGCTGTTCCAAGCATCTTCTGCTGCTTGTACTTTTGCTTCTGCAGTTTCCTTTGTATAAGGAGGTAATAATTTGTTCATTTTTTTAACCGTACAGACAAGTCTGTTTTTATTATTCAAAAACTTAAGATTTTCTTAAGCTAGTAACTTTATTGCTGCGTTTTTTGCAGCTTCGATAGGCCATTTATTTTTTTGTATTTGTGATAATATTATAGATCCTTCTAAAAGAATAATTAACTCATCTCCTAACTGTTCTGCATCTTTGTCTGAAAGATTATCCTCTTCTTTCAATAACATATGTACCCAAGCTCTAACATCATTTTTATGTAATACTGCTTGATTTCTTATTTTGTCATGATCATTCGGTAAATCAGTTATAATATTTTGCCATCCACATCCTCTATAATTTACAGAGTTTAACCAACTATCTAAGTAATCGAAACTTGCTATTAATTTCTCTTTATTAGTTTTTTGATTTGCAACAAAGTTTTGTAAATCACCAACCCAACTTATATGTCTCCTTTTTAAATAGGCAACAGCAATATCTTCTTTAGATCTAAAATGCTGATACATACTTGCTTTTGCTACACCAGCCTCAGCAATAATTTGATTTATACCAGTCTGGTTGTAACCGTTATGATAAAACAATTCTGATGCAGTTTCTATGATTCTATCTTTTACACCTAATTTTTTCATGGGACAAATATACAGCAACATTGAAATAAAACAGACAGGTCTGTATATTTTAACATTTTTTTAACTTTTAACTGGAATACTTTTTTGAAAGTAGGTGATACGATATTAAGTAAATTGTGCCTAACGTGTTGTGTATGGTTAGTTGCGTTGGCAAGAACTAAGTTAGCAAAAGAAAACGAACCAGAGGAAAATCCGTAGGATTTTCCGAGTATACACAAACTAGCAATTGACTATACACGTTGTTAGCAACTGGCTATGCTTAATTCAATGATTCACAATATGTTTTGTTAACAACTCTATCTCTCATCAATGCCTTATCATTAAAATTTCGTGAAATATTCTTAATAATATCGCTAAAGTTATCTTTGTTATCTCCTTTGTTATGATAAAACACTTTCACAGAAGCACAATTTTTACTTTCAAATACAGTATTCAACAATGTTCTGTCTGATGTTCCACAAGAATGACCCATTATAAAGATTTGATAATTGTCACTATTCACGAATTCCAATAGTCTTTTATAATTATCTGTATCCAAATATTTTATGGATTTAATGTTTTCTAGATAATCATTATCATTCAATCTTTCAATTATCTTATAATCTTCATCTAACTCATCTCCAAAGCCAAATATTATTGGATTTCTATCTTCCTTTCTATTACTTCCATGAATATGAATAAAATCTACACTTTTTTCATTTCTCCATGTAGACAATCTAGGTGGTGAATCATAGTAAAGTTCTGTAAAAGTGTAATTAAAATTTAAAAAGAGTGTTTGATTAGGTAATAAGTCAAAGAATACATGCGCATCTTGTGAGATCATCATGCTTTTGAATTTCTCTCTATCTGCGTCAACACCAATTGCTTGAATAAGTGATATTCTTTTTTCGGACAGTTCACTGCTATCAATATTCCCGTCTTTAAATGCTTTGGCATCTTTAAGGAAATCAGCATACTCAAGGTCAATCTTTTGATTTAAAGAACTTTCTGAAAAGTCTCTTAAATTGAAATTAGAATATATTTTTTTATCTATTCTATGTCTAGTTCTTGAAAAGTTTGTGCTATTACTTTTATCAAATTCCGATTCAATCTTTAATAAATATTTTTCTAATAGATTTTTAATCCTTTCAAAATCTTTATTGAGATGCTGAATATTGTAATCTAATATTCCTTTCTCTTTGTCATTAAAAGATTTTTTAAGTAATTCATAATATACGATTTCAATATCTACCCATTTCAGTTCTTTTTGTCTTTTTGTAAGTACTTCTAAAAATTTATTTTTAAATGAAAAATCTATATTTTGAGATTTAAAATTTGCCAATAAATCTTCATAATTTGTTGCGTTAATCTTGGTTGTTGATCCATAAGGACCATAAATTTTATCTACTCTAATATCTTCATTTTCAAATGGGATTCCCTCACTAGTGATGTTTCTAGTAACCGCATTTTGTAATTGTGCAATAGTATTTTCCCAATAATCCTTTAAGAAATGATTATAGCTAGTTTTCATTCCATGAGCCAAATCGAAACCATTTCCTATGAGTATTATTCTGTTCATCAATTATTTCAATCGTTTTGTTTAGCTTGTTGCTAACGGTATTGTGTATGATTAGTGGCGTGTTTAAGCAACTAATTTAGCAAATAAAAACCGAATAGAAAATCCGCGAGGATTTTCGTAAGCAAGCTCGAACTAGCCATTAATTATACACGTTGTTACCACACGTTTTTAATTCGGATAAATTGATAATCTTATTTGATTATAAGAGCCTTTAAGGTTTCCAAAAGCAAATAAATATGCATTCATTCCGTTTTTATTCAGCCATTTTATTCCGTCTCGATAAGTTCCATCATCTTTTTGGTTTTCAGACTGTATTTCCGAAAAGATTGGTTCTCCGAATTTTTCAGTTAGCATTTCAGTCAATTCCGTAAATTTTTTCTTAAACGCTTTTTTTGTTTTCAAATTTTGTTTCTCCGTTTTGAAACTTTTCTTTTTTAAGTCATTCCACTCGTAAGTAGTAACTCGGATTGAACTGTCCTTTGTGAAATAGTAACCAACTTCGAGTGAGAAATTCGGTTTTATAATTCGCTTAAAATCTCGAGAAATTTCAAGTTCATAATTGTCCTTATTCGGATAAATATTTTCTCCAAGTCCAACTTTATGTGTTCGAGTAATATCTTCAGACTTTAGTTTTTTTTCAAGTTCTAGTGCGTAATTCAGATTCAGATTTTCATAATTAAAAATCCGTTTATTTTGGAATACTTTTTTTGAAGTTCCGCATCCAACTAATAATGTCAGAAAGATAATTGATATGACGATTGTTTTTCTCAAATGTGTGGTAACGTGTTTGTATATGGTTTGTTGCGTGGTTAAGCAACTAAGTTAACAAATAAAAACCGAATAGAAAATCCGCGAGGATTTTCGTAAGTAGGCAAGAACTAGCAATAAATTATATACGGTGTTAGCTACAGGGCTTTTCTATTCCACCACTCATAATTATACCTTTTCCGTTTCTCGGTCCATACTCAATTTTCACTATTTCACAACAATTTACCACAATAACAAATTGAAAGTCCTCTAATTGTGCTCCGTAATTTCCTTTGCAATTTTCAAAATCAAATTCTCCAGGTAATGCTTTTTGTAATTCTGATAATTTGTCTCCAACTTTAAATTTTGGAATGGTGTTTTTTAATATATCGTGTCTCACATATTGCGGAACAGCATTGTAAGCAAAAGATGGTAATAATTTCGGAAAAGCGAACAGATAAATGAAAAGGAAAAAAATCGGTAAGATTAAAATCGGAATCAAGTGTATTTGTTTTAATTCGTTCCGTTTTTTATTCCAAATCAGATGGAAAGTCAGTCCGAAAATCAGTCCGCAAACAAAAGCATCTAAAAATACACCATAAAAATTGTCCGCCATTAAAAATCCCCAGCCTATTAGGATTGTAAATCCGATTAGAGTATAAATTCCTGAAAGAAACGTAAATAGACTTAAATTCAGTTTTTCAGTAAGTTTTATAATTTTCTTTTGTGGTATTAAGATGAAAAGTCCGTAAAAGATTAAAAGAAAAAAAGAAGCCCAAAATAAAACTACTCCTGTATCTCCACCAGAAGCATTTTCATATCTTAAATTCGACCATATTATGTGAGTGATAATTAGTCCAATCCAACCTAATGTTAAAGATAAAAATGATGTTTTTTTGAAGTTCTTCATTCGCCTTGTAGCTAACGTTTTTGTGTATGGTTAGTTGCGTGTTTAACAACTAATTTAGTAAACAAAAACGAACCAGAGGGAAATCCGTAGGATTTTCCAAGTACACACAGAACGAGCAATTAATTATACACGTTGTTAGGCGTAGATTTTAAATCAATTAATCTTTTTTCGCAATATTCTATTTCTTTGTAACTATATGAGTTTAAACTAAATTTTTCATATGCAAACTCAAATTGTTGGATACATTTAAGTAGGTTAGATGAATAGTTATAATTGATTTTTAGAAGTTCTTCTAAATATTTTGCAAACTCAAAATGTATTTCTGCATAAGTCAAATCGGCATACTTAATTTGTTTTTCAAACTTTTCAATATTTGAATCATAATCTTGATTACCATCAATTAATGAGATTTTACTTGAAATAACAATCAAATGTTTATAGTATGATTGAGGTTTTTTTCTTCTTTTTTGATAAGTATCAAGTAAAATGTTTTTGGCTTTATTATATAGATTTATTTTGATTTCATTCTTTTTCTCTATATCTCCTGATTTAACGTAATATAATGCTAATGTTTTATTTTTAAAGTTTGATAATTCTGAGTTTTGTATTGCGTTTAATTCAGATTCAATAATTGGATTATAATCCATCATTTTATCTATTTGACTTTTAATAATAATAATTTCTGTATATCCTATTTCGAGTTCTATGAATTCTTTAGTTAATAAATTAATTGATTCTTCTTTTGCAAATTTTAAAAATTTAATAAATTCTTCATTACTTGATATGGATGATAGTTCTTTAAAAAGTTTAGGGTATTTTCGAGTTTTTATCTCTTGTAGAGTTTTAATATATTTTAATTCTATAGATTTATCTAACGACTTTATATAATAAGAAATAGCCATTTTTATATTGCGTTTTTTTGTATAAGCAGTACCAATAGACCTTAAGCAGTAAAAATCATTTGGATCTATTGACAAAATATTCTTAAAAATATCAATTGCCTCATCATTTCTGTTAATCGAGATCATGACTTTAGCTTTTCCTTTAAGTGCATGTATATACTTTTTATCAGATTTCTGAAATGCAAATTCAAAATTATCTATTGCTAATGTTTTGTATTTATTTTTTTCCTCAATAGTGATTTTTGGATCTCTGCTTCTCCAATCATAAAAAAGAGCCAAAATATCATTTGTTTTGTAATATGTTTTTTGATTAATATTTAATGAAATTAATAGATATTTTTCTATTTCTTCTACATAATTAAGTTTTAAATCGGACTTATTAATTAACAATAATAGTTCTGCATATTCTGTAAATAATTTATAATTAAATTGATTATAATTAAGTAAAACTAATTTCTTGTAATAATTTAAAGATAAATGAAAATTTTTTAATTTTTTGTAAAAAAAAGCATAAGCATAATTAAATGAATAATCATCTAAATTTATAGAGTTTTTTGTTTTGTCAATTGTAGCAAGTGCTTTGTCAAAATAGTCTCGTTTAAGAATTTGAGAGTTTTCTGGCGATTGGCCTCTTTTAATAAGACAATATGCTAAACTTAATTTATATTTATAAAAGTTACTATTCTCTTCACAAGCTTTTTCGTACCAATTTAAAGCACTATCTAAAAGGTCGACCTTGTATGCTTTTTTTTCTTTAATAATGAACTTATATTCTTCTAGATAAGTTTGCCCTAAAAGGAATTTAGCTTTATGATGTTTAGGTTTGTATTTGATGATTTCATTTAGTACTTTTTTCGAGTTATGGAAATCATTAATGTCATTATAAACATTTGAAAAATGTAAAAGACCACTAATGTTTTTTATATGAATAAAATAATTTACAATTGCTTTTATGTTTATTTCGTTTTTGACGCCTATTAATTGGTAATTTGAAAGGTCTGGATTTATGGTGGATTTTTTTAATCTCATTTCCTCTCCTCTCCAAATAATAAATCCTGTAGCTTCTAGTGTTAAAAGTTTTTCAGATAGATTATTTAACGTTATATCAAGATTTTCATAGGACAGAACATTATAAATATATTCTTTATAAGTCTTTAATCCTAAACGTTCATATAAGAAAAGATAGGATAAAATTTTTATTGAAAGTGGTTCAAGCTTATCGTAGTGCTTTTTTATCTTATTAATTTTTATTGAATCCTTATCATTTATTTTATCTATTGGACTTAGTTTTATTTTTTGTAAGCTCAATTCTACATTACCCCAATCTATATCAAAATCGGAATCTGTTGTGATTATCAAAATTAATTCTGTAGATTTTTTAGATAATAAATTATAATAAATAATTAAACTATTAATGTTGTCTTTATAGTTGCTTAAGTCCTCTACTAGAAGAATATGTTGCCTTTTTTTATTTTGAAGCCATTTAGCAGGAATTTTTATCTCATCCTCTGACTTTATTTGAGTAGAAAGATTAGGGATAAAAACAGAGTAGTTCTTAAATTGTTTTTTTTTAAGTAACGAATATATAAGTGTTGATTTTCCGTATTTTAAATTAGGTTCATTACCTCCAACTAACAAGACATTTTTTTTGTTTTCTAAAAGGCTTTTTGATAATTCACTTTCTGAAGGTCTTTTAATCAATCTATTGTATTTTGTTACATTGAAATCCTTCTTCTTTATTTTTTTATTTGGTTTGATTAACCTCCAAAATTCAGAGCTATAATCTCTTTTTTCTTTTCTTTTTTTGTCATATATTTTTTTTAAAGCACCAGCAATTGCAACTATACTTATAGGTCCTAAAAAATATTGCCATTCACTTAATATAAATTCTATGATTTCGTTAATTCCCACAGTTTGTCTTAATTTACGCCTAACGTGTTTATATATGGTTTGTTGCGTGGTTTAAGCTACTAATTTAGTAAATAATTACAGACAAAGAAAATCCGCGAGGATTTTCGTAAGTAAGCAAAAAGCCAGCAATAAATTATATATGTTGTTGGCATTAGTATTTTCTATTTTTCTATTTTCGAAAATTCCATTACATTAATAAATTTCTGAATTAAATCTAAATTCTCATTTTCACTAAATATATCAATATCGAAAAACTCTTTTCTAATTTGATTATTTGCAATACTCATTTTTGTAAGCATTGGAATTATACTTTTTAGATACCTATTGTAAAAACCAATTAAGTCATTTTTTTTATTCGGTATTTTGTAACCATATTTTCCTTCAATACTTACTATTATAATTCCTTTATATCTTAAATTAGATATTAATTCTCTTAAATGTTCAATTGATGATTTAGGGTTTACACGTTTTAAAACATTAACTAATTCATAAGATTCTGAAAGTCTGTAAGGATCTGTTTTGTAAATTAACAATAAGTGTTTCAGTAATTCACTTTCTTCAATACTTGCTTTGTCACTTTTTAAATAATCTAAAACTATTTTTAAGCATAATTCTCCAACGTTTTTGTCTGAAATGTCAATATCTTTATTATATTTTCCTAAATAATTAGAAGTTTCATATGGTAAGAAATCTATAAATAACCTGTCATTTATTTCGTTGAAAATTTTATCAGCATCTTTATCTTTATGACTTGAACAATATATTTTTCCAACACAACCTGAAAAAAAATCTGCCATTTGAATTAATGGTTCTTCAAATTTGTCATCTGCAATTTTATAAATTCTATCTGGTTTAAAAAGAGTTGGTTGAAATACTCGTTTAGCAATATAATTTCTCAAACTTTCTCTAAACTTTTCCTCTCCAATTTTGTCAAAATAAATTTCAAACCTTTCGTATCTTTCAACAAATTGAGTTAAAAATAATCTTTGGAAAAACTTATAAAAAACAGTTTTATCTTCTAAATTTTTATTGTCAATTTTTCTTTTATCTATAACTAAACTAAAAATTCCAAAATCTGCTTTTTTAAATTCAGAGATTATTTTTAATCTTTTTTCAATATTTAGTTTACTTGATTTTAAAGGTGAGCCTTGTCTATATTTATTTGAGATACTTTGTCTTAATTCTTTTGCTTTTTCAATGTCTTTTTCATCAATGACTACAGCTGTATAAATAAAATGAGAAGGTGTTCCCAATTTAGTTTCAGTGTCTAAAAAAGGATTTCCAAATTCATCGAAATATATGTATGCTTTATTCGTCATTTATATTAATGCCAACGGTCTTGTGTATGGCTCGTTGCGGAAAATCAGCTATGATTTTCTGCCGTAACCGAAAGATAGCAAATTGCAATGAATTCCGATTAGGAATTCAGCCGCAATGAGCTATACACGTTGTTGTGTGCAGTACTTTTTTATTCATAATAGTATTTTATCAATTCAGTTCGCTTTCCATTTCGATATTCAGATTTTTCGGTTATTAAATTCCGATGATTGTATTCGAATTTCTGCTTGATAATTTCTCCGTTTGATTTTGTTTCTGTTTTTTCAATTAATTTTCCGTTTTTCCATTTATATGAGTAATCGGAACATTCCTTTTGGTCATTTGCTATTTTACATTCCTTTATCACATTTTTATCAGTATCTAAAACTCTGACTTCTTGCTTGTAATATGCACCAAACCTTGATTCGGTATTGTTGTTTATGGTTTCTGTTGTTTTACCTAAACCATATTCATAAGTTTTCGTTGATTCCCAAATTGGTTTATTGTAAACATACCAACCTGTTGAGTCAATCTGTTTTTTTAAGCGATTTTGATTGTCGTAATAGTAATATCTTTTGGTATGTAATTTATTTTCTCTGGTGTAAGAAGTCCATTCAACAAGTCTTTTTTCTTCATCGTATTTCCACTCTATATTTAAGTATTTTGGATGACAATATGAACAGGTAACTGCATCTGCCTTGTTTTTGGGATTATAGCTTTTTGTTTTTAAATATCTTGTGCTATCGACAAAGTGAAATTGTTTAAGTTCTTGATTATCTGAATTATAAACATATTCATAAATCTGTGGTCTATATATTGATTTTAAATGAGTAGTATCTTTTGATTCTTTGTATATAGAGTAATGATTATTTATATTTCGATATTCCTTTCGCTTAAGGTTTTCGTTTATGTCATATTCATAAATAGTTTCGCCAACATTTTCTTCATACTCTATGAATCCAAATTCCTTTGTTTTCTCAATTTCTAAAGGTGAATTTGTCTCTTTTATGATTAAACCATTATCGGTGTAATAATCTTTAAATTTATTCCAAGTCAAATGTGTGCCAACGTGTGTTACAACGACTAAACTACTTTCAATTCCAAAAACTGCTTTGTTCTTTAAATCAATCTGTTTTGTAAATAATAGTGTGCTATCTCTTTTTTTGATTTTACCATTTTTTCTTAATGGTATTGAATATTTAGAAACCTTGTTTACATCATTATTTATAAAGTCATTATAATTCCAATTCAATTCAGTCGGTTTTTGAGCAAAAACCAAAGTCGTTAGAAATGTTAATATGGTAGATGTAAAGGTCTTCATTCGTATTGCACACAACGTGATTGTATAAGATTAGTTGCGTGATTTAAGCACTAAATTTAGCAAATAAATCACAGATAGAAAGTCCGCGAGGACTTTCGTAAGTAGGCTAGAAACTAGCAATTAATTTTATACGGTGTTACCTGCTGGCTTTTATTCGGTCGTGATAAATTCGATAAAGCCAAGAGTCCACCAACTGCTAATATTGCTCCACCAACAAAAGGAAATCCTGCACCAACTAAATCAGCCATATTCGATGAGAAAAGAAATGGCAAACAGAATATCATTCCAAAAATTCCTGCTGTTATTGAAGCAAAAGCTCCAAATTTAGTAACTCGTTTCATATCAAATATTGTTTTTTGTTCAAATTCTCGATTCAATAATTCAGCTCTTAATTCAGTCAGATTTCGAGTTGCATATTTCTCGATTGTCCATTCCGAAATCCCGATAGAGTTCTTTCCTTTTTTAAAGTCCGAGTAAAAAGTCCGCCACAATTCTGGAAGCAAAATTGCTCCGAAAATCAGTATAGCAAATGAAGGAATAGAATAATTTCCATTTCCTACCATAAAAGCTTGCATTCGGATTTCATCTTCAGCTGTCATTTGGTAATTAAGCAGAACGTGTTTCAAATCGTGGCTTTCGTATTTTGGCACTAAAGTCAGATTATGGTTGTCAAGACATTCAGCTATTTCTTTTCCTAAAGTTCCGTTTTCGAGATTTCTTAATTCCGAAACCTTTTGTTCATAAGGTTCCATTTTGCTAAAGAATTCGATTGTTGAAACAGAAAGGTCAAATGACTGTTTTATTATCTTTCTGGCTATTTTTTGCAGTATGTTCATTTATAGTTCAGATTTTTTTCAGCTTGCAGGTAACGTGTTGTGTATGGTTTCGTTGCGTTGTGCGGAACTAAGTTAGCAAAAAGAAACGAACCAATAGGAAAATCCGCAGGATTTTCCGAGTAAGCTATCACCAGCAATGAATTATACACGTTGTTACAAAATGGTACGACAGAGTAGAGTAAGCACGTTTATATTCAGCGTTGAAGTTAGAGTAAGTTATTCCGAGTTTGAGTGATTAACTTTTTCGTTTAAGAGAAAATTCCGCAAACAAGCTAAAAAATCCGTTTGAGTATTAAATTCCGCAAGAGTAAGATTCCGATCCTTTATAAAATTCCGAGTTTGAGTGAGTTATATTTCAGAGTTTGAGTAAAAAATCCGCCGAATTTAGTTTTTTATAATTCAGTTTAACTTGGAGTTACAATTTTCGGAGTACTTTTTTGTAACTTAGGCGTATATGAAAAGTAGCGTTTAAAATAGTTACTAACCTTTCATGTTTTCTATAGTTTTATAAAGTAACGAAAAATATTATAGAATTGAAACTCTAGCTATTTTTTATATACGCTGTTGGGTTTAGTAATTTGGAGATTCCCTTTGGAATATCCTTAATAGAAATTCCTTTTTTGTAATTTCTGAAATTACGGAGTACAACAGACGCTA
>Ga0209344_10004482_pt1 | contig 12815 bp, 8 predicted proteins | sample Cruoilmetagenom6_FD_187293 | JGI IMG/M metagenome (GOLD analysis project Ga0209344, IMG submission 187293) | Oil polluted marine microbial communities from Coal Oil Point, Santa Barbara, California, USA - Santa Barbara Oil Seep Sample 6 (SPAdes)... | ecosystem: Environmental > Aquatic > Marine >...
CCCGCCGGGCGGCGTTCCCGTCCTCGGGCGAGATCAACTTCAAGGTGGACGATGCGGATGCTGCCACCGCGCGGGTGCTGGCGGTGTTCGAGGGCGAGGAGACGCTCCTCGACGCCTCCTCCATACCATCCCTCCGGGATGAGACCGACGGCATCTCCCTCGAATTTCCCGACTGGCGCTTCAACCTGCGCCGTTCCAACACCGAGCCATTGTTGCGCCTGAACGTGGAGACATGCGGCAACGCGGACCTGCTGGCCGCAAGGGTGGAGCAGCTGGAGGCGCTGATCCGGGGCTAGCGCGACCTAAGACCTGCGTGGGTTGCCTGCACCGTGGAAACGTGGCGGGGCTGGGTGAACCTGCATGCAAAGTGATTGCGTCATAACCCGTGCCTCACTAAACCTGCGGGCAAGCCTGTAGGCAATATCCCGACCGGTTCCGAAAAGGTGCGTACATGTCCTACATTCTTGACGAGGAAAGCGGCGTGTGGGTGCGTGAACAGGGCGGGGGTATCGCCTATAGTGACGGACCCGCGCGCGAAAAGCGCATCTATGATCTGATCGCGAATTGTAAGGACCGCTCGGTTTTTTCATCCGAGATCGCGGGCAGCATCGGCGGCTGGGCCTCGGAATACCACTTGTCGGCCAAACGGCATTTCACCTTGCGCGGGCTGGATCTGCAACCGGGCCAGTCGGTGCTGGAACTGGGCTGCGGGTGCGGCGCGATCACAAGGTATCTGGGGGAAAGCGGTCTCAACGTGACCTCGGTCGAGGGGGGCGTGCCCCGCGCGGCCACCGCCCGGCTGCGCTGTGCGGATTTGGACAATGTGCGGGTCTATGCCGACGATTTCACGAAATTCGACACGACCGACCGGTTCGACTGGGTGATCTTTGTGGGCGTGCTGGAATACGCCCCCGCCTTCAACGATGCGGCCGATCCGTTCGCGGCCTATATCGACGTGGCCCGCAGGCATCTGAAGCCGGGCGGAAAGATCGCCATCGCGATCGAGAACAAGATCGGCCTGAAATACTGGAACGGCGCAAACGAAGACCACCTGCGGCGCCCCTATTTCGGGATCAATGACCTATACACGGACACCACCGCCACCACCTTCAGCCGCAAGGAACTGGCGGCCCTGATGACAGGCTATGGGTTCGGGCATCAGGAATTCTCCTACGCCTTTCCCGACTACAAGATCTGCGACACCCTGATCACCGAAGCCGGTGAGCAGGCGGAGGATTTTGCGGCCAGCGCGCTGCTGCTCAACGGCAAGTCCCGCAGCTATGGTCGCAACCACACGCCGTCGTTCCATGACGGTCTGGCCAGTGCCACGCTGGAGAAGGCGGGTCTGCTGGGGGAGTTCGCCAATTCCTTCGTGATGGTGTGCAGTCAGGAGCCGCTGACCCCTTCGAATACGCTGGCGGTGATCCACAATATAGGCAAGCGTCATCCCGCCTTCACCTGCGAGACGGTGTTCGAGCGCAAAGGGGACCAAATTACAGTCGCCAAGCAGCGGATGGGTCGTGCGGGCGACGCCAGCGCGTGGGCGCAGCAGGGGTTCCGGGTGGGTAGCTCCAGAGTGCATCACGTCACCGATGTTGTGTCCTATACCCAGGGGCAGACGGAAGCTGCCGCCATTATGCAGGCGCTGGTGCGCGATGCGCGACCGAGCAGGATCGCGGGCTATTTTATGAGTTGGGCGCGACATCTGGCAGATCAGAGCATGCTTCAAGTCGAGGGATCGTCGCGGGTCGAGGACCGGCTGTTGCCGGGCATCTATGTGGATGCGGTGCCGCTGAACTTCGTGCGCATGCCGGACGGTTTGCACCTGATCGACACAGAATGGCAGGCGGATGGCGACATCCCGCTGGGCTGGACACTGGTGCGCGGGTTGCGCGTGATGCTGCGCGCGGCCATCAGCGGCACCGCCGTGGATGGCCCGACCTTCGACCAGATCCTGCGCGACGTGATTGCCGCGCTGGAGTTGAGCGTCGAGGATCGCAGCATTGTACAATGGCAGCGGTTCGAGAAGCAGTTCCGGCGGGGTGCGATCCGGGGCATGGTCACCGCACCGGCACCCGCACCCGAGGATTGATCCCCAGAGATTGATTGCACACCGCAATCAGGCGGAAACGGCGGTCTCCTCGTCCGCTGCGCCCTGCGCCTTCCAGTCCTCGGCCAGCAGGGTCAGGATGGAGCGCAGGGCCTTGTCGGTCTGGGGATCCTCCAACAACTGCTCGCGCGCCAGAACTTTTTCCAGACGGAACGGCTTTTTCGCCTCGCAGATGCGCTGCAATATGCCGGGGAACATGCCCGCCGCGGAACCCGCGATCACGAAGCCGCGCAGCTGCTCCATCTCATCCAGCGTGCTATCCATGCACCAGGTCCGCTCGAACAGCATCATGATGAAGTCGAGCACTTCGTCGCGCGGATGGCGGCGGTCGTCTTTGTAGGGCTGGGCGAACGCATCGGTAACCAGTTCATAGGACGGCCAATAATGCAGCACACCCTCGTCGCGCAATTCGCGGTACAGCTCGTCTATCGCGACGCGCAGCACCCCCTTGGAGACCGCGTTCGAGGTGATGCACGAATTGTCACGGAACGTCGCCTGTAACGGGATCGGCGACAGGGTAAAGATGATCTTCGCGTCGGGACGATGCTTGCGGATCAGATCGTAGATCCTGCGCATGTTCGACTTGTTTTCCTCGACGGTGGAGACGCGGAACTTGTGCCGTTCGGGATCGTAGGCATCCTTGGGGATCGTGCGCCAGAAGACGTTGCCCGTCGGTTCATCATACCAGATCTCGGACAGGCCGAAGGTCAGGATGAACACGTCCGTCTTGTCGAACATCTTCCTGGTCTGGGCCTGCACTTCGGGGTCGTAGCCATAGCTCTCGGTATCGTAGCCGTGCCACAGTTCCTGATCGAAGACCTTGTCCTCCCAGGCCCATTCGAACTGCTGCAGGATGACGAAGGAGTTCACCATCCCCTCACCGCAGGCCACGACATAGGCGCGTCCCGCATCGTCGGCCTTGTTGAGGACGTTGTAGTTCCGCTTGGACAGCCAGTTCGAGATATTGGCAGCAAAGCATGATCCGAACGCCGTGACCTGCGTGTTCACGTCGATCGCGGGCTTTTCGGGCTGCCAACCTTTCAGGACGTATTTCTCGATCGCGCCGGGTTTGAAGAAATGCCGGTTGTGGGGCAGCACGTTGGTATGCTCGCCCCGGAACCAGGTGCGGTATTCCTTGCCCGTGCGCGATGTCGTCTGGAATTGCAGCTTGTCCGCTTTGCGTTCTTTACGTGCCATGTCAATGTCCTGTCGCTGTTCGGTATGTACGAGGTCCGAATATGGGGTTCGACCTGTGGGCGCAGCGTTGTGCAATAGTGCCATATACTAAGCGGCCCTGCCCTCCGTGGCGAGAGGAAATGTCCCGCCAACGGCAAGGTGCTTGAGTTTTCCTGTGCAGCGCAATATTGGATAAATGTAATTAAAATCCTGTTTTAAAGAATTTATTTTTGTCGGTGATTGATATGACTGAGGCTTTCCGCTCCGTCGCCAGTATGTGGATCGGATCTACTTTAAGTTATCTCGAGAGGGTAGTGATCCAGTCCTTCCTAGACCGCGGTCATAACTTCACTCTATACACGCTGCACCCCGTCGCCAACGTGCCTGATGGGGTCGTGCTGCGCGACGCGCGCACGATTTTGGTGCCGCCGTTCGAGATGGATTGCGACCGAGTCCGATTCACCGCCGGGATCTATTCAGACCTGTTCCGGCTGGAGATGATCGCTATGACTGACGCGATCTGGGTCGATTTGGACGCCTATTGCGTCGCGCCTTTCGATTTCGAGGGTCCGTATGTCTTCGGCTCAACCCGAAAACGGCGTGCTTCCCCCAATAACGGCGTGCTGGGTCTGCCCACCGACAGTGCCGCTTTGTCAATGCTGCGTATATTCCTCAACGATCCCAATCCAATTCCGTGGTGGTGGAACGCCCGGCGCACTGGGGCCCTACTGGAAAAGCGCGCAGCCGGAGTACGCTACGGAATCGAGAATTTCGCATGGTCGTTCAGCGGCCCGCTAGCCCTGCGCAAGGCGTTGGAGAAGACGGGTGAGATCACGCATATCCTGTCGAAAGACGTGCTCTATCCTGTCGGTTTCAATCAAAGCGATCTGTTGCTGTCTCCCGATACGCCGGTCGAGATGATCGAGACGCCGCGCACCCGCAGCGTTCACCTGTTCGGAGCGACCAAACTGACACTGATTGGTCAACATGGCGGACGGCCACCGGCGGGATGCTATATTGATCGCATCTGCCGCCGGCATGGCGTGGATATCGACCGCTTCCCGCTCGACATGTCGCGGGGCGGGCGTGAACTGGTGTCCGACAATGCTTTTGATTCTACACTGATCGCATCGTCAGCCCAGGTAGCTGGAGAACCTTGATGGCCATTGACCTTCTGACCTTTCGAAAGTTGCTCGAACTTGCGCCGCGCCTGCCTCGCGGATCGCGCGCACTGGTCATGGGGCGCCAGAACTTCCTGCTGCCCAACGCAATCGGCCGCATGGCGCGGCAGAAACCAGTCTATCAGACAATGCTGAATCAGTACGGCCACGACATCGATCTAGAGCGGATCGTGGATGTGGACGGATATTGCGATACTCTGTTCGACTTTCTAGGCTTCGCAGAGACCGATTACATGGACGTATCCGATTACGAAGGCGCCAACGTCTTGCACGATCTGAATCACCCCGTGCCCCGGCACTGCATGGACAATACGATTTTATTCTGGATGGCGGCACCAGTGAACACGTCTTCGACATTGCAGAAGCCTTTCGCAACTATCATCGCATGTTGCGTAAGGGGGGGCAGTTGCTGGCCTTCAATCCCGCGAACAACTGGCTGGGCCACGGCTTCTATCAGATCGGGCCGGAACTGGTCTGGAGCTTCTGGCGTGACGCACTCGGCTATCGAGTTCACGAATGTTCTATCAATGCGATCCGCGACTGGTACGCAAGCGGTGCGTTGAATGTTGAGCCACCTGAAACACGTGACCGAAGGCGCAACGTCGAACTGGCCAAGCCGCGTGGCGTCGGAATTCAGCTTTTAATATATCGGGTGGAAAAATCGCAAGACAAACCGGATATCGCAGCTGCTCAACAATCTGACTATGTTGCCGATTGGGATCGAAATGTGTCAAAGATGTCCTAATAGAACCTATTTTAGAAGATTTTTTAAGTTTTCTCTCAATAGATAGGCGGTCTGTTCAATAATATCTTCAATGTCTTCGTCGCTAAATACATTTAGAGACGAGGCCATGCGAGGAACGAAGTTGGTGCTGGTGGCCAAACGCTGAGCTACAGAAGATTTAAAGTAGTCAACACTGCGCACTGGGTGCCAAACTTTTTCCGGCGCTGGATAGTTCGCACAGATGATGGAATCGAGGATGTCGGGGTTGGTGGCAAATTGCACGCCCTCGAACCAATCAGGAGCGAGGGCGTCCAGATTGCCTAACGTCATATCTTCCATCGCAGCTAAATGGGAAAACACGAAAATCTCGTCGTTGGTATAAGCGCGTTCCATTACGCCCAGCTGCCCATAAGCTTTGCGGGCTTCCAACAGGCGGTCGATGGCACAGCCACTTAGGCGGGTCAGCGCGAAGATGGCACGGTAATGTTCCATATCGCGCAACCCACGCGTGAACCGGATCGATTTCTTGAACGGGGCAATCTTGAATCCCAGAGCGTCGGATCGATCTGCATCGCAGATTGCGAAAAAGCTATGAGGATCTGAGGTGAAATAGACATCTGGCTCAATCAACCAGTAGAAATCCGCATCTGGTACCGCCTGACGCAGAGCGTAGTAGAAGTAGTCACCGCACCGCCATCCCCAATCATAGACTGCACGCAGGCCTTGTGCCTCCACCCATGGAGTGTCGATGTCGACTACATGGGCATCAGGTTGGGTTTGTGCAGGGCGATCGTGGAACACGACGTGCACGTCCTGCCCCACGATCGTGCTTAGGCGCGCATGCAGGTTCTGCTCTTCTACGGTCCAGCGGTTGGTTCGGATCGCCACAACAGATTTCATGTTGGCTCAGCCCTCTCGGCTGGTACGGCCGAACAGGCCGCGCTCGATTTCGTCCAGGCGGGCATGGGCGGCGCTCGCGGCTTCTGCCGGGCCGATATGGTCGAGCAGGTGGCGCATGCGGCCTGCCATGTCGCGCAGGGCGTCGGCAGGATCTTCGGGATCGTCTGCCAAAGGGGGCGGCGCGGGGGCCGGAAAAGAGGCGGGGGTCGAGGCTCCCTCCACCGGCATCGGGGCCACATCGCGGGTGCGCAGGTGATCCCCCGCCGCCGCCAGTGCCGCGATCTCGGCGTGCAGGGCGGCAAATTCGGGGCGTGCGTGCAGCTCGGCAATCTTTGCGTGGTGCCAGGCGACGGCACCGTCATGCAGAGCGGCGGTTTGCGGGTCTGTGCGCAGTTGCGCGATCCCGGCCTCGACCGCGGGCAGGTGGCGCTGGATCGTGGTGTCGCGCGCGCCGCCCCGGCACATTTTCTGCCAGTACTCCGCACCCAACACCTGGCCCACATGGTTGGCGCGGCCCCGGTCCCGCTTGATCAGGTAGCTGTCGAGCGAGCGCACCGCATAGTGGTTCATTTGGGCGGCGTCATATGCGAAATGCGACTTGGATTTCGCATTGCGCATGTCCCCGTCGAAGAGCGTGCCGTCGGGCGCGCGCGAGGTGTAGCTCTCCACATGTTCCGCCGCCACGATGGGGCGGTGCAGGCCGAAACGATCCAGCCGGGCGGGGTGGCGCAGCAGCGTCTTGACGTACCGATTGGGAAAGCCGCCTTCCTCCAGGTCACGCTCGGCATCGGTGAACTGCGCGATCAGCGGGCGGTCGGCATAGGCGATATGGCCGTCATGCGAGAACAGTCGCCACGTCACCGAAACGGCGTCGGTGTCCTCGGGCATTGTGTCCAGCAGTGTCTGCACCGATCCGTCGCCGACATGGATGTTGAGAAATTCGTCCACGTCCGAGATCAGCACCCACTCCGCGCTGCGGGTCAGCGGATGGGCCATGGCGTATTTCAGCGCGCTTTTGTGCGGGCCGCGGCGCAGCACCTCGTTACGCTCGTGCCGCACGATGCCGCGCGCCGTCAGCCGGTCAAGCAGTTCGGTCGTGCCGTCTTCGCAATCGTTGGTATAGATCAGGAAATCGGTGAAGCCGATGGCGCGGTGATAGGCGATCCATTCGAGGATATAGGGCCCCTCGTTCTTCATTGTAGAGATGATCAGCGGTCCTGATGCCTGCATGATATCGTTCCCGATCCGCGCTGTGATGCGGCGCACCTTACGCTACTTGCGCGCACGGCTGCAATCGAGCCCTGTTTCCCGGATCGCCAATTGAAAGTCGGGGCCGCGCGGGGCAGAATGAAAGCGGCCGCGCACAGTTATCCGAAAGAGCACATCCATGTCAGACCTTCCCCGCGTCGCCGCCCTGTGGATCGGTGGCTCCCTGACCTGGCTGGAACAGCTGTGTCTGACCTCGTTCGTGCAGATGGGTCATCCTACCGTGCTTTATACCTATGGCGCTGTCGGTGGCGTGCCCGAGGGTGTGGAGGTGCGCGACGGCGCGGAAATCATGCCCGACCCGAAGGTCTACACCCATGAGCGCTCAGGCTCGGTCGCGCTGTTCTCGGACATCTTCCGCTTTCATCTGATGGTGCGTAGCCCCGGCACGGTGTGGATCGACACGGATGTCTATTGCCGCCGCCCGCTGGACCTCGGCCCGCATGTGTTCGGGTTCGAGACGGACGACGCGCGGCTGAACGGCGCGATCCTGGCGCTGCCGCCCGACAGCCCTGGCCTGAAACTGCTGCTGGACCTGACGGCGGACCCCTACCAGATCCCTGAATTCTACGAGGGGCGCGGGCGCGCGCGCATGGAGGCGGCCGCGGCGGCGGGCGATCCGATCCATGCGAGCGCGATGCCCTGGGGCGTGTGGGGACCGCACGGCGTGACCTGGGCGTTGCACAAGAGCGGCGAGGTGGAACACGCGCAGCCGCGCGCCGTGCTCTACCCCGTGCGCTTTACCGATCGGGAGCTGTTTTTCCGCCGCCCGATGCTGGTCGAGAAGATGATGGAGAAAGACACCCGCACCGTGCACATCTGGGGCCGGATCAAGCGGATCGCGGCCAAGCGGCATGGTGGATTGCTGCCCGCCAATTGCTGGCTGGATCACCGGCTCAAGGAGTTCGGCATCGACCCCGAGGCCGCCCCCGTGATCACGCATGGCAAGTTCGACTATTCCGAACGCCAGCAGGCCGCCGCCGATGTGGATACCGGTGGGGAAAGCTGAAATCATGGAGGCGCTTGGCACCAGCCCCCCCATCACCAGCTACTGGCCGGGCGGGCCGCTCGACTATCTGCGGCGCGCGGGGCTGATTTCCTGCGTGCAGGCGGGACATGCGGTGACGTTGTGGTGCCATGCGCCGGTGCCCGATCCGCCCGACGGTGTACGGATCTGCGACGCGGGCACGCTGCTGGATCTGTCCACGGTGCCTGCGGCCAACCGGGGGCTGGTCAGCGACCGGATGCGCTGGCTGGCGCTGCGCGCGGTGCCCGGCGCGGTCTATGTCTCGCCGGGTGTTGTAGTGCAGGGTCCGCTGGAACCGGGCGCGGACGGCTATCTGTTCGGCTGGCAGGATGCGCGGCACCTGTGTGCCGATCCCGTGGCCTTGCCTGCGGACAGCGCAGAGCTGGCGGCATTGTTGGCGCTGAGCGAAGACCCCGCGCCGATCGCTCCTTGGGCAGACGATGCCCTGCGCGCACATCTGGAGGCGGAGGCCGCCGCCGGGCGCCCGGTGCCTGCGGGGCATCTGCCCTGGGGTCTGCTGGGCGCCGTTGGGCTGACGCATGTGCTGCGCGATAGCGGGCGCATCGCGCAGGCCTGGGGCGCGGATGTGCTGGCCCCCGTCGCCTATGCCGACCGGCTGAACTTGCTGGTGCGCAAGCGCAAGCTGGCCGATCTGGTGACGTCGGACACCCGCGCGGTGCAGGCCTGGCCCGGTGAGATGCTGCGCGAGATTGCCGCCACCCTGGCCGGGCTGCCGCGCTACTGGTGCCCGCTGGGTGAAGTGCTGCGGCGCACGGAGGTCAATCCGCGCGAACACCTGCCGCGCGGCCTGCGCCTGCACGCACGCGACGATCGGTGGGAACGGGCAGGCACGCCGCTAACGGCTGTACCTGCCTTGGTTGCTGCGCCTGTTGCGGCACCCGCCTCGCCATCCGCGCCCAAAAACGCCCGCGTGGCCATCGTGACCTGCATGAAGAACGAGGGGCCGTTCATCCTGGAATGGATCGCGCATCACCGCGCCATCGGGGTGACGGATTTCATCGTCTACACCAACGACTGCACCGACGGCACGGATACCATGCTCGACCTGCTGGCGGACAAGGGCGTGATCACCGCGCGCCTCGACAACCCTTGGCGCAACTCCGACGACAACAAGGCGGGCGATCCGCAGCGCGCGGCCCTGTGGCACGCGCAGCACCTGCCGGTGATGGCTGATATCGACTGGGTTCTGCCGATGGACGTGGACGAGTTTCTGACCATCCATGTGGGGCAGGGCACGCTGGCCGACCTGTTCGCCGCGCGCCCCGACGCGGATATGGTCTCCATCCTATGGCGGCTGTTTGGCAACGATGACCGGCGCGTGTTCGAGGATGGCTTTGTCACCGAGCAGATGACCCGCGCGGCCTATGAGAACTGCAAGAAACCGTTTCAGGCCTGGGGGTTCAAGACGCTGTTTCGCAATGATGGCAGCTGGGGCAAATTCTCCGTCCACCGGCCGCGCAACATCGTCGAGGACCGGCGCGAGGACATCGTTTGGATCTCGGGTGCGGGCATTGCGATGCCGCCGCCCTTCATCGACAGCGGCTGGCGCGCGATGAAGGATCATGCGGGCTACGCGCTGGCCAGCCTTAACCACTACGCGGTGCGCGACGCGGAAAGCTATCTGGTCAAGCGCGACCGGGGCCGGGTCAACCATATCGACGAGGATCAGGGCCTCGCCTACTGGCTGCGCATGAACCACAATGTCACGCAGGATCATGCCATCGCCACGCGCGGCCCCGCGACCCGCGCGGCCTTCGACGCGCTGATGGCGGATGCGGATATCGCCGCGATGCACGCGTCTTGCGTGGCCGCCCACCGGGCCAAGATCGCGGAGCTGCACACCCGCCCCGACATGGCAGCACTCTATGCCGCGATCAGCAGCCCGCTGATGCAAAATCTGTCGCGCCTGGTGCCGCATTTTGGCAACCGGGTGTTCGAGGCGGGACCGCAGGCCCTGCCGCCCGACCTGCTGGACTGGGTGGCGCAGTGGGACGGGGAGGAGCCATTTCCCGGCGCATTGGAGGACCCTGTGCCGCTGGAGCCGGACGCCGCCGATCCCGACCGGCTGCTGCCTGCGGGGTGCGGGTTGCGCTTTCCCTATATGCCGGCCGAGCGCACGCCGTCGGTCAGGGAGGAACCGAACAGCGCACTGGAACCCGTACCTGATACCGATGCCGAGACCGGCACCGCGCTCGATCCGCAGCCCGAACCGGCTCCGCAGGCGACGCAGTTCGCCCCCTCGGGCGATCCGATCTGGCTGGGCGAGAACGACCGCCGCGCCTTCGCCAACCTGACCGCCCGCACGCAACTGCGCTATCCGATGCTCGACGCACCTGCGGACCCGCTGCCCGACGACAATATCGTGGTCATCACCGCGATGAAGAACGAGGCGCCCTTCATCCTGGAATGGATCGCGTGGCACATGGCGGTCGGCGTACGTCATTTCCTGGTCTACACCAACGACTGTACCGATCAGACGGTGGCGATGCTCGATAGGCTGGGGCAGATGGGCCTCGTCACGCGGCTGGACAATCCGTTCAACCGCGAGGGCGGTCAGAAACCGCAGCGCGGTGCGCTCAATGACGCGATCAAGCAGCCGGTGGTGCGCAACAGCGACTGGTATCTGGTGATCGACTGCGACGAGTTCGCGAGCGTGCATGTGGGCGACGGCACCTTGCAGGGCATGGTCGCGGCGATGAACCACCCCGATATCGTGTCGATGACCTGGCGGTTCTTCGGCAATGGCGGGGTGCACGCCTATGCAGACCGGCCCGTGACGGAGCAGTTCACAGCCTGCGCGCCGCATTACATCCCCCGCCCCCGTCTGGGCTGGGGGTTCAAGTCGATGGCGCGCCCCTCCGGCCCATCGGACAAGATCGGGGTGCACCGGCCCCTCGATCTGGATACATCGCGTGAAATCCGCTGGGTCAACGGATCGGGCCGCCCGATGCCGGAGAAATCCATCGGCAACTCCACCTGGTTTTCGCGCAAGGCCTCCATCGGCTATGACATGGTCACGCTCAACCATTATATCCTGCGCTCGGCCGAGAGTTTCCTGGTCAAGCGCGAGCGGGGCCGCATCAACCATGTCGAGCAGGATCAGGGGCTGACCTACTGGAGCACGCGCGACTATTCGACGGAGACCGACACCCGCGCTGCCGCCTTCATGTCCACGCGCGTTGCTCCGGTGCTGGCGGAGCTGAAATCCGATCCCACGCTCGCCCGCCTGCACGCCGAAGCCGTGGACTGGCACCGCGCGCGCATCGTTCATCTCAAGGCGCAGCCTGATTACGCGGCGCTCTATGCTGCGATCACTGACCCTGACCTGTCCGATGCGATTTATGTGGCCAAGGTGGACGAGACGGACGAAGACGGCTGATTTGGCGCACCGCACCTGTTGTCGCTTCCTATGGGCGCTGCTAGAGTTTTTCGGCTTCCGCGCGGTTTGGAGCGGAGCCCGATCAGGCCTGCAAGGGCTGTCTTTTTCAGGCATGTGCTGCGGGATGCGCCATCCCCGCCCTCAGATGTGGACCCTTCCTGTATGAACACCACCGCGCCTGAGCCGATCTTGCCCGAAGATCCCACCCGCATGCCGCTGTCGATCCGCATCAAGATCGCGCCGCTCAACATGGCGCGGGCGCAGCGCTGGGGAGATTTCTTCTTTGCCAGGTCCTTGCAGACCGCTTTGGTTGCGCGGGGGCATCAGGTGCAGATTGATGCGCGCGATCAGTGGTATGTCGATACCACGCCGGGCGGCGTCGATCTGGTGCTGCGCGGCTATGGCGGGTTCGATCCCATGCCGGGCCGCGCGGCCCTGCTATGGGTGATCTCGCATCCCGGCAATCTGGGGGTAGAGGAGATGCGGAATTATCACCACGTCTTTACCGCCGCCGGTGGCGGCTTGCGCGGATGGCGCCGCGCGCTGGGGCGCGGGCGCGTCTCGCATCTGTTTCAGGCGACGGACCCCGCGATCATGCAGCCCTATGAGGACACGTCGCCCGACGGCTCCATCCTGTTCGTGGGCATCGACCGGCGCGGCGGGCGGCCTGCATTGCGCATGGCGGAGCAGTGCGGCTACGACGTCGCCCTGTGGGGCAAGGGCTGGGACCGCCATCCCACATTATCGCGCATGGCGCGGGGTGCGTTTATCCCCAATGAGGATCTGGGCCGGTACTACGCCGCCGCAGGGGTCGTGCTGAACGACCATTGGCGCGACATGCGGCTGAACGGGCTGGTGTCCAATCGGGTGTTCGACGTGCTGGCCTGCGGTGCACCGCTGGTGTCGGACAATGTGCGCGCGCTGCCTGCGGACTTGGCCGACTGGGTCTATACCTTCACGGATGAGGCGAGTTTTCGTGCAGGCGTGGATGCGGCCCTTGCCGAAACCCCCGCGCGGCGCGCCGAACGTCG
>Ga0209344_10004483_pt1 | contig 12815 bp, 8 predicted proteins | sample Cruoilmetagenom6_FD_187293 | JGI IMG/M metagenome (GOLD analysis project Ga0209344, IMG submission 187293) | Oil polluted marine microbial communities from Coal Oil Point, Santa Barbara, California, USA - Santa Barbara Oil Seep Sample 6 (SPAdes)... | ecosystem: Environmental > Aquatic > Marine >...
TCTTAACCTGAGAGCATGTTCCCGTCGTTGATCCGGAGAGGCGGTTTTGTCCCGATACTGCAACATGGGTATGCCGGCGCCAAGAACTTGTTCCATAATTCTGAACCAGCCTGCCTCTTCACCGGCGCGGCAGGGTGGCGTCAACAGATACAAACCGCCTTGAGCCAGACGCTCATGGGCTGAAACAGCATGACGCATCAGATTCCTTCCTTAACATCAACCCTTTCGCGGCCACATCACAGCTCAGAAGGATGCGTACCTGTTGAATCTCGCGCCACCGGATATCTTCCACAAGCCGTTCATCATTATCCAGGTCGTGATATAATTCCAAGTCGGGTTCCTTAACGATGATCAAGAATTTCCTTCAGGAACATGACTTCCATCAAAACTTCCATCGGGAATCCCTCACGATTACCCCGATCATCGATCATAAGACTTTCTATAAAAGCCATATCACCTCTTTGCCCCCAACGTTGGCACAGAATCGGCGCCAGGTGAGGATAGCGCTGCTCGAGTTCACACCTGAATTCTTCTTCCCCGGATGGCAATTCGTCAACCTTCTCATTCTTAGCCGACCCGGGGGAATGACGGGCGATTCGCGCACATTGCCACAGGAACACCAGTTCCTCGGCGCTGCTGACACTCATGCGGGGGCGGCCTGGATGAGCGCTCTGAAGAATAAGCCTTTCCAGAAAAGCAATGGTTTCCCCCTGCCCCCACTTGAGTTCGAGGGACAGCAGCAGTTCGGGGAAAATATCTTCGATCCCATTTTCCATGCCATGGGCATGCTGCCATGTCGCAAAAGCCGGTGATTCGGTCAAACCAAAATGCTGGGCATATTGCTGGGCCACTGTTGCGAATTCCTGGTTTTTATCCATCTGATAATAAAGATCAAGCAGGATAATCCAGCAATCCTCCAGACGCTCTTGACCATTGCATCGTTGCAAATGACGTTCAAGAATTCCAGCAGCTCTTTCCGGCGCATTCGCGGCCACCGCATAGTAAGCCAAACGAACCGCTTTTCGTCCATCTGCACTCTTCGCCGGGAAACTCGGCGTTTTGAACTTTTCAGAATTTGGCATGGATCAGCCTCCCGCAAACCAACATCAATATCTATGGGACCTCTGATTCATTCTGAACGAGGGTGATTGTGCTCCTTATGTTCAGATTCGAGGCGCTTATCGACCGTAATAGCAGACTATTGCGAAGATTGTCAACGATGAAACCGAGCATAAGGAACCGCAAGAGTCGAGTTCATGAATCGATCCCAAGTTTCCCCATACTCTACTTGTAAAAACCTGTTCTGTACACGCCTGTGATTGTTACAGCATTGGAGAAATGTCAGAGCGACCTTCAGTAAGATCGTTCATTGAACAAACCGGCGGGCATTGTAAAACATCTGCATCCATGGCCCTTCTTCTCCCCAGCCCGAAGGGTGCCAGGAGTGATTGGCCGTGCGGATTAATCTTTCGGGATGTGGCATCATGGCGATAATACGACCATCCTCATTACAGATACCCGCAATACCATCCTGTGAACCATTGGGGTTGTCCGGGTAATGCTGGGTCACTTCTCCGCGCGCATTCACATAACGCAATGCAATCGGTGCATGCTCGCGCTGCCGCGCATCACCGGAAAATTCCGCTCTACCCTCTCCATGCGAAACAATCACCGGAAGGCGCGCGCCTTCCATCCCCTGCAATAGCGGAGATTGCGCAGAGCAAACTTCTGTCAGAACCAAACGCGACTCAAATCGACGCGAACGATTGGACCGGAATTCGGGCCAGGCTTCCGCGCCCGGGATAAGCGGGGCAAGATGAGCCAAAACCTGACAACCATTACAAACGCCCAGCACGAAGTGCGCCTGATCTCGAAAAAAAGCTTCCATCGCCGAGCGCAACGGCTCATGATGGAGAATTCTCACCGCCCATCCCCGCCCGGCACCCAACACATCACCAAAAGAAAAACCGCCGCACAGCGCCAAGCCACAAAAAGTCTTGATCTGCTCAGGATTTTCAAATAAATGCTGCATCGGCATGTCGATGGGTTCAAAACCAGCTTTGCTGAAAGCCGCCGCCATCTCCATATGACCATGGGTGCCCTGCTCCCGAACAATAGCAATCTTCGGCCGACACCCTCCAATCGTAGGCACAATCTCAAACGGCACATGAGCCGCGGACAGACCCTTATCGCCAGAGTCCAGCAGTGCATCAAACTCTTCCCGGGCGCATATCGGATCATCGCGCAGGCTTTTTATCCGGTAGCTTGTTTCACCCCACAATCGCTGCCAGTGTATGCGATCTCCCTTGAGCACGCAGTGATTACCGTGATAAAAACGCATAGGATGATGCTCGGCATAGACCTTGCCCAGAATATGAGTGATCATTCCCAAACCTCGATCCTCGCATATGGAGAGGATTTTGAGCAGATCCTTTTCACGCACCTGTATGACAGCGCCGAGTTCCTCACAAAACAGTGCCCGTGCCGGAACCGGATGCAGTGCGGTAATATTCACATGAAAGCCCGCGCGTGCGGCGAATGCCATTTCACATAAAGTGATGTACAAACCGCCATCGCTTCGATCATGGTATGCAAGAATATGCTCGCGTGCCTTCAACTCTTGCATCAGATAAAAAAAATCGGCTAGCAACTGCGGCTTATCCACATCCGGAGAGACCTGCTCCCAACTTCCCTGACATTGCGCCAGCGCGGATCCACCCATGCGGCACTGACCCGCGCCGAGATCGATCAGCAATAAGACGCTCGGGCCCTCATCCAGATTCAGAACGGGCGTCAGTGCCGGACGAACGTCTTCCACTGGGGCGAATGCGCTGACCACCACCGTCACGGGAGACCCCACGTGGCGTTTGAAACGCCCTTCGTTCCACTCGGCGCTCATGGACAAGGAGTCCTTCCCCACAGGAATACATAGCCCCAGAACCGGGCAAAGTTCCTCTGCCATAGCCTGAACCGCTTCAAACAGGGCATACTTCTGTTCATCGGCGCCAAAATCCGCCATCCAGTTAGCCGAAAGCCTGATATCTTTCAAAGAGGCTACAGGTGCAGCGCTTATATTGGTGATCGCTTCACCTACAGCCATCCTTGCGGAAGCGGCAGGGGATAATATCGCAATGGCCGGACGCTCACCCATCGCCGCTGCTTCACCTTCCCAGCCCTGGAAATCAGCCAGCGTCAGCGCCATATCCGCCACCGGAATCTGCCACGGCCCAACCATGGGATCCCGCGCCACCAACCCGCCCACACTCCTATCGCATATCGTAATCAAAAACGCCTTGCTGGCCACCGCAGGAAAACGCAATAACTGCTCGGCCGCCTCCATCAGCGCCACCGGCTCCAATGGCGCGCCAGGTAAAAAACGGTGCTGATCGACTGAAACACAGGGAGGCGGCAAAGGTTTCAGCAACGCTTCCATAGGCCAGTCTGCGATCATGCAATCCGGGCTGTCAGCGCTTTGCGTAATCAATAAACGCCCGTGCCCGTTGAACCTCCCGATCAGCGCCAAAGGACAACTTTCCCGGGCAGACAGACGCTGCAATTCGGAGAAGCTGGATTCAGAGATCGCCAATACATAACGCTCCTGCGCTTCATTACACCAAATCTCCAGCGCCGACATCCCTGTCTCGGCCACAGGAATGGCGTCAAGATAAACATCCGCACCCAGACCCTTGATCCCGATCAATTCCGGAACCGCATTGGAAAGCCCCCCGGCGCCGACATCATGGATAGAGATGATCGGGTTGTTTCCGGCAATGCATGCTTCGACAACTTCCTGAACGCGGCGCTGCATTTCAGGATTGCCCCGCTGGACGGAGGCATAATCCAGTGATTGCGTATCTTCCGAACTTGAGCGCGAAGAAGCCGCGCTTCCACCCAAACCAATGCGCATCCCAGGCCCGCCCAGCACGACGATCAGATCACCCGGTTGCGGATTTTCCTTGATAGGCCATCTCGCATCCAGACTTCCCCACCCGCCGGCGAGCATCAATGGTTTTCGGTAACCAAAAACATGACCCTGGTGCTCTCCTTCCATCGTGCGAAAAAAGCCCAGCAGGGTGGGTCTGCCGTACTCATTGGCAAAACGGGCAGCGCCGAGCGGCGCCTGGAGCATGATTTCCAGAGATGTGGCCAGATGCGTCGGCTGACCCAGAAATGGATTACATTCCCAAGGAAGATGCCATTCCGGTATCTGTAAATGGGAAACCATATAACCGCACAATCCAGCTTTGCTGCGCCCCCCGCGTCCGGTCGCAACTTCATCACGAATTTCACCGCCGACCCCTGTGGCTGCCCCCGGGTAGGGAGAAACGCCCGTGGGGTGGTTATGGGTTTCGACTTTGATCGACATATCCTGCCTGACATTCAAAGACGTGTAAGCCCCGTCCAAACGTTGCCATTGCTGACGAGCAAAGGCAGACAGAACCGCGCTGTTATCCGAATAGGCGCTAACGACTCCTTCGGGATGGCAGGCATAAGTATGGCGTATCATATCGAATAGTGTTTTTGGCTGGGATGTTCCATCGATTTTCCATTGGGAATTGAAAATCTTATGGCGGCAATGTTCCGAGTGAATCTGGGCGAACATCATCAGCTCGATATCGGTCGGATCCCGCTCCAGTGGCTGGAAATAATCAAGCAGATATTGCAGTTCGGCGGCATTCAAGCCCAATCCCAACTCGGAATTGGCTTGTTCCAGCGCTGTTTTCCCGTCGGCTAACATGGGAATGGACCGAATCAGTCGGGCAGGCTCGGGGTCGAAAAAAAAATCTGTTAACGCCTCATCTTCAGCGATAACGGTTTCCAGCATACGGTCGCAGTAATGGACTTGACACACCTTGCCCTCATCCTGGGCTTCGAGGTCAATCGTTGGGACCTTGATTAAACGCGCTCTTTCAAGGCGGTGCAGATGAATCAACCCACACTGTCGCCCAAGATCGGTCGCACAACTCGACCAAGGGCTTATGGTTCCCTGGCGTGGGGCGATCAATAAGGTTTTCTGATCGTGATCGCATACGAAGGAAGTCGTTAGCGGCGCCGGCAAAAGGTTCGCAACGATTTTACTTTCGGTTTCCGTGGGAAGCTCATCCCATAACAGAAAAAAAACCTCCCACTGCCTGACTATTCCCGGCGAATGAGTCGAACCAAGCAGGCCCTGCGCTTGAGCAGCGGGATTTTCGAAAGGCAGTTCCGGACCAACCACCACCCATAACCACCGATTTTCAGGCAAAACACCCGAAAAATAAATCCGGCAGCCGAACAAGGTTTCCAATCCATTGACGCCAATGGATCCACCCTTTGCGGTCATGATCCGTTTTGATCTCGGCCGGACGTTCCCGGTGTATTGGGGAAATAGCTAATCACGTTGCCCGGGCTGTTTTCGATCTCGCTTATTTTTACCGCACCTTTTTTATCCACTTCATCAATACGCACCACTGCATGCATGGGAATAAAAGTCCGCTTGACATCGGCGAATTCGGAACGCAGCTTTTCTTCGGATGGATCGACCACCACCGTAGAACTCTCCCCGAAAACCAGTTCCTCGAGTTCAACGAAACCATAGAGAAATTCCTGCTTTATACTGCGGGCAAATATCTCATAGATTTTTCCCTGATTGACGAAAATGATCTTGAATAAGGTTTTATCGATCACTGTTTCTCTCGCATCTCATGGTTAGGGAACCTTTAGATTAATTCCGGACGAAGGTGGGCGTGGTTCCCTATGTTCAGATTTGAGGCGCTTATCGACTGTCATAGCAAAGCTATTGCGAAACGTTACAACGATAAAACTGAACATAAGGAACCCAAAATACGAGTTCATGACTTAATCAGAAGTTCCTTAGATAAACACTTCTATATTTCTCGCAATCAAAGTCAATGGGCACGCGGGACTTTACCACCACCCTGTTCGTTTTTCTGTTTTTTAGTCGCAGGAAGGATATCGCTCTGCACTTCCGCAGGAGTAACTCCATGTTCCAGGGCCAGCGGCAGTATCTCGTCAATCCAGCGCACAGAGCGTATCTCAATCTCTTCGCGCACGGATAGGGGGATATCCACCAGATCCTTGATATTATCCTCAGGGATCAGAACTAACCTGATGCCAGCGCGATGCGCCGCCAGCAATTTTTCCTTCAACCCGCCGATAGGGAGCACTTCGCCACGCAAAGTGATTTCTCCGGTCATAGCGGTATCAGCACGCGCCGGATTGTTCATCAAGGCAGACACCAGCGCAGTACATACCGCAGCGCCGGCACTTGGACCATCCTTGGGTATGGCGCCTTCCGGAATATGAACGTGCAGATCAAAATTCTGATAAAAATCATCGGCAATAGCCAAGCTCTTCGCTCGACTGCGCACCACCGTCAATGCGGCCTGAATGGATTCCTGCATGACATCGCCAAGTGTGCCGGTATGCGATAATTTTCCTTTACCCGGCATGACAACCGCTTCGATATTGAGCAGTTCCCCGCCCACCTCAGTCCAGGCCAAGCCTGTCACCTGACCAATGCGATTTTCTTCCTCAGCGATGCCATAGCGGAATTGGGGCGGCCCAAGGAAATCCGATACTTGATCGAGACTCCCCACGGTGACTTCCTCTTCTTTCAATGCTCCTGTCACCGAGCGGTAAGTAATTTTGCGGCATATCTTCGCCAACTGGCGCTCAAGGCTGCGAACACCAGCCTCCCGCGTATATTGTCGCACCATAATTTGAAGCGCCTCAGCGCTCATATGTACTGCGTTTTCATCGAGCCCGTTTTTTTCACATTGTTTGGGCAGCAGATACTGTTGCGCAATCGCTGTTTTTTCCTCTTCCGTATAGCCGGAAAGGCGCACCACTTCCATACGATCAAGCAAGGGAGCCGGAATATCCAGCGTATTGGCGGTGCAGACAAACATGACCTCGGAAAGATCAAAGTCCACTTCAAGGTAATGGTCACTGAAACTGGCATTATGCTCGGCATCAAGGACTTCAAGTAAAGCTGAGGCAGGGTCGCCTCTGAAATCCATGGCCATCTTGTCCACTTCATCAAGCAGAAAAAGGGGGTTACGTGTTCCAGCCTTGGTCAAGTTCTGGAGGATTTTGCCCGGCATCGAGCCGATATAGGTGCGCCGATGTCCACGAATTTCCGCCTCATCATGCACCCCGCCTAAAGCCATGCGCACAAATTTGCGGTTGACCGACCTGGCAATGCTTTTACCCAGAGATGTCTTCCCGACACCCGGGGGGCCAACCAGGCAAAGGACAGGACCATTCAAACGGCGGACTTTTTGTTGTACCGCCAGATATTCGAGTATGCGCTCCTTGATTTTATCCAAACCGTAATGCTCCGCATCAAGCACTTCTTGGGCAAACCCGATATCTCGGCGTATGCGGCTGCGCTTACGCCAGGGCAAGGATAAAAGCGTATCAAGATAATTTCTCACCACGGTAGCTTCGGCAGACATCGGAGACATCATGCGCAATTTGTTGAGCTCGGCTTCCGCCTTCTCACGGGCTTCATGCGTCATGCCGGCATGCTCTATGCGATCAGCCAGTTCATCCAGGTCACTGGGCACATCATCGAGTTCGCTGATTTCTTTTTGAATGGCTTTCATCTGCTCATTCAAATAGTATTCGCGCTGACTCTTTTCCATCTGCTGTTTGACCCGACCGCGAATGCGTTTCTCAAGTTGAAGCAGATCGATTTCTGTCTCCAGCATCGTCATAATGTGTTCAAGACGCTGAATAACGCTCAAATCTTCCAGAATCCTCTGCTTTTCGTCCACCTTGAGAGGCAAATGTGCCGCAATGGTATCCGCAAGACGGCTGGCCTGGTCGATCCCGGAGAGCGAATTGAGCACTTCATCGGGAATCTTTGGGTTCAGTTTGATGTATTGCTCACACAGGGAAAGAATCGAACGTTTCAAAACACGATTTTCCCGTTCACCGGGTTCATCGCCATCTTCCAGCACAAGGGCATCGCACATTAAAAATCCTGCCTCATCGGATAGATTTTCCAAGCGCACGCGCTTGATGCCCTCAACAAGCACCTTGACAGTTCCATCAGGCAATTTGAGCAATTGCAAAATATTGGCGATGGTTCCCACTTCATACAGTTCATCGATATCCGGATCATCGGTTTCGGCTTTTTTCTGCGCTACCAGCAATATTTCCTTGCCATCATGCCCGGTAATGTAATCAAGTGCCTGAATGGATTTCTCCCGGCCAACAAAAAGCGGGATCACCATTTGCGGGTAAACTACCACATCACGCAGCGGCAATAACGCCAAATGCTCATAAGCATCAGGAATGATAGGTTCATCTTCCATTTAATACTCCTTGAATGCACATATCTACAATAGAGGATACTCTGATTTTCTGTCTTATACGTAACAATGCATTCATCAAAATTTCTATTTAAATTCCGGGAAGAAAACACGCCCCTGATTCAAGAAGCGAACAGCCCTGAAACAAACCCTCTACCTCCCTGCCCGGCGCTGAAAAGGGGAACCCAAAACTTAACTGACTGATGACAGCGCAGACCACATAGTCGCGCATAACTGTACAAGAAATCAGTCGGACGGCAGCGCCCTGGAATCCTTGCCGTCAAAGATAATATAGGGCTCACCCGTACCACTCAACGCCTTTTCATCCACGACCACTTTAGCCACGTTTTCAAGTGATGGCAGTTCGTACATGATATTCAGCAGGCCTTTCTCAAGGATTGTACGCAGACCGCGCGCGCCAGTTTTTCTTTCCATGGCTTTACGCGCCGCGAAATGCAATGCATCCTCACGGAATTCGATTTCCACCCCTTCCATGCTAAACAACCGGGAATATTGTTTGACCAAGGCATTCCGCGGCTCTTGCAATATACGGATCAGAGCTTCTTCATCAAGTTCCTCAAGTACCGCAACCACGGGCAGGCGCCCCACAAATTCAGGAATCAGCCCGTATCGAATCAGATCTTCGGGCTCAACATTGAAAAGCATGTCAGTAAATTGAACCTCATCAGAATCGCGCTTGATCTCCGCCATAAAACCGATTCCGGTTTTCTCCGTACGCTCGCGGATAACTTTCTCAAGTCCCGAGAAAGCGCCGCCGCAAATAAACAGAATATGCCGGGTATCGACCTGGAGAAACTCCTGCTGCGGGTGTTTGCGCCCACCTTGGGGCGGCACCGAAGCCGTTGTACCTTCGATTAGTTTGAGCAACGCCTGCTGAACACCTTCTCCCGAAACATCCCGTGTAATGGAAGGATTTTCGGATTTTCTGGATATTTTGTCGATCTCATCAATATAAACGATCCCGGACTGGGCTTTTTCGACATCATATTCGCATTTCTGCAACAGCTTCTGAATGATATTTTCCACATCCTCGCCTACGTAACCGGCTTCGGTCAGGGTTGTGGCATCAGCAATGGTAAAAGGAACTTTCAAGATGCGAGCCAGTGTTTCGGCGAGCAGGGTTTTACCCGATCCAGTTGGTCCGATCAGCAGAATGTTGCTTTTGGAAACTTCAGCGCCTTCGCTCTGTTTTTCTATCTGCAACCTTTTGTAATGGTTGTAAACCGCGACCGACAGAGTCTTTTTTGCCTGATCCTGCCCTATCACATAATCGTCAAGAATTTCCTTGATTTCCAAGGGTTTCGGCAGTGACAAGACTTCCTTGCCCGGGGTTTCCTGTAATTCTTCGCGAATAATATCGTTGCACAAATCAACGCATTCATCACAGATGAACACGGAAGGACCCGCGATCAGCTTACGCACTTCATGCTGACTTTTTCCACAGAAGGAGCAATACAGTATCTTGTTGTTGCCGCCAGTGTTTTTCCCTCGGATTGTATCGCTCATGATGCAGCCCTCAATAATACCCTGTTACAAGTTTTCAAATCGAAAAAGCTTTCCATATCTTGCGGTTGAAAGATAAAAGCCGGAACAACGCTGGAGATCACATCAAGCCTTCTTGCTCAGGCTGGCTTTTCTCTTATCCATCACAGCATCAATAATGCCATAAGCCCGAGCATCTTCAGCGGTCATGAAACGATCGCGATCCGTATCTTTCTCTATTTCTTCCATCGTACGACCCGTATGCACAGCCATTATTTCATTCAACCGGTCCCTGATCTGGAGTATTTCGCGGGCATGGATATCGATGTCCGCCGCCTGACCCTGAAATCCGCCCAAAGGCTGGTGAATCATGATCCGGGAATGGGTAAGGCAGTAACGTTTATCCTTGGCGCCCCCTGCCAGAAGAACGGCGCCCATGCTTGCCGCCTGCCCGACACAGATGGTACTCACGTCCGGCTTGATGAATTGCATGGTGTCATAGATGGCCAGCCCAGACGTCACTACCCCGCCGGGGCTATTAATATAAAGGTAAATATCTTTTTCAGGATTCTCTGATTCCAGATAAAGGAGCTGAGCAACGATCAGATTGGCGCCGATATCTTCGATCTGACCCACGACAAACACCACCCGCTCTTTGAGCAGTCGGGAATAAATATCAAAAGCCCTCTCTCCTCGGGCTGTCTGTTCCACCACCATGGGCACAAGCTGTGCCCGGATATCAGATAAATCTTCGCGCATAGTTTTAAATTCCTCTACGGAGTCGCGTGCAGCCAAGCTGGGTGTTGAGTCATTAAACCATTAATCATTTTGTGCAGATGCCATCGAGCAAATTTCTGTGTATGTCACCGTTCTATCCGTTCGCGGAATCTCTTCCAATAAAGTATTAAGAACGGATTGTTGCAAGAGATCTTTTTCCATCTCCTTTTGAATTTGAGGGTTCTTTTGTAATATTTCAATGCCCTGCTCGGGTTCTCCCAAACTTTGGATCCATTGCTGCATAGCGGCATTCAACTGCTGCTGTTCGACTTCGATGTTCAGACTGCGTGCTATCTCATCACACAGCAAGGCCCATGCCACAAGCCGTCGCGCCTCAGATTCAAACACGCTCAGCGGCAATTCAGGAAGACGGTCGCGATTTTGCCCCATGCGCCTAAGAGCATTTTCCCGCATGAAAGCACATTGTTGGTCCACCAGAGCGGGCGGAAGGCCAAAGGCATTGGACTCCAGAAGTTTGTCGACCAGTCGTTCTCTCAACAAACCATCGACCATTTGTCGGCTTTGCTGTTCCATGGAAAGACGAACTGCCTTCCTGAGAGAATCCATCTGTCCATCTTCGATCCCGAGAGAACGGATAAAATTTTCATCCGCAGGCGCAATCACTTTCCGCTGCACTTCATGAACGCTCATGGCCACATCAGCCAATTGACCGCGCACCTCTTCGGCAGGATATTCATCGGGGAAATGCACGGCAACAGTACGTTGCTCGCCTGCAGATGCGCCCACAAGACCTTGTTCGAAATCCGGCAGATAACTCCCGGAGCCTATGATAACCTGGACTCCTTCACCACGGTTGCCGCTAAAGCCTTCATCGACGTCGACGACTTTGGCTTCAAAATCCAATACCACCAGATCACCCTCTTGAGCCGACCCTTCCACCACTGCCCATTTGGCGGCGCGTTCACTCAAACGCTGGATTTCCTCGCCCACATCCTCATCATTTAATTCTACTGTCAAACGTTCGAGATGCAAGTTGTTAACACCTGCGAATTCTATATCCGGCATGGCTTCAAAAGTAACATTGTAGGTAACATCTTCATCCGGAGCGCCTGAATCCGGATCGATCGCCCGAACAGCAGCCGGCTTGAGATCGCCACTCTCCACAGCATCCGCCCAACTGCTCTGAAGTAGATCCTGCATAACCTCTTGACGAACCTGCGACCCATGTCGCTGATCTATGAGAGAAACAGGCACCTTGCCCGGACGGAAGCCCTTGATCTTGGTAGAGCGTGCCAATTCTCGCAGCCGTGAATCCACTTCAGATTTAATACGGGAAGCCGGAATATGCAGCTTGATCTGGCGTTCAAAAATATTTTGTTCCTGATCGGCAGGCGGGTTTGGTTCGTTCATAATGACTTTTCCATGATCGCTGGTTTGAAATAATAGATGGATGGTGCGAAAGGAGAGACTCGAACTCTCACGGGATACCCCACTGGAACCTAAATCCAGCGCGTCTACCAATTCCGCCACTCTCGCGAACCGTTTGAAAGATAATTACTAAGGAAGGGTCATATGGCGACCATTGAGCCTGAATTTGTGGATCTCGAATATCCCAGATACGCCCTCCGTAAGCGAAATCATCGACATCAGACAACAACCAGCCCAAAAACCGGGCGCTCTCCAAGAGAAAGCAATCCTCCGTTATTATACAACATTTGGAATCTGTTGACTTCGGGAAACCTGATCCAATATGAAATGAGCATAAAGAGCCTGTTTTTAACGAAGAGCAACAACCTGCCAGAGCGTCACCTGCGCAAACCTGTACCCCTGTGAATCAGCCAACACGCCCAGGCAAAAAACCCCGCGCCTGCTACTAACAGTATACCAAACCCGATCGCAACCGAGACATCCCTCATATCCGTAAACGCGTAACGCATGGCGTTGATCATATAGAGTATCGGATTAAAAACAGACAACTGACGCCATGGTTCGGGTAAAATGGCAACAGGATAAAAAATACCGCCCAGATAGGTCAATGGGGTCAGAATAAACGTAGGTACGATGGACGTATCATCAAAACTTTTGGCATAAATCCCATTAATCAATCCCGCCAGGGAAAACACGGTGCATGTCAACAACAATACCGCAACCGCCATCACAGGATGCGCCACAGAAAGATCAGTAAAAAACCACGCTACAAACATCACCGCGACCGAAACACATATACCACGCACCACCCCTCCTGAGACATAG
>Ga0209344_10004485_pt1 | contig 12812 bp, 6 predicted proteins | sample Cruoilmetagenom6_FD_187293 | JGI IMG/M metagenome (GOLD analysis project Ga0209344, IMG submission 187293) | Oil polluted marine microbial communities from Coal Oil Point, Santa Barbara, California, USA - Santa Barbara Oil Seep Sample 6 (SPAdes)... | ecosystem: Environmental > Aquatic > Marine >...
TGACGATCTGGCCCGTATCAAGGCGGCACTTTCCGACACCTGCGAGATCGAAGCACAGTTCGACCGGGGGCTGATCGCCCTGCAGGGGCCAGCGGCGGAAGGCGTGCTTTCGTCCTACGCGCCGGATGCAGAGGACATGATGTTCATGGATGTGGCAGAGCTTGAAATCGCCGGTGTTCCGGTCGTGGTCTCGCGCTCGGGTTACACCGGCGAAGACGGCTACGAAATCTCGCTTCCCGCTGACGAGACCGACCGCATCGCAAGACTGCTGCTGGCCGATGATCATGTTGCAGCCATCGGACTGGGCGCGCGGGATTCGCTGCGGCTGGAAGCCGGGCTCTGCCTCTATGGCAACGATATTGACGAGACAACCACACCCGTCGAAGCCAATCTGAAGTGGGCGATCCAGAAGGTCCGGCGCACCGGTGGCGCCCGCGAAGGCGGTTTCCCCGGCGCTGAGGTCATCCTCAGTCAGTTCGACAACGGCGCGAGGCGCGTCCGTGTCGGTCTGCAGCCTGCCGGCAAGGCGCCGGTTCGCGCAGGCGCACAGCTTTTTGCACATGAGGCTGGCGGCGAAGCTATCGGCACCGTCACCTCGGGCGGATTTGGCCCCAGCGCGGGCGGCCCCGTGGCCATCGGCTATGTGCCTTCAGACCTCGCCGCCCCCGGCTCCAAGATCTATGCGGAAGTGCGTGGCAAGCGGCTTGAAATGGCCGTCGCCGCCCTGCCCTTCGTCCCTTCCACCTACAAACGTTAAGTACAAGACAGGAACAGCATCATGCTCAAATTCACCGAAGACCACGAATGGCTCAAGATCGAGGGCGACGTCGCCACTGTCGGCATCACCGAACATGCGGCTGAACAGCTTGGCGATCTGGTGTTTGTCGAACTGCCCGACGTCGGGGCCAAGCTGGAAAAGGGCGGCGACGCCTCAACCGTCGAATCGGTCAAGGCAGCCTCCGATGTCTACTCCCCGCTTGCAGGCGAGATCGTCGAGGTCAATCAGGCCATTGTCGACGACCCGTCGCTGGTCAATTCCGACCCGACAGGCGCTGGCTGGTTCTTCAAGCTCAAGCTCGATGATGCCAATTCCGCCAATGAGCTGATGGATGAAACCGCCTACAAAACAATGATCGGCTGAGATCTTCCATGACCATCAAACTGACCGACTACAATCCTTATGACTTCGCCAACCGCCGCCACATCGGCCCGTCGCCGGCTGAAATCTCCGACATGCTTGAAGTGGTCGGAGCTTCCTCGCTGGACGCGCTGATTGACGAGACCGTACCCGGCTCGATCCGCCAGACAGCGCCGCTGGCGTTCGGCGATCCGATGAGCGAACGCGAGGTGCTTGATCATCTCCGCGCCACGGCGAACAAGAACAAGGTGATGGTCTCACTGATCGGTCAGGGTTATCACGGTACCATCATGCCGCCGGTGATCCAGCGGTGCATCCTCGAAAACCCGGCCTGGTACACGGCCTACACGCCCTACCAGCCGGAAATCAGTCAGGGACGGCTGGAAGCGCTCTTGAACTTCCAGACCATGGTCGCCGATCTCACCGGGCTCGACATCGCCAACGCCTCGCTGCTTGACGAGGCAACAGCAGCGGCTGAAGCCATGGCTATGGCCGAACGCGCATCAAAGTCGAAGGCAAACGCGTTCTTCGTCGATCATCACTGCCACCCGCAGACCATCGACGTGGTCCGGACCCGCGCCGAGCCGTTGGGCTGGGAGGTCATTGTCGGCGATCCGTTCACCGAGCTTGATCCGGCGGCTGTGTTCGGGGCAATCTTCCAGTATCCCGGCACCTTTGGCCATGTGCAGGATTTCACCGATGTGATCACCAAGCTGCATGCGCAAAAGGCGATTGCCATCGTCGCAGCCGACCCGCTGTCACTGACGCTGCTGAAATCGCCGGGTGAAATGGGCGCCGATATCGCCATCGGCTCGATGCAGCGCTTCGGCGTTCCTGTCGGTTATGGCGGCCCGCATGCAGCCTATATGGCCGTGAAAGATGCCTACAAGCGCTCGATGCCCGGCCGTCTGGTCGGCGTCACCGTCGATACGCGCGGCAACCAGGCCTATCGGCTGGCGCTGCAGACTCGCGAGCAACATATCCGCCGAGAAAAGGCCACGTCGAACATCTGCACCGCGCAGGTGCTGCTCGCCGTCATCGCCTCGATGTATGCCGTGTTCCACGGACCGGTTGGATTGAAAGCCATTGCCGGCCGGGTCCACATCAAGGCCGCAACGCTGGCCGCCGGGCTCAAGCAGCTCGATTTCATCATCGATCCATCGATCTTTTTCGACACCGTCACCGTGTTCGCGGAAGGCCGTCAGACCGAGATTCTCGAAGCGGCGCGCCGCGAAGGCATCAATCTGCGCAAGGTCGGCGATGACCGCATTGGCATCGCGCTTGACGAAGTCTCGCGCCGGGAAACCGTGGAAGCGGTCTGGCGCGCCTTTGGCGGAGACCTGAAGTTCAACGATCTGCTTGCAGAACCGGTCATCCCGGATCCGATGGGGCGTCACTCGCGCTATCTCGAGCATCCGATTTTCCACATGAACCGCGCCGAAAGCGAGATGACGCGTTACATAAGGCGTCTGTCGGACAAGGATCTGGCGCTCGACCGGACGATGATCCCGCTGGGCTCGTGCACCATGAAGCTCAATGCGACGGCGGAAATGCTGTCGATCACCTGGCCGGAATTTGCCGATATCCATCCATTCGCACCGGCCGACCAGGCGCTGGGTTACAAGCAGATGATCGACGATCTGTCGGACAAGCTGTGCCAGATTACCGGCTATGACGCGATTTCGATGCAGCCCAATTCGGGCGCGCAGGGCGAATACGCCGGACTGATGTCGATCCGCGCCTGGCACCGGGCCAATGGCGATAAGCACCGGCATGTCTGCCTGATTCCGACCTCGGCGCACGGCACCAATCCGGCGTCCGCCCAGATGGCGGGAATGACCGTGGTGGCCGTCGGCACCCGCGAGAATGGCGACATTGATCTCGATGATTTCCGGGCCAAGGCGGAGCTGCATGCGGACAATCTCGCTGCCTGCATGATCACCTATCCGTCCACCCACGGGGTGTTCGAGGAGACTGCGGCGGAAGTCTGTGCCATTACTCACGAACATGGTGGCCAGGTCTATCTTGACGGCGCCAATCTCAATGCGCTGGTAGGGCTGGCGCGGCCGGGCGATATCGGCGCCGATGTGAGCCATCTCAACCTGCACAAGACCTTCTGCATCCCGCATGGCGGCGGCGGACCGGGCATGGGTCCGATCGGGGTCAAGGCTCACCTTGCGCCGCATCTTCCGGGACACTCCGAGACGGATGGCAAGCCGGGCGCCGTGTCTGCCGCTCCTTTCGGGTCCGCCTCGATCCTGCCGATCTCCTGGGCCTATTGCCTGATGATGGGCGGCGAAGGCCTGACCCAGGCAACCAGGATCGCGATCCTGAACGCCAACTACATCGCCGCACGGCTGAAGGGCGCATACGACATACTTTACACCTCGTCCAAGGGCCGGGTGGCGCATGAATGCATCCTCGACACACGGCCGCTTGTCGCCAGTGCAGGCGTTACCGTTGACGACGTCGCCAAGCGGCTGATCGACTGCGGCTTCCACGCGCCGACCATGAGCTGGCCGGTGGCCGGGACGCTGATGATCGAACCGACGGAATCAGAAGTGAAAGCCGAGCTTGACCGGTTCTGCGCGGCGATGCTGGCGATCCGTGACGAAGCCTGGGCGATCGAGGATGGGCGGCTCGACCGGGAGAACAACCCGCTCAAGAACGCGCCACATACGATCGAGGATCTCGTCGGGCCATGGAACCGGCCTTACGACCGCGAATCTGCCTGTTTCCCGGCCGGCGCGATGCGCAACGCCAAATATTTCGCCCCGGTCAACCGGGTCGACAATGTCTATGGCGACCGCCATCTGGTCTGCTCCTGCCCGCCCATGTCGGACTATACCGACGCAGCGGAATAGGCCGGCGACAAAAGATCAAGAGGCGGCTTCAGGGCCGCCTCTTTTACATGCGTTTCAGGAACCATCTGGCAATGGCACCGTCAGTGCTTGCCGTTTCACCGTCGAGCTCGATGGAACCATGGAAACCATGCCGGATGTGTCCGGCTGGGCGCCGGCATGGACTTGCAGCTCACTGGGCGTGAGCACCTTGGGCGCATTTCCAACCGGTCTCTCGACAGAAGCCAAGGCCGGTTTTGCCGCTGACTTCGCGACGGTTTTCACCGGCTGTGCAACCGGACGCGCTGACACTACGACACTGGACAGCACGACGACACTGGGTGTGGCCGGACGCGCGGACACACCGGAACCTTCTGCAAAACGCAGCATTTCAAGCGTTGTAGCGGACACTTCGCGCACTTTCAGGCCGCTCATCAACGATACCAATGCGGCCTCGCTCAATGACGGATGGCAGTAGCGCAATCTCAGCTTCGCCGCATAGCGCTTGCTGGTCAGCCTGCTGAACCCGACCTGATCGGAGCGGCTTATGTCCTCGGCAATCTGCCAGGCAAAAATGCAGGAACCTCCGCCGGAGGCTCGTCCGATGGCATATCCGAACGGGCCTTGCAGATTCTCGCCCGGCACCGATGCAATTGTCATAGCGATACCCGGCAGCACGGTGCGCATTTCATTGGCGATCTCGCGTTGGCTCGGAGCCTGATAGTAGGATTTGCCCGATGATGGCGGCGCGATGGAAACCGAGAGGCTGTTTTCACCAGATTCATATCCCCGATTGAGATATAGAATGGTCTGAAACACCTGCTCGGGCTTCGAGGATTGCCTGACAGCCTCGATGCCTCCCGCGACCTGCGGCAGGTAGGCTGCGGCATATTCGGGCGCAACATCGGCGATCAGTGTCGGAGCCACAGGCTTGACCGAACCGGTGGTAATCGTAGGGTCAATCCCGGTTGCGCATCCTGAAACGGAAAGCACGAAGGCCGCGATGGCCATGAAACGCATTATCATGGGTCTTATCGTCCCTCACGGTTGTTGATCACCTCAAGCGCGGCCACCGAGCCGGGATCACGAATGACCATATTGAGGCGACGGAATATGGCTTTGGCCCTGCCGGTCTGACCAAGATGATAGTGGGCCCAGGCCCGCATCTGGGTGAGGTCGCGTGGCTCGGAAACCAGTGACGAACGGGCGTCAAGCGCTGCGAGCGTGCGGCCGTACTGCTTGTGATCGAAGGATGATCGGGCCCGCTGGAAATAGACTTCAGACCGGAGTTCCCTGTCCCGTGCCTCTGAAAGTGGCGAAGCGGCAATCAACGCTTCTGCTTCGTCGGTCAGGCGCGCGCCGAGCAGAGACAACCCTGCCCCGTAGACCGCATCACTCTTCACCTGTCCGGAGCCTGCCATGGCTCTTTCGAAAGAGGATCTGGCCTCGCCGAACCGCTTCAGGCCAAATTCGCACCAGCCACGCACCACTGCGATTGACGGTTTGGTTGCCGACTGGCCGAGCCTGTCGATTTCGCGCAAGCAACCGGAATAATTCTTCGCGTCGAGGAGTCTGACATAGCTGGTCTTGACCCCAGCCTTGGGCTCTCCAACCGAGGCAGCCTTGCGGGCCTTCGGTGTTGGAGCAGCTGTTATTTCGGCCCAGATATCGGGATAGATTTCGCCGAACTGGGTCTTCAGGGCAGCGTAGTCCTTCTTGTGGCCGCGCCGCAACAGGCTGAGTGCCAGCCCTTTCACCCGATCGGCAGACGCCTCCCAGCCGTAGGATTGCTTGAACCAGGCTTCAGCAGCTTCGAACTGGCGGGAGTTGTAGGCATACCAGCCAAGAATTTCGGCATGATCGGCTGCGCTGGTTTCAAGAATGGCGGTTGAATAGGCCCGAACCACGTCTTCGCTCAGGGTATTCATATCCTGTTTGCCGAAGCGCGGTGACAGCACGTTCATGAGGAACACCGGATCATCGGAGAGATCAGCCAGATGCTTGGCGGCAAATTCGTAGGCGTGCTTGTCGTCATCCTGCCGGTAGAGGCTGAGATACAAGCCCTTGGCAACATCCGGCACCGGCGCTTCCTGCATGGCCAAGGCAAACCAATGCTCCGCATCGGCAGGTCTTTCGGCGTTGAGGTCATGCCACCCAAGCAGTGACAGATCTTCCGGTCTGCGGGATTTTCTGGCTTCAGCCGACAAAAGCCCCAGCTCGACTTGGGAAACGGCAGCAGCGTCCTTGGTGCTGTTGAACTCGGCAATCTGCTTTCGCGCAACATCCAGGCGAAGTGCACCCGGAAGGTAATTGTCAGGCTGTTGCGGCCACAAGCTCGCAGCAAGTATCCGAATCTCGGAAGCGGGGAAATCTTTCAATGCCTTTTGCAGTGTCACGACAAGAAATTCGTCGGACAGACGATTTGAGCTGTCGCGCGCCAGCAACCCACGGAAGACATGGGCCAGTCCGTCCCGGTCACCGACAGCCGAAAGAGCATCGATGCGCATCCAGGTGAGATCCACATCAGTCTCACTGGCAGGATCGATGCTTGCCGACACATCGAGCAGTGCCAGCCAGTCTTCGGCTTGCGCCAGTTCGCTCATGCGCACGCGCAGCTTCTTGCGGATCACCTTGCCCTGAAAGTCCGGTGTCGGCTGCCAGGACGAATCCTCGGCCTGTCGACGGATGATCTCTGCATCGATGCCAGTGAAATCATCGGTAACAAACATTTCCCAGAGGCTGGTTTCGTCCGAAACCACCGCCTGGCTGGCGGAGTACAGATCCTGTGGCGGCATGAAGCCGGGGTGCAAAATCTGCAACCGTGTGATTTCCGCATCCACACGCTCTGACTGGCGTTGCTTGGCGTAATAGTAAAGCGCTGCGGTCTGAACCGGATCAAGCGCTTCCCCTTTAGCTGGGATCTGTGATGTCTTCTCCTGAGGTGGCGCAACAGGTGAAGTGCCAGCTGGAAAGGGTTGGGTCGGCTGGGCGATCAACAGGTGCGCAGAATCCTCAGCGACCACTGGAAAAACGCCTGCAACGACAAGCATGCTGACACTGCTCAGGGCGATGCCCAAGCTTCTCAACATCCTGTAGGAAAGTGCGCCGGAACACTCTTGGCGCGTCTTGCGCGCTGCCCGGGGCAGGGGATGAGCGGCAGCTCTCATTGGTCTGTCCTCACGCCGACACCGGGAACCATGCGCCCAAGCCAGATGGCGAAAACAGCCATAAGCGCAATCACCAGCACGACGTAGATTCGGAAGTGATCGGAAAACCATGCGGCGGCGATCCTGCGCAGATTTCCAGGACCGTAGTCGCTGAGTTCATGCGCAAAATAACTCTGTGCCTGCGTGGTCCGGATGGTGTCTGCATCGAGATCAAACACCACGCTTTCGCCTTCAATGCGGTTCCACACAGCCGGTTTGGAAAGCATCTCCGAGACTTCGGTCATGTCGAACGAGGTGTCGGCGGTTAACCAGGTCACCACACCGTTGCCCGAGACATTCGGACGCTGGATGAGAACCGCCTTCCGGCGAGGCTCGACCGGTGCATGCTGATCCGAGGCGCTCTGATAGTTGAGCCATTTGCCAAAGGAACGGTAGATATCGTCCATTTTCTCGGACAGGCCGTTGGAAAAGCTGCTGCCGCCGCCCTGGTTGCGCGTGGTTTGGCGAAAGGCGTCAAGCAATGCCGCAGGATCGCTCGCCAATGCCTTCGGCACGGCTGCAACGGAGAGATTGATGCCCGCGGTGACGATCGGATCGGTGTTGTCGAAGCCGCGCGCAAACACGATTTCGTTCGAGACTGCAGGGACGCCTGCTGGCCCAAGCCGGGCCAGGTCTTCAGCTGCCTTATTTGAAGCAATCACCAGTGCGTTGACCTGGCTGCCGGTCTTTGGCGGACCGAAGTTCAGCCTCGTCAAAAGGGGCGTCTGGGCCGAAATGCTCATCTTGGCGATGATGGTCAGTGCGGTCGAGATTGAAGCAGCATCGGATTGCAGGACATGGACATCGACCGCGGTGGCCCCGGCATAGGGATAGGCCGAACCGGACAAGGTGGCCAGTTCAGGCAGACGCGCAACCCGCGCCAGTGCCGGGACGCGAATTTCGGTGGTGTCAAGCAGGATGAAACGCGGCACGGTGTCATCGCGTTCGGCGAAAACGCAACTGTCATCAGACGGCCGCTCCAACTCGGCAAGCACCTCGATCTGGTTGCGACCGGGGCGGAAAGCCCTCAGCGGCAATTCCAGCTTGCGACCCGAAAACACCTCGCCACCAGTATCGCGCATGGGCAGGCTCGTAACGATTTGGTCGTTGACGCGAACCAGCAGTTGCGATGTCGGCTTGAGGCCGGGCGATGTTGCTGCATGCAGAGCCAGATCGAGAGTCGCATATTCAGCCGGATAGAATTCGGCAGGCATGATCATGTCGAAGCGGGTGCGGAACAAGCGTCCGCTAAAGGGGGCGGATACATAGCCGGCATCGGCGAGCGTGTAGTCGGTGGACGCTTCCGAGCGGATTTCACCTTTGCGTGGTGCCCGTATTCCACTGTCGAAGATGGCCTCGAGTGGTCCTTTAACGGCGTTCAGCAACAGGCGCGGAATCTCACCGCCAGTGGCCGAACGCAGAACCACCCTGCGGCGGAGAGGATCGGCACCAGGCGCGATCGAAAGACCGTAAGGCGTATCGCTGCGAATGGCGTCAAGCGAGGTCTGGTCATCGTCGGAGGCAACCAGCACATCAATGCCCGGCCCTGTGCCAGGTGTGTCGGAGACTGTTACCGAGATGTCGTCGCGATTGAGCGCCAGCGCCAGCGTCTGAAGCATCGGGGTTGCCCGGTTGAGAGCCACCTCACCCGAACCTTGCGGGAGGATCAGCCGGATATCGGTCAGTCCGAGGCTGTTGCGTCCGACTGTGCGGAGACTGGCGAAATCATTCACTCCGTTCGCCAAACGCGGACGAAAACCCGACGTCTGCTCATCGAATTCGGTCCAGAGCTCGTAGGTTGCTTCCATCGAGCAATCGACCCGGTGCCGCTGCACCGCGCGCAGTTGCACTTCATTGACGCCGGCACGCAGCGCAGACGGCGGCACGGCAATGGTTTGCGCATTGAAACCCAATGGGGAGCGGACAGCGAAATCTCCGACCGGCGATCCGTTGACCATGACAGATACCAGCGAGTTCTCCGGCATCACCGAAACGGCGTTGCGATAGGCAAGCACCAGATCGCCGCCATCGGCGAGGTTTGTTGCATCGAGCAAGAAGGTCAGGTTGATGACATCGTCTTCCCCCTCAAACCTCAGCGCCGAATTTGGTTGCTCGAAGGCCGTCAAAGTGGCATCGCGCCCAGCCGTAACGGCAAGCGCTTTTGGCCGGGTCGACAAAATGGTGCTTTGCCCCAAGCCCTGTCCCTGGCCCTGCCCCAGGCCTTGCAAGGACACCGCCGGAGTGGCGGCGGCGGGGTCCGACAACAGGCTTTGCGCCATGGCGGGTGGAGCAACAGACGCGCCCAGAACAACAAGTGTCGCCAGCGAAGACAAGAGCTTATGCATGTGAGCGGGCTCCCTCGACTGCCAACTCCAGTTGCGGGGTCTTGCCCGGAATGCTGGCATTGTTGTCCTTGACGGTGATTGGTGCGTCGGCAAACGACGCGACTTTGCCGGCGCGGCCGAAGCCCAGGAGGTAACCTGCTGCTCTGAAGGACTCAACGAGGCTCCAACCGGCGAACCGCAAGGTCCCACGCACGATGTCGAGGCGAACCTGGCGACGACTGATGCGATCCTGCAGCGGTTGCTGGTCCGCGTACATGATTTCGGCAATGGCCATGAAGGTCTGCGGATTGCGTTCGGGGAAGGCAAAGCCAAAGATGTTGCCACCGTCGAATTGACGGATCGACCGGATGGTGACCTGGAAAGGCACCGGCCTGCCGGCCCGGCGAACCTCGATTTCACCCGACCAGTCGGAGTTCGGATCGATAGCCGGTTCTTGATCGGGAAACTGCACCGATACGCCACCGCTCGACGCATCAAGCAAAACGACATCCCAGGTGTGCCCGCCCTGGCGCAGCAGGCCGTGGCGACGGATCGGAAGTCGCTGGTTGCGGCGCAATTCGCGGCGTTCGGCGACAACGCCCAAGCCCGCGGCAGCCAGGAAAAGGTTGAGGAAGTTCCACATCGCGACGATCAGCAGCAGGTCCGAGGCTACCGGCTCGGTTGCCAGCCGCCACATCGAATAGACCGCTGCAGCAAGCAGCACGAAGAAGATGACAAAATAGGGAACCGCGATCGCTGACAGGCCGTTTGAATCGAGCGTCTGCCCCTTGGCCGTGACATTGAAGGTCGGCTTGCGCGGATTGCGTATGACGCTGACAATCGATCCGACAAGCATCACCGACTGAACATATTCGTACAGCTCGGAGACCCAGGGCCAGCGGACCTTGCCGTAGAGATAGCTCTGCATGGCAAAGGATGCGACCAGATAGGTCAGCGCGTAGGCCCCGAATTCCTGGATGTTGGCCTGATAGATTTCCAGCGAAAAGAAGATGTAAAGCAGCGGCGACAGCATGAAGACCATTCGCGACAGCGGGAACAGCCAGAACAGGTTGATGCCCGCATAGCAGATACGCTGACCAACGGTCAGACCCTTGGCGAGGAACGGCCGTTTGAGAATCAGGATCTGCAACATGCCCTGGCACCAGCGGGCACGCTGGCCGATGAAGCCAACGAAGGATTCGGGCTGCAGGCCCGCAATCAGCGGCTTGTCGACATAGAGCGAACGCCAACCCTTGGCATGCAGGGTGAGCGCGGTTTCGCAATCTTCGGTGATCGAATCGCCCGAAAAGCCGCCGGTTGTTTCAAGCGCCTTGCGACGCAGCACGGCAGCGGAGCCGCAGAAGAACGAGGCATTCCACTTGTCCAGCCCGCGTTGAAGGACCGAGTAGAACATTTCGTTCTCGGACGGCATCGCGCTGAACGTCTGGAGGTTTTTCTCAAGCGGATCGGGATTGAGAAAATAATGCGGCGTCTGCACCAAGAAGAGCTTCGGGTCCTCCCCGAAAAAGCTCACGGTTTCCTTGAGGAACTCGCGTACCGGCGCGTGATCGGCGTCAAACACGACGACCAGCTCTGCCTTGGAGACCCGCAACCCGTCATTGAGATTGCCGGCTTTGGCGTGATCGTTCTTCTTGCGGGCATGGTAGTTGACGCCCATGGCCCGGCAGAGCGCCTTGAGCTGCTCATGGCGCCGGGTCGCGGCAAGCGCCAGAACCGGATCCTTCTGTGTCCGCTTGGCCTCGGTTCCGCCGTCATCCAGCAGCCAGATCGATACCTTGTGACGCGGATAGATCATCGATTTGGCGGCGGCAAGTGTTCCGGCGAGCAGTTCGGGATCTTCGTTGTAGGTGGGAATCAGCACATCGACGGTGGGAAGCTCTTCAAGCGAGCGAACCTTCGGGGCAACGCGCTTGATCGGATCTGCCAGCATGAAAAAACTGATTGCCAGCATCGCAAGGCTGTACATCTCGGCAATATAAAGAAGCACGCCGGGAATGAAATCGAGCGGATCGGAGATAGCCGGCAAGGTTTCCGTCGTGCGCCAGAAAGCGTAACGCAGCGCCAGCACCGCACAAAACACGAAGGTGATGAAACGAAACACCGTGTTTTCCGGCCTGGTCATGCCAAAGAACATCGCGCCCAGAGCAGCAAGGCTCAATACCAGCTGCGCCTGGAGGCTCAGCGGCATCCACAGAAAGGTCAGTCCAATAAATCCGGCTGCCAGTGCAACCCATTTTGTGCACATTATGTGCATACCCCACACATCAAACAGGCCTTCGCGTCATGCGAAAAGCATTTCACATCGGTGGCGAAACTAGGGTGAGACTGGTTCATAGATTGCTAATATGCCAGATTACCTGACCAATATAAAAAGCATGGTTAATGAAGAGTTTAGGCGGTCCAAACCATCGTCTGGCAGCACAAACTGGAAGGCTTTCCGGGCCTCTGTGAAGCCGGTTTCAGAGCATCCCGGATCGCCGGTCAAATGCCGACATCGATCATTCTTCGATGCCGGCAGCTTGATGAATGAATATTCATTCACTATAGATACAAGCCTGACAGGAGGTGTGATCCGGCCCGCCTCCTGCACGCGTACATGGGTGTGACGGCCTCTTCCGCGTTCACGTACATAAACATTCGAGGACAGTTTGATGGACGCCCCTGTAGCCAACTCTGTGACCAGCACCGCGAGCAATCGCGCCTCGGATATCCTCGACCAGGTCAAGTCGGTCTTCGCCCTGAACGGATTCGAGGGCGCGTCGATGCAGGATTTGGCGCAGGCGGCGCAGATGAGCGTTGGCAATTTCTATCGCTATTTTTCCTCCAAGGACGCAATCATAACCGCGCTGGTCAAACGCGACCTGGAGGAGATCGAAGCGCTTTTCGACGCGATAAAGGCCGCTCCCGATCCCGGCAAGATGTTCATGACATTGCTGCGTGAACGCATCGAGACACTGCCTGCCGAGGATGCCGCACTGTGGAGCGAGGTTCAGGCTGCGTCCTTCCGTTCCGTCGAGATCGCCACGCTGATGCGCACCATGGACTCAACCGTGCGCAATAACATGGTCTGGGCCCTGACACAGATCCATGGCGATGACAGCCCAACCGCCCTGGCAATATTTGAATCACGCGCTCATTTGATGATGCTGCTGATCCACGGCTTTGCCCAGCGCAAATACTGCGCCGGCAGTGATGTGAGCGCTGACCAATTGACCGTGCTTGGAGAGCTTGTGCTTTCGACGCTGCACGACACCATCTTCTCATCGCCAGCCAATCCCACCGC
>Ga0209344_10004486_pt1 | contig 12811 bp, 20 predicted proteins | sample Cruoilmetagenom6_FD_187293 | JGI IMG/M metagenome (GOLD analysis project Ga0209344, IMG submission 187293) | Oil polluted marine microbial communities from Coal Oil Point, Santa Barbara, California, USA - Santa Barbara Oil Seep Sample 6 (SPAdes)... | ecosystem: Environmental > Aquatic > Marine...
TAAAACTTAGCGAAGTATATAACCATTTTTCGAAGCATAAATCAATAAAAGCCAGTTATATTTTAGTCTTTAAACAACTTTCAAAAAAAATCATTCGACTTGACACCCACCTTTATTCATCGATTCATTTTGCTTGACGCTTAACAACTGATTCAATCCAATTATTTTTGATTTACTTTAATTTCAACAACTTCACTATTGGCACCACAGTTAACCAATACCCAGAGGGTGATGACTGAGCTGGCAAAACGCATTCTTTTTTACAACTGACATCAGCTTGGTTCTTTGCAGGGAAGCGATGCATTTTTGGCCACAACGCCTCTGCAATTGAACCATCACCATGAATATCCATAACACTTATCTAATCTTCAATAAATTGATATCATAGCACTTTGATTACCATGCTAAGAAACCATGCAACAAATTAAACTGTCCATCCAAACACCCGGGCGCGGTTATTATTTAATCACAAATAAAATCATAGATGCGATTGAGGGCCCAATGCAAAATATTGATGTTGGTCTGTTGCATTTATTTTTACAACATTCCTCTACCAGCTTGACCATCAATGAAAATGCCGATCCAACAGTGCGGGAAGACTTTAAAAACTTTGAAGAAAAACTGGTACCCAGAGATTTTCCATATCGCCATGATTATGAAGGTGATGATGTAGACCACACAAAACACTGAATTCGGCAGAGAGTACACTTACAGATATATGGACAGTTTAACTACAGATTTTTAGAGATATAAACGCTTTAATTAATTTCAGCTCGCATCCCATGTACATACCTTCTTTCCATCAAGTGTGAAAAGATAAACAGATACATTGAAATTACCTTCTTGATGATTCCGAATTCTTTTATCAGTAAGATTTTCCCACAACCAATCTAATTCAGTGGTATTCCTATCATCTTCAAGAAAAGAGTTTATAAACTCATCTTTATTTGCAAAATCTTCTTTTGATGCCATGCGTTCAAAAATGCAGTACTGACCATCAACAAAAGGCCACTCTCTTCCTTGCCATGTAGGTAATACTGGCGTTTTATAAGTGATAGTTTCAATATCTTCATCTTCACCATCAAATGCTTCGTTGGTCTCGATTCCTAATTCCTTTAATTTCCCTGCCAGCAAACAATCATCACAAATAGATTCAATTTCATTTTCGCCATAGAAACAACTTGCATCAAACCATATTCCTACATTTTGGCAAATTGAACATTCTTTAGCTTTCTCGGTTTTGTATGCGAAATTATCAGGATCTCTAAAATATTTGAACTTCATATATATTCCTTTAATTAATATTTCTTAAGTTTTAATTTCTTCATCTTATCTTCTGAATAAAATCAGTAATAATTTGAGCAGATTCTTTTTGTAGTGGTTGTAGTGGTACAGTGAAATTGGCCACCAACTTAGAGGTGATATATGATATCACTTCGGATAAGAAGGTGAAACATGAACAAACGAACAAGGCGCACATTCAGTGCTGAATTTAAGTTAGAAGCTGCCAGTTTGGTAACTGAGCAAGGTTACACCTCTCTTCTTGGGTTCTAATCATGATTTTGTCGAACTTATTGGAAACTGGGAAAGTGTTGAAACTGAAGAAGGTAAAACGAGGGATGATGATAAAATTGATTTTGCCTTTTTAGAACTTGGAGTAACAATCCTGAGTCAATTGGGAAATTTGAAGTTTATCAGTAACAATGAAGTATTAAATAGAGATTTAAAAAAACATGAAATATATTGTTCGGTATTTGGCTATCCACATTCGAAGAATAAAATAAAGAATATACCTAAAAAAAAAGTTAAGCCTATACCATTTAATTTCAGCTCGATCTTAAATTTTGAAGAAACTATTTTTGAGAAATATTCTTACTCTATGGACTCTCATTTCTTACTTGAGTTTGATCATAAGAGAAGTAAAAATTCAAATGGAGAAACTGTAAACTCAATATCTCCTAGAGGGGTGAGTGGAGGTGGTTTATTTTTGATTGAAGGTATGGAAGATACTAGTTCATACAATTTCATGAATGTGCCAACTTTCAAATTATTAGGTATTCTCATTGAGAATCAAAAGCATGATAGAGTGCTCGCTTTTACCAAAATTAATCTAATATTGGGTGCCATACATCAATACATTAGGTCTGGCTAAATTCACTAATAGATTTTTATGCTTTGATATTAAAGTAATCATTATTGATTAATGCATTCAAATTTAGATAATGAGTTGAACTAACCAATATTCTTAATTTCTTGAAATTCACGCCCCAAAGGAAAACTGCTATTAAGTTTATCATTGTTGCCAATGATTTCATCAATCAGTTTTTCAAGTCCTGACAAAGTAACAATTTCAAGGTGTGAAATTTTAAATTCATTTCTTGTAAGTATGCCTGGGTCATAATTTCGATCAACGAAATAAGAACATCTGTTTGCTTGTGATGGTTCCGATATTACATTTCCTTGGTGATCAAACGATGTAACCCATAGCGTCCCATCAGGGACAACCAGAATAGGCAGGATTAATGATATGTCTATACCACGATCTGATTTTTCTCCACTGTGAATTGCGTCTTGTAATAAGTCGTCTGCAGAGCTTAGTGCTTGAGCCCATCTTTCATATATACCATGATCAGATGAGATGATACTCTTGTCATGGGCATTCTTGCCTATTTGTTCCGATGATTTACCAACTGGTTGGTTTATCGGATAGAGTGATTTTTCTCCTTCGACTTCAAAAGTTCTAAAGTGAGAATCATGATAACCATCTAATGGGTCTCCCTTGAAAGCGCTATAACTGTTAGGGTCAACAGAAATCACTAAGTTATTTGTTGATTCCTTTTCTTCCCTTGGAACACAACATATATGCAATGGAAAATTGGATTGCAGATTTTTACATTCAACAGCCAGTCTCAGAGTTCTTGGATGGATTAATTTACTTGCACGTATATCAAATTCTCTGATTTTTTTGGTGTTATCATCAATGTATGAGCCACAGTGTTGGCAATCAAACTCAAGTGAATTTAACAGCTTGAGTGTTTTAAGTTCAAATGCGAAATCTGAATTCTGATCCAGAAACTCTAAAATATCATCTTTTACAATTGGATCTATATTTAGTTTAGCCATGATTTATATATACTTATTTGGTAATGTTGTTTGTGATGAAAGTTAGATGATATAAAATTTTTATAAGCATTTAATCCACTCACCTTGAACATTTGTGTTGATAACATCAATTCCGTTTTCATCAAGAGCATTAAAGACTTCTAAAGTCCTACCATTAGACAACTCAAAGAGCAACCTAGTCCAAATTTCGATGTCTTTTCCTTCTATAGTCACTTCACCTTTGCCCAACCCGACAGATTTAATTTCTTTTCCAATAATTGAATCTAACTCCTTGTTTTCTTCAGATACCCACTTAATGGTAGGTAATATCAACAAGTGAGAAAGGCAACTATTGCCTCAGTTACCCCCCTTGAAAGGCGTTGATAAAATATCCAAAAATTTATCCGTATATATTCAAGCTGGTTTAAGTTTTATTTTTGATTTTTAAAATTTAAGTTAATCGTTGGTTATCGATAAACAAGTATAAAAATTGGAACTAAGGTCCCATAATTTATTAGTTAATGCTTTCTATCTCATCAGGATCAATTTTTTCCAACACCTGTACTACTGGATCACCGGATTTAACATAGCTCTCTTCTTCGTCCAAGTCTTCCCATGTTTTTTCGTCAGTTTTTAAAGTTTCATACTTTGTTACGTATTTAGGTGGCATTAGAGCTTCCGAAAAAAGGCCAATTGTTTTTACATAATTACCTAGATTTTCGCCATTTCCACCTATATTAATTTTTTCCATTTTATATGTTGATGCGATAGATAAATTTTCTTGAACTTTGGTAACTTTTACTCGAACCTTAGGGCGCTCAAGAGAACCTAAAATTTCATCTGTATCAGGGTCTTTTATATCCTCTCCCTTTGGATCAAGAACATCAAAATACATACCGACACGAATACCATTCACTTTACCAGCAGCGATTACAATTTCACGTGAATTAAGAATTCTAGCCACTTTTGATCTAATTAAATCTTTCATCATTTAACCTTTATTGCTACTATGCTTTTTGAGTTTAGCTCTAAGTTCTTCTACATCTTCAGGGACTAAATCTCTCCAGTCTTCCAAAGAATCGTCTGCAGTAGATAATTGCTCGACTACGATTGCCTCCATTCTTGCTATTGTAATTTCCTTAGATTGATTTTTATTTGGGTCTTGTATTTCATATGCAACCCTAGATAAGCTCTCATACAATGATATTAATCGACGAAATGCTGACCTAGCATGTGGTTTGATGATTTGTTTTGCTGCATTAACTGCCGAAAGTTTTCCGATATAAAATGATCCAACAATTCCGAACAACAGAATAAAAATTTGTAGAAGAGTGCTTTCTAGGCTGGTTAATGCCCGTTCTCCGGAGATATATATTGAGTATCCTGATACTGCTATGGCAATCAAAATTGACAATAGAGGGAGCCATGTTTCTTTATTTTTTTGCATGTTAGTAATATTTTTTTTAAACAGGGTTTTGCTCTTCTATAATTTTTGTTTGATGCGCTAAAACTATGAACAATATACCTATGAAATCCAATCAGATTGTACAGTATAATTTAAAAAACAAACTGAGTTTTATTTAAGAGAGTTAAATTTGGCAAGAAACGAAAACAAGTTTTGCTATATCTGTTCTGCTTATGTAACAGTCAGAACACCTGAAACTAATACCACAGATTATTAACTATGAAAATTGTATTCTTACCTGGTATGGATGGAACTGGAGAGTTATTTGGTTCAGTGCTCAATGAGCTAAATGAATATGATTGCTTGGTCGTTCCTTTACCCTCATCAGGCCTACAAGATTATGGCTTATTGGTTGATTATGTGAAAAGTAAATTGCCAGAGGAAGAATGTGTTTTGGTTGCTGAATCTTTTTCAGGGCCGATTGGCGCATATTTAGCTGAGGAAGAAAAAGTAAAAGGAATTGTATTTGTTGCAACTTTTCTGACCCCACCAAGTAAGTTTCTATTGGCCATGTCTCAATTGCTACCAATTAAGTTTTTGAGCAAGCTGCCAGGATCTGGGTTGGTGATACAGACAATGATGTTTGGGCATCAAGCAAGTAAGGAATTATTGAATCAATTTCAAATTATCATTGATCAAATTGATATTAAAGTTCTTAAGAGTAGATTGAAAACCATGCAATCATTGAAGTTCATCGGAAAAGAATCCAGTATTCCCTAAACTTATATTTTGCCAACAAAAGATCGCTTGGTTTCAAAGTCAAAACATCATGAGCTCCTTAAGTACTTCAGTCAACTTCAAGTGAAAGTAGTTAATGCCCCGCATTTTGTTTTACAAAGCAATCCTAAAGAATCAGCTCAAATTATTTCTGAATTTTTTGATAACGTAAACTAATTCAAATGAACGACAGGCAAAAACACTTACTTGAAAACTATCAACATCTGATGAGCAATGATGAAAAAATGGCTGCACGTTGGATAGTTGAAGAATGGGATCAAGAAAATAATAGATTTCCATCTTGGTTAAATAAAAACCTATTTAGGATGTTTGGTAAGCACTTACCCAGTGAACCTTCAATTTTGATAAGAAAAATTTGTTTAAGTTTGTTGAGAAAGCACAAAGATAAAATCAGCTTGCCCAAGTAGACAAATTAGTGTTGAGAGTAGCGGTAACTCTTGTCCATATATTTCAAAGTGCACTCTGAGCCGAATTCATTGTTTTGTGTGGTCTACGTCTAGGCCTTCGTAATCATGAGTGAATGGAAAATCTCTTCGAACCAATTCCTCTTCAAAATTTTTAAAATCATCCCTTACTGTCGGGTCAGCATTTTCATTGATGGTTAAGCTAGCTGATGTATGTTTAAGAAACACGTGTAACAGCCCCACTCCAATATTTTTTATATCGTCATTTATTGCATCAGATATTTTATCTGTGATTAAATAATAGCCCCGTCCAGGTGTTTGAATTGACAGATTTAATTGTTTCATAGGCTTACAGCATAAATGGCAAAGTTCTATAATATCAATTTAAGACAAGGAAGTAAGAGTAAGTTATATGAAAAAACACTGTTGTAAAGAAATGGACCATCAAACATCTGTCAAAGGACGATTGTAATGAAAGTGTACTTAGATGACGAACGAAAGACCCCAGATGGCTGGGAGAGGGTTTATTGGCCAGATGAAGCCATTGACTTGCTGAAAGCTGGAAATGTCTCTGAGATCAGCCTAGATCATGATTTGGGTGATGATGATAGAGGGACTGGTTATGATGTGGTCCTGTGGATTGAAGAAGCTGTTTTTACACAAGGATTTAGACCTCCAGTAATCAAAGTACACTCTGCTAATAGTTCAGCCAGGCATAAGATGGAACTGGGCATAAATCACATTTATAAATTTACTGCCAAAGATACAATTGATTTTCATGTCAATGATGAATTAGTGGGTATCTGTACTGATATTTATAAGTTAGGTTATTCAGAATCTGAATGGAGTGAACGGGAATCATCAGACATGTTTCAAAGTGAAAGTTTTTGTGGAGGGTTTGATTCTGACGATAAAGAGTTTTGCTTTAGTTACTATGATCAAAACCGCAAGGAATACTGGTTTCAGTTTTCTTTAGAAACTGCATTTTTGATAAAAGATAAAAAATTAAAAAGCATTCAATTAAAAAGTGCAAATATTTAATAGGAAAATAAAATGAAACACTTGGTATTGATTGGCGACTCAATATTTGACAACGCAGGATATGTTGCTGCTGGCGATGCAGTGATTGATCAACTACAATATAAGTTACCTGAGGGTTACAACGCATCATTACTGGCTGTGGATGGAGATGTGACTGATGATGTTTATGCTCAACTTGCAAACATCCCATCAGATGCCACTCATTTGTTTCTTAGTGTAGGTGGAAATGATGCATTGAGAATTGCCAGTGTCATGAACGAAAAAGTGAATTCAGTTGGAGAAGCGATGGAAATCTTTACTGAAATTAAATCAGATTTTCAAAGCAGATACAGGAAATTATTAGGTGAGCTAGCTGAGAGACAAGTCCAATTAACTATTTGCACTGTCCATGATTCAGTACCTGAATTATATCAAAGGTCATTAACTGCGTTGGCTTTGTACAATGAGGTTATTTTGAAAGAGGCTTTTGCTATCGGTGCTCCAGTGATTGACCTTCGGCTGATCTGCAATGAAAGTGCAGATTACTCTGAAATATCACCTATTGAACCTTCTCAACGAGGCGGTGAGAAGATTGTTGACGCCATATTAAATGTTGTGAAAAGTCACAACTTTTGCTCAGAAAAATCCAATATCTTCAGTTAAATTAAATAACTAAAAGGATGTAAAAATGCGAAATAATTTAATTATATTAATATTGGTACACATTTGGATTGTTGGTTGTGTATCTAATACAGCGAAACAACAAGCAGATAACTTAAATCAACTGAGTGAGCTTAAAGACTCTAAGTATTTAGGTGGATTCAACAAAGATCAATTAGCACTGGCTGCTCATATAGAAGCTGACATCCGCGATGATTTTGCTGTTCTTAAATGCAAGGAAGTTAATCCAATGCAAGGTCAGAAAGTTGGAAGCGTAGAAAAACTGACTAAACCAGAGAATGTGGTTATTGAGCATGATGGGGTTAGAATGTTAATAACTAATTTGGAATCGAACCGGCGTTTTGTTAAAGATTTGTCGCTGTATATTCTTGGTAATTTAGGTCCATCTATAAAAGAAGTTCTCCCATGGCTTGAATATTATAAAGATCAAGACAAGTATTTCAGCTCTTGGGTTAATTATGCATTAGAAAATATTGGTTGTGATAAATGGAGTAATCCAAACTATGTACTGCCTTATCATGATGCTGTAATACCCAATGAAGAAGACTTTAATTTAATCATCCACGATATGTTTGTTAATAAAACCTTGTACCCTCCAGGTGTTTACAGCGACTTTATAAGTAACTATTTATCGGACATTGAAAACAGCGATTATAATCCTATAAAATTCATTGAATTCATAAAAGATCCAGATTTGAGCCCAGACATCAAGGCTGAAATTGTGGCAGCACTGTCGGATGTGGATTTTTCAGAGCATGAAGTTTATCTTGATCAATTCATTCCTTTTTTAACCGACAATAATGAATACTTAGTTGAGGAACTTGAGTATGTGTTTTTAGAAAATAAACACCCATATGGTTTAAAGATAATTAAATCATACATTCAACAAAATGATTACAGTTATATCGAATTTTTATGTTTATATGGAAAGGAGGCAAGCTCATTTGAAAACAGGTTGTTAGAAATTTATAGTGACTTAAACGGCATGATGGATGAAAGAAATTTCATCGAAACCATCGGTTGTATTGGTTCAGAAAAAAGTGTACCAATGTTAATTGAGTTATTATCAAATCCAAACTGGGAGCTACAGATCGAAGCCATTAAAGCTTTAAAAACCGTTGCAAATGAAAATACCCATGTTAAACAAGCATTAAAAGAGTTATATGAAGAATCTTGGTCTTTAGTAGTTAGAAATTACATCATTGATCGGAATCCATACATAACACCTGAATGTTTGGCCGATGAATATTATGGATGCCCAATTTATGAGGGCCCGTTGGCAATAGATCTTTCCAGACTTCCTATTAATCATGGCATGACAGTTTGTAAAAATAATGCATGGTTCAGCTATGATGAAGTTAACTGGTTTAAAGTCAATTGGCAGGGCTCGGACAACACAACTATTCCTGACGGTTTTCCTGAGAATTTATTAAGTGACCATTTTGAACACACGCTATTAGAAACTGGTGAGGGTTGGTTGTTTGGCTCCGATCACGGACACTATTCTGGATCATTATATTTTTGGAATGAAACCGAGAAGTCTGGTTATTATTTGGGCCTAGGAGCAGAAGTATTTAAAATTCTAAAACATAATGACATGGTATTAGGTTTGGGTTACAGCTATGAAACCAGTGTCAGTGGGCAAATATTCAATCTATCAGTCAATGAAGAAGGATTCTGGGTTGCTGACCATAAGCTAACATTACCCAGTGCTCCATATTTGTATGGTTATGATCCTGATGGCGAACTATTAATTGCTGATGACTTGAACCAATACAGTGTTCGAAATAATAAAATTACACCGCTTAATTGCAAGATTGAATGAAATTTATTGAAAAAGACATACTGTAATATGTGAAATCTTCATGGGATTGGGTTATTAAGAGTCCTGTAAAGATTTTGGCAGTTAACTCAATGGCTAATGTCTTAGTTTTGGATGATAGTGAACAGCTATGGAGAATATGCCCAGAAGAACTTTCATGTGGGGTTGTTGCTAAGAACGATGATGAAATGAATGAGTTATTCCAAGACAACGAAGCCAAAGCAGATTGGCAGTTACTGGGAATGATAGATGAGGTAGAAAAACATTTCGGCACTCTTGAAACTGGAAAATGTTACGGAATGACTATCCCAGCAGTGCTCGGTGGTAAATATGAAGTAAGTAACATGAATATAGTTTCCATAAAAGATTATTTGGGATTAGCAGGTGACATGGCGATGAAAATCAAAGACTTGCCAGATGGGAAAAAAATTGTTTTGAAAGTTAAAGGTGGATAAAGGATGAAGTCATAAACCGTGATTAGTAAAAATGAAATAGTAGAGCTACAGTTACAATCGGCATTTGGTGCCATGCTTCAAGTTCTAATAAAATCTATTGTAAACCGAGAAATGGATGAAGGTATTTGGATTGACGGATATGAAATTGCTTTCACTAAAAATGCTTTGAATCATGCAGAAAGCATGGAGTTGTTGCATATTGTTTTAAAGAAAAATCCAGAAATGAAAATTGATTTAGAAAAATTATCACATCTCTTTGAATCAGAACTTCCCCAGAGCGTTGGTACTAAAATTGATTGGCTTGTTTCTGAGGACGGATGTTTTGTTGTCTCTGACAGTTTGAGAGTTGGAAAATTTAAGAAAAATTCTATGCTATGGCGAACTCCACGTATATCTATTGAAGGTATCATTTTCACAGAAATTAAGAACAACGAAGTTCACGGGTTAAGTTGGCACGGCCGTTCCTACCCTCCAGATGAGCCATTTGTCTTAAATTATGTGACTGGAAGGGTTGTTCTAGGAAACATTGTTAAATTTTAATGATATAGATTTAGGCTTGTATTTCTGACCATTAGGCTGGTAGTAAATTTCTAGAGTAAGAATTCCCAATAATCCAAACTATTTTAAATAGCAATTAATAAGAAGCTGTTATCAGTCTAATCACTCATGATGTGGTGGAGTTATGAATATCTAAAATTTCGTCTCTCGCAATATTCATGCCTTGCCATATTACTAATTCATCGTCTTGTTCAACATTGATACCTAAAACCACATATGAACCTGAATCTGTGTCCAACATTTCAAGCGCTTCAATTTTACCCTCAAGCCCAAGCTGCATGTTCCTTGAGACTCTTAAATTGTCTCCAATATAAATGGTTCCATCCAAAATTTCACCAGCAATATAAAAATACTTTTGACCAGATAATGTAAAGGTATCAAATACTTTGAATTTTTTTAAAGACATTTTATCCACTCACATTTAACTTCTGAGTTGATGACATCAATACCATTTTCATCAAGAGCATTGAAAACGTCTAAAGTCCTACCATCAGACAACTCAATCAGTAGTCTGGTCCAAATTTCTATATCCTTTCCTTCCATAGTCATTTCACCTCTGCCCAATGCCACAGATATAATTTCTTTGCCAATTATTGAATCCAATTTTTTATTTCCTTCAGATATCCACTTGACGGTGGTATCAACAAGTGAAAAGGGCAATGGACGACCTGCATCAATAGCTAAGTCTTCGAATTGACACCATGAAATAGACAGTGGTTTTTTGTTAATATTGAGAATAAGTGGTAGATCCATCCAGTTAGACCACTCTTTATCTTCTTCATACCAATATTGAGGTAATTCATAACCAGTAATCTTATGATCAATCAGAGCTTTAAATTGATCTTTTATCAATTCGATTTTCTGATCTTTAGTGTTTACATAATTCATAGCGTTGGTTTTACATTTTTGGAACGTTCTATGTCTGGTACTTTACTAGATTTAGTTCTCTTCGTATACATAGCCATAAGTTTCTGATTCAATGGATACATTACCTAATTATTTGATCTCATCTGCTAAGTTTTGAATTGGCACTTCTTTAAAATACGAACCGCACTGATCACCAGACCATTGTTTCGATTTTATTCGTTAAAATGATCAATTAATAAATCGTAAGATATACAAGAATTTTCATGTTTGATGTGAAATTCTCTATCAGGGCATTCTCTATAATCTGAATGTAGGTATCCAGTTACTTCAAAACAATTTTCTTCAGTATCATACAGTGACGATTGTGCAAAAAACCTTAAACCAGTTTCTTCAAAAAAGTTATCTTGAGTTAACTGAAGAACTAAGTGCCACTCTTGATCATTCCATCTATGGAAATCCGTTCGACCAGAACCAGTAAAAGCCACCTCGAAACTGTTCTTAAAGCGCTTACGGTTAATATCCATGGGGTTGCTTAATCTTACTTTATGGACACCGTGGTGAACATTTAGACAACCATTAGCCCTAGCAGAGCCAACATGGTTAATGAACTCTCCATTTGAACAAAAATCTCGAAACCAACCAGTGAACTCCATACTTGTTGGAATTGCTGAAACAAATACCGGTCCTTTCTCAGGTATAGGTAATGAAGCACAAGCCTGCAACATAAAAGTTAGTATTATAATGATGTAAGTTCTAACGCCCATAATATGCCCTAGAATCAATAAACGTTTCCGGTCCATGGATGCCATATTTTCCGTCTTTTGAAATTAAAAGAAATGATTCATCATTTTTTCTTAACCCTTCTTTTAATGTAGATATTGGTTCACCAAAGGTATTTGGGGGTGAGAATAAGAATCCTTCTTCTTCAAAAATTGTTGAAGGAAAATCCTTTACTTTCATTGAAGAGTCGAGACTCGTTTCTAATTCATGATATATAGCATCTAAGAACTTTTTTTGAGACTTCGGTTTAGAAATAAATCCAAGATAACGACTACGTTTGTTTGAAAGATAAGTGTTTAAAAACACTCCTAAAGATTCCAAGGATTCCATGTCTTTTGCCTATAAATAATTAAATATTAATTTATGAATATTATCATGGATGGTAGATCATCAATGTATAAATTGGATGAGTGTAGTTTTTATATTTTGATTTTGAATCAAGTAAAATAAAAAGATTTGGGTACAATTCATTGTATGGCAATTCGTTTCCCTCCCTCATTTAATTATCAAGCGATAAGGGGGAAGTCCACTTTCTATGAAACTTGAATTAATGTGAATTTTCAATTAGTAATTCGGTTTAAATATTCACACTTTTATACAACCTTACAATTTTTACCCTGAATATATCAATTCACACTTTAGCATTATTGTTAATTCACAATCATAATTTTGTGAATCACGTAAAATTCATTTTTTTCTTTCGATATTTATTCAAAGCATCACTGTAGTCTAGCTTTTGTGTTAGTTTTAAATTTTCAGTCTTTTAAATTCACAAAATTTTGTTTCTATAAGGACATGCCAGCACACATTAAATCATCTTTGATGGGTTGCCATATGAGTCTACCCATCAGTGGCGGCCATTTGGCATTGGGAACCTGGCAAGGCATTTACCTATGTGAACACCGAGACCGGCCACATC
>Ga0209344_10004487_pt1 | contig 12811 bp, 12 predicted proteins | sample Cruoilmetagenom6_FD_187293 | JGI IMG/M metagenome (GOLD analysis project Ga0209344, IMG submission 187293) | Oil polluted marine microbial communities from Coal Oil Point, Santa Barbara, California, USA - Santa Barbara Oil Seep Sample 6 (SPAdes)... | ecosystem: Environmental > Aquatic > Marine...
ATCCGGCCTGCGGCAATGGCGGAGTTGATGGCCGCTATGCCTTCACTCATGCCGTGGAGGACGGCGACACCTCCCTCCATGAAACTGCGCGTGAAGCTGTCCGACATATTTTCAGGCAGGCTCGCCAGTACCGCAACGCGCGCACCGGTGTCGGCCTTTGCGGCGACAATGGCGTCGACCGCACATTGATAGCCCGACGGGTCGCAGCGGTCGGCGCGCGGAAGGTCCAGAATGAAGACGATGAGGTCAAATGTTTCTGCCATGACCATCGAGAACATTCGGGTCATGCGAGGCGTGTCACCCCAGATGAAGGTGTGATAATCGAGCGGATTGGCGATGGTGACGATGGGTCCAAGTTCGGCTTTCAACGCGGCGCGTTGAGCCGGCGCGAAATCGGCAAAATCCAAACCGCTACCGCTTGAAAGATCCGCCATCAGACTGGCTTCGCCACCGGAGCAACTGACCGAGCAGATTGCGGACCCCGGCAGCGGCCCGACCATATGCAGAAGCTTGAGCGTTTCGAGGAAGACGGCAATGGTCGCGACCTCAATGATCCCGAGGCGCTTGAGCAGCGCCGATCCCGCCGCGGCATTGCCGGCCAGCGAAGCTGTGTGGGTCATCGTGGCAGCGCGGGCCTTGTCGGAGCGGCCGATCTTGATGGCGACGACCGGTTTGCCTTTGGCGCGCGCCTTGGCAGCGAAGGCTTCCAGTGCACGGATATCGCCAAAGCCTTCGAGATAAAGCCCGATGGCGGTGACCCGTTCATCATCAAGCAGCGCTTCGGCGATGGCGCTAGCGCCGACCTGCGCCTGATTGCCTGCCGCCACGACATAGGCAATCGGCAGGCCGCGGGCCTGCATGGTCATGTTGATGGCGATGTTGGAGGACTGGGCGATAATTGCCACGCCACGATCCACAGTCATGCCGCCGTGCTGATCCGGCCACAGCGTGACATTATCGAGATAGTTGAGAAGCCCGTAGCAGTTGGGCCCGAGAATCGGCATATCGCCCGCTGCCTCGACAAGCCGGGCCTGCAGATCGGCGCCACCGGCGGTTTCACTTTCGCTTTCGAGAAATCCCGAGGCAAAACAGGTTGCCCCGCCTGCCCCCATGGCGCTGAGTTTTTTGACCACCTCGATGGTTGCATCGCGGTTGACGCCGATGAAGCTGGCGTCAGGAGCCCCCGGCAGATCATCTATGGAGGCGAGGCAAGGCACACCAAGGATGTCGCTACGTTTCGGATTGACCGGCCAGATGTCGCCATCAAAGCCGGATTTTTTCAGTTGCGCCACAACATTGACGGCCCAGCCGCCGCCAAACAGCGCGATGGATCTGGGCCTTAGCAGGCGGGAAAGGTCAGGTTTCATGGACGAGATCACGCGCCGAACGGGCGCAACAGCGAGCGCGAGATGATGTGGCGCTGGATTTCCGACGTGCCTTCCCAGATGCGTTCGATGCGAGCGTCGCGCCAGATGCGTTCGAGCGGCAGTTCATCCATCAGCCCCATTCCGCCATGGATCTGGATCGCCTCGTCGGCGACCATGGCCAGCATTTCGGTGGCCTTGAGCTTGGCCATCGCCATGTCGGCGTCGGACACCGTGCCCTGGTCGAATTTCCAGCCGGCCTCGAGGATCATCAATTCGGCGGCCTTCATTTCCATCGCCATGTCGGCGAGCTTGAACGAGACGCCCTGGAACTTGCCGATCGGCTGGCCAAACTGTTCGCGGGTCGCTGCCCATTCGACCGAATGCTGGAAGGCGCGGTCGGCACGGCCGAGACAGGTGGCGCCGACCTGCAACCGGGTTGCGCCGAGCCAGGTGTTGGCGACTTCAAACCCCTTGTGGACTTCGCCCAGCACATTTTCAGCAGGAATGCGGCAATTGTCGAATTCGAGGATGGCGTTGGTATAGCCGCGATGGGAGACATTGCGGTAACCGTCGCGAACGGCATAACCCGGTGTACCCTTGTCGACGAAAAAGGCGGTAATCAGTTTCTTCGGGCCGCGTGGTGTGTCTTCCTCGCCGGTGGCCATGAAGGCGATGGTGAAATCGGCGATATCGGCATGTGAGATGAAATGCTTGGTGCCGTTGAGCACCCAGTCCGTTCCATCCTGCTTGGCGCTCGCCTTCATGCCGCGCAAGTCGGAGCCGGCGCCCGGTTCGGTCATGGCCAGGCAATCCCATTTCTCGCCCGCCACGCAGGGATCGAGATACCGGGCGCGCTGATCAGGTGTTCCGGCGCAGAGAATGTTGGACGGACGTGCGACGCAGGTCCAGTGCAGCGCGTAATTGGCGCGGCCAAGCTCCTTCTCGTAGAGCAACCATGTCGGCGTATCGAGGCCGGCGCCGCCGAATTCTTCAGGTATGTTGGCGGCATAGAGCCCCGCAGCAATCGCCTTCTGCTGAATCTCGCGCACCAGATCCATATCGAGATAGCCGGTGCGTTCAACCTGGGCTTCGTGCGGATAGAGTTCATTCTCGACGAAAGCCCGTGTGGTCTCGACGATCATCTCCTGTTCCTGGGTCAGTCCGAAATCCATGTTCTTATACCTTTGGGTCGGGGTTTTCAGTATGGCCATCAACGGCAATCACCTGGCCTGACACCAGCTGTGCACCGTCGGACGCCAGAAAGACGGCCATATTGGCAATGTCCTGAGCCGAGACGAAGGAGCGCATCGAAACGCCTGCCTCATATCCGGCGCGGATGGCTGCGGGCGTGGTTCCCTTGGCTTTCGCCTCGCGTGCGATCACACCATCAATCCGCGGACCGTCAACGCATCCCGGTGCGATTGCATTGGCGCGGATGCCGTAGGGGCCGAGCTCCATGGCGAGTGTCTTCATCAGTCCGATCTCCGCCCATTTTGCCGATGCATAGGGCGAGCGATTGGGAAAGCCGTTGATGCCGGCGTTCGAGGAGGTGATCAGGATCACGCCGGATTTCTGCGCCTTCATCATCGGCGCTGCATATTTGGCGGCCAAGAACGCGCCTTCCAGATTGACGGCGATGCAGCGGCGGAAATCCTCAATCTGCACGTCTTCGACCAGAGCCGTGGGGCCTGCAATGCCGGCATTGGCGCAGACGACATCAACACTGCCCCACTCGTCTGCAATGCGCGCGAAAACCGCCTGCATGTGGTCAGGATCGCTTGCGTCGCCGGTCATCTTCAACCAGCTGTCGGGGCAATGCGCCAGCACCTGCTCGTCCATGTCGGTCACAAGCACCCGCGCGCCTTGAGCAGCGAATGTCTCGGCCATGGCCTTGCCGATGCCGGAACCGCCGCCGGTGATGAGAACGCGCTTGCTCATCCCCTAGTCCCGCATGCTGGCGGGTTTGGGCAGTTTGGACTGGGCATCGCCGAGTGCAGTGATCTTGGCAAGTACCGCACCTTCCGGTTCGCAGGATTTTCGGGTCTCGAGCGAAACATGAAGGAGGAGCTGGTTGCAGGTCGCCAGCAATTCGCCGTCAGCGGTCCGGATCATCTCGTGATAGAGCCGGAGCTTCTTGCCACGGGCTTCAAGCACCTGGGTGCGGACATGGATGACATCGCCCAGATGAGTTTCGTTGAGATAGCCGATTTCATTGGAGACGGTGAAATAGGACAGACCGCCGGCGATATAGGCCTGGTCGGCACCGACCATCGACATCACCACGTCGCCTGCGTCGGAAAACACCTGGCCATAACGGCTTTCGTTCATGTGGCCGTTGTAATCCATCCAGTCGACGGGAATGACGCGCTCGAGTGTCGTCAATGGCTGGTCGATTTCGGCGGGCAGTGGAGGCTTGTTGCGCGCGTCCTGGGCATTCAGAAGATCGCCGGCGCCCCAGTTGCGCGGTTTCAGTGCCCGCATGATCGATACCAGATTGTCGTCGCGAATGCGCTCGAGTTCACGGATCGAATGCATGCCTGACTGCGCGTCCGACTGATCGGCGATCATGTTTGTCAGTTCTTCAGTGAGATCCGGCACGTCCATCAGCTTGGTCCAGGGCCAGGAGAGGCACGGGCCGAACTGGGCGATGAAATGGCGCATGCCCGCTTCGCCACCGGCAATGCGGTAAGTCTCGAACAGGCCCATTTGCGCCCAGCGCATGCCGAAGCCATAGCGGATGACATCGTCGATTTCCTGGGTGGTGGCAACGCCGTCCTTGATCAGCCACAGTGCCTCGCGCCATACCGCTTCGAGAAACCGGTCGGCAATGTGGGCGTCAATTTCCTTGCGCACGATCAGAGGCTTCATGCCGATATTTTCGAGCACGTCCTTTGCGCGCTCGACCGTTTCCTGAACCCCGACAAGTTCGATCACCGGCAGGAGATAGACCGGGTTGAACGGATGGGCGACGAAGATCTGCTCCGGCCTCGCCGCGCCCTGTTGCAGTTCAGACGGCTTGAAGCCCGAAGTGGACGAGCCGATCAGCGCGTTCTTGCTGCAATGGGTCTGGATTTCAGTAAAAATCGTGTGCTTTATATCAAGACGCTCAGGCGCGCTTTCCTGGATCCAGTCAGCGTCGGCGACCGCGTCGGCGATCGAAGCGGCAAAGCTGAGCTTGCCCTCTTTAGGCACACTGACATCGGAAAGCGCGGGCAATGACCGCCTTGCATTGGCAAGCACTTCACCAACCTTGCGTTCAGCTTCCGGATCAGGATCGGAAACGATCACATCCCACCCGTTTAGCAGGAAGCGCGCGGCCCAGCCGCCACCAATGACTCCGCCGCCAATGATGGCAGCTTTCATAAGTTTGCTCATGCGTTTCGCCCTTCGGCTATGGTGGAATCGGTCAAGGCAACCCTGTCGCCAGCGCGGATCACTACGGGGTCGTAGGCTTTGCGGGCAAAGACCTCCTCGACCATGGCGCGGAAGAACTCGATGCCTTCGTGGGTATAGGCCGGGTCAAAGCTGTTCTGGTCCCAGCGGTCGCAGAAAATGGCGCAATCATCATAATAGGCATGGCCCTTGTAGGCATCGCGGGCATGCGGATTGCCGCCAACATGGTGGGCGTAATAGAGCTTCTGGAAGTCGCCGTGCTTTTCCACTACCCAGGCGCATTGCTCGCGCACGAAGGGTTTGAGGATCGCTGCCGCATATTCATCATGATTGTAGGGTGCGTAGATATCGCCGATATCATGCAAAAGCGCCGAGACCACCCAGTCGACATCGGCGCCATCGCGCCAGGCGCGAGTGGCGGCTTGCAGCGAATGACCAAGCCTTGTGACCTGGTAGCCCGACAAGCTCTTGTCGAGATCGACCATCGCCGCGAGAAGCCGCTCGGCGGTTTTGGCGGCATAATCGATTTCGTGCCCGGTGAGGAACGCGTAGTCCTCCCGGTCACCATCCTTCATCGCGGTAAACTTGACCTTTTCCATTCCACCCTCCCCTTTAGAGACTATAACGATGCCGGCGCGCGCTTGGTCAGGTTGAGACGCTCACGAACTTCCTGCGGGCCGATGACCCGCGCGCCCATATTCTCGACGATTGACGCGGCGCGCTCGACCAGTTGTGCATTGGTGGCAAGCTGCCCTTTGCCGAGCCAGAGATTGTCTTCGAGCCCAACGCGGACATTGCCACCGGCCAGCACTGATGCCGCGACATAAGCCATCTGGTTGCGGCCAAGCGCGAAGGCCGACCAGTTCCAGTCGTCAGGTACGTTGTTGACCATGGCCATAAAAGTGTTGAGATCATCCGGCGCGCCCCAAGGCACGCCCATGCAAAGTTGCACCAGCGCATCCGGCGCGAGCACGCCTTCCTTGACCAGTTCCTTGGCGAACCAGAGGTGACCGGTGTCGAACGCCTCGACTTCCGGCTTGACGCCAAGCTCGGTCATCATGGCGCCCATGGCACGCAGCATGCCGGGCGTGTTGGTCATGACGTAATCGGCTTCGGCAAAATTCATGGTGCCGCAATCGAGCGTGCACATCTCGGGCAGGCATTCCAGAATGTGCTTCATGCGTTCCAATGCACCAACCATGTCGGTGCCCACCGGGTTGAGCGGCAGCGGTCTTTCGGTCGGTCCGAAGGTGATGTCGCCACCCATGCCTGCGGTCAGGTTGAGGACGACATCGACTTCGGCTTCGCGAATACGTTCGGTGACTTCGCGGTAAAGCGCAACATCGCGGCGCGGGCTGCCGGTCTCGGGATCACGAACATGACAGTGAACAATGGCGGCGCCGGCCTTGGCCGCGTCAATCGCTGACTCGGCGATCTGTTTGGGCGAACGCGGCACATGCGGGCTGCGGTCCTGTGTGGCGCCGGATCCGGTGACGGCGCAGGTGATGAAAACCTCGCGATTCATGGTCAATGGCATGGGGTCAATCCTCCGTGTGATGATCGCGCAATGATGACGGGCTTGCAGCCGAATGCGTTACAATTTACGAAGGCAACATGCCGCAAAGCGAACTCACTCACGAAAATTCAGACTCCATGCCACCCATGACCGTCGATTTTCTGGTCGTTCCGGGGTGTTCGTTGCTGACACTGGCGAGCACTGTGGAGCCGCTGAGGGCTGCCAACAGGCAGGCTGGCCAAACAGTTTTCGACTGGCGATTTGTTTCTGTGGACGGCATCTCACCGACAACATCCTCCGGCATCGCCTGGCCCGTCTCTGGCAAACATGACCCCTCCTCCCGGTGCGATGTGCTGGCGATCGTCGCAGGTTTCGGCGCACCGCAGATGACCGACCGCAAGTTGATTGCACATATCTACCGGGCAGCAAGAAATGCACGTCTCGTCATCGGCATTGAATCGGGCGCCTGGCTTCTGGCACGCGCCGGGTTGCTGGACGAACACCGTGCAGCGACCCATTGGGAGGATTTCGAGGAATTCGCCGCAGCATTCCCGAATGTTGACCTTCGGCCGGACCGCTACGTCATCGACCGGCGTTTCGTGACAACATCGGGCGCGTCACCGACGTTTGATATGATGGTGGATCTGGTGCGGCGTGAGCTCGGCCTCCCGGCAGCGCTGGATGTGGCAACCAGCTTCGTTCATGACGATTTGCGCGCGGCGGGTGACCCGCAGGTCAACGCCACCTTGGGTGATGCGCGGCATGATCCGCGCCTGGTGCGTTCGATCCGGATCATGGAAACCCATGTCGACGCACCAGTCAGCATTGCCGCAGTCGCCAAGCGGGTGTCTATGTCGGCGCGCGGACTGGAACAATTGTTTTCCCGGCAACTGGGCCAGACGCCCGGCGCCTATTTCCTGGCGCTCAGGCTGGCGGCAGCGCGGCGGCTGGTCAATGACACGCGGCTAAGTATGACCGACATCGCAACGCGGGCGGGATTTTCCTCGGAGTCTGCATTTTCACGCGCGTTCAGCCGGCAGTTCGGTCTATCGCCGAGTGCAAGCCGGAAACGGCCAGCCTCCGCTTAAACTGTACTCAGTCAACTGCCCTTGACCGGCACCTTGGCTTCGAGCCAACGGAAGGCCACCACCAGCACTCCGGTCAGGATCATGTAGATCAGCGCCAGCAAGAGCAGCGGCTCATAGGTCAGATAGGTGTCCTGACGGACCCGCGAAATGATCGCGTAGACATCGACGACGGTAATCGTCGCCACCAGCGGCGTGGCTTTAAGCTGCAGCACTGTTTCACCAGCAAGGGTCGGCAAAGCCCGGTGAATGGCACGCGGCAGCCAGATGCGGCGGAACGACGTCCATGGTGACATGCCATAGGCACGCGCTGCCTCGAGTTCGCCCTTTGGCACACCGGCAAACGCGCCGCGCATCACCTCACCCTCATAACCTGCAAACGACATGGTCAGCGCCAGCACACCATAGGGCCAGGCCGAGCGCAGGTACGGCCAGGCCCAGGACTGGCGGATCTCCGGCCAATAGGCAAACAGCGAACCGAGGCCGTAATAGAGCAGCCACAGTTGCAACAACAATGGCGTACCGCGGATCACGGTGCAGAACGCCCGCGCCGGTCCCGACAGCCAGAAAGGTCCTGCAGCTTGAGCCAGACCGAGTGGCACAGCCAGCAAAAAGCCCAGGACACTGGTGAGAAACAGCAGCCACAAAGTGGTTCCGACGCCGGCGACCAGCTTGCCGGAGTAGCGCGGCAACCAGTCCCAACGCATGGTTGTCGCGGCAAAAACAACGATGCCGATGGCGATGGCGAGCAGCACCAAACGGTGCGGCTCTTTCCAGCTTCTGAGTTCGGGGGCCATCAGCGCACCGCCGGCATGCCGCGGCGAGCATGGCGCTCAATCCGGCGGATGGCGACATTGGAAAGCAGTGTCACCATCAGATAGAGCAGACCCGCGGCAAAGAAAAACAGGAAATACGACTTGGTCGTGCCGCCCGCTTGCCGTGTTACCAGCGTCAATTCCGCGACACCAACCACAGCCAGCAGCGCGGTATCCTTGGTGGCGATCAGCCACAAATTGGCAAGTCCAGGCACCGCATGCGGCAGCATTCCGGGCAAAGTGATGCGTCGCAGGACCAGCAGCGATGACATGCCGTAGGCCCGCGCCGCCTCGATCTGGCCATGGGGCACGGCCTTGAAAGCACCGCGCAATACCTCAGTCTGGTAAGCGCCCTGAACCACTCCGATGACAAAGATCCCCGCAGCCAGCCCACTTATATCCATGCGTTCGGCGCCAATCAGCACCAGGAATTGATTGAGGGCATCGGTTCCAGCGTAAAAGAGCAACAGGATGAGAACGAGTTCCGGAACGGCGCGCACCAGCGTGGTGTAGACATCCAGAATGTCGCGCAGGACCGGACCGCCATAAAGCTTGCCGGTTGCGCCGCCAATGCCGATCAGGAAACCCAATATATAGCCGCCGATGGCGACCTGAAGCGAGACCGCAAGACCTCTGAGCAGAACGCCACCCCAGCCCGGTGGATCATAGGCGAGCAATTCCCAGGCGGCAAAGCCTGTGATCCAGTCAAGCATCGGTCATCACCATGCCGGACCGACGGGACATACCCGCCGGTCCGGTTGAAGCGCATCGCGCCAGTTCAGCATATTACTTGCCGTAGATGTCGAAGTCGAAATAGGCTTTCGAGAACTCAGCGTATGTGCCGTTTTCGCGGATGGCGGCAATTGCGGTGTTGAACTTCTGACGCAGTTCATCATCGCCCTTGCGCAGTCCAACGCCAACGCCGGCACCGAGGATTGCCGGATCATCTTCGACAGCCCCGACGATTTCGCAGCACGTATCGGATTTGACGAAGGCGTCAAGTGCCAGCGAGTCGGCCATGATGGCGTCAACGCGGCCGGCGGCCAGATCCTGGTTGGCTTCGTCCTGGGTCTGGTATTCCTTGATTTCCGCAGCGACGTCACTGAAATGCGTGGTCACATAATCCTGGTGGATGGTGGAGACCTGAACGCCAACGATCTTGTCCGTGAGGCCAGCAGCATCAGGCGTGATGCCCGAGCCCTTGGATGTCGCGATCACCGACGGGGTATTGTAGTACTTGTCGGAGAAATCGATGCTCTTCATGCGCTCTTCAGTGATCGACATCGAGCCAACAATGGCGTCGATCTTGCTCGACATAAGGGCAGGAATGATACCGTCCCAGGCGACCGGGGTGACCACACAGTCAAGCTTGGCCTCAGTGCAGACGGCGTTCATGAATTCGATTTCCCAACCGGTCCAGTTGCCCGAAGCATCAGGTTGGGTGAATGGCGGATACGGCTCGGCGGCAACGCCGACACGCACGGTTTCAGCCGATGCGGCATGCGCCGAAAGCGACAGGCCGAAAGCGGCGATGGCTGTGATGATTTTGGTTTTCATGGTTTTTCCCCTGTTAAAGAAATCGGGCTTTGCCCATTCGACCTTGGACTATTCAACAGTCGCAAGGAATTTTTGCAGGCGCTCGGATTTCGGAGCGCTGTAAACGATATCCGGCGGACCTTCTTCCTCGATCACCCCGTCGGCGAGAAACACGACATGGTTTGCCACTTCACGGGCAAACTTCATCTCGTGGGTGACAAGAAGCATGGTGCGGCCTTCACGGGCCAGATCGGCGATCACTGCCAGCACTTCACCGACAAGTTCGGGATCAAGTGCCGAGGTCGGCTCATCAAACAGCATGACCTCCGGCTCCACCGCGAGCGCCCTAGCAATGGCTGCGCGCTGCTGCTGGCCACCCGACAGGAACGCCGGATAGACATCGCGCTTGTCGGACAGACCGACGCGATCCAGCAGTTTTTCTGCACGTGCAATGGCCTCATCGCGCGGAACGCCCATCACCTGAACCGGCGCTTCGATGATATTGCCGAGCACGGTCATGTGCTGCCAGAGATTGAAGCTTTGAAAGACCATGGCGAGCCGGGTGCGGATGCGGCGAAGCTGGGCCGCATTGGCAGGCCGCAGGCCGTCGCGACCGTCCGGCTTCATCTGAATGGTTTCACCCTGGATGCTGATCGCGCCGCTGGTTGGAAGCTCCAGCATATTGATGCAGCGAAGCAGGGTCGATTTGCCGGATCCCGATCCACCGATGATCGCGACCACATCACCATTTCCGGCTGTGAGCGACACCCCCTTGAGCACTTCGAGATCGCCGAACTTCTTGCGAAGGTCAGCGACTTCAACGGCTGGCGGCGATGATGATGCACCGGTTTTCGCACCGGGTTCTGGACTACTCATACGGCTCCTCTGATGCTCCGGGTGGAGCGAAGTTGGGCAATCGTGGCCCTTGCGCAGTAATTAATCAAGTGTATAATTTTGGACATTACATATGACCTGAACGGACGACTGATGACATACGGATCTCAATCCATGACGCCCCCGCTGAAGCGGGTTATAATGCGCAAACCCGGCGACAGCCTCCGTCAGGCAAAGGCCGAGGATTGGCATTATGGAGCGGGATTTGACGGCAATCGCGCCATTGAGCAATTCGGCGTCTTTGCTGATCTGGTGTCTGCCAGCGGTGCCGAAATCATCTGGATCGAGGATACGGGCGACGGCCTGGCTGACGCCATGTTCACCCACGATCCCTCGCTGGTGACCGACAAGGGCGCGGTCGTTCTGCGCATGGGCAAACCCGGCCGCATGAGCGAACCGGACCTTCATGCGAGCGCCTACGAAGCCGCAGGAATTCCAATCCTGGGCCGGATCGAAGCACCTGGCGTGGTTGAAGGCGGTGACTGTATCTGGGTCGACAAATCGACACTTGCAGTAGGCCGTGGCGTGCGTACCAATCAGGCTGGCATTGAACAGCTGGGCGAGATTCTTGCCCCGCTTGGTGTGAGTGTTCTCGGGTTCGACCTGCCTCTGGGCAATGGCGCCGAAGCGTGCCTGCACCTGATGTCGGTCATGTCGCCACTCGATGAGAAGCTGGCACTGGTTTATGCTCCAATGCTTCCGGTGGCGTTCTGGCAATTGCTCAAGGACCGTGGCTATACACTGGTTGAGGCTCCCGACGACGAGTTTGCCGCGTCCAACGGACTCAATCTCAATGTACTGGCGCTGACGCCTGGCGAAGTGATCATGGTTGAGGGTTTTCCGAAAACCCGCGCCCTGATGGAAAAGGCAGGCTGCAAGGTGACTGCCTTCAACGCCGATGCGCTCTGCATTCCCTGCGAAGGCGGACCGACCTGCCTGACGCGTCCCGTGTGGCGAGGGTGACACGCAGGGTCTTCCATCATGAACCCGAGGCGGTGCGGCAAAACGATCTGATTGCCGCAACGCTCGACAGCATCGCCGAGCTGGGGCTGGCAGGTGCCACCGTGCGCGAGGTAGCGCATCGCGCCGGTGTTACACCCGGACTGATCAGGCGCTACTTCGACAACAAGGAACGCCTTGTCGCCGCAGCCTATCGAAGCTTTATCTCCGATCTGACTGCGGCTGCCGCAGCCGGCTGCGGTGACGGGTCGGCACATTCAAGGCTTGCCGGTCTGATCCGCGCCAGTGTTACAGCGCCCGTGGCCGATGGCCGGGCGGTGTCGATCTGGGCAGCCTTTATCGGAACGGTGAATGCGGATCCGGTGATGGCAGAAACCCATCGCGAAGGGTACCGAGCGTTCCGCGATCTGGTTGAACGGCTGGTCGGAGAAATCATGGCGGAGCGCGGCACTCCGGCTTCGCACCAGGTGATCCGCCAGCATGCGATTGTGCTCAACGCGTTGCTGGACGGGTTGTGGATCGAAATATCGATGGGCGGCGACGACTTTTCCCGCCTGGATGTGGTGCGGATCGCACTCAATTCAACGGCCACACTGCTCGGCATCGACCCAGCTGAATTCAAGGAATACTGACTATGAAGTATGCGGCAATCACAGAGCGGCTGGCTCACACCGGCGGCGCCAAATGGGCCATTCACCAGCGCAGCCGCGAGATGGAGGCGAAAGGCGCCGACATTATCGAACTGACCATCGGCGAACCCGACCTGCCGCCGGACCCGCAACTGTTCGAGGTTTGCCACCAGTCGATGCTGGCCGGGCGTACCGGTTACTCGAGCGGTCGCGGCGAGCCGGAACTGCTCGACGCAATTGCCGCCCGCTACGCACGGCGGCGCGCCGGTGTCGATACCAACAATGTGCTTTGCTTCCCCGGAACGCAGACTGCCCTGTTCGCCACCATGATGGCACTGACCGGCCCGGGTGACGGCGTTCTGGTGGGGGATCCGTTTTACGCCACTTATGACGGCGTCATTATGGCCAGCGGCGCGCACCGCCAATCTGTGCCACTCAGAGCAGAGAACGGTTTCCGGCTTACCGCAAACGATCTGGAGGCTTCGATCACACCGGAGTCGCGAGTGCTGCTGTTGAATTCCCCGCACAACCCGACGGGTGCGGTGTTGAGCGCGGAAGAAGTGGCCGAAATCGGCGCGGTCTGCAAAGCCCATGATCTGTGGATCGTCGCCGATGA
>Ga0209344_10004488_pt1 | contig 12805 bp, 8 predicted proteins | sample Cruoilmetagenom6_FD_187293 | JGI IMG/M metagenome (GOLD analysis project Ga0209344, IMG submission 187293) | Oil polluted marine microbial communities from Coal Oil Point, Santa Barbara, California, USA - Santa Barbara Oil Seep Sample 6 (SPAdes)... | ecosystem: Environmental > Aquatic > Marine >...
AATTGAATAAGGATATTAGTCGCTTTACGGTTTCTGGAGCTTCAAAGAGAGGATGGACAACTTGGCTCACTGGTGCCAGTGACAAAAGAGTGGAAGCCATCGGACCTATGGTCATCGATGTACTCAATATGCCTGTAAGCCTTGATTATCAATTGACCTCATGGAACGATTATAGTATACAGATTCAAGATTATACAGATCTTGAAATTCCCCAAGGAGTGAGCACCCCCGATGGAAATGCACTTACTCAGATGATAGATCCTTATTCTTATCGCGAAAAGCTTACCATGCCTAAAATCATATTTATCGGAACAAACGATGAATACTGGCCGATAGACGCCATAAAAAATTATATAAAGGATATTCCAGGTGAGAATTACATACATTATACACCCAACGCAGGACACAATTTAGATGGAGCTGAAAAAGCCTTAAAAGCTTTAAGCGCATTTTGGGGTCAAACTTTGGCCAAAAAATCATATAACGAATTGGAATACGACCTGATTACCGATGGTACCTCAGCGACTCTTTCGGTAAATTCAAACTCTAAAAATCTTATAGCTAGCTATTTGTGGCTTGCCGATTCTGACGATCGAGATTTCCGAGATGAAAAATGGGATTCTACCAAAATAAAAGTTTCAACTAAAGGTAAAGTCGTGGAGAAAATTTTATTTCCCGAAAATGGATTCAAGGCATTCTATATTGATTTTGAATATGAAGATCCAAATGGTGGAACCTACACCAAAAGTACACGGGTATACCTAACCGATGATGATGAAGTTCTTTAACAAAAATCAGTACTGGTTCATTGGCCTTATCGCAGTTATTTTATTGGGATTGGCAGCTTTTAGGTTTCTTGGTATAACCCATGAGAGTTTGCCGGTTGTAAGTTACTATGAATACGATCAGGTTATTCCATTAAAGGACTCTGTCACGGTGGCGGTTGATTCATCGAACTTCCAGTTATTATCGGTTACATTCACAAGTGTAAACAATAGAAGGGTTAATGGCCTCTTAAGTCTTCCCAAAAATACTGCGGGACCATTCCCTATTATTATTTTATTGCACGGATTAGGTGACCATAAAATGGTTGATTATGTAGAATTTGGTACTGATGTCTTCTTAAAAAATGGCTATGCCGTGATGCGTATTGATATTTGTGACCACGGCGAAAGAAAAGGTGACTTTTATGATTTCGATTTGACAGGACCTTATAAATATTGGTCAAGAAATATTATACATCAAACTGTTTTTGACCTAAGGCGTACAATAGATTTTTTGGAATCTCGACAAGAAATAGATGCTACTAGAATTGGATATTACGGCATCAGTCTTGGGGGAATTATTGGTTCTATATTTTGTGGTGTAGATAATCGAGTAAAAGTTCCTATCATAGCTTTGGCCGGTGGGCAACTGAACTTACTTTACGAACGAGATGCCTTCTCAATTGATTCGAAAAACTTCGTAAGTACTATCGAACCTATCAATTTTATTTCTCATATTTCACCACGTCCATTGTTGATGCTTAATGCCGAAAATGATGAAATCGTTCCCCCATTGATGAGTAAGTTATTATTTAATAAGGCTGAGGAGCCTAAAGAAATTATTTGGTACAATGCCAAACATAGAGATGCACCGCTCGATAAAATATATGGTGATGGCCTTGATTGGTTCAATAAATACTTATAATCTATAAAATCATGAAAAATTCATTTTTAAAAACATTGGTGGTAGCACTTTGTTTACCACTTGTTCTAGGAAGTTGTTCGGAAAAAAAGAAAAAGGAAGCGGAACCGGAAATTGTGTCAAGTACTAGTGAAATGACTGGTGAAAAATCAAGTACCTGGGCGGAAAAACTAGGCTGGCCAACAGGTAAAAAAGTAATTATTCTTCATGCAGATGATATAGGTATGTGTCCCGAAGCAAATATGGCCGCCAAAAGACAATTGACCGAGGGGGCAATTCAATCAGCTGCCGTTATGATACCCTGCCCTAGCGCTCAAGAATTCATTACTTGGGCCAACGAACGACCTAATTTGGATATTGGTTTACACCTAACGTTAACAAGTGAGTGGAAAACCTATCGATGGGGAACTACCAGCAATGCCGAAGAGGTACCCGGACTTTTAGATGGAGACCACAAAATGTGGCATGAGGTACCTCAGGTGGTGCAACACGCTTCGGCCGAAGAAGTTGAAAAAGAAATACGAGCCCAAATAGAACAATCTATTGACTGGGGGCTCAAACCTACACATATTGATACTCATATGGGAACCTTATATGGACACCCTAGCTATGTAAGGGTTTTCGTGGAAATCGCAGAAGAATATGGTATTCCAGCAAATATTATTGATATATCTAAACCAGAGGTATTCAATGAATTTAAAAGTCAAGGATATCCTCTTGATAACACTGTTTTGGAACTGATTAACAATTATTCCCTACCTAAATTAGATTTTTTCACCAGTGTTGGGAGTGCCAAGACCTACGAAGAAAAATTAGCCGATTTTAAAGTCCTTATTCAGGAATTGCCACCTGGTTTAACGGAAATAATTTTCCATCCCTCCGAATTGACCGAAAACCTGAAGAACATTACTAATTCATGGCAGCAAAGAGCATGGGAAGCCCAGATGTTTTCAGATCCAGATCTCATTCAATTTTTCAAAAAAGAGGATATCATTTTCACGAATTGGAATGAAATCATGGAACGATTTAATGAACAATCTTAGCAACCACATAATCAGTGGTTCAATCGGTTAAGATACTATTCAATAGCAACGAATTAAATAGTCAATATTTAATGTATAACGAATAAAATAGTACTGGATAAATAGTACTTAATTAGGTTTATTTGTAAGTATATCAACTATATAGGGTATGGATACAATTTCTGGAATCATTTTAGCAATTTCCCTTATTATCATAATGTTCGGTATGGGATTATCATTGACATTAAATGACTTTAGAAGGGTCTTCATTTTTCCAAAGGCTATATTTATCGGCTTGATCTGCCAGATACTGCTATTACCTTTAATAGGGTATGTTTTGGCGACCACCCTGAACGTATCGCCAACTATAGCAATGGGAATTATGTTATTAGCGGCATGCCCAGGTGGCCCAACGTCCAATATGCTCACCTTTTTGGCAAAAGGAGACTTGGCATTATCGGTTTCACTGACTGCGGTTACCAGTCTTTTGTCCATCCTTACCATCCCAGTAATTATTCAATTTGCACTCGAAGAATTTTCACAAGAAAGCCTTAGTGTTAGCGTTGACGCCCTCACCATGATCAAACAATTAATGATCATCGTATTAATACCGGTCACCTTTGGAATGTTCATTAGAAATAAATTTGAAGGCTTCGCCCTTCGTATGGAGAGACCGGTAAAAATTGCATCGGCCTTGATTTTTATTTTGGTAGTTGCAGGAATTGCTTTTAGTATGAAAGATGTTTTAACAAGTTATTTGAACGAAGCTGGGCTGCCTGCAATTCTATTGAACATAAGTACTATGACCATCGGTTTTGTTTTGGCCGTATCGTTTAAATTAACAAGACCTCAAGCCATCAGTATTTCTATTGAAACAGGCATTCAAAATGCAACCTTGGCGATAACCTTAGCCACCATTGCCTTAAATAATGTCGAGTATTCGATTGTGCCCGTCATATACGGGTTATTGATGTTTGTTTCTGCGGCAATAATTATTTTTATAAGAAAACCTCTAGGGGTCCCTAATTAATCAATAATTCCTATTTCACTACTTCACTTAAAATTATACGCATGAGAAAAGTTTTATTATTTACGGTTTTGACAGCTCTTTTTTCCTGTAAAGAAAAGTCGTTTCAAATTCCTGAAGTTGTACCCATAGACCACCCTTCGGTAATTAGTCAAGAATTCATTTATGAGCTAGAAGATGCATTAACACCTGAATGCCATGCATCAACAGTTGAGGTAAGCAATGGTGTGGTTGTCGCCTCCTGGTTTGGCGGTACCAAAGAGAAAAATAAAGATGTAGGTATCTGGGTTTCCCGAAAGATCGATGGTCGTTGGACGACGCCTAAAGAGGTTATTAACGGTGTTCAAAAAGATGGAACCCGATATCCTTGTTGGAACCCGGTTCTTTATAAACCAAAAGGGCAACCGTTGTATTTATTCTACAAAGTAGGGCCTAGTCCGCAAGAATGGTGGGGACTACAAATGACTTCTAATGATAATGGCGAGACATGGTCAGAACCCACATTATTGAAAGAAGGCATTTTAGGACCTATCAAAAATCAACCTATTCAATTGGCCAACGGGGTCATACTTTCTCCTTCCAGCAATGAAACCACAGATGGTGATTGGACCATTCATATAGAAACAAGTAAAGATAGTGCAAAGACCTGGACAAGCTCAGGGCCCTTAAACGATCCTGAAAAATTCGGAGCCATTCAACCGGTAATATTAAATTACGGAGACGGTAAACTTCAATTGTTAAGTCGTACCAAAAATGAGGTAATAAGTGAGAACTGGTCTACTGACTATGGAGAAACGTGGGATAAAATGAGCGCAACCTCGCTTCCAAATCCCAATTCAGGTGTAGATGGTGTTACTTTGAAAGACGGCCGCCAATTTTTAATATATAATCCTACAGATAAAAACTGGGGAGATCGTGTTCCATTAAGTATTGCCCTCTCTACCAACGGAAAGAATTGGAAACGTGTTCTTGATTTGGAACCCTTAAGAGAAAATACCGATAAGGAAGGTGAGGAATATTCATATCCAACGGTTATTCAGGCAGAAGACGGAAAAATACACTTAGTTTATACCTGGAATCGAAAAACAGTTAAATACTTTGTTTTAGACCCGACTAAACTGCATTAAATGCATATCAATAAATGGCAGCGAAAATCATTGCAGGTACTAGGAGTACTAGCATTTATTCTGCTGCTTATATTTTATTTTTCTATCAGTACGATAGACACCACACCTTATTTCGAGACCACGTACTATAAGAATACCATTCAAAAAATGGATTCTGCAATTCAAGATATAAAAGTGTCGAAAGGTGAATTATTTACGGGATTCGCTAGCGTCAATATAACTCCGACCATTGTACAGAACCATGCAGACTCCCAGAAAGGCGAATTCAATGCCATAAAAATGGCCGGCTATGGAAACGGACAAATAGCAAAAAGAATTCATGATTCTATTTTTGCGAAGGCAATCGCCATTGATGTAGCAGGTCAACAAGTGGTTTTTATCAGTGCCGATTTAGTTATTATTCCAGAATTAGTAGTTTCTAAAGTTGCCGAAAACTTAAAAGGAACAATACGTCGAGATCAATTATTTTTTGGCGCGACCCACACCCACTCCAGTATAGGTAACTGTATTCCCGGGTTCGTAGGTGAAAGTTTCGAAGGAGAGTTTCAACCGGCAGTAGTGGAATGGCTCGGCCAAAAAATAACCCAATTGATAATAAATGTCCTAAAGGATAAAAAACCTTCAAAATTTTCTAGCGGGCACATAAAAGTACCCAATCTAATACGTAATCGAATTATAGGAAACACAGGTAGACTTAACGACAAATTGGATCTTATATCCTTTGTACAAAATAACGGCCGAAAGGCTGTTATCGGAATTTACGGTGCCCATGCTACCACCATTGGAACATGGAACGATGCCTTTAGTGCCGATTACCCCGGGTACTTTCAAAAGAGACTTGAAGCTGATACTATCGATCTAGCCCTCTTCTTTGCGGGTACCGTAGGTAGTCATTCAAACAAAGGAGATGGGGAAAAATACAAAAAGGCGCAGTACATTGGAGAAACTTTAGCAGATTCGGCCAAGACCGTAATACAAACGATGTCCTACGATTCGGTAATTTCTATTTCCAGAATAACAAGCGAGCTGGAAACACCAAAGTTACAGGCAGTTTATATTTCGGACAGGTTGCGGCTATCACCCTTTATCGGCCAAAAATTAATGTACGATATGGGCCCGATTTATTTACAGGGGTTAAAACTGAACAATTTTATATGGATAGCGATGCCGTATGAACTTAGTGGTGAATATGGAATTGATTTAAAAAATGCTTTGGAACTAGAAGGGTATACTTCTGCCTTAACTAGTTTCAATGGGCAATATCTAGGATATATAGTTCCACAAAAGTATTATTATTTTAACACGTATGAAGCCCGTTTAATGGGATGGTATGGTCCTAGTATGGGTGATTACTTAATGGAATTGAATTATAAGATGTCTAACGCATTAACCGATAAGCGATTGTAAAATAATAGTGATGAAGAAATTTTTAAAAATTATTGGCTTATTAATTCTATTGCTCATAATGATTATTGGCGGCATATTTGTGTACAACTGGAGAGATAGGCATCCTGATTATGCGATTGATTTACGATTAGAAAGTAAAAATTCAACGACTATACGAGCAGGCTTTGCAAAAAGAACTATCACCCCTACCATAGTTGATACTTGGAACGATGCCAACGCAGACAATAAATACAATGAAGACGATGGTGATTCCTATAACGACATTAATGATAACGGAAAATTCGATGCCTACTGGATTGCAGGTATGAGCAACGCCAAACCTGCCCAAGGGGTGCATGACGACGTTTGGTCAAGGGTCATGGTCTTGGATGACGGAAACAACAGAATTGCAATGATTTCTTTGGATGCCATTGGTTTCTTGCACGGTGATGTTATTGATATTAGGAAACGAATTCCTGAAAATTTAAATATTGACTACACCTTGATTTCTTCAACACATACGCATGAAAGTAACGACCTAGTAGGTATTTGGGGAGAAAATATGTTCAATTCTGGAGTGAACCCAGCGATGTTGGAATATGTTAAGGAGCAAACAGTAGCCGCCATCATCGAAGCTACAAAAAATCTTCGCCCCGCAAAACTTGTGTTTGCCGAGGACCTTTCAGGAAATGATTCGGTACTAATAAAAGACACACGAAAACCCATTGTTAAAGCAACGGGAATTCATTTAATGCAAGTGTTAGATGCTGAAAAAAACCATACACTGGGAACCCTTATCAATTGGTCTAACCACCCCGAGACCCTATGGAGCCAAAATCTATTGATAAGTTCTGATTTTCCGCATTACGTACGAGAAGCGATTGAGAAAGGTGTTTACGATGGTGGTCAACGTATGGAAGAGGGATTAGGTGGCGTTGCCGTATACTTTACCGGAGTCATTGGAGGTCTTATGGCCCCCCACCCATCTATTTCAATCGAGGATCCATTTACAGGAACGGCCTACTCGGAGCCTAGTTTCGAAAAAACCAAGGCATTGGGGAATCAAATTGCACTAATGTCACTAGAAGCACTTCGAAAGAACGGTGATACGGTTATCAATTCAAACATTTCACTGAGGGCTAAAACGATATTCGCTCCATTGGACAATAATACTTTTAAAATCGCGAGTGGCATTGGCCTGATAAAAATGGGCATGCCCAACTATTTTAAAACCCGTACAGAGGTTGGGGCAATACGCATAGGGCCCGCAATGTTTCTTAGCATCCCCGGAGAAATATATCCTGAAATTGTTTTTGGAGGTGTTGAGGCCCCTGAAGGTGGAGATTTTGATATTCAACCGATTGAAACGCCACCAATTCAGAATTTTATAAAGGATCAATACAAATTTTACCTTGGTCTTTCAAATGATGAAATTGGGTACATTATTCCTAAAAGTGAATGGGACATTGAGAAACCGTATTTATATAATGATGAGGGTGACACGTACGGGGAAGAAAACTCCCTAGGCCCTAAAACGGCGCCACTTATCTACAATGCACTTATCGAAGTAATCGAAGACCTACCTTAATAAAGCTCCAAATCATACGATAACGACTTATCATTGCTGTAAAAGTTCATCGGTACGCACAGCCATATAGCCTTCAACAATTTTATGGCCCAATGCAAGATTCGTTTGATTCTTTGTATTGGGAATGGCAATACACTTCAATCCCGCTGAAACGGCAAATCATATTCCATTTCCCAGGTCTTCATCTCAGCGATGACACTTTATATATCAAAAACTACTGTGATTATCAAACAAAACAATTTCTTACCGATGAAACTTGAATTCTGACCTACTTCGTTTTCCTTCTTTTAATTTTTATGGTATCGAATTCGTTCCCATCAATGTCGATTACATGTAAAACCGCGTTTTTTTCATTGACCTCGATGTTCATAAAGTGCTCTATCTTTTTATAAGATACGGTTTCCGGTTGTACTGCATCAATATCGTACAAAGGGGCCCCTGCTCCGGCAGAGGTAATAAAATGAATTCCGTCATCCAAGGCATGGTGGTAATGATGATCATGCCCATTTATAAATGCTTGCACCTGGTATCTTTTAAAAATATCGCCCCAAAATTCACGCACCATTTTCGATTCTTCTACACGGCTTTTCTTTACACTGTACATCGGCAAATGCTGAAAAATAAAAACGAAACCGGCTTGTCTATTTAGTTTCAGAACATCTTCAAGCCACTGTTTTTGCGTGTTCATATAATCAATCCCTGATTCATGCCAATAGGCATCTTTCATGTTATCTGTCGTAAAAGCAGGAATGGTTGTCCGCAATCCTTCACTATCCAAAACCACGAACAAAGCGTCACCTACCGTAAAATAATAATAGCGCTCATTATTTGGCAAGTCAAAAAAATCATAATAATATGGTGAATCCTTTTCATGGTTACCCAATACGGGATAATACGGTGTATTTCTCATGAAGTCTTCATTGATATCAAAGAAAGACTCCCAATCCTTTATAGACAGTCCGTTCGCAACTAAATCTCCAGAGTTTACAATAAACTTTGGGTTAAGTTTCTGTACTTGAGAAATTATTTTTTTGTGGACATTATTTCTGCTGCGCGTATCACCTATCGCTACAAAATTAAACGGAGTACTCGTTTCTGGATATGTCGTCAATGTACCTTTTCCCTCATCGGTTCCATCGTTCAACACATCGTAGCTATATGCTGTATTCGGCTGAAGACCAGCTAAATGCACCTTATGCTGTTGATAATTACGTATGGTATCTTTTTTTCCCTTTTCGTCAGCGATAATAACCTCACCTTCTAATGTAGACCAACTAATTACAGCATCTTTCATATTCATCTGTTGAATATAGGGACCGAAAGCAATTTTTTCTTCGGTCTGTGCCGCTATTTGAGAAAAAGAGGAAAGCGATAGAACAATAATTAAAAATGCGACTCTCATATGAAACTATATATAATAATTTAACTTGTTTAATCTAATTATTGGATACACAAATTAGATAAACCACATTATCAAATATATCTTTTTCTACTAAGAGGCTGTGAAAGTATTTTACACCAAACCTATACTATATTAACCATTGCTCTATTTTTTTCAATTTATTTTTGTATAAGAAGTTAATATTCCAATAGGAATCTCTTTTAAAATTTAGGCTAATTTAATATTGATGACAGATAACAAAATTGTTTTAGGATTAGATTTTGGCTCAACGGCCGTTAGGGTCTTAACCATGGATTTATTAACCGGAAAAGTTATTACCACTATAGACCAAGCTTACGAAGAAGGCACCTTTGGAATATTTACTTCCCCAGAAAATGACCTATTGGCGAGGCAGAAACCTACAGACTTCATCTGTTCTATGAGAAAAGTCTTAAGAAAGGCCAAGTTGCAAAATGAGGCGATAGGTATAAAAATGTCCTCGGTGGCAGGAATAGGCGTTGACGCTACGGGATCGACCCCATTACCCGTTACTAGGGAGATGCTTCCATTATCCGACCTAGAGGAGTTTAAGAATAATCTGAATGCGTATGCATGGATGTGGAAAGACCACAGTTCATATAAAGAGGCTAGACATATCACCGAAACCATTAAAAAACATCGCCCACAGTTTCTCGATAAAATTGGGGGTGCCTACTCGTCTGAATGGTTTTGGGCCAAAATACTCCATTGTAAAAATAGTGACGCATCGGTTTTCGATGCGGCTTTTACTTGGATGGAGATAAGTGATTTTATTCCGGCAACCTTATCGGGTTGTAACGATGCTTTAACCGTAAAGCGCAATATTTGTGCAGCCGGTCATAAAGCATTGTATAATACAGAATGGGAAGGTTTTCCTGATCAACAATTCATTGAAAAAGTAGACCCTTCATTGGTAAGGATTTTACAAACTTTACCTGAACAAACTTTTTCAATTGCAACCAAGAGTGGCACTTTGTCAAAGGAATGGGCAGATGAATTTGGAATGTCCGAAGGAATTCCTATAGGAATGGGGATTTTAGATGCGCACGCAGGCGCTATCGGGTCAGGAATAAAAGATGGCAGTCTCGTTAAAATTATAGGTACCTCAACCTGTGACCTCGTGTTGTCAGATTTGAATTCAGGAAAATCTAATCTTAAAGGCGTCGCCAGTGTTGCCGAAGAATCCGTATTACCAGGAAATTATGGTATTGAAACAGGGCAAAGCGCCGTTGGCGATATCCTTGACTGGTTTGTCAAAGCTGTCCTTAATAACGAAAAAACACATAACGACCTTACCGTTGAAGCCAACAAACTACGGGTCGGATCAAGTGGGTTAATTGCGTTGGATTGGAACAATGGCAATCGTTCCATATTATCCGATCCAATGCTATCGGGTCTCTTGATTGGCCAACATCTACAAACAAAAGACTTTGAGATATATCGTGCGCTAATCGAAAGTACCGCTTTCGGGGCAAGAACGATAATCGAAGATATGGAAAGACAAGGTGTTATTATCAACGAAGTGGTCAATTGTGGGGGTATCACCCATAAGAATACATTGTTTATGCAGATATATGCCGATGTCATCAACAAACCAATGAAAATTGCAGCTTCCAACGAAACGGTAGCATTAGGCGCGGCGATAATAGGGGCTCATGCAGCTTTTAAAGAAGAAAATTCTCCTACTTCATTTCATGATTTGCAGGATAGGAGTTGTAAAATACTGGATAAAGTATATTACCCAATGGAAGAAAATGTTCGAATATACAATGACCTATATAACCTCTATAAAAAATTACATGATGCTTTTGGGATTGAAGGTACCAAAATTGAAATGTACGGGGTAATGAAAGAATTGATTCAAATAAAAAATAAAGCAACCAAAAAATGAGCAATAGATTAATAGGTAGACTTCCAAAAGTAGGTATTAGACCGGTAATTGATGGTCGAGAGAGAGGCGTAAGAGAATCGCTTGAATTACAATGTATGGAAATGGCTAAAAATGCAGCCAAGTTAATTGAAGAAAATTTAAGGTTTCCGAGTGGTGAAAGCGTCGAATGTATCATTGCAGATTCGAATATCGGTGGTGTTGCGGAAGCTGCACTTTGTGCCGACAAATTTGAACGCGAAGGTGTTTCTGTCTCACTGACCGTTACACCAGCCTGGTGTTATGGTACAGAGGTTATGGATGCCGATCCCAATACCATAAAGGCCATTTGGGGCTTTAACGGTACAGAGCGACCTGGAGCCGTTTATCTTGCGGCCGCCTTGGCAGGATACGCTCAAAAAGGTTTGCCTGCATTCAGCATCTACGGTCGTGAAGTTCAAGATACCGGTGATACCGAAATACATGACGATGTGAAGGAAAAAATCCTACGTTTTGTAAAAGCAGGTTTGGCCGTTGCACAAATGAAGGGCAAGTCATATTTATCGCTTGGCTATTCATCTATGGGTATCGTTGGGTCTATGGTTGATCAAAACTTCTTTCATGATTATTTAGGGATGCGTACTGAATTTGTAGATCAAATAGAGGTTACAAGAAGAATCGAAGAACAAATTTATGACCACGAAGAATACAAAAAAGCTCTACAATGGACATATGAAAATTGTAAAGAAGGTAAGGATTATAATATCGATGCATTAAAAGGAGATAAAAAGCGAAAAGAATGGGAATGGGAAACCGTTGTAAAAATGACATTGATCATTCGTGACCTTATGGTCGGAAATTCGAAACTAAAAGAAATGGGGTTTGGAGAGGAAGCTTTTGGAAGAAATGCCATTGCAGCAGGTTTTCAAGGACAACGCCAATGGACAGACCATATGCCGAATGGAGATTTTCCCGAAGCCATCTTAAATTCTTCTTATGATTGGAACGGAATACGACAGGCGTTCATGGTAGCGACGGAAAACGATAGTCTAAATGGAGTTTCAATGCTATTTGGGCATCTTCTAACCAATACGGCCCAAATTTTCTCTGATGTTAGAACTTATTGGAGTCCCGAATCTGTAAAACGGGTAACAGGAAAGGAACTGAAGGGTAAGGCCAAACACGGTATTATTCATTTAATAAACTCAGGATCTACAACCCTAGATGCCACCGCCCAACAACGTAATGAAGATGGCAATCCGGCAATGAAACCATATTGGGAAATTTCAGAAGAAGAAGCTAAAAAGTGTTTAGATGCAACCCTTTGGCCGCAGGCCGTCAAAGAATATTTTAGAGGTGGCGGTTATTCATCCCAATTTAAAACAGACGGAGAAATGCCCGTTACCATGTGTCGAATAAATCTAGTTAAAGGTATTGGACCAGTATTACAAATTGCCGAAGGTTGGACCGTAGTTCTTGATGATGATATGCATAAAACATTGGACGAGAGAACGAACCCAACTTGGCCAACGACATGGTTCGCTCCTATTACTACGGGGAAAGGTGCTTTTAAGGATGTATATAGCGTAATGGCGAATTGGGGTTCAAATCATGGAGCAATAAGTTATGGACATATTGGTGCCGATTTGATTTCCTTAGCTTCAATGCTTAGAATACCGGTA
>Ga0209344_10004489_pt1 | contig 12805 bp, 11 predicted proteins | sample Cruoilmetagenom6_FD_187293 | JGI IMG/M metagenome (GOLD analysis project Ga0209344, IMG submission 187293) | Oil polluted marine microbial communities from Coal Oil Point, Santa Barbara, California, USA - Santa Barbara Oil Seep Sample 6 (SPAdes)... | ecosystem: Environmental > Aquatic > Marine...
CCCCGCGGTGGATCCACACCTGGCTCCCGAACTCGTTGCCGGTGAGGTCCTGCCCTCCGATCAGGGATGGAGGAGCGATCTCTTTTCGTTCGGTGTGATCGCGTGCGGTGTGCTTGGCGCCGAGATCCAGGCCAACGGCTACGAACGTCCGAAGGTGACGCTGCCGGCATCTGTGAGATCCGCCCTTCCTGAAGCGGATCCCCTCGAGGAAGCGCTCGGCCGGATCATGGAGCCCGACCCCATGTTGCGCGGAAATTCGCCGTCGGATGTCCGGGACCCGCTCATCCGTGCGTTGCCGGATCCTCCTGCTGCAGGGGTCGCTCCCGTTGTTTTGGATGCGCACGCAACCGCTGAGCCAGAGTCATTCGATCCCAATCGCACCGATCCGGCGTTCATCCCGGATATTGTCCGGAGTGTTCCCGAACCGAGCCCGGCCTCGATCCCCGCTCCGGCGCCCGAAGCGACGGTTTCGGTCGAACTCGATGACGGGGACGGCTGGCCCGAGGTTCTTTTCGACGATCCGGAGTTGCCGGCCAGTCTCGACGATCACGAGGACACCGATGTCCGAAATCCCATCCCCGAAGATGTTTGGGTCCCGCAGGCAGAAGCAGTTCCCGAAGCCGCTCCCGCCGCAGTGGCGCCCGGATCCGGTGGGGCCGACGCCGCCAAGAGGGTCTCGCGAACCGAGTTGGCATTGGTGGCGGCCGTGGTGGTCGTCCTCATGAGCATTGTCGCGTTTACGTGGCCGACCGGTGGCGATGAAAATACGCCCGAGGTCGCCGGTGTCGTGATGATCGAAGGGAGCGGCGCAGCCGAAACTCTGGTCCCGCCGCCCGCGGACACAAACCTCTTTGATGATCTCCTGGGCGTTCAGCAGCTGGTGGACGAGGGCGATCTCGACGCAGCTCGCGCCACTCTCGATGAGTTGAGTGACCGGGGAGGATTCTCATGGAGCTCCGACGAAAGCGCGCTCTATGACAGTTTGGTGAGCGCCGTCGCGCAGGCGTCCGACCGTGGCGCCGCCATCGACGACCTTCGCACCGGATTGAGCTACGGCAGCATCAAGATGTTGCGTCGCGGGGCGGCCGGCCTCTCCGGTCTGTCCGGGCTGGAAATCTCGGAGATCGACGGCCTCGGGAGCGATCTCGGGCGAGCAAGAAGGGCGTTGCGTCTCCACGCGGAAATGTGGGACGCGAACAGCGATGGCGACCATCTCGTGGCGATCACCAAGGCGGCGGAACTCGAGAGGGTATTGCCCGCCTACAGCGGTGCACCTGAGGCGCGCGAACAGTCGGCTGCGGAGTTGGAGGCTCGTGCGGAAGCATGGATCGCCGAACACAGATACGCCGACGCCATCGGCGTGTTGGAGAGTCTGACCGGTGTCTGGCCTGATCGTGATGCAGCCGCGGCCCGGATTGCCTGGTGTCGGGAGCAGATCGACCTCACCCAGCGCGAGGAGTCGGTGATCGCGAGCGCCCTGGCCAAGGGTGGGGCCGGTGATCCCGAAGGGGGACTTGCGGCGCTCGCCGCCATGACTCCCGATCCTCGTCTCCAGGATGAACACGATCAAGCCCGTGCGGCGCTGCAGGACCGGCTCGCTGCCATGGACGCCGATCCGCCGACCATCGAGATCGCGACTGCCATGGACCTCGTGTTCAAGAAGAACCAGTCAATCACGGTGCCGTTGAAGGTGACGGACGACTACCGAGTGGAGAGGGTCGTGGTCCATGCTCAGAACGAGTCCGATGACGGGTATCTTCAGATACCGCTCGAGAAGAACGACGACGGGTTGTTCCACTTCACCGTGACACCCGAACTGCACGGCAACAAGGATGTTCAGTTCTTCGTCGTTGCACGGGATCACAGCGGGCACGTGGGCCGGCTTGGAACGGGAGATGAACCGAAGACCATCATCCGCAAGAAGTGGTTCAAGAAATCACGGTGAACCGACGAAACCTCATGAATACTTCGGGCTACATGTTCCGCCCGAGATCGGGTTGGAATGCATTTCGATAGTGGCGTGGGCGCCAGAACCCCAACCGCCCCTTTTTTTCAAAGGTGATGATGTCGAATCGACAGGGGCGATCCCACAGACCGTGGGCCGACAAATAGGCCGACGAGACGCGCGTCAGGGTCCGCTGCTTGGTCTGATCCACTGCTGCGATGGCACCACCGTAAAGACTGCTTGAGCGGACCTTGACCTCGACAAAGATTATTTCCCGTCGGCGTTCGACGACCAGATCGAGTTCGCCGCCCGCACCGCGCCAGTTTCGGTGCCTCGGGCGATAGCCCTTGGCGAGGAGAAGCAGCAGGGCGGCCCACTCTCCCAGACGGCCGAGTCTTCGACGATCCATGATTCCTTGATTCCATTGTGCACGAACCGGTGAGATAAGCGGGCTGGGAGGCTGCACCGCATAGAATCAACGGCGCCTTTCGGGCGCAGCGAAGGCCCGTTATTGTTGGGTTTTCGGCCCGTACGAGGAGTACTGCTCCGAAAACCCGCCTCAAATGGCACTTCGCTGCGTCTGAAATCCATCCGTCATCCATACGGTGTAGCCTCCTAGGTGCTCTATGATGCATCGATGCGGACCGATGATTTCGATTTTGAACTCCCCCCTGAGAGGATCGCGCAGCAACCGGCGCCCCGCGGCCGATCGAGACTCCTCGTCGTCGACCGGTCTCTTCCGGGAGTCAAGCATCATCGGGTCGGTGATTTGCCCGATCTGCTCGACCCGGACGATCTCCTGCTGCTCAACAACACTCGGGTGATCCCCGCGCGGCTCTACGCCAACCGACAGACCGGGCGACGATTCGAACTCCTGCTTCTGCGTGAACTTGAAGGAGGCGTGTGGGAGAGCTTGCTGAGGCCGGGAGCCCGAGCCCGAGAAGGGGAACGGTTGAAGCTCGCCGATGGTGGAGACGTGGTCCTGATCGAGCGGCGCGAAGAGGGACGTTGGGCGGTGGACTTCGACCCTTTGTTGGATCTCGGGCGACTCGATGAACTCGGGGAGACGCCGTTGCCGCCCTATATCGACCGACCCGAGGGGGCGACCGCGGAGGATCGGGAGACCTATCAGACAGTCTTTGCGTCCGCGCCCGGCGCCGTGGCGGCACCGACCGCCGGTCTTCATTTCACCGAGGACCTACTTGGTCGCATCACCGAACGGGGGATCGAACTCGCCTTTGTGACCCTGCACGTGGGACTCGGAACCTTTCGGCCGGTCACCGCGGACAACGTCTCCGACCACCGGATGCACAGCGAGTGGTATCGCTTCAGCGATGAAACGGCACGGGTGGTGAATCAGGCTCTTGACGCGGGGCGGAGAATCGTCTGCGTCGGCACGACGTCGGTACGGGCGCTCGAAGGTTCGCTGGCTGCGGGGAAAGGACGGGTTGTTCCGGGTGACGGCTGGACCGACATCTTCATCACACCGGGTTATGAGTTTCGCGGGGCCGGTGCCATGCTCACCAACTTCCACCTTCCCAAATCGACCCTGTTGATGCTCGTCAGCGCATTCGCCGGCCGCGATCGGATGCTGAGCGCCTACCGGGAGGCCATCGCCTCGGATTACCGGTTCTTCTCCTACGGCGATGCGATGTTGATCCTCTGACGATCGGACAGGCGGGAGCCGACCCGGTTCCGGTCACCGGGTCGGTCAGGAGTGGTGGGCTACGGTCATTCAGAGTGTGGGACGTCGTGGGAACAATGGCGGGTAACGGCCGCGGCCGGCGCGTTTGAAGGTGGGGGAGTCGCCCATGGGTCCGGCTGCCCGTTTCTGAAAACGAGTTCGAAAGGCCGGAGGCCGGATCGCATGGGCGAGGACTTTGAATGCGACATACACCCACGGTTAGTCGCTCGGGTGCGGAGTGGTTACATGGAGGATCGTATCGGAACACCGGATGCGTCATAATCCACCTATGTCAGCAGTTTATATCGCCCTGCCTGTTGCTCTTCTGCTCGCAATAGCAGGCGTCGCCGCGTTTATCTGGGCAACCAGGAGCGGACAGATGGACGACCTCGAAACACCGGGCCAACGGGTGCTCTTCGATGACGACGATGTCTCCAATGTCGGATCGACGGTGAGAGACTCACAAGACACGAATCCCTGAGCAGGCCGGAGCCCGGTTGCGGTGCGGGAGTCCCACCTGGATGGGTTCGATCCGAGTCATTGGTGCCAACCGTCACCATCTGGACAGGCTTGACACAGCACAGATCACTCGATCGCCTCTGAAGGTGGGGTGAACCCCACCCTACTTCCCGACCCTGTGGTGTCCGACGTGGGGCTGGCCCCACCATCAGATTCGTCGCGGCTGCGAGATCAACATCACGCGGGCAGACAGCCAACAAGCGCGGTCTCGACCACTCTCCTCCGCGATGCCCGTTCGATGGTCCCAGTGGTTCGGCGCGCCGAGGTGATGGTGTGATTATCGCGATGAAATCTGCGTCTATCTGCGCTATCTGCGGTTTTTCCGATTGCGATGCATGCGATGAAATCCGTGTCCATCCGCGAAATCCGCGTCCCATTTGCGATGGTGCGATGACTGCGATGCTCCTATCCAGCATCCAGCATCGAGCGTCTCCCCCTACTCAAACGTCCTTGCCCGATACGAACTCACCACCACCGTGATTGAACTCGCCGGCATGAGGATCGCGGCGACGAGAGGGTGCATGAGCCCCAACATGGCCAGGGTCACAGCCACCGCGTTGTAGCTGAGCGAGAAGATCAGATTCCGGCGGATCACACCCAGAGTCCGACGCGATCCGTCGAGCAGCCGCACCAACGGCTCGAGACCCGGTGTGCCGAGATAGACGTCGGCCGCCGCCAATGCCGCCTCGGCGCCGCCGTGGACTCCGACCCCGACGGTGGCGGCGGCGAGAGCGGCGGCGTCGTTGACGCCATCGCCCACCATGACCACCGGACCGTCCTTCGCAGCGTGTTGAATTCGATCCAGCTTGCCTTCGGGAAGGGCGCCGCCGGTGCCCTGCGAGGGTTCGAGGTCAAGTCGGTCGAGGAGCGCCTCGACGGTTCCCGGATGATCACCCGAAAGGATCTCGACCAGCCAGCCACGGCGCTGGATCTCAGCCAGGGTCTCGTCGGTATCCGGTCGCAACGGATCACCGAGGGCCGCGACCGCCACGACCCTGCGGTCGAGGGTGATCACGATCGGGGTGAGCGCCAACGAGACCGCTTCGTGAATTCTCGATTCCATCTCTTCGGGAAGTTCGCCGATGAGTTCCCTGGCGAAGACCGGTGAGCCGACGAGCAGCTCTCCAACTTCGGTGCGGGCGGTGAGCCCGCGGCCGGGGTGTTGCTCCACATGGGTGGGCGTTGCGACACCGGATGTGTCGACATCGGTGGTGAGGGCCAGCGCCGCCGGATGGTTCGAGAACGACTCTGCGGCAGCCACCACGGGTCGCAACGACTCGTCGCCGTGCCACTGAATCACCGTGAGACGACCCTCGGTGAGGGTCCCGGTCTTGTCGAGGATCATGCGCGAGGGCTTCGCGAGAATCTCCAGGGCATCGCCACCCTTGATCAGGATTCCGGCCCGGGCCGCCCTGCCAACAGCTGCACTGACGGCAAGGGGGGTCGCCAACCCGAGGGCGCACGGGCAGCTGACGATGAGCAGGGCCACGGCGTGTTCCACCGCGTGCTCAGGATCGATCTGCCACCAGATGAGAACGGTCAGGGCAGCCAGGCTCAAAACCGCCAGCACGAACCATCCCGAGATCCGGTCTGCCAGGAGAACGACCGGCGCTCTTCGTTGCGCCCCCTCTTCGACCAAGCGGAGCAGCCGGCCCAGTCTGGTGTCGGTCCCGGCCGTTCGCACCTCGATTTCGAGCCGACCCGAGAGGCTCGTGGTGCCCGCGTGGATCGGGTCGTCGGGGCCGACGCCGACGGGCCGCGATTCGCCGGTGAGCAGCGAGAGATCCATGGTGGAGTCGCCCGCCAGAACCACGCCGTCGGCGGGCGCTGAGTCGCCGGCCCGGAGTTCGACCACCATGCCCGGTTTGAGGGCGCTCACGGGGATCTCCCTGACGAGACCCTCTTCGATCACCCGTGCGGTCGATGGAGCGAGGGAGAAGAGCAACTCGGTGGCCCGGGCGGCGCGGCGCTGCTGTCGCCGCTGGATCCAGCGGCCCACGAGGAGAAAGAAGACCAGGACCGTGACCGAGTCGAAGTAGACCTCGCCGTGGTCGCGGATGGTGTTGGCCACCCCCCAGCCAAAGGCCGCGAGGATGCCGATGGAGATGGGGACATCCATGTGCAGCGTCCGGGTCTTGAGCGCGCCCCACGCCCCGCGGTAGAAGACCTGGGCGCACCACATGACCGATGGGAGGGTGAGGCCCAAACTCACCCAGCGGAAGAGGTTGCGATACTCGGCGGAGATCCCGTGGAAGTAGCCGCCGTAGAGCGCAAACGCGAGCAGCATGACGTTACCGGCGATGGCGCCGGCGATGGCGATTCGGATGAGCAGCGCCCGGTCCTCGCGGCGTTCCATGTCACGCGCCTCGACGCCGTGGAAGGGGTGGGGTGGGTAGCCGATGGAGTCGAGGAAACGGGCGATGGAACTCAGCGGAGTGCGAGCCGGGTCCCAGACGACCGTCGCCAGCGAGCGGCCGACATCGAGCCGGCATTCGGCGACTCCAGGGACGACCAACGGGACCTTCTCGACGAGCCAGACGCAGGCCGCGCAATGGACCCCTTCAAGATAGAGTTCGATGGTGACGAGTTCCCCCTGTAAGGGCCGGCAGTAGAGCTCGGTGAACGAGGAGTCGTCGAATTCCTCAAAGCCTCGGCCCTGACCGAGGGCCGCCTGTTCGGGTGCGTCGATCCGAGTCTTGAGCGCGTAGTAGTCCTCGAGTCCAGCGCCCTGGATGACTTCATAGGCCACCCGGCAGCCGGAGCAGCAGAACTGCAGCTCGGCCTCGTCATCAACCAACCCCGCCGGCACCGGCAATCCGCAATGGGAGCAGGAAATCACCGAAGCATCATCTCATGGGTGGTGAAGCCTGATCAGGCGGATCGAATAACCATAAGCCGTCAGCCTTCAGCCGTCAGCTCCACCTCCGTCGCGACGAGGCTTCGCAGGCGGTATGACACCCGATGGGGCCTGCGGGGGAAGCTGAAAGCTGAGGGTTGACGGCTGAAAGCTCGTGTCGATGGCGGTTTATCCGTCAGCCTGCCGACTGCCAAGCAGCGCGACACCGCTGACGAGGATGGGTCCGAGGAAGAGCACCACGCCTGCCGCCCCATTGATCGTCGATTTGCATTCGAGCCTCGAGCGGTAGTATCTTCTGAGAAATGAAACCGCAGACGAGAAAATTCAAAGGAGGCCGCAGGTGTTTTTTCTGACTGATTGCTCCATTTCCCGAAGTTCGCAACGCCTTCGAGGTGTCTTCGCGATGGTATTCGCGATCGTGCTGGCATTCATGTTCACCGGGACGCCTCAAGCCGCCGATGGCGGACGGATGACGGACGATCCCCAAGGGAGGGTGCGAATCCCACTGGCGGAAAACAGCGGGCCGACGATGGCGGCAACGGAGATGTTCGGGACCTTCAATGCTGAGGACAACGCTCAGGCCATGGCGATGGAGGAGTTGAAACAGACGGAAGCCGTGGGCTCGCCACTCGTCATCCCGGCGGCGGGTTTTTCGGCCGACGGCTCCAACCCGGATAGCCACTTTTTTCCTTTCGGTGGGGGTTATTTTCAGGGTGGTGCGGACGCCTACGGATGCCTGGTCGCTCCAGCGTATCTGCCGGCCGGCGTGGTTCTCGAGGACATGTATGTGTCCGTTTACGACGATGATGCGACGTTCAATATCACCATCGAACTGAGGAGGGTCGACAACTTCAACGGCGGCACAGATACCATGGCCACCGCCTCCTCGACAGGAGAGTTCACGGGCGTCCAGACCATTCTCGACGCGACAATCGATTTTCCGACCGTCATCTATCCGGACTACTCCTACTACGTCACCACTTGTGTCCTTTCGGGCTCTATCCGCCTCTACTCGGTTCGTCTGTACTACTAGTGAAGGGCGGGAGACCATCATGAACGCACGCTTTCCAGTCGTCTGCTTCCGAGATGTGATCACGTTGTGTGGATGTGTGCTGCTGCTCGGCGTTTCTTTCGCCGCATATGGCGATGAGGGCGGAGGGACCGTCGGTATCGCTCCAATGAATTCAGGTGCGGGCGCCAAAGCAACTCGGAACCTCCCCGTTGGAGAAATCTGGGTTGTTCCAGCGGCCGAGTTCGAATCTGATGGATTTCTTCCGGATTCGAGGTTCTTTCCTTTCGGCGGTGGGTATTTCCAGGGGGGTTCGGGAGCCTACGGCTGCATGGTGGCCCCCGTCTACCTGCCGAACGGCGCCACCATCGTGGAGTTCTTTGCATCGGTCTATGACAACGACGCAAGCGCTTTTATCGAAGTGAGATTGCGGCGAGTCGACAACTTTGCGGGCGGAACCGACACCCTCGGGTCGGCTGCGACGACCGGGGCGGGCGCCTTTGCCGGTATTCAGGTCATCAGCGAATCCACGATCGACCAACCCGTCGTTTCGTACCCGAACTACTCGTATTACCTGACGGTATGCCTGGCATCCGCAGATATCCGCCTGTACTCGGTGCGGATCTACCTCGATGTCCTTTTCGTGGACGGGTTTGAGAGCGGGACCACGGGAGCCTGGACGGTTACCAACCCATGATCTGAAAACGACCTCCGTACGGGCCGGTAGGAAGCAGGTCGATGATTCTCGGCCACTCGCGACGGGAGAACCAATCTCGGAGGCGCGCTCAGGGCACGGTGCCGGGATCGCCCTTCCCTCAAGGAATGGACCTAGCCGTGAGCCTTCATTCCGGTGGGCTCGTTGCGATGTGCGACGGAGCTAAAAGCTAAAGGCTAATAGCTAAAAGCTTAGAAGCTCCTTGCGGCTTGGCGGCGCTACTCCCCACCGCAGCAGGGGGGTGGGTCATCGGCGGAGGGGACCGTCTCGGCGGTGTGCTGGTGTTTCTGCACCGCAGCCAACACGGTTGCCGGGCGGCCGAGAATGGCGTAGAGCCCGAGCGCCACGAGGATTACCGCTGTGATGGCCGGGATGTGGCGCCGCAGGGGAATGCTGACGATCTGTGCGCCGAGACCCAGCGCGAGCAGAACCGGGACGGTTCCCGCCCAGAACGCGGCCATGACCCCGACCCCGCCCATGGCCGAACCCGTTCCTGCAGCGGTGACGACAAAGGCCCACAGCCAGCCGCACGGGAGGACTCCCGAGAGCAGACCGACGGTGGCCGCCTTCACCACCGGCGGACGCTGCCCGACCATGGAGATGCCCCGTCGAAGCCACTTCGAAATCGTCGAACCCGAGCCGTGTTTGAAGACCTTGACACCGCCGATCTGGAGCAGGGCGAAGACCCCCCAGAGCACCATGACCACCCCGGCCGCAATCGCGGCGATCCGCTGAACGCCGGCCATGGATCCTGCGAGATCGAGGGCGGCGCCGACGGCGCCGGCAGCCAGACCGAGAATGGAGTACGAGACCAGCCGTCCACCCGAGTAAGCTCCGTGACTCAACAGGCGTCGCGAGCCGCCAGACCCGTCCGTCCCGGAGTAGAAGGCCACGAACCCACCGCACATCCCGACGCAGTGAAGACTGCCCAGAAGCGAGGCGACGAAGACGGTGGTGAGGAGCGTTGTCACTGCTTGAAGGTCCGAGACGAATTTTGAATTTCTAATTTTGAATTTTTAATGACATCGCACCTACACGGAAATCCGTTGCGATGGCAATTCAAAATTGAGAATTGAGAATTCATAATTATTCTGGGGTTTTGGTCCAGATGTGTCGCATGTCGCGGTTGGTGAAGAGATCGTCGCCTCGTGTGACGGAAAAGCGGAACTCCCACAGGCCGTCTCGGCGCATGGGCATTGTCGTTTCATAGCCCGATTCCGAGGGACTCACCGTCGCGGTGAGAACGTCGTCTCGTCTGGCATTGGCAAAGGTCTCCACCGCGACCGTGGCGCCGGTGACGGGCTCCCCCTCAGCCGATGTGAGTGTGACGCTGAGTGTCGGGTCCTGACCCGGCTGAGCTGGTTCAACCGTGTATTCCAACTGCCAGCCCAGCTCGGCATTGACGAGGTCCTGCGCTTGTTTGTCGCTCCAGTGGAGAGCCTTCTGGTAGTAGTCCGGCTCGACGGCGTAGGAATCGTTCGAGGTGGCGAAATAGACCATGACCATCGATCCGACCACGTGGAGGCCGAGGGCGCCGGCGATCACGGCGGGCCAGAGAGCACCTGGTTTGAGCTTCATCGCGAGCCTCCTTGGGTCGATGAGGGTCCGAGGATTCGATACGGCCGGTTCTCCTCGAAGTCGACGCCATCGGTGAAGCGCAGCGTAATTTTCACAACGCCGTCGGTGAAGGATGATGGCAGGGTGGTGATGAAGGCACCGGTCATCTGAGACTCACCGGGCCCCACCGTGAGCGGATTCTCGGGCGCCACCAGGGTGAGATTTTCGGCATCAACCAACTCGAAGGTGTAGCTGCGTTCCTCGTCCGACCGGTTGGCAATCTTGATTCTGATCTGGTTGGAGATCTCGCCGGATGGCAGAGTCGAGAACGGTGCGCCGAGACCGCGCAGGATCGTCACATCGGCGGTGGATTTTCCAAGGAGGGAAAATCCAAGAGTGCTGAACATCACCAGCAACATGGCAGAGTAGACCACCAGCCGCGGCCTGAGAAACTTGCGTTTGCCGCTTTCGAGTTCGGCTTGTGAAGTGTAGCGCACCAGACCCCGGGGTTTGCCGATCTTGTCCATGATGGCGTCGCAGGCGTCGATGCACTGGGTGCAGGCGACACACTCCATCTGAAGTCCACCCTCGCGGATGTCAATGCCCGTCGGGCAGGTCGAGACGCACATGCCGCAGTCGATGCAGTCGCCGCCGGTCCGCTCTTCCTTCTTCCGCAAACGCTCGCGGGGTTCGCCCCGCTCTTCGTCGTATCCGACGATGAGCGACTGCCGGTCGAGCAGGACCGACTGGAACCGGCCGTAGGGGCATGCGAGGATGCAGGTCTGTTCGCGGAACCAGCCGAAGTCGCCGAACATGAGCGCGGTCGTTCCGAGCATTACGAAAAAAGCAGCGGGGTGTTGAGTGGGCGAACTGGTCATCCATCCCAGGAGCTGATTCCAACCGACAAAATAGGCCAGGAAGGTGTTGGCGAGGAAGGCCGAGACTACAAAGAAGGCAAGGTGCTTGAGCAACCGCCGACCGGAAAACCCGGTCTTGTCGGTCTTGATCTGTTGGCTGCGGCCGCCTTCGATGAAGACCTCGAGGGGACGGTAGATGAACTCCATGTAGACCGTCTGGGGACAGGCCCACCCGCACCAAACACGGCCCCAGATGGCGGTGACCAGGAAGATCCCGACAAAGATGCTGAAGAGCAAGAGCATCAGCAAGAACGTGTCGGTGGGAAGAAACGTGACGCCGAAGAAGGTGAATTCTCGATGGCCGATGTCGAGCAGCATCAACGGTTTGCCGCTGATCTTCAGGATCGGGATCAGGATGAAGCCGAGAATCAAACCCCAGGCGGTCAGAAACCGACCTCGGTGGTATCGACCCTTGGAGACCTTCGGCCGAATTCGACGGCGGCTGCCGTCGCGATTCATGGTTGAAAGAATCTGCTCCTGGGCCTCAGGAGCGTTGGAGTTGATGCTCACCGGGTCCCCGTCCTTCAGGCGTCGGCTTTGGTGGCCTCGGCCTCGCCGGCTTCACCATCGGTTGCTGTTTCGCCGCCCTCGGCGATGGGTTCGGGCGCCAGGCGTTTGACCTGATCACCCTGCGGCGCCTTGGCGTTGGGCGGCGCGCTTCCGAGGAGCCCGCCCACATGGGCGCTGACCGCCAGCAGCTCGGCCGGCCGCAGCTGGCGCTCCCACGCCAGCATGCCCTTGGCCGGAACGCCCTCTCGAACGGTCCGATAGACATCCATGAGCTGGGCGCCGTGAAGCCAGAACTCGTCGGTCAGATTGGGACCGATGCCGCCCTCGCCGAACATCCCGTGACAGGTGGCGCACTTGGCGGTGAAGATCTTTTTGCCGCCGTTCATCATGCTGGGATCGTCCATGAGATCGACCAGGGTGTTCTCGGAGATCTCACCCATGGCGAGGATCGCCGCCATCTGACGCTCGGTGGCGATCATCATCGCGCGGTCATATCGGTCGATGGAGAGCAGACCGGGACCGAAGTGGAAGTAGAGGATGTAGAGCGGGGCGAAGATGATGGACGCCCAGAAAATCGCCAGCCACCACCCCGGCAACGGATTGTCGTACTCCTGGATGCCGTCGTAGCTGTGGTCCATGAGATGGTCCTCGGACGGTGTGGTGTCGATGTTCTGCGGCTGGTTGGTGCTCATGAGGACTCCCTCGGGGGTGCCAGGTCAGACGATTTGTCAGTACATCCAGATATGACGTCAGACGGTTCTCCAGCAAATCGTCTGAATCGTCTGACCTGGCACCCACCCCCTTCCTCGAGGGGAAGGTGTCGCGCATCCTCGTACGAGGCGCGGCTTCGAACGACGAAGGCATAGGCCACGATGGCCGAGAACGCGATGACGCTGAGGATCAGCCCGATCTCTGCCCACGAGCTGAGACCGGCGGCACTCATGATATCGGAGAGCTTCATGACGCGTCCTCCGTACCCTTGCGGTTCCATAAACGGCGGACATCGGGTTTGATCTTCACGGCGAGACCTCCGCGGCGACTACGGTCTCGTTGGCGACGGCCTCGGCCGGCATTTCGCCGGTCTCCTCTTCC
>Ga0209344_10004490_pt1 | contig 12796 bp, 10 predicted proteins | sample Cruoilmetagenom6_FD_187293 | JGI IMG/M metagenome (GOLD analysis project Ga0209344, IMG submission 187293) | Oil polluted marine microbial communities from Coal Oil Point, Santa Barbara, California, USA - Santa Barbara Oil Seep Sample 6 (SPAdes)... | ecosystem: Environmental > Aquatic > Marine...
TTCCTCCCCGGATAATTTGCACAAACCAGCCTGCGCCAAAACGGTGCATGCGAAAGCTATTTGAATGAGGAATTATGAGCCAGCTTACCCCGCGAGCCAATTTTTCGATTGATCCAGCGCTTGCTGATTTGATGGAGCGCGAAGTGTTGCAGCCCTTGGGCCGCGATGTGGATGCGTTTTGGGCAGGTTTTGCTGATCTGCTCGGTCAATTTGCCCCGCGCAATCGTGCATTGCTGCAAAAACGTGAGGATATGCAGGGCAAGATTGATGCCTGGCATGTGCAGCGCCGTGGACAGGCCCACGATGCGGCGGGTTATCGTTTGTTTCTGGAAGAGATCGGTTATCTGGTACCAGAACCCGATGACTTCACCATCGGCACGCAGAATGTCGATCCTGAAATTGCAACTATGGCTGGGCCGCAATTGGTGGTGCCTGTATTAAACGCACGCTTTCTGCTGAATGCAGCCAATGCCCGCTGGGGCAGCCTGTATGACGCATTTTATGGCACCGATGCGCTGGACGCACCGCCTGCCAAGCCGGGTGGTTATGACAAGGACCGCGGCAATGCGGTGATTGCTCGTGGCAGAGCATTCCTGGATCAGGCCTTGCCGCTGGTAGACCAAAGCTGGGTCGATATTCCCGGCGATGATGATGGCAAACTGCAAGACGAAGGCCAGTATGTCGGCAAAACGGACAAAGGCTTGTTGTTTGTAAATAATGGCCTGCACATAGAGGTGGTGTTCGATCCCGATAGCCCGATCGGTCAGACAGACAAGGCCGGAATTGCCGACATAATTTGCGAAGCTGCGCTCACCACGATTTGCGATTGTGAAGATTCTGTCGCGGCGGTGGATGCAGCAGACAAACTGCTGGCCTATACCAATTGGCTGGGTGTTATTCGCGGCGATTTGCAAGAAAGCTTCGAAAAGGGCGGACGATCACTAACCCGTGCGCTCAATGCTGATAAGACTTACACGGCCAGAGACGGGTCCGAAAACACCCTGCCAGGACGAAGCCTGCTTTTTGTCCGCAATGTCGGGCACTTGATGACCAATCCCGCGATCATTCTTGATGATGGCAGCGAGGTGCCCGAGGGCATTATGGATGCTGTCTTCACCAGTGCAATCAGTGCATTGGACGTGGAAGGACGTGGCAAATTCGGCAATAGCCGCAAGGGGTCCATCTATATCGTTAAGCCCAAGATGCACGGGCCTGAAGAATGCGCATTCACCAATGATATGTTCGATGCAGTGGAAGATTTACTGGGACTGCAGCGTCACACAATCAAGGTTGGTGTGATGGATGAAGAACGCCGTACCAGCGCCAATTTGGGTGCGTGTATCCAAGCGGTGAAAGACCGGATTGTATTCATCAACACAGGTTTCCTTGATCGCACTGGGGACGAAATCCACACATCGATGCAAGCGGGCCCAATGATGCGCAAAGGCATGATGAAGGGATCACCCTGGTTGACTGCCTATGAAGCGCGCAATGTTGGCATCGGTCTGAAACATGGCCTGTCTGGCAAAGCGCAAATCGGCAAGGGCATGTGGGCAGCGCCCGATTTGATGGGGCAAATGATGGTCGAGAAGATCGGCCATTTGCGGGCCGGGGCCAACACCGCATGGGTGCCATCCCCCACCGCCGCCACTTTGCATGTGCTGCATTACCATCAGGAAAATGTATTCGACATCCAGAAAGGGCTGGGCGAAATTCCTGGCCTTGATGCGCTGCTGGAAATACCTTTGGCAGATGGTGTTAACTGGTCAGATGATGAATTGCGCGACGAACTGGACAACAATTGCCAGGGGTTGTTGGGCTATGTTGTGCGCTGGGTTGATGCAGGCGTTGGCTGTTCCAAAGTGCCTGACATTAACGATGTTGGACTGATGGAGGATCGCGCAACGCTGCGGATTTCTAGCCAGCATATCGCCAATTGGCTGCTCCATGGAATTGTCAGTCGGGATCAAGTGATGGATTCGTTAACCCGGATGGCCGCCAAAGTGGATGGCCAGAATGCAGGTGACCCGACCTATTTGCCCTTGATCGGGAACGAAGGTGCGCCTGCTTACAGCGCGGCAAAGGATCTGATTTTTAAAGGGGTTAATCAGCCGTCTGGCTATACCGAGCCTTTGCTGCATGAATGGCGCCAAATGGCGAAGGCGATCCAAACCCGCGGATAGTCACCGCCAGCCGCGATTTTGTGGTTTATAGTTACAGTTAGCAATTTCTAAATTTCTCCTCCGTATTGATACGGATATGAGGAATATAGAACCCTATGTTCGGTCGCGCATTGCCACGGGATGTCTCTCGGGGCTTGCGCTTGTTGCACCCTTTTGTGCCGCCGCTCAGTCTGACGGTTGGTCACTTGAACCCGATGCTCGGATTGAGCTGGGTGTTGCCAGTGCGCAATCGGCTACCCGTGATGATCAGATCGTGGTTGATGGTGATGGGCTTACCGCTCGGGCTAAAATAGGCGTCGATTTTGAAGATAAAGACACGCGTTTTCGCGTGGAAGCTGATCGGATCGAAGTGTTTCGGTTGGGCAAAGGGCGAAGAGATTACAATCGTGATCGGCTGACTGCTTTGTTCCAGCAGGAACTGGATGATGATTGGGATGTCGAGTTTCGTGCGCGCTATTATGATGATTTGATCACCGCTGAATCTAGCGATACGGACGAGATCCAAGGATCAGTACGGGTCTCCTTTGAGCCCACCAGTGCGCATCGTGTGCGCCTGCGCGGGACATGGCGTGAACGTGAATACGACAATGGGTCCGATCCCCAGACGAAGGGCGAGGGTCCCCGCGTTGATGCGCAATATCGCCGTCGGTTGGGCCGCTATCACTATATAACAATTGATGGGCGGGCTGAATCGATCAGCTCGGATGATGACCGGCGCGGATATTCACGCCAGTCGATCAAGGCATCATATACCCGTCCGATCACGCCAGACCTGCGGGTTCGTCCAGCGATTGAATTGCTCAATACGCGGTTTGATGGCCGGATTACAGATGATGGAGAGCGTCGCAAAGACACCTTGGTAGCACCTGAAGTCGAAGTGCTTTGGTGGCCTGGAAAGTTCCGTGTCGAGGCAGAAGCGAAATACATTCTTACTGACAGTAACGACATCGCTCGTGACCGAGAGGGATATCGCTTCACACTAACGGTCGGGTATGTTTTCTAAGCTGAAATCAAAACTCAGACGAATAAGGGAGCGCGCGACACCTCAGGTAAAGCGTCCCTTCTATATCGGGCTTGCCGTCGGACTTGGTCTGGCGGGTTTGGTCGTGCTTGGCTTCCTCAATACCGAATCCTTCATGGCGATGCCGTCCTCGTTCGATGGGATTGCAACATCACAAGCCATTTGGGGTCTGAAGCCATCCAATCTGTTGATGGTGTTGCCGCTGGGATCATTCCTGGTGGTTTTGGCGCGCAGCTTTATCGGTTTGCGCGCATTTGGCCTTTTTACACCGATGCTGATTGCGTTGGCTTTCTTGCAGATTGGCCCGGTCATGGGGCCAATCGTGCTTGGATCATCAGTTATTGTCGGGATGATCGTGGCACCTGCCCTGCTCAGGTTGCGGATGACGCGGGTTGGCTTCTTGGGCGTGCTCATCTCGCTGATCGTGTTGACGTTGGTGGCGTTGCAGATCGTTCTGGATACGCAGTTACAGGTTGATGCATTTCCGGTTGTGGTGTGCGCTCTGGTTGTCGAACGGTGGTGGCGCCAGTGGGAAAAAGATGGTCCAGTTGCGGCCGCGCGTGTGGCCTTCAACACCTTTATAATTTCCGTTGTTGTGCAGTTCGTGATGGTTTCACACATTGCACTGATGTTGATCGAGGCATCGCCGCTGTTGATGCCGGCCTGCACGGGATTGGCGATTGCAATTTTGGGCCGTTATCGCGGGCTAAGATTGTCGGAAATCCATCGCTTTGCTCCAATATGGTTGGAACGTCGGCGGGTGGCTCGTGACGAAGAAATGGCGGCGCAGCCTGTCTTACCAGGATTGATTGATGATCCCCCTGATATTCCGGCAATGACACTGGAAAATACCGTGTTGGCTGCGCGCGAGCGAGCACCACCAGTGGAAGGTATATGGGTGATCGATTCAGTCGATGACCTAAATTCATTCAGTCGTCGGCGCGTGCCGCAAATCAAACCCGATAGCGAGGTACAATTTGTACCTCGCTCTGGTGCGTCAAAGCGCCCAGCCAAGCATAATGCGTGGATTGTACGCAGTGCAGAGGACGTTTGATATGTTTATGAATATCAAGAACCCGTTCAAGCGCTCGGCGGCAAACCAAGTGTCTTCTGTGCATACGCAAATGGGCTTGCCCGACCCCAAAAATCCGCTGGACGAGATTTTGGGCCTCAATATGCGCAATGCCTTGATCGCCAAATACAATCCACGCAGCGCGATTGACAAAGCGTTGGACAAGGTGGCGGCAAAAGACGCGCTGGAAAGCAATGGCATTTCTTGTACTCGCTCCATTGCGGTAATCTCTGACTATATGGGCTTGACCCATTTCAAACCGGAAGAAGTTCTGCCGGATGCATGGGCAATCAAACCAGCGCGCGGCTCCCAAGGGGACGGTATCCTGCTGGCTGTCGGCAAGCAGGGGGAAAACTGGGTTAAGGGTTCTGGCACGGTCCTTACGCCAGAATTTGTGATGCATCACATCCGCCGGATTGTTGACGGACAGTTTTCCGGCGAGTCCCTGAGCGAAGATGCAGCGTTAATAGAGCCGCTGATTTGCGCTGATCCGGGGCTGGCCAAATTGGTTCCCGAAGGGTTGCCCGATTTGCGCGTTATCTGTTTGGGGGATCAACCTTTGATGGGGATGGTGCGCCTGCCCACAATGGAATCTGATGGCAAAGCCAATTTGCATCAGGGTGCGATCGGGGCAGGGGTATCGCTTGAAACAGGGCAGATTACGCGTGCGCTAAAGGGGCATGAAGTGCTGACCAACCATCCCGACACCGGCTCGCAATTGGTGGGGTTTGAGATACCGCATTGGGAAAAAGTATTGGAAATGGCCAGCAAGTGTGGCCCGGCGGTGGGCCTTGGGTACAGCGGGGCTGATATTGTTCTGGATGTGAACGAGGGGCCATTGGTGTTGGAAGTTAACGCTCACCCTGGGCTTGAAATCCAGAACATCAATCAGCTTGGCCTAAAGGCGCAAATGGCCATTGTAGGCGAGGATTTCCGCTGAGGCCGCCGACTAGCTGATCAGACGCGCCAACGTAATGAATTCTGCGACGCTGAGCGTTTCTGCGCGGCGCGTTTCGTCAATTCCAGCGGTGGCCATTGCCTCCAGTGCTTCGGGCACACTTTTCAAGCTTTGCCGCAGCATTTTGCGGCGCTGGCCAAAGGCAGCTTGTGTCAGTCGTTCTAACTTCTTTGAGGACACGCCTTCAGGTGCATCATCAGGCGTAATATGGACAATCGCGCTCATCACCTTTGGCGGAGGGGTAAAGGCGCTACGATGAACCTTCATCGCCAGCTTGGCCGCGCTGCGCCATTGGGCCAGAACGGCCAGCCGACCATAGGCAGATCCGCCCGGCGGAGCGACGATGCGTTGGGCTACTTCTTGCTGAAACATCAGCGTTAGGGATTTCCACTGGGGCGGCCATTGCTCTCCACCCAGCCATTTCACAAACAGCGCTGTGCCAACATTATAGGGCAAATTGGCCACCACATGGAACGGATCGCCCTGCATGATCTTACCATGATCAAGCTTCATCGCATCGCCTTCGATCACACTTAACTGACCGGGATAGGCTTGCTCTAACTCGGCCAAGGCAGGAAGGCAGCGTGGATCCATTTCAATTGCGGTAACGCGCGCGCCAGCCTTCAGTAAAGCGCGGGTCAAGCCGCCCGGGCCGGGGCCAATTTCCAGCACAGATTGGCCCGACAGATCGCCGGGAATGGCCGCAATCCGGTCCAGCAATTGCGCGTCGAACAGAAAGTTTTGGCCCAGCGCCTTGCTGGCTGACAGTCCGTGACGTGCGATAACATCGCGCAAAGGGGGCAGGTCAGTCATGTTCTGCCATGTCTTGCAGGCGGCGGCTGGCACAAGCGCTGGCCATGCGTATCGCTGCACACATGGCGCCGGGGTCGGCCACACCTTGGCCTGCGATATCAAATGCGGTTCCGTGATCAGGAGAGGTGCGGACGATCGGCAGGCCCAGCGTAACATTGACGCCTTCATCAAATTCCAGGGCTTTCAACGGGATCAATGCCTGATCATGATACATGCACAAGGCGGCATCATATTGGATGCGCGCGCGCGGCGTGAACAGTGCGTCGGCAGGGTGGGGGCCGGTCGCGTCGATACCTTCTTCGCGCAATGCGATGATAGCTGGCTCGATAATGCCCTGTTCTTCACGGCCAAAGCGGCCACCTTCTCCGGCATGTGGATTTAATCCAGCAATAGCGATGCGCGGGCATTCAACACCAAAATCGCGCGTCAAAGCATCAGAGATGATCCGGGCCTTGTGACAGATCAAGTCGGCACTGATCAGACTTGGCACTTCAGACAAAGCGCAATGGACTGTCAGCGGAATAGTCTTCAGCGAAGGACCCGCGAGCATCATCACCGCGTCGCGCGCGGGCAGTCCGCAAGCAGCAGCTAGAAACTCGGTTTGGCCGGGAAATTCAAAACCGACATTGGCCAATTGCGCTTTTGCAACGGGCGCGGTGGCGATGCCGCAGCTGTGGCCCAGCAAAGCGAGCCGCACTGCCTCTGCCAGCGAATGCAGCGCCAATGCTGCACCGGCATCATCGGGCTGGCCAGGTGTGTAGGGCGCATCCTGAGTGCCCAGTACGGGCAAGCCATGGGCAAAGGCATCTATTGCTTGTGCAGGATCAGCGATGGCGATGATGGGGCAGGCCACTCCGCGTTGTTGGGCGGCAGCTTCTAGCAGACCGGCTCCACCAACCGCGAAGAAGGGCTGCAGTTGGGCAGATTGGCGGTTGGCCCAAGCCTGGCAGATCAATTCTGGCCCGATGCCGGCCGGATCACCGATCGACAGGGCTATGGGAGCTTGGAACTGAGCAGGCTTGGTCAATTGTACTCGATGTAAGCGTCGTTGCGCAGGTCGCGGAGGTATCGCTGGGCACGCTTGCTGACCCGCTCGTCTTCCAGCTGACGCATCATCTGATCGAAGTTAGGGCCGCTTGCGGCTTTTGGGTCATCGCGGCCGCACAGCATCAACATCCGTACGCCTTCTTGCACCGAACCAAAGGGAGGCGTGGTTTCGCCAACCTGCAATTGCAGTACCAGATTTTGCAGGGTTTCGGGCAAAGACCGCGCTCTGATCTGATCATTGGTCACAACGCTGGCACCCAATCGTTCGGCCAGGGTATCGGCTGCACCGCAACCCTGGATTGACTGAACACCGGTGGTGAAAGCCTCTACCTTTGCGGCCGCGTCAGCCTCGGATAGGCCTTCCTCAAAAGCGATCGAGATTTGCTTCAGACTTAGGATGGCATCGCGTGGATCTGCCATCAGAACTTGTCGCTTGTCGATCAAATAAAGGATCGAGAAACCGCCGGGGATTGGAACTGGACCGACCAATTGGCCTGGTTGCATTTCACGTACCACAGTCGACAGTTCGCTGGGTAATTGCGCAGCTCGGACAAATCCCAGATCGCCGCCAACAGCAGCGGTTGAGGCTTCGGAGAATTGCCGCGCATAGGCGACAAAGCTGCCACCAGCGCGCAATTGTTCCATGATTTGCGCTGCACCTTGTTGGACAGTCGCCTGATTTTCAGGCGTTGCAGAAAGGAAAATTTCGCCCAAACGGAATTCTTCTGTGCCGCGCGATTCTTCCAAACGCTGCAGCAGCTCGTTCACTTCTTCATCCGAAACATTGATGAACGGGTTGACGTTGCGGCGCAGGATCCGCTCCCACGCTAGCTCTCCATGAATCTGACGCTTAAGCGAGGTTGCAGAAGAACCGATGGACGAGAGATATTCGTCCATCTGCAGTGTTTCCTGACCGAAATTCTGGGAGGCTACATTCTGGTAGGTGGTGTCGATTTCTGCCTTACTGACCTCCATCTCCAAAGCGCTTGCTTCTTGGATTTGCAGCGTTTCATCGATCAGATTGCGCAGCACTTGCTCCCGCAGCCGTTGCAATTCTTCAGCCGTAATCTGGTTGGTCGATGCTGCTGTTACCAGCGCCACGCGATGGTCTACATCGGTGCCAGTGATTACCTGGCCATTGACGATCGCAGTTGCCCGGCGCTCGTTCGGGTTTTCGGTTGTGATGACCGTAACATCGTCAGGAATGCCAAGCGTGTTTGCTGGGGATGCCTGCGCCAAAAGCGCGGAAGGTACAGCCACGGCTGCCACAGCAGCAAAGGAGACAAGGCAGTTGGAAAATGTTTTCAATGTCACAAGATCAATCCATGTTCAGCGCAGTTTGGCGCTACAATAAGGCCCACAGTATTGGCATCGCCCGGCTTAACGCTGGCTGAGTGTTGTGTTGTCGTTAGCGGGTTTGCTGGTCTGTGCCAACGCCTTGTGGCTATCGGAATCCCAGATTTCTCAGACGGAAGAACAGTTGGAAAGTGTCGCCCCGCTGGGCATCGCCCGAAGTCACAAAATCGCGCCGCCATGTCACCCCGAATTCCAGTGAATCATCTTGATAGGCCACGCCTAACCGGGTGCGGATGGGTTCAAACCCGTCTGAGGTGAAGTTGGGGTCTTCTTCTTCATCGGTCAGGTTGAACACGCCTGATCCGAACGCAGACCAATAATCGGTAAAGGCAACCCGCATGGATGCACGTAATTCTTCGCGATCCTGCAGGTCTTCGAAATCGGTGATGTTCCGGTTGAGCCGCAAATATCCCACTTCGGCATAGGTTCGCTGATTGCCCACGGTGGCGTCAAATTCATTACGACGAATTCCCAGACTGTCTTTATCCAGCCGGAAGCGATGGGTGAATTGGACCAAATTTTGGAATCGGACTTCGGTGCGGCCGACAAAGTCAGACACCCGCTCGCTCAGCCCGGTGCCATCAGGAAATATCTCGGGGTCTTTTTCAAAGCGATAGGATTGGCCGATAGTTGATTTCACCCTCCAGCCTGGGCGCACCAATTCCCAATCGAGGCCATAAGTCAGCCGCACGCCATCTTCGATCCGGTCATATCCGGGAAAGCGATTGAGCGCGAACAGGTTGGAATCTTCCAGATCGAATGCCCGCGCATCTTCATTGGGGATATCTAAATTTCGGATCGATGGACTGGCCACCAACTGGATCCGGGGCTTGATCACTTGTGTTCCGCCAAACGCCTCGCCCACAAACGGCCATTCAATATCGACTGCGCCCAAGGCGACCCCGCGCGCCTGCCAACCAGCGGTGCCGCGATAAACCTCGGTTTCAGTCAGGAACGTGGAACCAGTGTGATAGACATCGCCTCTGCCCAGTGCGGTCAGTGTGACGACCTGGCCCATCCCAGTCAGGCGACGAAGGTCCCAGCGCGCGCCAGCAAATGCCCGCTGCGTGTCCTGTCCCTCATAACGAACCAGACTGAGCGTATTGATCTGCAATTCCACTTTGCCGCCAACGACCGGGTCATCCAGACGTTTGCGATAGTCCACAACGGGCAGAACTATGGGGACTTGCCCCTGTGTGCCTCCCAAACGCAAAGTTTGTGCTGTCCAACCAGCAAAGGAGAAATAGGAACTGTCATCAATCCGTTCTAGATTGATGGTGGAGCGCAGCCGATCATCGCGGCTGATGTCATAACGTCGCAGGAACGTCCGGTCGCTGGCCAGACGGACAGAACCCGTTAGGCTCCATTCCGGCGTCAGCTGAAATTTGCCATTGGCGAAAAAATAGCCCCGTGGGTCACCTTCCGAGGTCGGGGCCTCGGTAAAGTCGGAAGTGCGGCGGCTTTTGGTTGCATAACCGGTGATTTGATAGGCGCCATTTTGGGTCAGGTGTCGCCATTGGGCCGAAATCATCGGATTTACTTCGGTGTAGACAAATGCGCCGAGGGTAAGGTCCATATTTTGCGCCAGGCGCAGATAATATTCGGTGTTGACCTCGACTCCGTTGGATTCTGAGATGCGCAGGTCTGGGACCAGAAAGCCCGATGTCGCTTGCCCGTCAGTGCGAACGGCCAGACCTGGCAAGGGCAGGATACGCGCGCCGAACAATTCCAGCACAGCACCGTTAAACTTTACGCGGTTTTCTTGCGGATCGAATGTAACGCGCTTTGCCGTGATCCGCCAGCTGGGGTTCTCGCATTCGGCCACATCAATCGCGCCGCATGCACTGTAGGCGGCATCATTCATCGCAATGACACCATCTTCGCCGCGTTCGCCAGACCGAGCGGCCAGACGTCCGCCAGCGCGCAAAGCGATCAGCAATTCTTCTATCTCGCCTGCCTGAAATTCATCCGACAATTCAATTTGGTCGGTGAACAATTGATTGCCGCGTTCATCCACACTGCGGACATTACCTGAAGCAAGGATAATTCCACTTTTGCGGTCCCAGCGAACCTCGTCAGCCCGGACCGACCTATCGCCCGATTTCAGCAGGACGTTTCCGCTGGCGATTACCGTGTCATTGGCAGTGTCATAGGACAGTTCGTCAGCAGCAAAGTCGATGGTGCGTCCAGTATCTTGGCCGGTTGGCTGCGTGATTGGTGCTGGTTGTGGCGAGGGGCGTTGTGGCTGGCTGTCAGAACCTGCCATTGCCTCTACCGAGGATTGTATGGCGGCGAAGGGATCTTCGCCTGCAGCATATAAATCAGACTGGGCGTAAACTGGCGTGCCCAGTGCAAAACCAGCCCACAGGACAAGCGCAGAGACCGCACGTAGAACATGCTTCACGCCCAAGCGAGTGACCAATGCTTGCAAATTGAACTTCGTATCCGGGGACATGGCTTGCCTATCGCACCGCTCGCGCCTAATCGCAATCGCCATTGATCCTGAAGCGTTAGGTCTTGCCGGTTCCCGGTGGAGTTGACTGTCAGGACCCCAATTCAGCGGAGTATACATGCAAATCCAGTTCAGCAGTTCGGCACCCAAAGACATCCGGCTTGTCGCTCAATTGGTCAGTGAGGGCAATATCCCTAGTGACCTAGAGCCCACGATTTCAGACGGAGCGACTGCCGCACGCTTTAAAGGGCGGGTTGGCCAAGTATTCGAAGGCTTTGTTGTTCGCAATGAACATTTGACCCGTGTGGCCTTGGCCGGATCGGGCAAAGTTGATGCGGCCAATCGCGACGCAAATCTAGAAAAGGCCGGAGCTGCATTGGGAGCCAAATTTTTGCGCTCGGGTGAAACTGCCATGGTAGTAGATTTTTCCGGCGCTGATCTGTCCGCAAAGCAAGCGACCAAGGTTCTGCTCGGTCTGAAACTGCGCAGCTGGCGTCATGATGAATATCGCACGACATTGGCTGAAGATAAGAAGGTCACATTGGAAAGTGCCACGGTAATCAATGCACCTGATGGCACACAGGCAGCATGGGCTGATCAGGCCGCCATAGCCAAGGGCGTAGAGTTTACCCGTAGCTTGGTGGCAGAGCCGGCCAACATTGTTTACCCTGTCAGCTTTGTTGAACGTTGCCAGAAAGCGTTTGAAGGCACTGGCGCAGAACTAACTGTGCTGGACGAAGATCAGATGGCCAAGCTGGGCATGGACGCTCTGCTGGGCGTTGGGCAGGGTTCTCGCCAACCTTCACGGTTACTGGCGATCCGCTGGAATGGCGGCAAAGAAGGTGAAAAGCCGACCGTATTCGTGGGCAAAGGCGTGACCTTTGATACCGGCGGTATTTCATTGAAGCCGGGTGCCGGCATGGAAGATATGAAGTGGGACATGGGCGGCGCTGGCGCGGTTGCTGGTGCAATGCTGGCGCTGGTTGGGCGTAAAGCCAAGGCCAATATCGTTGGCGTGGTTGGGCTGGCTGAAAATATGCCCGATGGCAATGCTCAGCGTCCCGGCGATGTTGTGACGTCCATGTCGGGCCAAACCATCGAAGTGATCAACACTGATGCCGAGGGCCGCTTGGTTCTGTGTGACGCATTGCATTGGGCACAGGAAGAATACGATCCAGCCCGGATTGTCGATTTCGCCACTTTGACGGGTGCGATCATCATTTCTCTTGGTACAGAATATGGCGGCCTGTTCGCTAATGACGATGCCTTGGCCGATGACATTTTGGCCGCGGGTAAATCCAGCGGCGATTCAATGTGGCGGATGCCGATTGGTCCTGCCTATGACAAGCTGATCGACAGCCCCATCGCCGACATCAAAAATGTTGGCCCGCGCGGTGGCGGGTCAATTACGGCAGCGCAATTCCTTAAACGCTTCATCAAGAAGGGCACGGCATGGGCGCATTGCGACATTGCTGGCATGGTTTGGGCGGACAAGCCAGGAGCGACTTGGGATAAGGGCGCCACCGGTTTTGGCGCGCGGCTGATTGATCAATTCGTAGCGGATACGCTAGAAAAATAAGGCAAGCCCATGCCGCGTATGGGCAAGAAATCGGAGCTTCCGGCTAAGGCATATGCGGCATGTGGCCAGTTTTTCTCTTGGGGCAAGAACAAGGCTGGGGTTGATAGGTGAACAAACCTCACCTCATATGGCGATCAGGTTTTGAGCGATAGGTGAACAAACCCACCTCAAATAGCGAAGCGATAGGGGAACAAAGAATGCGCGTGGACTTCTATCAGCTCAGCCGTGATCCGGTCGAACGGGTGGTGGCCATGCTTGCAAGCAAAGTTATCGCATCGGGGGCTCGCCTGTTGGTGGTGAGCGAGGACAAGGCGC
>Ga0209344_10004491_pt1 | contig 12794 bp, 9 predicted proteins | sample Cruoilmetagenom6_FD_187293 | JGI IMG/M metagenome (GOLD analysis project Ga0209344, IMG submission 187293) | Oil polluted marine microbial communities from Coal Oil Point, Santa Barbara, California, USA - Santa Barbara Oil Seep Sample 6 (SPAdes)... | ecosystem: Environmental > Aquatic > Marine >...
ATGTCACTGGAAAGTCTCGCCAGGATCGTCGATAACCCAGTTCTCAGCCTGTCCGGCGTGGGCAGCTGAACCTATGACTGCACCCAAGACGGCGTGCACGAATTACACCATCTGATGGGACGCTACCTTCATCAAGCGTGGAGACGCCGACACTTCATCCAAGTTACTTGGACAGGAAGGTAAGGCCGCTAATGCTTACTGGCGATCCTGGCAACGTATCAATATTAAATGGCAAGCAACAACTCGCTATCCTGTTCCAGACGATTGGCGCACGTTTCTATCCCGCTCTTCGCTTAGCAATGAGCGGAAGATTAGAAATTTCCGTGCTTCCCATCCCATCAATGCAATGTTGAACTACGCCTATGCGGTATTGCTTACGAAGATGAAGATACAGGCCATTGCAGATGGATATGATCCAATGATCGGCATTTTGCATGATCAGCGGCATGATAAGAAAGATAATACACCGTCTTTCGCATTGGACCTTATGGAGCCGCATCGTCCCGAGGTGGATCGGATCGTGTTGAGAGTAATTGAGGATACTACCTTTTGCGGGGCAGATTTTGATTTGCAGAGTGATGGGGTGGTGCGGGTAAATCCGGAGCTGTTGAGATCGCTCATAATGACTCTCGATGTGCTGCCGCCAAGAAATAATTATCTGTGGGCTGCTAGTTGCCGTTAAGCGTTCCACTCGCCCAACTTCTGCTGAAGCTGCATTGAAGCCGAAACATTTTTGCGCACGAGTTCGGCGACAAGTTCAAACACCGCTTGCCTGACTTCATTGTCATTCATGTATCGGTCTGCATCATCAACCAAGCACCGTGCTATCAAACTGCAAATTGCATCTCCTGTACCATCGGACTTATGCCAGTAACCCAGACCGTCGACTTTGAGAGACCTTGCCATTTCTATGATTCCTCGACCCGCGAGTGGTCTTCCCTCCTGCGTCTCTAGAAGACGGCAAAATGCACTGACATTTCTAGAATCTTTCGAAAGGTTCTCAGCGGCCCAAGAGAGAAAGTGGTCTTCCAACGCAGTAAGTGTGGCTACGATGTTGGGTATAGCTTTGATGAACACAATGTGCTCCAGCCCCATTACCGCTCGAAGCGCTTCTTGTTTGTTGTAGCCTCGACTTGCGGAAGGAAATTCCTCGGAGAGCGCGAACTCCATTATCTCCCGCCAGCATGCCTCAAGCTTGGCGTCCTTGTTTCCTTTAGCAAGAGTGAACAGCTCAAGCATAAACCGCTCTATAGAATGATGCGCTTGTGGACCAAGCTCTAGGAGAGGTTTCCAGAATCTGCTGGGCTCTTCCTCTAGCAAGCTCCGCGCGGCCAACGCTCGAAATATGCGTCTATCGAAGTCATCTGGATACTCGTGTTCCTCCCGACGATCTTTAGTCGTGCTTTGTATCTTGCGCCTGACGTAGTCTGCGAGCGACTGAACTACCTCATCGTTAAAGCTATCGGGTTCTGATAAAAGCAATATACATTCAAAAGGGGCCAACAGCCGTCGCTCATCAAGGCGCACGAATGGCCGCAATTGCTGTCGCAGCAAATATTTACTTCGCCATTCGGGTCCGCTTTTGACAAAATCTCGTACTCGAATTTCTGCTTCGCTGGGCAAAAGCACTGAGCATTGTGATCGGATAGTTAGAGGCGTCCGGCTAAGATTGAATAGCCAATGGTTCCAGCGTGAGATGGCCTGTGGCTGATCCATAAAGTGAAGAGGCCGCAAAGGGGCCAAGGCCGATCTCAGTACGGCTAGATGAATGAGCGCATACCATTCTTCATAGAAGGCCGCACGATGTGGAAAGAGGTGCGAAAAGAGCGCCGCCACTGCTCCAGGCTCAGCATAGCAAATTATGAGCACCACATACTGGTTCCACTCTGCGCGTGATTCCGCCTGGAGCCAGGACTCTGCTACCCCTAAAGCGAGAAACTGGGACAATTTGATCCTGAAAGGATCGTGGTTATCGGCATTTACTTCAGGAGAAACATTGCTGCAAAATACCGACTTTAGAAGTGTTGTGACCTCCGAGCGAATGTCTTCGAACTCTGTGGAAGAGCGGTCGCCTCGACAAATGAGTAAACAAAGGCCCGCTGCAAGCGACTCTTCACGCTTAAGCTCTTCAAGGTCATGCCGTGATCGGAACGTCAACACCTGTTGCCAGAGCGAGTCTATTTCTTCTGGGGAAAGCAATGCCTCATTTCTTAGCCGCTCCTCACAGCGGTGGTGAAATGTGAGATCGCTAAGTACTTGCTGGTTTTGACCTCTAAATGAATCGATCTTCTTTTGGAGTGATTTTGAGAAGCTGAATTTTACTGGTTGGCCATTCTCGACAACGTATCTCTTGATATCCAGTTGCTCTGCCATCGCGCGCAACTCGATGTCAGTCTTGCTGTCTTGTGGACAGCGCCAATTTTTGACCTCCGACCGCATCCATTTCGCAAATTCTTTATCCTCAAAAATGAGCGGCCCTATAGCTTCCAAAAGTGTTTTCTTTCGATGCTCAAGGGCGTACCAATTTCGCGCCATTTCGAAAGATTCATTCCCCTGTCTCGTCCAGGAGAAGCTATCAAAACTGTATTTTGCCCAATCTTGGCTATCAAGGTCCAAAAATAAAATGCGCCAGTTGGTCAAAAGCGGTCGGAGCGGGCCTTTCAATAGGTCAGGCTTATATTTCCCAACATTTACTAGCGTAGAATAGACGATCAAAAAATTGCACTCATCCAGCAACTCTGTGATTGTATCTGACACATCCTTGCCCGCATCTATCTGATCGTACAACCAACGCTCCAAAGCGTGCAGAGCGCTCGCAAACATCGCGTTTCGACCAAAGCCTGACGAATACGCTATTCTATATATAGTCTGATCACCAACAATATTTCTCAACTCTTTGTCAAATCTGAAAGTCACAAAGCTGTCTGAGCGACCTGTTGCTGCCTCGTGTTGGGCCCAGACAGCTCCACAGAAGTTTACTAGATTTCTGAAACATGTCTGGGCAGTGAACGGATCTTGTTTGAAGAATGCATAGAAGGGACCTATCCAATAAGCGACACGTCCATCTAACTGATCATGTTCAAGCCCTAGTTCCTCGTGCATCAAGCGAAAATCAGACGTTGCCTCGTGAGGCGAGTCGTCAATGAACAGCGCAAGTAACAGTTCGGCGGCAATGTCGGGGTTTGTACTGATAAAATGGCGTAAGCCGTAATTTTCCAGCATTGCTGCGCGGAATGCTCGGTTGACCCGCCCCTGCGGTCCTAAGGGCCAGGGCGGCAGCTTTTTGGGACTGGGAAAGCCGATGTCAGAACGGAATTGTTCAGGCTTTTCTGCTAAGCGCGCTTCTCTTTCGCGCTTTCGCTTTTCGAGAGCGGCTTGTGCCTCAGGAGACCAATCTCTTCGCCGGGCCATTTCAAGCGCCCAACTATTTACTTCGTCCGGAAGCACATTTGCAGCATGTAGGGGAGCTTCATAAATATCTCGCTCGCTGTCATCCGCGATCATAACGCCCGAAAGTTCCATAAGTTGTAGTTGTTTGGCGTTCGCAATAGCGACACGAGCCGCAAGAGGACGATAGAGTCCTTTAGGGTCCGAATAGCTTGCAGTAGAGGACAACCAGAACTGACAGGTTTTCGAAACGTCTCTTAACGCAAGAGCTGTGATCTCGAGTTTTTGCCGATCGAGGAAACCAAGTAATACGGGCCAACGCCCCCAGATTGGAACTCTGATTGTCGCTTCGAGATAGACGCCAAGATCCGATTTTAGCACACTAACCCAACGGGGGTCAGGCAAAGTTGCAATATGCTGGAAGCGGCGAAGCAGTGTTTGCAATCTCTTCCCATTTTCAGCGAGCAACATCTCAGTTCTTGAACTGAGTAAATCCAATGCATCGGGGTCGAGAAATAGCGAGTCATACAAAACGCCCTCAGCGGAGGACGTAACGGAATTATCTTTTTCCATCTCTTTTAAGATTCGGTCCCATTCAGAAGATACGCCTGAACTTTTCCTCAAAAGAAACTGTCCTAGCAAACGTAAGGCATTGATCCAGAGCGGGTGCTTTGCGTACTCCGCCCATGACTTCCAGTCCTCGTATCTTTCCTTCAAAAACTGAAACCTAGCCCAGTCCGCAGCCAAGTCGTGGCTAAACCGAAAGCGATTATCTTCTTGCTTGAGCGGGATAAAAGGTCGGCTCCTTTCGATTTGAGCTAATTGATCCGTACCGAGTTCACTTATGGGAAAGCTGCGTTGATAGTCCGCCTCCTTTTTCGCGAGGTCGATCAGCATTTTTTGAAGCGGTGGAGAGCCGTTGGTCCATCTGAGCCAAATGTGATCAGCGAGTGAAACAGCCGTCGCTTTCATTTCGGCAATATTCAACTCGTCTTCGGACTCCAGCACCCAGCTAAGCAGCATGGGGTGGCGAAGAACGGTTACGACATCAGGATGGGCAACCAACCACTGGTGCTTTTCGGAAGCGCTAAGTGCCCTTCGGACTTCTTTTTCATCAAGAAGGTCGAGCTGTAGAGCATTGCTGAGCCGGGCAGATCGGAACTGTTCAACTCCTCTCTGAATCAGAGTTGCGACTTGGGACGCAAATTTGTCGGTCTGAGAGGTTAGGACGTATCTAACGCTCTTTCCTGATGCGCGAGATTGCTCCTCAATCGATATGAGAAATTCAGCGAGCTGTTGTGTCCGCGAAGCATCTAGCTGTTCAAGCCCATCTATGACCAAAATTACGCATGATTTGTTCATCATACAAATGGCCTCGGCGAACTGTGTAAGATTCGTTGTACGATCTTCCGCTAACCGTGCCCAAGACTCTGCATTTAGCCAAACGACCTTTCCGATTTCGGCCAACGCTGATGCGCAGTTTTTTACGAGCGAGGATTTTCCGGTCCCCGAAGACCCAATAATACTCACAAACTGCTCGTTCACGAGCTTAGTTTTGAAGGTCTCAGCAAGCTCCCGCTCAATGACATAGCCGTTAGGCAGTCTGGACGTGATTGCATTCTCGACGCTCGCTGAGAGGATTTCAACATGAGTGATCGTTTCAATGAAGCTCGGATGATCTACCAATTCAAACTTTTGACCCAGAAAATTCCATAGCTCTCCGAGTTCTACGAAACCATGCCGAATACGCGCATCTTTGGCGGTTTGTAGAAGTGTTTCCCACAACTCCAGCGCGACTTCATGATCCTTGTTGGCTAGCAGTGCGCGGCAGCGAAAAAGCGCGAGCTGAAGGTCCCTCGAATTGGGAGCATGGAAGTCCCGACGAATGATTTCCGTATGAGCAACAAGTCTGCATAACTCTTCGTCCGTGACGTCTGTATGCTTCGAGCCCCGAACACTTTCGAAAAGAGTTTTGTGTTTAGCTGTTTGAAATATGCGAGGTAGAGCAAGTGCTGGGTCTACTCCTGAAGTCCAATCTTTAAGGTCTCTCCAAATAGAATCGAAAGCTGGCTTGGCCTCATTTGTTATTAGCGCAAGTTTGTCCGTCTGGTGGTTGAACGGCCCCTCCTCTCTGGTCCAAGCTTCGGCAAGAAGGTTAGAAATTTCGTCATCGAGCTTTGAGTTTGTACAGTAACTCGCATTCTTGCAGCTTATGGCCAGTATGCCTTGATTGCTTTCGCCTTCAGCTACAACGTCATCGAATAGCCATCCATTTGCTGACGCTTGCATCCGTAGCGATTTCCCCCGAAACGGCAGACCAGGAAGGGGCTCGCCGGTAAGCATTTCGACCAAAAGCCAAGCAGCGACTTGATCTTCATAGTCGAAACCGGGGCCAGACGTGGAACGAGTAGTTGCAGGAATGCTTTGGCCCCTTCCTCTGCGAATCGGTGACGATAAACAATTCTAGCTCACAACCACTGGTTTTTGACCGGCCTTCTATACTCAAAGTTCTTGACATGTTCTGCGGCGGATTGAGCCTCAGTCGTGTCGAGCAAGTGCAGCGAGTGTCCTCTTAGTAGTTGCAAGGATCAGGTGCCAGAATATTTTCTCGCGGACATCACTATACCCCCCCCCCTGAAAGGGGGAGGCTGGGTGGGGGTCCGATACCAATGCCTCCAAGGAGATCAGGGTGAGCGCTGCCCCCACCAAACCCGTGTTCCCGGCGAACGCCGGGACCTCAGGCCATCAAAGAAAGGAACACGCCACACGAGACCCCGGCATTCGCCGGGGAGACGGAAAAGCCCGCCCTAATCGTTATCCATCCGCAGCGCGGCGACAAACGCTTCCTGCGGAATCTCGACCTTGCCGAACTGGCGCATGCGCTGCTTGCCCTTTTTCTGTTTCTCCAGAAGCTTCTTCTTGCGGGTCGCGTCGCCGCCATAGCATTTGGCGGTCACGTCCTTGCGCATGGCCGAGATCGTCTCGCGCGCCACGACGCGGCCACCAATGGCGGCCTGGATCGGGATCTTGAACATCTGGCGCGGGATCAGGTCCTTCAGCCGTTCGCACATCTGCCGGCCCCGGCTCTCGGCCCGGTCGCGGTGGACCAGCATGGCGAGGGCATCGACGGGTTCCTCATTGACGAGGATCTGCAGCTTCACGAGATTCTCGGCGCGGTGGCCGATAATCTCATAGTCGAAACTGGCATAGCCGCGGCTGATGGATTTGAGGCGATCATAGAAGTCGAACACGACCTCGTTGAGCGGCAATTCGTATTTCACCAGGGCCCGGCCGCCGACATAGGACAGCTCGGTCTGGATGCCGCGCCGGTCCTGGCAAAGTTTCAGGATGGCGCCGAGATGCTCGTCCGGCGTGTAGATCGTGGCATTGATCCACGGCTCGCGGATTTCCGCGACCTTCACCACGTCCGGCATGTCGGCCGGGTTGTGCAGCTCGATCTCGGTGCCGTCGGTCATGGTGATCTCGTAGACCACGCTGGGCGCGGTCGCGATCAGGTCGAGGTCGAACTCGCGGCTGAGGCGCTCCTGGATGATTTCCAGGTGGAGCAGGCCAAGGAAACCGCAGCGAAAGCCCATGCCGAGCGCGGCACTGGTTTCCATCTCCCAGGTGAAACTGGCATCGTTGAGGCGCAGCTTGCCCATGGCGGCGCGCAAATCGTCAAAGTCGCCGGCATCCATCGGGAACAGGCCGCAGAAGACGACCGGCTGGACGTCCTTATAGCCCGCGAGGGCCTTTTCGCAGGGACGCTTATCCTCGGTAATCGTGTCGCCGACCGCCGTTTCGCCGACTTCCTTGATCGAGGCGACGAAATAGCCGACCTCGCCCGGGCCGAGCGCGTCGGTTTCGGTCAGCTTCGGATTGAACGTGCCGATCTTGTCGATCTCGTAGACGCCGCCCGTGCGCATCATGCGGATCGATTGCTTGGGCTTCAGCACGCCGTCATGAATGCGGACAATGACGACAACGCCGAGATAGGGGTCGTAATAGGCGTCGACGAGGGCGGCCTTGAGCGGCTTGGTGGCGTCGCCGCTGCGGGGCGGCGGCAGGCGCTTGACGATGGCTTCGAGCACGTCGGGGATGCCGAGGCCGGTCTTGGCCGAGGTCTCCACCGCGTCGGAGGCATCAAGGCCGATCACGTCCTCGATCTGGTCCTTGACGCGCTGGACGTCAGCAGCCGGCAGGTCGACCTTGTTGAGGACGGGCACGATCTCGTGGTTCTGGTCGATGGCCTGGTAGACATTGGCGAGCGTCTGGGCCTCGACGCCCTGGCTGGCATCAACGATCAGGAGCGAGCCTTCGCAGGCGGCCAGGCAGCGGCTGACTTCATAGGCAAAGTCGACATGGCCCGGCGTGTCCATCAGGTTCAGCGTATAGGTCTCGCCATCCTCAGCCGTATAGGACAGGCGCACGGTCTGGGCCTTGATCGTGATGCCGCGCTCTTTCTCGATTTCCATCGTATCGAGCACTTGCTGGGACATTTCACGGTCGGTCAGGCCGCCGCAGGCCTGGATCAGGCGGTCAGCGAGCGTCGACTTGCCATGGTCGATATGGGCAATGATCGAGAAGTTCCGGATTTTATCGCGTGGGGTCATGGGGCGCATATAGCGGCGCTTTACCCGCACGGGAAGTGGGCTTGGACGGCATGCCATACCAGCTGTGGCGACATGCACTGCAGCGCTCTGTGGCATTTCGCCTTGAAGCTGCCACATGTATTGCGCAAACATGTTTGTGGCGATGGTGTAGGCGGGCGGAAAAGATTGGGATTCGTGTCTTATGAGCACTGATACAACGGATCGTTCTCCTTCTTCCTTTCAAGTCGTGCCGGGTCAGCCGAACCTGACGCCGACACCCATTTCCGACCCAGAGCATATCCCCGACGTCCCGGCCTCCGCCAAAGCGGAAGCCGACGTCCTCCAGCGCCAATTCGCGCGCCGGATTGAAGCCGTCGAAACCCGCTGGAGCCCGCGGCAGGACAGCCTGGCCAACCAGCTCCGGCATACGAATGAAACCTGGGACGATATCCAGGCCTCCGAACAACGCCAGCCGCGCTATTCCTCCGGCTGGTTCTACTGGCCCTTCATGGTCGCGCTCGCCATTGCCGAAGTCCCGATCAACCGGTTCAGTTTCGAACTCTTTTTCCAGGAAAGCCCGGCCGTGGCCCTGCTCGTCTCCTTCCTTGTCGGCGGACTGCTGGTCACGCTGGCCCACCGGCTGGGCATGATCATGTGCCGGTTCGGGTATAATGCGCGCCGCAAGAACTGGTGGGGCGAAGCCATTCAGATCGCCCTCGTCGTCGCCCTGATCATTGCGTTGGCCTATGGTGTCTCGATCCTGCGGCAGGGCTATCTTGTCTTCATCACGCAGCCTGAAATGGGCTTTGGCCAGGCGCTCGAGAGCCAGCAATATGGCGGCGCGGCGATCATCGCGCTGAAGTCCGGTCTCGGTCTCGACGGCTGGATATTCATGCTGATCAACCTGGCGGTTGTCGCCGTCGGCGTATCGGCGGCCTATTTCTGCCACGACCAGCATCCCGATTTCGAAAAGGTCGATCGCCAGAAGCGCAAACTCGAAAAGCAGGCGGCCCAGATGCGGGCGAAACGCGCCGACGAGGAAGCCGTCGAGAAGCGGCGGTTTGCCAACCAGATGCGCAGGCTCGGCGCCTGAATGAAGCGCCTATGTCTGGCAGTCGCACTTGTCCTCACGGGCTGTTCGGGCGGGTCGAATGAGGCCCCTTCGGGCGCGCAGGCCGCGGGCTATTGCGCCTTCGGGCAGACTTCGTCCCTGTTCCTGATCGACCAGACAACGCCCTATGATGACACCGACCGCGCGGTCATCACCGAGAGCATCGGCACGGTCGTCGACCAGCTGGGCCCGGGCGACCGGATCGTGCTGGCAACCATTGACGAGCATTACACGCAGTCTTCGCGCCTGATCAACGCGTGCAAGCCGGGCTGTCCCGAAGGGCAGGGGGCACTGGATTCCATGATTGGCGGCTGCAGCAGCATGAAGGCGCTGGCCGACGAACGCCAGTTCATGGGCCAGCTGGGCCAGACACTGGCCCCCGCCGTACAGGGGTCGGCCTCGGCTGACCATTCGGCGATCATGTCGACGATTGCGCAATGGACGCAGGCGCCGCCCGGCGGCCAGCCATTCGACCATGTCTATATTTTCTCCGACATGCTGGAAAACAGCCAGGCCGTGCCATGGAGCCAATTCCGGTCGATGGAGCCGGACGCCGCGATGGCGCTGGCGGAAAAGTTTCGCTACCTCCCGGCCGTACAGGGCGCCGATGTGCGGATTGTCGGCTTCGGCCGCTCTCACAATCCGGGTCGTCCGCCGCTTGATCCGGAACTGGACGCGCGGCTGCGGGGTTTCTGGACCGACTATTTCCGGGCCGGCGGCGCTTCGGTGACATTTGAAGGCGCGATCCGGAACTGAGCCGGAATGCGATGTAATGGCGTGCTGTCCAAATCCTGCTATTGAGAACGGATGATGGAGGATTTCACATGCTGCGTTCCCTGTTCCTCGCCGCCCTTGCGGACCCCGTGCTCGCAGCCTGTAGCCCGGCGGCAGACCCTGTGACCGAATTGGCCGACGGCATGCTCTATGCGGGCGCCGAACAGGATCGCGGTGAGGTGGCGATGCAGGTCGGCCAGACGCTCCGTATCGAACTCGAAGGCATTCCCACAGCCGGTTATGTCTGGGAGATTCAGGACCAGCCCGATTTCCTGGAACGGGTCGATGAGGCGACGCGCCCGACCCATCCGGAATTCCAGAACCAGCCCGGCGTGACCGGAGGCAATCATTTCATGGCCTTTGACCTGACAGCGACCGCGCCCGGCAAGGCGACGCTCCACATGGTCAATCACCGTCCCTGGGAGGGCGGGGAAGAGATCGGCACCTGGCGTATCGACATCACCGTGACGCCTGCGCCATAAGGCTTGTCATGGCTGACACACAGACCCCTCCCCAGACCAGGACAGGCATCACCGATGACGGGTTCCTGACGGACAGCTGGTACCTGGCGGCGCCGTCCTCCGAGCTGAAAAAGGGCCAGCAGCACCGGATCATGATGCTGGGCGAGCCCGTCGTCGTGGGCCGCACGCCAACTGGCGAGGCATTTGCGCTACGCGATATCTGCCCGCACCGGCTGGTGCCCCTGTCGGCCGGCCAGCAGCTTGAGACAGAAGGCGAATGGGCCTTGCAATGCCCCTATCATGGCTGGCGCTTTGGCACCGATGGCGCCTGCAAGCTGATGCCGAGCCTGACCGAGGGAAGCGCTTATGATCCGTCCAAGGTGAAGGTACGCCGCTATCCAATCCATGAGGCGAACGGGGCTGTCTATATTTACGTGGCGGACAATCCCCGGCTGGACTCCGCTCCCGCCGTGCCGCCGCCGGAATTCGGCCCGCTGCCGGACAAGCCCGGTTTCGTCATCCACGACGTGTTCAACGCCCATATGGACGATGCCGTGGTCGGCCTGATGGACCCGGCCCATGTGCCCTTCGTGCATAATCAATGGTGGTGGCGCCCGCCTTCAGTGGGCCTGAAACTGAAAGAGAAACAGTTCATTCCGGCGCCGCGCGGCTGGGCCATCGACCGGCATGCGCCGAGCTCGAACTCGAAACTGTACCGCTGGGTGTTCGGCGGCAATGTCGAAACCGAGATCCGCTTCCAGCTGCCGGGCTTTCGCTGGGAGATCATTTCCAACGAAACCGCGCGCCTGCTGACGCTGACCTGCCTGACGCCGGAAGCGCCCAAGCGCACGCGCATCACCCAGTTCACCTGGTGGACCGGCGCACCGCTGCTGCACCTTGCCGTTCCCATCGCCATCCCGATGGCGAAAAAATTCCTGCGCCAGGACGGCGACATGGTCGATCTGCAGAACATGGGGCTCGCCCACCAGAAGGCGATGCTCTGGATCGACGATATCGACGTGCAGGCCAAATGGTACCAGCGCCTGAAACGCGAATGGACCGAGGCGCGCACCGAAGGCCGCGAATTTGCCAACCCGATCGAGCCGCGCGTACTCAAGTGGATGAGTTGATCTGCTTGGCTGCGGGAAAGCTGGAACAAATGGGGAAAATGCAAGCTGTCATTAACCTCGCTCCCTGATAGGGTAGACACCATGACAGCGACGATTCGTATTCTCGGAATTGACCCCGGCCTTCGCCACACCGGCTGGGGCGTGGTCGAGCAGACCGGCGCCCGCCTCGCGCATGTGGCGCATGGGGTGATCTCGGTCGATACGACCCTGGAAATGGCCGCGCGGCTGGCGGGTATCTTCACCGCCGTCGCAGAGATTGCACGCGAGCACGCGCCGCATGCGGCCGGAATCGAGGAAACACTGGTCAATGCCAATCCGCGTTCGGCGCTGAAACTGGGTCAGGCACGCGGGGCCGCCATGGCCGCGCTGTCGCTGGCCAGCCTGCCGGTCGCCGAATTTGCCCCGCGCAAGATCAAGCTGTCGGTGGTCGGTACGGGCACGGCGGACAAAACTCAGATCATGTTCATGGTCAAACGCCTGTTGCCGCGGGCTGGTGAGATGAAGGAAGACGCCGCCGATGCGCTCGCCTGCGCGATCTGCGCGGCGCATCATCTGCCGCTGGAGATGAAGCGGGGGGCGGCATGAGGATGATCCGCGTCTCGCCCGACTCGCCCTTCGACGTCGCTCAGGGTGAGCCTCATAATTGCAGGAGCGCTCACCCTGAGCGAAGTCGAACGACGCGCGCGGCGCAATCGAGGACCGGACAATGATTATTGGACGCCTGACCGGAACGATTGCGGCGCTCGGCCTCGATCATGTGCTGATTGACGTCAATGGCGTCGGCTATGTCTGCCAGGCGGGCACGCGGCTGCTCGCCCGTGTGCATGCGGGCGAAAATGCCGTGCTGCATGTCGAGACGAAAGTCACCGAAGCGGCGATCACGCTTTATGCCTTTGGCACCGACGAGGAACGCGCCTGGTTCGTGCGCCTGCAGGATGTGCACGGCGTGGCGGGCAAGGCGGCAATGGCCATTCTTGACGCGATCACGCCGGCGGAACTGATGGATGCGATTGCCCTTGGCGATGCCGCTTTGCTGGAGCGCGCCAAGGGCGTCGGCAAGAAACTGGCCGAGCGGATCGTCGGGGAGCTTGGCGGCAAGGCGCCGCCGATGGGCCGGTTCGGCAAATTCGATGCGGCGAGCGCGGCCGGCATGGCGAGCGCGCCGGTGGCGGCAAAGACCGGGCCGCGCGGCGAGGCGATCTCGGCGCTGGTCAATCTCGGCTATGGCCAGAGCGACGCGGCACGAGCCGTTGCGGCTGCGGCGTCCAGCGCGGGTGATGCGGACGTTGGGCCGCTGGTCAAAGCGGCGCTGAAGGAACTTAGCCGGTGAGCAGATCGG
>Ga0209344_10004495_pt1 | contig 12787 bp, 11 predicted proteins | sample Cruoilmetagenom6_FD_187293 | JGI IMG/M metagenome (GOLD analysis project Ga0209344, IMG submission 187293) | Oil polluted marine microbial communities from Coal Oil Point, Santa Barbara, California, USA - Santa Barbara Oil Seep Sample 6 (SPAdes)... | ecosystem: Environmental > Aquatic > Marine...
CATTCTCAACCAGTTGAACGAAATATTGGCCACGTCCCGGCCCGTGTCCACAGGGGAAGCATAAGCTGTGAATGACGACCCGGAAAACAAAACACAGAACGCACAGGCAATGTGGCTGGCGAATTTGCGCCAGAACCTGATCTCTCCGGTCAGCGCCATCGTCGATTTAAACGAACTGCTTCAAAACGAATCCGGTAATCTGACGCTAGACGAGGTCGCCTCGGATCTGGGCCGAATTTCCCAGGCAACGACCGAGTTAAATACTCAGGTCGACCAGCTTCTGAACCCCGATATGGCGGTGAAACTGACAGCCACTGGCGATAAGGGTGTTAAACGGCTACGCCACGATCTACGCACTCCAATGAATGCGATCAAAGGCTACAGCGAGATGTTACTGGAGGATTTGGATCACCAGAACGCAAGGCATCTGGAAGCGGACCTTCTAGGATTGCTCGAACATACTGACGCCCTTCTGCAATTTATCGATAAACTTGCTGATTTTTCCGACGATTTGTCAGGCGATGGCCTCAAAGCCCCCGGCACATCGTTGGAAACCGCCGCGATGTTCGCAAATTTGGTTCAGAGCATGAAGCCTGTCGCCCCAATCACTGACAGCGCTGCGCTGAATGGTAACATCCTTGTCGTCGATGACATCGAGGCCAACCGTGATTTGCTGGCCCGCCGGTTAGAGAGGGATGGGCATCAGGTTTTGATCGCAGAAGGAGGATATTCCGCCCTTAAAATGATGTCGCGGCATTCATTCGATCTGGTTCTGCTTGATCTTATGATGCCTGATATCAACGGGTTTGACGTGTTGACCAGAATGAAAGAGCAAAACGTCCTGCGCGATATTCCCGTCATTATGATCTCAGCCCTCGATGAGATCGAAAGTGTCGCGCGCTGCATTGAGGCCGGCGCTGAGGACTATCTGCCCAAACCCTTCAACCCAATCCTGCTGCAAGCCCGGATCAACGCTGCGCTGGAAAAAAAACGCTGGCGGGAACGTGAACGCCAATACCTTGATCAGATGGAGGCGGAAAAGCGAAAGTACAAAGATCTTCTACACAGCATCCTGCCCCAACAGATCGTAACGCGGCTTAATGACGGAGAGACGACAATCGCCGATCGCCACACCGACGTAACAGTTCTCTTTTCCGATATTGTCGGGTTTACCGAGATGTCGGCCAAACTGTCACCGGCGCATGTGGTCCGCTCCCTCAACAGCATATTTTCGGGCTTTGACGAGACGGCGATGGAACTTGGCGTAGAAAAGATAAAAACAATCGGTGACGCCTACATGGTCGCCGCTGGGGTGCCTGAAGGCCGTTCTGATCATGCAGAAGTGATCGTCGAGATGGCCCTTCGGATGCTCTCGCAGGTCGAGGAGTTAAACCATGAAATGGAATATCCGATGCACATCAGGATCGGTATCCATAGTGGCCCGGTCGTTGCGGGAATAATTGGGTCGCACCGTTTTCTCTATGATGTTTGGGGGGACACGGTAAATTTTGCGAGCCGTCTTGAAGCAACCAGCACACCGGGACGTATACAGGTATCTGAGGCCACAGCCGGACAGGTCGAGCACCGTTTTGATGTCTCTGACCCCATCGACACAAGGATAAAAGGCAAGGGTCACGTCAGAACCTACTACGTCACACAACGCAAAACGTCTGTGGGTTGATCGATTGTTCTTCAGGACACAGGTAGCAATTTTTCCATTTTTTCTAATAAACGGCTAAGTTCAACGGGCTTGGTATCGAAATCATCACAACCCGCTTCCAGTGCTTTCTCCCGGTCGCTCGCCATTGCGTGCGCGGTGAGGGCAACAATCGGGATCGACGCCGTTTCTGGCGCTGCCTTGATGCGTCGCGTAGCCTCCCACCCATCTATTTCCGGCAAGCTCATATCCATCAAAATGATATCCGGAGTTTCGTGAGTTGCCATAGAAACACCTTCCAACCCGTCTTTCGCGACTACGACAAAGTACCCTCTGCGCGCCAACCTGCGCGAAAGCATATCGCGGTTCATCTCGTTATCTTCGACTAACAGAACTTTGGCCAAATTTCCTCCTTGCGCTCCCGCGACTTGGCTGCCGATTGCTTCAAGTGAATCGACACTTTTGTTCAAAGTGCGTCCCCTGACGTCAGGCTGTGCATAGTTTACTGCCCGGTGCAATCTTTCATCAAGTTAGTTTCCAAGAAAGAATGTATGGCGTGCGATATCACTGTACTTTCACACAGCGTGAAAGAGGAACAACAAAAGCCCGCTTTCAAACCCCGCTAATTACATCTTCGCGTTTGCAGCGAAGTTCCGCTTCCCGCTGATTCTGTTGAAAAACTCCGATTTTCGGTCAGATCGCTCAATTTTTTCGCCGTACAAACCCGGCAGCTAATTTTGGCGAGGGGATCGGCCAAATCCAGTCTATGGCGCTGCCGGGCCATCCTGCCACCTCTAAACCACAATCCAATCTGACTTTCACGGATCACGCTATTTCGGAGGGAAATCACGATCTTCACATTTCGGAGTTTTTCAACAAAATCCGCCCTTAACACTTGCGGGGCTTGCCAAAGGGGGACGGCTGGGTGGATTAAAAAAACTCAAATCCGAACAATCTTTTGATAATAAGAGATAATTTTAAATTATTTGGTGCGGTCGAGAAGACTCGAAATTCGATCACTTCCGTCGTGCAATTTTTTATATAATGATTCCAGTATCTTGAATGGATCATCGCGACTATATTGCGAGTTTTGTGCAAAGCATGTGCAAGGTCTGTGCAAAAAAATCATCTCTCCGTGAGGAGAGAAAATTGGCTGCTGACGGTCTTGAACGCCGGTCATGATTCCGATGAAGGCGCACTTCGCCGTCCACGTCGGCAACGTCCCAAACTTCGTAGAAGACTGACTCGGCCCCGTCAGGGGCCTTGATGTTCGCCATACGTTTAATTTCATAACGCACCGTCAAGGAATGATTACTCCTAACCTCGAGTAACCGGTGTTACTTGATCTAAACTTTGCGAAGCACCCACTGAGGGTTGATGGCCTCGTTTAGCACAGCCAACGCCTTGTTCGTGTCGCCAAAAAGAGAGCCGTAAAACGGAAGGGCAACCCGGCGTTCTGTATCGTAGTAGGTGAGTGCATCAGCAAACTCTCGTAGGAGTGCGATTGGGTTTTGACCACGCCCTTCGACGCCCCAAACAAACTGGCAACCGATTGCACGTATGTCATTTTCTGAAATCTGGAATAGGCCTTCGCCTGCGTAGACCAACACCAGCGGCCCAAACTCGCCATCTGTGATACGTCCGATAATGAACAGTATTCGAGACGCTGCGGCGACGGTTACTTCACCGGGGTATTCCAGAACATCAACCCAAAGCTCGCCGGGCTTTCCTTCAATTTCGAACTTAATGCCTTCGGCTGTCGGAAAAGTTGCAAGGAAATTACTCAATTCGGATACGGCGACCTAATTCGGTTCATGTTCGGACAAAGTTCCCGGCCAATAGTTTGAACCGCATTCGTTAGCCAATGCACTACCAGCAGAAAACACCACTGCAAGAGCGGTTGCGCCCAAAAATTTCTTCATCTTGTCTTTCTTTCCCTCCGCCGATGCGGCAATACTTTCAATCAGAACGTGTTCCGTTTATGGAGGTTTTCAGTTTTGAGGAAGAAGTTTTTTATTTCGCTGGTTGGGGCATTCGCCGCTTGTGGAACTGCGGTTTTCGGACAAGATACGGCGGGCGCATGCACCGCTATCGACGAGGATTTAGCGCGGCTGGCATGTTATGATCGCGCACTTGGGCGTTCGCCGACGCCGGACCCAACGCCTGCAACGCACTGGCGCGTCCGGTCCACCAAATCTGATTTTACTGATCAGACGGATGTCTATATTTCAACTGTTGCGGAAGGCCCGTTGCAATGCAGCCACCGCAACACCCCTTCGCTGTATGTTCGCTGCCTCGAAGGTGAAACCAATGTGTTCATTTCTCATGGTTGCTATGCTCCGCCTGTCCGAGATTTAGGTCAGATAGAAGTTCAGCTACGCATTGACGACGAACCGACGCGCACAAAACGATTGTACACCACAACCGATGACAAGGGTTTCGGCTGGTGGGATTACAATGGCGCAATGAGCACCATCCGAAATACGCTTCTTGATCACGATACTTTGGTTGTGCGGTTCTCGCCATATCGGGAAGCACCACAAATCACGCGTTTTGACATTTCCGGTCTTCGGGAAGTCATGAAAACTACCGAACCGTCCTGCGTATGGGGTGATCTGGAACGGCCAAAAGAGTAAGTCTGAGGTGGTAATTGTATGAAACGATTTTTTCCGACAACCGTCACAATCGCTGCAATCCTGTCCACTCCAGCCCTCGCCGATTTCATTGATACCCGATGGTCAGTGGTCGGCTTTACGGGCGAGGCGTGGTTCATCAATCCGCAGAGCGTGATTGACCAGTCTCAGGCCTTCAATCGCGGATACGCGGAAGGCGTTTTCTACAACTGCGACTATGCCGGTCAGTCGTCCACCTATAACCGGTATGACAATGACGCTTTTTTCGCCAATCCCGAGTTTGAGTTGTTCTTGCCGCTGCGTGAGGACATGACACTAAGTAGCGAAGCCCTGTTCGTGCACCGGATTACTTGCGAGGGCGGCGGCAACCCGGCCAAGCGGCGCGTGATATATCCATTTGTCACGAACGAGGCGCGCAAGTCCGCGTGGTATCTTTTCGAAGGCGGGGTGTTCTCGCTTTACAACCCGTAATTTGAAGGGGCCGTCGAAGTGAAAGCGTTTTAAAGGATTGGGCATTGTTGTCGCCTTAACCATCGCAGGGATGATCCTTGTAACTGTCGCGCCGCAGGTAGGAGTCTGGCTCGGGCATGCATCCCCCAAAAGTGAGCCTTGGGAGTTCTACAAATCAATTTGAAAAATTCAAAATTTTTTCAAACGTCGGCATTTCTTGAAACATATTGGGAGTGTTTCCCGGCGGGGCCATCAATTCGATATGCAATAACAAAATTGCTGTTGCAGTGAGCCTCAGCACCCCCGCTATATCTGACTAAATAGGCAACTCCCCACTTGGGGCCCCTCCGCGATTTCTCGAACCCTAGCGACCAGCGCATAGGGTGAGCGGGGAAACAGCGAAACAGGTTTTGCATAGTCTCGCGCGTGTCCCGAGGCATGTTCTTCCTTCTATATCGACGTTAGCATCAAAACGACGCTTCCCAAGCCGTGAATTTCGGCCCTTAGCTGTCATCCGTCTGGTTTTTGGTCGCTGCATTGCAGCTTCCCTAAAGCAGACCTGAATCGACAACACAGCATTCTGCTTCGGGTGTTGTCAGCTGCGCGGGCTTTCCGCCGCTCGCTGCAATCGCGAAATTTCCACCACTTCAGAATACCCTCCAGCACCTCGGGCGAAAAGCGGTCTTTCGCCGGGAATTGAGCCAGCGTCTGCTGTGCGAATGACTGGACTCGACAAAATTCGCAGCGAGGTGGTATTTTACCGCTCATTCTCAGTTTTTTCCGATCCAAATACCACTCGATCTGAATCATTGCACTCTACTTTCCCGCGATGTATTTGTCCCGCAATTTCGCAGATGTCCGAGTGTACCTTCCGTTCGTAAAAATGTTAATTTCACTGCTTCGTTTTTAGGCTAAATTGATGATAATCGGCATAGATCTTGGAACCACAAATTCTTTGGTATCGGTTTTCGACGGAAATGGAGCCGAGTTAATTCCAAACCCACTTGGGTCATTTCTGACGCCCTCGGTTGTTAACTTGGAAAAATCCGGCAGCGCGATCGTTGGGGCGTCCGCCAAGAACCATCTGATAACGACACCCGCTACAACAACAGCTAGATTCAAGCGTTTGATGGGGACAAGCCAGTTAAGTAAATTAGGTGGGAAAAAGTTTTCGCCGGAGGATTTATCTGCTCTCGTCTTGCGTTCACTGCGCGAAGACGCTGAAGCATATCTCGGGAAAACCGTCACTGAAGCCGTGATCTCTGTGCCTGCTTACTTCAATGATATTCAAAGAAAATCTACGATCACGGCCGCAGAACTGGCTGGATTGAAAGTGCGTCGTCTGATCAATGAACCAACTGCAGCGGCGTTGGCCTATGGCTTGCAGGAGAAGGAGAATGAAAACACATTTTTGATCGTTGACCTTGGTGGAGGAACTTTTGATGTTTCAATTCTCGAAATGTTTTCGGGGGTTATGGAGGTCAGGTCTTCGGCCGGAGATGCGTTTTTAGGTGGAGAGGATTTCACTGACAAAATTGTGGATTACTTTGCACAGCAAATCGGTTTGAAGACCGAGAAGATGAAGCCGAACGATCTGTCTCGTTTGCGTATGCTTGCGGATCAAGCCAAGCACAAACTATCAGAAGAACCTCGCGCAACGGTCGTGTATCGAAACACGGAATCTGAGACAGCTCTTAGCTTGTCGCGAGATAAGTTTGACGAATTGACACAAAGCCTGACAAACCGGATGAAAGTTCCACTACAAAGAGCTATCGGGGACGCGGGGCTGAAAGCATCAGAAATTGATCGAATCGTTCTCGTGGGCGGTGCAACCCGAATGGCGCCGGTACGCAATCTGATAACACGACTGTTCAAAAGATTTCCAGAATACGAACTGGACCCAGATACTGTTGTCGCACTCGGAGCCGCCGTGCAAGCCGGTCTAATTGCACGTGATGCCGCGTTAGAAGACATGGTTATGACAGACGTATGCCCCTTCACTTTGGGGTATGAGACTTCTCGAAGAATGGGTGAAAATGAACCCGTTGAACACGGCATTTTCGCACCTTTGATTGAACGCAACACCACAATTCCTGTTAGTCGGAGTCACGTTGTTTCGACTATGAACAAGGGCCAGACAAAGATTGATGTGAGAGTATTTCAAGGCGAGGCGCCTTATGTGCGTGACAACATACGAATAGGTTCGTACTCGGTTTCTGTACCTCACAACATGTCGACACATGAGGAAATCGATATCCGTTTTACGTATGATAGCTCTGGAGTTCTCGAAGTCATTTCTACAGTATTGTCAACCGGTAAGCCCTCGAAATTAATAATCGAAAACAATCCCGGCGCATTGAGTGCCAGTGATATTGCAAATCGATTCAAAGAGCTTGAGAGAATAAAAATTCACCCTCGCGATGAGGTCGAAAATGAGGCTTTGATATCAAGAATATCAGCCGCTTTTGAGAACGCATTAGGCTTGCAACGGCGTGAACTGAGCTCCCTTTTGGGTGAATTCGAAACCGGCCTGAAAACGCATGACAAGCGCCATATTGAAGAAGTGCGCGGCAAGGTGCTTGCGGCATTGGTCAATTTGGAAAGTTCAGATGTCTTCGAGTGACGCGTTCGAGCTGTTAGGCCTCAAACGTAACTCTGCCACGCTTTCGGACGTTAAAAAAGCTTACGCAAAAAAACTCAAGCTAACTCGACCAGATGATGATCCAGAAGGCTTTATGCGGTTGCGTGACGCCTTTGCCTACACCAAGACAGTTGCCCGCGCCAATGATGACAGGTCAGTATCTAAGGATGCTGCGCCGGAGACCTCAGAGGAACCTGTTCCGCCTATTCAAACTGAAAAGGTAAAGTACTGGCATGACCAAGAGTTAGGGTATCATTTCAATTCATCTCCGATCGGAAAATTTGTTGAAAAAACAATTCGCTGGCTTCGCCAAGAACCAACCAATCCGAAGGCATTTTTCAATCGAATAGCAGGCGAAATTGAAAACTCAAATTTCGTAACCCTGAGAGATTACCAAAGTTTCATAATCGGCCACATCTTTGTCTCAGCCGTTGATCAGGATGAATCCTATGACTTGGAACCGTGGGAGGTTCCTGTCGTCACTCGCCCCACATGGCTAAGTGATGACATTGTGGTCGCGATCCACGAAGAAATAGACGTTTTAGGTTTTCAACCAGCGGCGTCTTGGGAAGCACAACAACTTAATTGTGTAATCAACATTTTCCAACCCGTCCTCGCTCTGCGCGAGGAAACGTATCTTCCGCCGGAAATGTCAGACGCTTTGAGCCTGTTCGAAAATGAACAGACGGAACAAAATGGCGACACGCACGGGTCTTTCTTTGATCGCATCAAGAAACAATGGGTCGATATGTCCCCGGTGGCTCGCGCAATGCGAGAGCTTCAATCGGCCCTCGATGATCCGAAAATCGATTACCCAACAAGAATTTGGCGCGAAGTCCTGCGACGTGACGAGTTGCAGACATTGGATGAGTTCCAGGATTTGGATCAAAGGTTGCGCAATTTTGTCAGTCAAGAAACAGGTTTGTACTCCGACAAAAAAGCACCAGACATAAAACCTTGGTTATCCAAGTCTATGGTTTTGCTCTTGGACGAGAATTTTGGATGGAGCGGCCAGTTTGGTCGCCATATGTACGAAAGAAATCAATACGAATGGTTGCATAAGGTTGTTTCAAAATACCGAACCATTGAAAAACCGAATGCGCATTTCAAACGGGTTCAGGAACAGCCAGAACCAGTATCGTCACCCGGTGTTCTTGGGGAATTGTTCATATGGCTCATCAACCCGTTTAACATGTTGAAAGCCTACTTCGGATTTCGAGTGCTCCAAACGATATGGCGGTTGCTTTGATGTTTAGCATAGTCATTTCAATTCTACTGTTGTTTTTCGCCGGAAAACTTTTCTTTTACTCCGCTATTTTGCTGTTTCGTTGGTTTTCATCAGGGCGCTGGAAGTCGATATCACTTCGCCAAGTCGGGCTGTTTTTTGGGGTTGTAGCAGTGATCGGCGCGTGCGAGTTTTTTGTTCCGTCACTCGCCATAACCGGATTGCAGCGGCCCAATATGGCCGAACCACATCGTTTTGTGCAGAATCGAGCTTGGTCTGACGCCCCCATGACGTACGAAGATGTTTCCAAGTTGGCGCCTTGGTTGTCTCATTTGGGTTATCTGGAAGAAGAGGATTTCATCGCCTATCTGGATGCCAATCTCGAGCAAGCAAATTCCCTTGTGGCAAGAAAGAAGCAAGAAGATACATCAAATTCAGTTTTGTTTTCGCGTGTCGTGAAAAATCAGATCAAGGAACTATCCACAATCATCGGTGGAATAGAAAAAACCCGAGAAAATGTTGAAGAGTTGTTTGAAAATGGAAAAGTAACTTTTTATCAAGCCGCCGAATTTGAGTTAAAATACCAATTAGAAGTTGCCGAGCACGAGGCCGCCCGCGCAATCAAGGAATACACTGTCTCGGAAACTGCGTTGAACGACTTCAAAGCACAATATGAAGATGGTCAACTCGAATACAGCAATCCGGCATATAGAGCTCTTCGCAACACCAATGTCATAAAGCAAAGCCGGAAAACCTATACTCAGGGACGGCTCGACGACCGACAGAAGCATGCTGCAGAAGTTCAGTCCTATTTAGCGGCTTTCGATCCAGAAGATGCGTTTCCCAATTTGTTGAGACCGGTAGCAGTTTATGCAGAAAAATCCGATTTTAAATACTGGTTTCGGGACAGCACACAAAGAGGCCCGGGTTTGCAAAAATCTGTGCTTCGTTGGGGGCGGCATATTTCAGATGCCGTTACGGGGTATCAGCGTGCGCCCAGGAAGTTGGTTGAAGAACAAAGCTGTTACATTTTGATTTCTGACAATGATGGGTATCCAAAAGCACAAAAGCTTTGCGAAGTTTTTGCAGTGTTGGATATCCATTACGATTTAACGGCTGAAAACTGCGAAGATTCAACGTTGGCCGCAGGATCCCCATATCAATTTATCAGATTCGGAAAAACCGCACCCAGCAATGCATGTATCGAAAAGTGGATTTACCCTCATTTGAACGTTGTTTACGAGGATGGAAAAATTACGGTTCACGAGCCCCGTCCTAGCGGAGTTTCTGATCAGGGATGGCAGCTATATGGCTCTCCAATCAGCACATGGACAGTATTCTACGACGGCGTGGAAAAACCTCTTCTTCATAGCGCATCATTCATCTGGGATGGAGAAAGTGATGTTCTGACGAGTTTAAAACTTCGCCATGAACCGCAACCGCAAGTACAGTTTCCAAGAATATGGCCAGATTTTTCACTGGGCGCCTTCGGTTTAACCCTTCAAGCTGCGATCAGCGGTAGTGCTCTGGAAAACCATCAGCGTTTCAGTTCCATCTTGATTGATAACATTCGTCTGGACAACCAACCTGAGTATGCCAGCGCGTTTGTATCAAGCGGTGATCTGTTGCTCAGAGAAGCTACAGCCACCGATAATGCAAATCCCAGTAAACTCCGCGGGGGTATCAGGGCACGCCAATTTGCTTTGGCTTTGGACATGAAAAATGAAGTCTTTTCAAAAGCAACGAAAACCCCGGAAAGTAACCCTGCAAGCAGCAAGCAAGTCTGCGTAGTGCCATCCTTTGGGCCATATCGTTTGGAAGTAGCCAGAGAAAAAGTATCGCAAAAGGTGTCGTTAGATGAGGTTTTTGATTCTACCAAAGCCCCACTCTGCGAGAAGTATCAGGGCGTAAACGCGTTGTTCCAAGGTCTTTGGGGGTTTTCCCGAAAAGCAATTTGGTTTCGTTAACGTTTGTAAAGCGTTTTATGAAGAATAAAATGCAGCTTGTTCTGACTTTGCGAATTGCGCTTTAGCATCATCCGCTTTTTAAATGTTGCAACCATCAACTTCTTCTAAATGCTGCACGATTAACGATTGACCGCTTCGGTTCATTCGAATGAACACATGTCCGCAATGGACAGGTCGCAACAGGTTGGATTTTCTGCGCATGCAATATGCTGCGGGATGGGATTAGATAAAGAGGGGCCAGTACTGACCTTGGGCCGATTGCAGCATTCTACGATACGACCTCGCAATGAATGGCGGCTTTGACGGGAACGACCTAGAGGCCATGCAAGTGCGGCGAACTTCGGCTCTCCGCCCATGCCTACAGACGATCAGCTCGCGATAGTTTAGCTTTCTTGAAGATACCGATAGACCGATGAACGGGCAATATCCAGTTTCTTGGCGATTGCCGTGGGCGTCAATCCCTGCTGACGCAGGCTAGCGACCTTCTCGGCATCAATGGAGGCAGGTCGGCCCTTGAACGGACTTTCAGCGCCCTTGGCCAAGGCGGCGTCAATACCTTCACGTTGGCGAGCCTTGCGTATTTCAGTCTCAAATTCTGCAACAGCCGAGAGCATAGTAAAGAACATGCGGCCTTCAGGCGTGGTAGTGTCGATGTTCTGTTCTAATACTCGAAGCCCAACACTTTTCTCACTTAGGACGTGGGCGATATTGTGAAGATCGCGCGTAGAACGTGCCAACCGGTCCAGCCGAGTCACGACAACCGTATCATCTTTGCGAATTCCGCGTGACAGCATGTCGTCTAGTGCGTCCCGGCCCTGTCGGTTGGTTCCGCTGATCTTTTCTGAGTAAAGATGATCTGGATGAACGCCTGCGCCCATTAGGGCGTCAGTCTGGATAGTCAAGTCCTGACCTTTACTGCTAACTCTTGCGTACCCGATCAATTCGCCCATGATTTGCCCCTCCTGTCCGATTTGAGTGTCTCATAATGTATATATGTCCTAAAAATGATTCCGCAAGCCTATTCGGACACTTCAGGGTGTATTTTTGGCGTTCTTTATGAGTATACTCCTATCGGACAGGTTTGGATCCGGCTCCAAAATTCGGGTTACTCCTACGAATAGCGAGCTTGATCGAACCAGCAGCCTGTTGCATTACCAGCGCGCCCTTACGGACGGCCCCGATAGGTTGAGTGTCACCCGTTTACCACTGCCATCCAAAATCCCAATCTTTGGTCGAATCCTCTTCGGATTCTTTGTGAACCATTGCGCACAAATCTTCGCCAAGTCGCCATAAACCGGATATTTCCAAAATTGCTTAAGGCGATCTTCGATAAGATTGTCTGCAGGTGAGAGAAAGTAGTCGCCGGGAAGCTTCAAGTCATTGATATGCGTAACCATGTCAGATTGACGCTTCTGAAACATCTTGGGTGCCAGAGGCGTTTCTGAACCCAACAGCGCTGGAAACGCAGGTGCCATAAAATCAACCACCCAGCCGTCAACTTCAATCCAGCAATGAAAGTTATCCAGAGCACCGGTGAGACCGTTCTCGGTCTCTTCACCGAAGCATAAAACCTCGTTCTCCCCGCCAACAAAATAGGCAGCAAGACCGCAACGGACTTTTGGCTCCACGTTGAAGTGTTGTTGCAAGATATGTGCGCCGAATACACTGAATAACATGCAGGAATACGCAGGATCGTTACCTTCATGGCGCGCAATGGACGAGATGATACGATGAATCCGTTCGTAGTCTTTCAGCTTAACGAGCATCATCGCCATTCCCAAGATATTTCAACAATGTGACGCTTTTCTTTCTGATGAGCCTATATTGCAAGCAGATAAGAAAATGGAGATGAGAGACCCGAAAGCCAAGCGCAAAACTAATTTGAGGGTATAGAGAGCCAACGTTTCAAGAGGCAATTTTGAGATAGTAACGTGACTTTATGAACTTTAAATCTTTGCCATCACCGCGCCACTCAAAAACGATCCAATTCACGAGTGTGGTGCAAACGAAGCTTCGGCTAGCTCCTCGAAAGCTCCTCTGAGCTCCTTTCTAGGAAACTCTAGCTCTCTCTAGCCCTCTCTAGTGCTCCTCGAGAGTCTTTTAGAGCACTTTGCGCTCCTCGAAAGCTCCTCTGAGCTCCTTTCTAGGAAACTCTAGCTCTCTCTAGCCTTCTCTAGTGCTCCTCGAGAGTCTTTTAGAGCACTTTGCGCTCCT
>Ga0209344_10004496_pt1 | contig 12787 bp, 13 predicted proteins | sample Cruoilmetagenom6_FD_187293 | JGI IMG/M metagenome (GOLD analysis project Ga0209344, IMG submission 187293) | Oil polluted marine microbial communities from Coal Oil Point, Santa Barbara, California, USA - Santa Barbara Oil Seep Sample 6 (SPAdes)... | ecosystem: Environmental > Aquatic > Marine...
TGAGGTCGAACACCAACCCCGCCGCACCCATCAGGGCCATGCGGTCCACGCGTTCGGGATAGCGCGAGGCGATGGCGATCGTCAGCGCGCCACCAAAGGAATTGCCCAAAAAGCTGGCCTTCTCGATATCGAGCGCGTCCATGAAGCCAATCGTATGCGCGACCCAGTTGTCCAGCGTGTAAACGTCGCCTTCAAGCCGTTCGGTATAGCCGAATCCCATCGCGTCCGGTGCGAGAACGCGGAAATCTGCCGACAGGGCCGGGATGGTCAGCCGCCAATTGGCATAGCCGGTCACGCCGGGGCCGGAGCCGTGCAGGAGCAGAATTGGAGCACCGCTGCCCTCTTCGAGGTAATTGGTGTCCCGCCCCGCCGCTTTGATCGTCTTGCCGATTTCCGGATTGCTCATGATACTGTCCCTTTTTCTGCCTGGCCGCTTTTGATGAGATCGAGTGCGACGTCTACGATCATGTCTTCTTGTCCTCCCACCATGCGGCGGCGACCCAGTTCGTTCATGATCATGCGAGCATCTATGCCAAACTGTGCGGCAGCTCTCTCGGCATGCAGCAGAAAGCTGGAATAAACTCCGCTATAGCCCAGTGACAAGGTTTCGCGATCCACGCGCACGGGCCGCTCTTGCAGCGGGCGGACCAGATCATCGGCGGCATCCATCAGTTCATTCAAATCGCACCCGGTCTGGTAGCCTTCACGCTCCAGCACAGCCACCAGCGCTTCGAGCGGCGCATTTCCCGCCCCGGCACCAAGGCCGGTCAGCGAGCCGTCAACGCGATAGGCGCCCTCTTCGATGGCCGCGACCGAAATAGCCACGCCAAGCGTGAGATTATGATGGGCGTGTATGCCCACCTGAGTTTCCGGTTGCAGCGCCTGGCGAAGCGCCTTGACGCGCTCCCGCGCCGTATTGACCGTCAGCGCGCCTGCGGAATCAGTCACATAGACGCAATGGGCACCGTAGCTTTCCATTAGTCTGGCCTGCTCGGCGAGCGATTCCGGCGCATTCATATGCGCCATCATCAAAAACCCGGCGACGTCCATTCCCATTTCGCGCGCAGTCCCGATGTGCTGTTTGGCTACATCGGCCTCGGTGCAATGAGTTGCGACACGCACTGAGCGGATCCCGGCCCCATAGGCCTCCTTGAGGTCGGCGATAGTTCCGATGCCCGGCACCAGAAGTGTGGTAAGTCGCGCGTGCTTGACAACATCGGCGGCTGCGGAAATCCAGTCCAGGTCACTTTCGCGGCCAAAACCGTAGTTGAAGCTCGTTCCATGCAGCCCGTCCCCATGGCTGACCTCGATGGCATCGACACCGGCGGCATCCAAAGCGGCCGCGATTGCGCGCACCTGATCCAGCGTGAATTGATGTCGCACGGCATGCATTCCATCACGCAGGGTAACATCCTGAATATAGAGTGACTTTGTCATTGCGCGGGTTCCTTTTGCAGATCGGCAATTCGTTCGCCGGTCGCCAATGCGGCCGAAGTCATGATGTCGAGATTGCCTGCAAAGGTCGGCAGGTAGTGCCCCGCTCCCTCGACCTCGAGGAAGACGGTAACCTTGGTCGCCGGCTCCCCTCGCGGGCCAGGCATTCCGGCCAGGGAATTCGCGCCGACCCGCTCGAACTGAATATCCTGCTTGAGCCGGTAGCCGGGCACGTATTCCTGTACTGCGGCGACCATTTCGTGAACCGAGTCGCGGATTGCATCAGTGTCGTCGGTCCGGGCGAGGCAGTACACCGTGTCGCGCATAATCAGCGGGGGTTCTGCCGGGTTGAGGACAATAATCGCCTTGCCTTGCTCGGCCGCCCCAACATCGCAGATCGCCTGCGATGTCGTTTCGGTGAATTCGTCGATATTGGCGCGCGTGCCGGGGCCTGCCGATTTGGATGAAATCGACGCCACGATTTCGGCATAGCTGACAGGCGCGACACGCGATACCGCCGCAACGATGGGAATAGTGGCCTGCCCGCCGCAGGTCACCATGTTGACATTGGGCGCATCCAGATGTGCGTTCATATTGACCGGCGGAACGACATATGGGCCGATTGCCGCCGGAGTCAGATCAATGACCCGCTTTCCATCGGCGATCAGCACTTCGCTGTGGTGCGCATGTGCCTTGGCGGAGGTTGCGTCGAAGACAATGACGATTTCATCGTAGTCCGGCATATCGCGCAATCCGTCTATGCCTTTCGACGTCGTGGGAACGCCAAGTTTCTCGGCACGCTTCAGCCCATCGGAATCGGGATCTATTCCGACGAACGCGCTGAGTTGAAGCAGGCCCTTTCGCCGCATCAGTTTGATCATCAGATCGGTGCCGATATTCCCGCTGCCAATGATGGCGACCTTGATGGCTGACATTTCCCTACTCCTCAAATGAAACGCTGACATGGCCAAGGCCGCTGATTTTTGCTCGGACGTTTGCGCCTGGCGCGGCGGGCGCCATCGGGCCCAAAGCACCGGACATGATGATGTAGCCCGCCCGTAGCGGCATGTTTTCCGCCCGCATCTTCTCCGCCAGCCAGGCAACCGCTGCGACAGGACTGCCAAGGCAATCACGTCCCGCGCCGGTCGAAACCTGCTGGCCGTTGATCGACATTTCCATTTCGCACGCGGTGAAATCGAACCCGAGTGGAGAGATCGCTGGTGTGCCGAGCACGAACAGGCCCGAAGACGCATTGTCGGCGATGGTATCGGTAAGAGCGATCTTCCAATCGGCGATGCGGCTATCGACGATTTCAATCGAAGGCGCGATGAACGCCGTCGCACGAAGAACATCGGCCGCACTTGGGTTTTGCATGTCGAGATCAGCGCCTAATACAAAGGCAATCTCGGCCTCGACCTTGGGCTGGAGCAACCGGTCCCTAGGAATTGATCCGCCGTCAGAGACGACCATGTCGGAGAGCAACGTGCCGTAATCAGGCTGATCGACGCCCAATTGCTGCTGTACGGATTTGGCCGTCAAACCGATCTTGCGTCCTGTCAGCCGTGCGCCGTTTGTCAGCCGACGTTCGATATTGATCTGCTGCACAGCGTAAGCGGCGTCAAGGTCGCCGCTATCGAGATAATCATGCAGGGGTGCGCAGGGCCGCGCATTCCGCTCCGCTTGCCACAACACGTCCGCAGCTGCGGCAATTTTCTTGTCTCTGCTCATATTTTCGCGCCTCGCATTGCATCAAATCGCGCCTGACGTTCCTGTAGATCGCCGACGATTGTATGGGGTGTTTCGAAAAGGATTTTGTCGGCGGCACTCGGCGGAACGGTGCGCGCCACAAAGCCGGCCGGGTCGTCCTCCATGATCCGGAACGGATAATCGGATCCGGCCACTATTCGTTCTGCACCAACGGTTTCCACAAGCAGCCGCAGCGCGGCCTCGCCGTAGACGATGCTGTCGTAGTAGAACCTGCGAGCCAGTTCGCTCGGCGGGACGGACATTGTCTGCGCGAGGGGCGGACCCAGGCGCCATGCGTGATCCAACCTTGGCAAAATCACCGGCAAGGCGCCGCCCCCATGTGAGAGCACTATGCGCAGGGCCGGGTTTTTCTCGAGCACACCAGACGTCATCAGCGCCACAGCCGCCAATGCTGTCTCGAGCGGAAAAACCGCCGCTCCCGCCAGGCCTGGCAGCTTGGCAACCCGTTCAGTCCCCGCCGGATGCAAAGCGTGCACCATCACGGTCAAGTTCAGCCGCTCGGCCTCGGCAAAGAAGGGCTCAAGGCTGGGGTCGCTGAGGGGCATCCCGTCGATGTGCGTGCCGATCTCCACACCGGAAAGGCCCGCATCCCGAATGTCGGTCATCATTCTGGCCGCGCGTTCCGGCTCCTGCAAAGGGACCATACCGAAACCGGAAAATCGGGTGGGATAAGCGGTGACCAGATCGGCGATAAAGCGGTTGACCGCCCTGCAAATCGCTTCTCCATCGGAGCCATTGAACCAATAAGATAACAGCTCAGGCATTGGCGACAGAACCTGATGCGCGATGCCATGATCCTGCATGTCAGCGATGCGAGATTGCGGATCCCAGGAGCGTCGATCAACGCGCCGGAACAGTTTTTCCGAGATGATGACCTGTGCTGTATCGTCAGATTGCAGGACGATTGACGGCCATCGTGAATCGCGCCCCTCTGCGGATGGAAGAACATCCGGCACGACATGCGTGTGAAAGTCGACCGCGCCCGGTGGCTTTGCAATTGCCATTTGCGTTCCTCACGCTTTTGGCGTCGATGACGCCGCCGCCCGCCCGTCGTCCTGTCTGTAAGGGGCTTCAAGGCTTTCAATCATCAATGAGGTCATATAGGCGGGGCTACTTTTGCTCAAGCTGACCCCCCTATGAAATCTCACCAGTTGAGATTGGGAGCGGCCCCGGCCCGTTTTCAAAGAGCGCTGCTGATCATCTGGGCGCGCTTCTTCAGCGTGTCGGCAAAGCCTTCAACGTCGGCCGGAGAAGATACGCCAGCATCCGTCGAGACGGACAGTGCGGCAATCGCCGACCCATCGGCCTGAAGAACGGGGACAGCGATGCAACGGAGTCCCTGCTCGAACTCCTCGTCATCAACCGCGAAACCATTTTCACGAATGCGCCTCATTTCCTGGCGGAAAGCTTCGGGGTCGGTGATGGTGGAGGGCGTAAGGGGTGTGAAATCGCCCAGAGACATATAGGCCTCCAGATGGTCCGGAGGCGCGTAGGCGAGCAGTACCTTGCCCAGCCCGGTACAATAAGCCTCCAGATGCGTACCGGTACGGCTGGCAATCGACCGGAAGCCCGGAATGGTGGCTTTGGCGATGTAAAGAACCATATTGTCGTCGAGAATTGCAGCCTGAACCGTTCTGCCCAGATCCTGGGCCAGCAGGCGGCAATGCAAGGTGAAGGTCGACCTTATCGCTGTATCGTTGATTTCGATGTGATCTTGGCTGACGATCGGCTCCCAGCCTGAAATGTAGCGTCCGTCATGCAGACGTTTAACCGCGCCTGCATCGAGCAGGGACAACAGATAACGATGAACGGTGGGGTACGCCAGGTCTGTGACATTGGCGACCGCCCGCACCGATAGCGGGCTGTCGGCCGACATCAGGGCTTTCAGGATAGTAAAAGTATTCTCGACAGCCTGGATATGCGGAGTGGACATATTTTGAGACTACCCGGCTTTGTTGCCCAAGTCAGGGCACGGCTTTGTTGCCCAAGTCAGGGTTTGAAGGTGCTTCGCCTTTTCCCGGACAGACGTATCCTACGGCCTCTGTGTTGGGCATGCCAAGTGCAGTGTCACGGTTGAGGTCGGCGATGCGGACCTGGCCGCGGATCAAGGGCCGGTCGTCACCTCACCGCCAGATGCAGTTTTCAGAGTTGTGCTAACGCTACTGGCGCAGGCGATTTTGGGCCCGAGAATATTTTCCGACCACGTAGCGGCAATGTCGCCGATGACATCATCTGGCGGTCCCAAGGCCCGAATCATGCCGCCTAAGTCAGAAATTCGTTAATTTACCAATAGCTTAGAGAGTTCTCACCAAGTGAGATTCGCGCGGACCGGCGCTCCTTTACAAGCAAATTTTCGGTAAATAACGTGGTCCCACCAATTTGACCGATGTGCCGATAGGGTGCTGCAGGAAGTAGGGAGGTCTCAATTCATGGGTGGCAACCTAGGGTTCGAAACGATTCAGGATGATCGTGAAAATGGACGTTTCCGTGTTCATCGTGGGGTGTTCACAAAGAACGATGTTCTTGAAAGAGAACGCGCGCTGATTTTCGATCGGTGCTGGCTGTACATGGCGCATGTTTCTGAAGTTCAGAAGCCGGGCGACTTCGTCAGCCGCCGTGTCGGCGGGCGCCCGCTGATTTTCATCCGCGACAGAAATGGCAAGCTGCACGTCTATTTCAACAGCTGCTCGCATCGCGGTGCGATGGTGTGCCGTGAGCCCTCCGGGCGCAAACGGAAGAATTTCCAGTGTCCTTATCACGGCTGGGTTTTTTCAGACGAAGGCAAGCTGATCGACACGCCGGGGCCGGGCGCTTATCCCGATACCTTCAACAACGACGGGTCGCTCGATCTTCAGCCGGTTCCGAAATTCGCTGAATACCGGGGCTTCGTTTTTGTGAATTTCGACGCCGGTGCCGTCAGTCTGGAAGAGTATCTGGCCGGGGCTTGCGAAATTCTTGACCTGGTTGCCTCGCAAGGCCCTCAGGGTATGGAGATCCAGCCCGGGATGCAGGAATACAGCGTCCGCGCAAACTGGAAACTCCTTCAGGAAAACAGCGCCGACGCCTATCATGCCGGCATCACCCATTCGACCTATTTCGATTATCTCGGATCGCGTGATGAATCGCTGGAGGGCTTCGACAACACCCTCTCGTTTGGCGGGGTGCGCGATTTGGGTAACGGTCACGCGGTTTCGGAATCTCAGGGCGTCATGCCTTGGGGGCGGCCCTATGCCCGCTGGGTGCCAGGCTTTGGCAAAGAGGCCAAGGCCGAAATCGACGCTATCGCGCAAGAGGTCATCGAACGCGAAGGTGTTGAGAAGGGGGAGAAAATCGTTCGGGGCGATCGCAATACGCTGATCTTTCCGAACCTCGTGATCAACGACATCATGGCGGTCACGGTACGGACATTTTACCCCTACAAACCCGACTATATGGAAGTGAACGCCTGGTCCCTTGCGCCGATCGGCGAGAGTCCCACCTCGCGTGAGCGGCGGTCCCGGAATTTCGTCGAGTTTCTTGGACCTGCAGGATTCTCCACACCGGATGACGTCGAAATGCTGGCGCTCTGCCAGCAAGGTTATGCCGCTGCCGACTTCGCGCCCTGGAACGATATCTCTCGCGGGGTGACCAAGGACGTGGTCGAAAAATCCGATGAGCTGCAGATGCGAACTTTCTGGCGTCACTGGGACAAGATGTTGAAATCGGAGCTTGAAGAACGTGTCTGATAAAAATTTGCCATCACGCCAGGAAATCGAGGATTTCCTCATCCACGAAGCAGAGCTGATCGACGATTGGCAGTTGAACGAGTGGGCCGAATTGTTTGACGAGCACGGTGAATACCAGGTGCCGCCGACCGATAAACCGAAGAGCGAGCCCGAACAGTCGCTCTATCTGATCTACGATGACCGGCATCGGCTTTCCGAGCGTGCGAAAAGGCAGCTGAAAAAAACAGACCACTCGGAATTTCCCCGCTCAATCGTCACGCACATCATTTCCAATGTGCGGGTCAAACCGGGGGATGACGACTATTTCATCGTTATCTGCAATGCGGTCGTGCATCGGTCTCGATTGCAACAACACGACATCTATCCGGTTCGCTGCGAATACCGGATCGTCCGTAGTGACACCGGATTCAGGATTCGCAGAAAACGCGTCATTCTCGGCACCGAAACCCTGCGCAATCAGGGCAAGCTGAGCATCATCATCTAGGGGCGGGACCATGTTTAGATATTCGAAATTGGGCTATGTCGCGCTGAACGTTTCGGATCCGAAACGGTCGGCGGATTTCTACGAAACCCATGTCGGATTGCAGTCCGAGGGCGAAGGAGAAGGGGGCATACAGTTCCTGCGCTGCAGCACGGACCATCATAACCTCGTCCTCTACCCGTCGGACCAGCCTGGTGTGAAGCGGATCGGCTGGGAGATGGAGAACGAGGACGAACTCGACAAAGCCGTTCAGTCGCTGCGCGAATCCGGCCTCGACCTGCGGGAAGTGCCGCGTGATGAATGCCAGGCTCTGCATCAGGGGCGATCGGTGCGGTTCACCGAACCCTATTCCGGTGCCACGTTTGAACTTTACAACGTGATCAACCAGTTGCGCGGCTCTCCTTTCGTTCCGACCGTCGCCAATATCCAGCGGATCGGACATATCGTGGTGAAAGTGCCAGAGCACGAGGCCGCCATCGACTATTACGTCAAGACGCTCAACTTTCGTGCATCCGACATCATCAATGACAAGGTGGCGTTTCTGCGCTGCTGGCCCAACAAGTTCCATCATACGATGGGGCTGGGCAGCGGCCCGCGCGGCATGCATCACATCAATTTCATGGTTAGCGAAATCGACGATGTCGGCCGAGCGATTCACCGTCTGAAAAAAGCCCAGGTTCCGATCGTTTACGGGCCCGGTCGACACCCGCCATCGGGCAGCATCTTCCTGTATTTCCTCGATCCGGACGGTATGACTGTCGAATACAGCTTCGGCATGGAAGAATTTCCCGAGGATCAGGCGAGAAAGGCGCAGTATCTTGAGGCGCGCGCGGATTCGTTCGACTATTGGGGCGCGGTCGCTGACCCCCGAAAATCATCCTTCGGTGCGGTCGAAATCAACGGCCCGCTCATCGAAGAGATGGAGGCGGCGAAATGAGCCGTCCTGTCCTGGCCGGGCAGGTTGCGCTGGTCACGGGGGCAGGCTGGGGCGATGGAGGCATCGGCCGGACCATCGCGCACGGCCTGGCGGAGCTGGGCGCCAAGGTGCTGGTCAGCGACGTCGCGCCGACCGCCCAACAGACCGCCGATTGGATCGCGGCGGATGTGCCGGGAGCCGAGACAGCGGCCCATTGCGGCGATCTGTCTGACGAGGATGTGGTCGCTTCCCTGGTGGGGCAGGCTCTGGACAAGTGGGGCAGGCTCGACATCCTGGTGAACAATGCAGGTGGCGGTATCATCCGGCCTTTCCTGGACCACACACCCGACACGCTGCGCGAAACGGTTGACCGCAACCTGTGGACCGCCGTCTGGTGTACCTACTACGCCCTGCCGCATATGGTGTCCGCGCGCTATGGCCGGATCGTCAATATCGGTGCGGATTCAGTCCGCAACGGATTGTGGGACCACGCCGGGTACAATGCCGCCAAGGGCGGGGTGCACGGCATGACCACGGGCCTGGCCCGCGAATTCGCCGGTTCAGACATCACAGTCAACACCGTTGCGCCCTGCGCGGTGAACACCGAACGGATGCGTGGCCGTCAGGCCTATGACGGGTCCATGGCCGAAAAGTTCACCAGCGTTATTCCAAAAGGACGGCCCGCCGAGTTGAAGGAGATCGCTTCCATGGCCACGCATCTGTGCAAGCCTGAATCGGGCTTCGTCACGGGCCAGGTGATCAGCGTGAATGGTGGCAGCACCATGCTTTAGACGCGCCCGCCGCCAGCTGGAGCGTCCTGACGAAATTCAATGAAAGTAGAGGGGAATAGATGCTGAAAGCCTGCAGAGCCGACGAAGTGGAGATCGACGATACGTATCAGGTGGTCTTTGATGATCGACCTCCGATCGCGATCTACAATGTCGGCGGAACTTTCTACGCTACCGACGACACGTGCACACATGGCGACGCTTCGCTGGCAGACGGACTGTTGGAGGGATGCGCGATCGAATGCCCGTTCCACGCCGGCACCTTCGACGTGCGCACCGGCAAGGCTCTGACGCGACCCTGTGTCGAACCGGTCCGGGCCTATCCGGTGAAGGTGGAGGACGGCGTGATCTACGTATTGGTAGATGAATCTCTTCCGGTCGAATGAACAGCCTGATTTTAGCGAAAGAGGCGGGATGATGAATAACATTGATGGCGCACCCTCCCGCTCAGCGAGCGTGGACCGCAATAAGCTCGGGCAATTGCTTGGACAGATCATGTCCGAAAACCGCGAAGGCGCGCGCCTGCCGTCCGAGCGGGAACTGGCGGCGCGGCTGAATTTGGGGCGCAACAAGCTTCGCGAACACTTGTCGGTGCTCGAGGCGCTACGCATCATTGAGATGCGCCCGCAATCTGGCATCTACACGCGCAATCTGAATTTGGAATCCAGTGTCGAGATGTTGGTTCTGATGTCCGAACTGGGCCGGCCCCTTTCCCGCGCCGACCTAGAACAATCCATGGAAGTCCGGAGGCTTCTCGAAACCCAGTCTATCCGGCTCGCCAGCCAGAGGCATCTTCCCGAAGACCTGGAGGCGCTGTCCGTCGTAATCGACCGGCAAGAGGCAAAGATCGGCTCGGGAATATCGTGTTTTGCCGAGGATCAGGAATTCCACCTGCAGATCGCACATTCGACCCGCAACGACGTCTTTGCGCGGATCATCAACACATTCTTCCTGATGACCATCGCCCGGCGCAAGATCTACTTTGACGATGAGGAACGCGCCCGGGAGTCGGTTCGTCAGCACCGCCAGATGCTGGCCGCGATCGAAAGCCGCGATCCCGAGATGTGCTCGGATCTGATGCTACGGCACATCAGCGAGGCCGAGGCCCATTATTACAATGATATCCCAAACGATGAGGTCAGATGAACCAAAGCTCTGCGACTGGATAAACACCAGATTAATCAAGTCCAAAAAAAGATATGGGAGGAAAAGACAATGAAATCAACTATGAATAGTGTGGCCATAGGTGCCGTGCTGATGCTGGCGGCCACCGGTTCCAGCGCGAGGGATCTAAGTTATGCGACGTATACGCCGCCTACCTCGTCCAACAACGTTCTGGGTATGGAACCTTTCATCGAAAGGATCGAGGAACGCACGAACGGCGACCTCACCTTCACGATGTATACCGGCGGCCAGATCTTCGATGCACGCGGAACCTTGAGCGGCATCGGCGATGGATTGTCGGAAACGGGGTTCCTCGTTCCGCAGTATTTCCCACAGGAATTGCCCATAATTACCATGCTTACCGATCTTCTGATGCTCAACGAGCATCAGGTGCCGGCGGCCGGCGCTTTCATCGAAACGATGCTGGTGGATTGCGGTGCGCCCTGCATGGACGAAATGGAACGCAACGGGATCAACATTCTCGCGTCGCATGCGGCGTCTCCCTACAACATCCTTTGCCGTAGGGAAATCGCGTCAATGGAGGATTTGGAGGGGCTGAAGTTCCGCTCGGCCGGCGACGCGATGAGCCGCGCGGTACAATCGTGGGGCGGGATACCAGTCAATTTCTCCTCGGGAGAGATCTATGAAGGATTGCAGCGTGGTCAGATCGACTGTGCCGTGGCGCCGAAGTCATGGCTGCTGCTCTACGGGCTGGGCGACGTGGTGCAGTTCATCTATGACCTTCCCATCGGTGCCGGTGTCGGGATGGGGACCTTCACTATAAACCATGACACCTGGGAAGATCTGCCGCGCGACCAGAAAGAAATCATCCTTACCGAATTGCCGCTGCTCTTGGCCAATGTCGTTATCGATGGATATGGCGGCGAAGATGTTCAGGCCGTGGCAATGGCGCAGGACAAGGACATCACCCTAGCTGAGGCGCCTGCTGAGCTGGTCGCCCTCATCGACGGCCTGCGCACCACCGAACCCGCAGACGTCGCCGAGAAGGCGCGGACGCGCGGCGTCGAGAATCCCGAAGAACTGATCGATGCCTATATCCAGAATCTCGCGGAATGGGACGAGATGACCAAGGACATGCGTGAAGATACCGACGCGTACGCCAAGCTCCTTTGGGAACGTGTCTATAGCCAGTTGGTCGAGGATCTCTAGAGCTCAAACAGTATATCGGCCCCGGTAATATGCCCGGGGCCGACATCCGACCGTTCGCAATCGATCATTGGCCAAGAGAAGTTCAGAACCATGAAATCCGTTGACTTGGCCTTAGGGGCCGTTACCAGAATTCTGATTGTTGTCGCTGCCCTCGCCGCTTTGGTGATGATGTCGCTTGTCGTGCTGGACGTGACCTTGCGATATATGACCAGCAAACCCCTCCAGGGTACGCTGGAAATTGCCTCATATTATTTGATGGCACCCTTGGTCTTCTTCAGCTTCCCCTTTGTCGAGCGGCAGCAGAGACACGTCCGAATTTCCCTTGTGACCGACCTGCTATCGGACCGGCTGCAACGAATTCTGACGGTTGCTACGGGGTTTCTCTCCTGTGCCTACCTCGCCTTCTTTGCCTTTAAAGCTGGCGAGGAAGCCATCAAGAAAACCGGTATCGGAGAAGTGGCTCCTTCCCTCACCTTTGACGTTTACATATGGGCCGCGCGCTGGACCGTGCCGATCGGCATCGGACTGATGGCTGTCATGCTCCTTGTGGACACCCTCCGTCACATCGCTGACCGCAGCGAGGAGAAAATAAAATGAGTTCTCTCACCATTGGCATGATCGGATTGGGGTGTCTTCTGCTTCTGATTGCACTTCGTGTTCATATCGGCATCGCGCTTGGCCTGGTATCAATCGGCGGGTTAGCCGTCATGCGCTCACCCCATGCAGCGGGCAGCGCGCTTGCCAGCCAGCCGTTCGAGTTTGTGGCGCATTGGTCCTTGTCAGCTATCCCCATGTTCCTGCTGATGGGCGCGATTGCCTATCACTCGGGCATGACAGCCGATCTATACAGTGCCGCGCGACGATGGCTGAGCCGCCTTCCAGGAGGGCTGGCGGTTGCGACCTGCTTTGCCAGCGCGGGATTCGCGGCGGCATCCGGCTCCAGCATGGCCACGGCAGCGGCGATGGGCCGGTTGGCCATTCCCGAAATGCTCAAGGCCAAATACGAACCTGGCCTGGCCGCCGGCGTGGTCGCGGCAAGCGGAACGCTGGGCTCGCTTATTCCGCCGAGCATCCTGATGGTGCTGTACGGAATCTTCACCCAGCAGCCAATTGGGCAACTGCTGATCGCCGGCATCGGTCCGGGTATTCTTACGGCGGTTCTTTTTGCCACGATGATCATTACCCGGGTCAAACTCAATCCGGAACTGGCACCCAGCATTCAGGAACACTCAACCTGGAGCGAACGATTCAGAGAGCTGGTCAAGGTATGGCCCATACCGGTCCTGATCGCGGCCGTCGTGGTCAGCATCTACGCGGGCATTGCAACAGCGACCGAAGCCGC